>Ga0315899_10003863_pt1 | contig 16263 bp, 11 predicted proteins | sample LakEriMetagenome_2_FD_203518 | JGI IMG/M metagenome (GOLD analysis project Ga0315899, IMG submission 203518) | Freshwater fungal communities from buoy surface, Lake Erie, Ohio, United States - Buoy 4 MA112 | ecosystem: Environmental > Aquatic > Freshwater > Lake | place: USA: Lake Erie, Ohio... | reverse complement strand
TGGCGGCGTGCTTCGGTATGTTGCTCGGACTTGTAGGATTCATTGCCTTGCAAAAGAAGTATCTGATTTCAGAGCAAGGACAGGAAATCGGGTTGCCGGTGAAGCCGCTCGATGCAAAGGCTATTGCCATGATTATCGGGTCGATAGGCATCATCTTCTTCATGCTAAACTTCAAGCAATGGTTCGGCGCCGAGCACGACATCATCAGCTATTTCATTTACGGATCCATGATTCTCATGCCCATCATCATCCTTACCGATAAAAGCCTGCGTCGCTTTGAGCTCATGCGCATCTTGGTAATTCTGATTTTGGTGTTCTTCGTAATATTCTTCTGGGGCGCGTTCGAACAAGCGGGAGCATCACTCACCTTGTTTGCCGACCGTCAGACCGACCGCAATGTGATGGGTTGGGAAATGCCGGCGGCTTGGTTCCAGTCTATCAATCCACTCGCGGTTATCACGCTTGCTCCTCTGTTCACCATTATCTGGGGCTTTTTACACAAGCACCGCATGGAGCCATCATCACCCACTAAAATGGCATGGGGTCTTGCATTGGTTGCTATTGGTTATGCCATCATCGCTATCCCGGTTAGCGGACTTGCTCCAGGTGCAAAGGTTAGCATGTGGTGGCTTATTGCCCTCTATGTTATTCATACCATGGGTGAGCTTTGCCTCTCACCTATCGGCTTGTCGATGGTATCGAAACTTGCTCCGTTGCGCCTTTCATCGCTGCTCATGGGAACTTGGTTCTTGGGCAATGCCGCTGCGAATAAGTTTGCGGGCACACTGAGCGCCCTCATTCCACCTAGCGAGCCCACCGCCGACCAAGTATGGCCTACCATCCTCGGCTACGAAATCACGAATCTCTATCAATTCTTCATGGTCTTCATCATCATGACCGGCATCGCAGCAGGTATTCTGTTTGTGCTGAGCCGTGCGTTGCAGAAGATGATGGCAACGGCAGAATAGTGGCGAACGGCGAATGACGAGTGGCGAATCTGCTCATCATTCGCCACTCGCCATTCGCCATTCCTAAGTATCCAGTACCTACTCCCCAGTACCTATAAGTATGTGGTCCAAACACCCCAAAGCCCTACCCTATCTCTTCCTCTCTGAAATGTGGGAACGATTCGGGTATTACCTCATGATTGGCATCTTCACGCTGTACCTGAAAGACCGCGAGAGCGGCTTCGGTATGACGGAGAAAGAGTCGGCCGATTTGTATGGAACGTTCATCGCGCTCGTATTCCTTACGCCGTTTATTGGTGGCTTGTTGGCCGATCGTTATCTCGGATATCGAAAGTCAATCATCATCGGTGGACTGCTCATGGCAGCCGGTTACATGATGATGGGGATTCACTCGCTGCCCATGTTGTATGTGGCCATGACGCTCGTGATTCTAGGCAACGGTTTTTTCAAACCGAACATCTCCACCCTACTGGGTAGCTTTTACTCCAACGAGCAATACAAAGCCAAGAAAGATGAGGGCTACAACATCTTCTACATGGGCATCAACATCGGGGCGTTTATCTGCAACTTCTTTGGTGCAGCGCTCATGATTCTGCTCGGATGGCAGTGGGCGTTTTTTGCAGCAGGTATAGGAATGGTCATAGGGGTTATCGTATTCATGACGGGCACGCGCCATTACGAAGGTCATACCGAGGCGAAAGGCACGCAGCCCGGCGATATGCCATTGAGCAAAATTGTGTTGCTCATTCTGGTACCTTCGGTCATCTTCGGCGTGATTGGCTGGCTCATAAAAGGCGTTGAATCTGCTGCCAATCCCAACGCGGCCATCTTCGGAAGCGATAGCACTGACGCATTCATTTTCGCCTGCATTCCGGTGATTTTGTTTTACGCATCGCTCTTCTTCCGCGCTCGTCCTGATGAGCGTAAGCAGATAGGAGCACTGCTCACCATCTTCGCTGTGGTTATTCTCTTTTGGGCTGTATTCAAGCTCAATGGATCGGCACTCAACACCTGGGCCGACCGCTATACCGACCGCGAAGTGACCGGTACAATGGCTACAGTGACGGATAATCTTAGTTTTTCTAAGAAACTCACCTACGCTAAAGACAGTATCGATGCATACGATGATCAATTCCGACTCATCAAAGAAGACGGAAAGGTTCAAACGACTTACGACTACCCCGTTTATTTCAAAAACGCAACCGCCGAACAACGCCCGGCGGAAGGCACGCAGGTAAGTTTGTGGGCGACCAATCTTAGCCAGTCAATCAACCCATTTTGGGTGATTTTGCTAACGCCCGTGGTCGTTGCCTTCTTCTCCTTCCTGCGACTTCGGAATGCCGAGCCCTCTACTCCTGCCAAGGTAGCGTTTGGATTGCTCATCAGCGGACTTTCTGTATTGGTGATGGTAGCTGCCGTGAAAGCCGGTAACAACGGCACTGAAAAAGTGAGCCCATGGTGGCTCGTAGCGAACTATGGTGTAATCACTATTGGCGAATTATTTTTGAGTCCTATGGGATTGTCGCTCGTATCGAAACTCAGTCCTGCCAGCATCACATCGCTCATGATGGGTGGATGGTTTTTGGCTACCTCCATCGGCAACAAGCTGAGCGGCGTGTTGGCCAGTATGTGGGACAGCTACGACGACAAGACGAATTTCTTTTGGGTGAATTTCATCCTGCTCCTGAGCGCAACGGCCCTGATGTTCTTGCTGCTCGGTCGCCTTAATAAAACCATGAACGAAAAAGGAATACACTAGACACTATGCAAACCATCGAACAAATTCAAACCTTTGAGGGCAAGTACCCCAAGCAACTGTGGTATCTATTCTTCTCGGAAATGTGGGAGCGTTTTTGCTTCTACGGTATGCGAGGTATGCTCACATTCTTCATGGTTACCCAATTGCTGATGGACGATAAGTCGGCCAACTTGCAATACGGCGCAACGCAGGCCTGGGTCTACGCCTTCACCTTCATCGGGGGAATGTTTGCCGACAAGATTCTCGGCTTCCGCAAGTCACTCTTTTGGGGTGGCTTACTGATGATTACGGGAAGTATCATTTTGGCCATCGATCCCAAGAATTTTTTCTTTCTCGGGATTGCGTTCAACGTAGTAGGAACCGGTTTTTTCAAGCCGAATATTTCCAGCATGGTAGGACAACTCTACAAGCAGGGCGATAGCCGCCGCGATGACGGGTTCTCGCTGTTCTATGCCGGTATCAACGTAGGTGCATTGCTTGGGGGTTACTTCTGTATTGCCATTGGTAAGGGAGATTTTTTATCGAGCGTTATTCCTGCTGACTTAACCTGGAACGTGGCGTTCGGTTTAGCTGCATTGGTTATGACCATCAGCTTAATCACCTTTACACGCACCCGTCATCAATTAGGTCCCATTGGACTTTCACCTTTAAAAAGCGCTATCGGTAAAACATGGATTTGGCAGGATGCGGCGGTGTATGCCGGCGGACTGCTCGCTATTCCGGCCATTATGATTATGGTTGCCAACACTGTTTACACCGACTATTTTATGTATCTCATTGGACCATTCAGTCTGTTGTATTTGGGCTATGAAATGACTAAAGGCAGCGCAGCAGAGGCAAAAAAACTAGTAGCAGCGTTGTTCTTTATCTTCTTCTCGATCGTCTTCTGGGCCATCTTCGAACAAGCAGGCGGCTCACTGAGTTTGTATGCAGCCAATCACCTGAGCGATGAGTTACTCGGTTTCATTCACCTGGATCCGAACGGCATAAACAACTCGGCCAATTCTGCCTTTGTAATCGCCTTTGCAGCAGTGGCTGGAACCATTTGGGTGTGGCTTGCCAAGCGTGGCAAAGAGCCCAACACGGTGGTGAAGTTCGGTATTGGGTTCTTGTTTTTGGGAGCCGGTTATATGCTGTTCTTCTCGGGGCGCTTTTTTGCTGATGCCAATGGAATCTCTTCCCTCGACATGTTCACCTTTGCCTATTTCGCGGTAACACTTGGCGAGTTGTGCCTATCCCCTATCGGACTTTCTATCATGACCAAGCTAGCGCCCGATCGTCTGCAAGGTTTCATGATGGGTATGTGGTTTTTGGCCAGCGCTTATGGACAGTATGTAGCAGGACTTTTCGGAGCCAGCATATCACCCGATGAGAGCGCCACACCGGTTGAAAAGCTGAACATTTACACGCAGGGTTACTACGATTTTGCTTGGTACGCGCTCATTGCTGGCGTTGTGCTCATTCTTATTTCACCCATGATTCGCAAACTCATGCAGGAAGTGAAATAACTCCCGCGATTTTGCGTAAGTATTAAAAACCTATCTTTGAGCTATGAAAAAGATCTTGTTCCTTCTTTCAATCACCCTTTGTTCTCTTTCTATTCAAGCGCAAACCGAGTCGCAGGAGTGGCATAGTGACATCAACAAAGCCATCCAGAAATCAATGGAAACCGGCAAACCGATGTTTCTATTCTTCACGGGCAGTGACTGGTGCGGTTGGTGCATTCGATTGCAGAAAGAAGTTTTTCAAACCGACTATTTCACGAAATGGGCAAAAGAAAATGTGGTATTAGTTGAACTCGATTATCCACGTAAGAAGCAATTGCCGGATGAATTGCGTCAGCAGAATCAAACCATGCAGCAGGTATTTCAGGTGCAGGGTTACCCAACCGTGCACTTGGTAACACCGCAAGTACAGCAGGATGGTTCGGTTAATTTCAATCCGCTTGGACAAACCGGGTATGCAGCCGGTGGACCTGAGTCTTGGTGTGCCAACGCCGGGGCGATGATCAAGAAGTGATTTATATCAAGTATCTGAAGTCATTACTATTGCTAGATTGCCCACTTCCATGATCTACTTTAAATTTTGGCATAACCGGATGAATACCCACAACATTGCTGTGGTATTCATGTGTTTGTTTTTTTCGGTACATGCGTTTGACCTTGACGCTCAACAAAGAAACACCCAACTCAAAGTATACGGACACCTGCAATATAGCTATGATGATCTAACCGATGCGGGAGCTGATAGTTACTTCTCTCTTGGAGAGCAAGATTTCTTTGTAACATCCAACCTCAGCGACCAAATTAGTTTTTTGGGTGAAACGGTTGTCCGATATGAAAACGCAACCGCAAGCAAATTTGCTCCGAGTATCGAGCGTGCTCAATTTAAATATGACTACTACAAGAATCACAGCCTCATTGTTGGAAAGATGCATACGCCTGTGAATTATTGGAACGACGTGTATCACCATGGACGACTTTTTTATCCAACCATCGATCGTCCAACTTCATTCAGTTATATGATACCGTTACACTCACTTGGTGCGCGTGCTCAAGGACAAAATTTAGGAAAATTGAATTTTGGTTATGATGTAAGCGCAACCAATAGCATTGCTTCGACCGATGTATTCGATAGTTCGCTTAATAAGTCTATAACCGCTGCTTTGCATATTAAGCCAGTAGAAGGCATGCGTATCGGTGGTTCATATTACAACGACTACATGTCATCCAATACTCCCGGCGCCCATACAGGTCACGGATCGGGAAACCCTGCATATAAAGGCGCCGTGAATTTTGAGATAGCTTGCTTCTCATTCGCTTATTTTGGCGAGCATTTGGAAGTATTGAGTGAATCCGCATACAACCGAAACCGCACCGACAGCTTGGGCGTTGCTGAAAATTACTCTCAATTCGTTTATGCGGGTTTGCGATTCAAAGAAAAGCACGTAGCCTATGGCTTATTCGATTTCATGGATATGTCAGAAAAAGAGTTGCACACGGTTCCAATTAATGTGGTTAAGTTGGGATTGGGCTATAAATGGGACATTTTATACAATTGTGTATTGAAGATACAATTGGAACGCTTGGAATCAGGCGATGACCATCTTTTCCACAACCACAACAGCATTCGATACGACTTTCGCTGCCAGCTAGCATATGGGTTTTAAATATCAAATAACACTATTCCTCGTTTGTTTGCTCGTGGCGGCAAATGTGAGCGCGCTTGGACAGCGCCTTACCGGAATTGTTGTTATTGGCAATGATATCGGAAGTAAAAGCCTCAGCGAACAACAAGTGATTGAGGCCTTCAAAGCAAAGAATAATTTTTGGCCCAACGGTAAAACCCTTTCGGTTTGTCTTCCCGAAACACAATCGAAAGATGCGCCTGCTGTATGTAAAGGTATTTATGGCAAATCCGTTTCGGAGGTTCAGAAGTTTTGGTTGTCGCAAGTATTTCAGGGGCGAAGCAGGGCACCGCACTTTTTTGACTCAGACGCAGATATGATTAACTACGTTTCTAAAACACCGGGGGCAATAGGTGCTTTTGTGAATGAAGGAAACATAAGTATTCCGACTGAGTTGCTCATTCAAATCAATCCGTGACCATGCGCAGTAGCATCTTCACCCAGATTTGGATTCCCTTTATCATCATCACGCTCTCCTTTGTATCACTGCTTTGGTTTTATTACCCCGAAAAACAAGAGCAGCTCATTTCACGGTATAAATACGATGAGTTATCGCACTTAGCAAAAACGCTGGCCATTGGTGTAGAAATTTCGCTGGATCGCGATGACTTTACCGGCCTTGAAAAGTCTATAACCATTCTTCAAGTGGGTAGAACTTCCGACTTTTCTGCCGTCATATTTACCGACAGCATATCTGCAACCGAAGATACTATTCTAGTAAGACCGGAAGGATTGAATTTAAGCCAAACCTTAAATGACCAATCAGAACACGTCGTTGTAAAGGCACCATTTAAAAGTAACCTTTCAAGCGGGTATGTTATGCTCGGGCTTCACAAAGAAGTTTTCCAAAGTGAGATTCAAAAGTTAAACAGCCCCATCTTAATTACCCTGATCATCATTGCAGCTGTGTTTTTGTTTGTCACCTACTTTATAGCCAAGAGAATCAGCAAGCCAATTAGCTTGGTTACAGATTTCGCAAATCAACTCAATAGCGGCAATTACAAGGCGCTACTGGGTTCAAGAAATGCGCACGCCGTTGAGTTACGTTCCTTGCAAAATTCACTTTCCTCATTGGGTAAAACGTTGGATCTGCAGAGAAAAACCAACAATGAGCTCACATCAAATCTTGAGGAACAAGTCAAGCAAAAAACGGAAAGTCTTCAGTTAGCGTTCAACGATTTGAACACAGCTCAGGAAATGGCACAATTTGCCAATTTCTCTTATGATACCGCAGATGATACCTGGAAGGGCAGCAACAACTTGATACCCTTGCTAGGCCTATCACACCCCAACGAGAACAAGTTTGCGCCACTCCTCCAATGCATTCGTAACATAGACTTGCCGAAACTCGATCAAAAAGTAAGAACGGCAATCAAGGAGACACAGCGATTCGAAATCCAATTGCAATGGACGCGTCCGAATGACCATAAAACCATCTGGCTTGACTGTGTTGCCTATGTATACATGGGTGCAAACCGGAAAGCTGTCATTCGAGGAGTTGTTCAGGACATAACCAATAAAAAAGAACAGCAGCAGGAATTATTCATCCTATCAAACGTAGCCAAGCGAACATCCAACCTTGTAATTCTTACCGATGAAAAGCGTAGAATTCAATGGGCGAATGAAAGTGTTATGGCTATTACCGGATATACGCTCGAAGAAATTATCGGAAAGACACCGAAAATGTTCCAAAGCGAACGCACAGACAGAGCGGCATTGGATAGAATAAACCGTGCACTTGACGAAAAGAAACCGGTATGGGAAGAGTTGCTCAACGTATCCAAGACAGGTTCAGAATATTGGATTTCGATTAACATCGTTCCGCTTTTCAACGACGATGGCGAGCATACCGGATTCATGGCCGTAGAGACAGACACCACCGAACGCAAAGCATTGGAGTTACAGCGTGAAAAAACAATACAACTGCTGGAGGAATCCAGAAATGAAATTACCAAAATCAATGCAGAGCTTGAGCAGAAGGTAGACGAACGTACAAGAACAATCAAGAATCTGGCACTCTTCCCGCAACAAAACCCAAATCCTTTTCTCGAGTTCGACATTCAGAATAAGCGCATCAGCTACCACAATCAGGCAGCAACGGAACAATTGGGGGATTTTCTAGGTTTATCCTTCGAGGAAATGCTCGAACGATGCAAGATTGACCGCTTTAACTTCGAGCTTAAAAGCGAATTCAATGAAGCTACGATAAACGGTTATACTTACGAAGTAAAATTATTCCAGCTAAACGAAGACAATATTCTCAGGGTCTACCTCCATGACATTACAGAACGTAAAAAGAATGAAAATCAGCTGGCCGTCTTAATCAATCAATTGCAAAACACCGAGTCAGATTTAAAGTCCAAGACACATGCCTTGCAGGCTTCTCTGGAGGAGTTGGAGAGAACACAAAACGACCTCCTCAACAAAGAACGACTCTCCACACTAGGCGTTCTCATTGCGGGTATTGCGCATGAAATCAATACACCGCTTGGTGCAATAAAAGCATCGGGAGAAAACTTGAAAGCGCTGTTCAGCAGCGGACTCATTGATCTTATTCCACGCATTACGCCGGCGGATTTAGTTATTGCAATGGAACTATTTAACTCGGCAAACTTTGTAAACCTGTCCACATCCGAAGAAAGAAAGCTTGTTCAGGGACTAACCGCCTCCATCGCTGAATTGGGAATCGATCTTCGTTTGGCACAGAAGCATGCGCGCACTTTTGTCCAAATGGGCATCTACACCCTCAATGATCAGTTAACCACAACGCTGCGAAACGATAGTGCCGAACTTATCCTTCAATTTGCTTTAAATCTGACCTTGATTTTCAAGTCAATTCAAACAACTACGCTTTCTGCCGACCAGGGCAGCAAAGTGGTGCGTGCGCTCAACACATTTGCACATGGTAATCTGGCATCCATTCCGGTCGATTTCAATTTGCATGAAAATATCGAAACGGTGATTACCATTTTCTGGAATAAGATTAAACAAGGGTCACAAGTTGAAATTAATATCCCGGAGAATGTTACGCTGTTTGGACTTGCCGAGGAAATGACGCAAGTATGGACAAACCTCATCAACAATGCGCTGCACGCATCCGGTAATCGCTGTGTAATCCATTTTTCCTATAAAGAAACAGAGCATCATCAAATCATAGAGGTGTCGAACAATGGCCCTCAAATTCCGGCTTCTATAATTGCGCGAATCTTCGATCCTTTCTTCACAACAAAGTCGCGCGGTGAAGGCACAGGCCTTGGATTAAATATCGTTCAGGGTATAATTGAAAAACACAAGGGCAATATCCGTTGTGAAAGCGATGCTTTGTTAACCAAATTTGTCATTACCTTGCCGCGTAATGACAAGAGACAATAAAGCAATACTCACCGTTGAAGATGATCAGGAAGCCCTGAACGCGCTGCGCATGCAGCTTGAACGAAACTTCACGAATGATTATGTGCTAGAGTTCGCTCAAAACGTTGATGAGGCAATATCGGTCATTGATGATTTGGTGAAGGAAAACATTGAACTCATTCTGCTTCTGAGCGATTGGTACATGCCAGGAAAAAATGCAGATGTTCTTGTAAATTACATCAAAGGAAAAAACCCGGGCGTGCGCGTTATTGTCTTAAGTGGGCAGCTCGACACATCCAAGGCGGGAAAGATGCTGGAAGAAAATGTCATCGACCGTGTAATCATGAAGCCATGGGATGAGTCGAATTTGATGAATCAAATCAAAGGATTTCTTGAGGAGAATTCATAATGGAAAATCGGCGCACCATTACTCTGTTGCTTGTAGATGATGATCCCCTCATTTTGGATGTGCTGCGCATTCAACTGGAGCAAATAATTCCCAACCATGTAATTATTGAGCGAGCCTCGAGCGGTGAAGAAGGGCTGCAATTGATGAAGGAGCTTGCTCAAGAAGGATTGTCGCCGGTAGAAATCATTATATCGGATTATTTCATGCCCGGACTAACAGGAACCGATTTCCTGCTAAGAGCACATGTTGTGAACCCCCACTCCAAAAAAATACTTCTCACCGGTCAGGCCGATGAGTCCACCGTTAACTCGATTTTATCTGAAACCAATCTCTTTCATTTCATGACCAAGCCTTGGGATGGAAAAGAACTTCAACAAATTATACAAGGTTTCATTGATGATATTAACTGAGGCCGCTTTGAAAGAGGTTAGCTTCGTTGAAAACATAGATTGAATTGGATTAACTCCCTCCTGTATTATGAGTACAATGTTCTATTTTAGCGTCGTTCGAGCAGGCAATTAAAACTATAGTTCATTGAAACTACTCATTGCACATGGCGCGCTGTTACTTGTTCTCGTTCGGACTGCGAATTGCCAACATGCGCACCAACCCATGCCAAAAGAAACTACCGCTAATCCTCTTCACTGTGACCCCAAGCAAGGAGCATGTGAGTTAACTGAAATAGGCAACGATATCGAGTCATATAGCGAATCCTCGAAAGAAAAAGCAATCAAGGTCATATACTTTACCGACCCTATTTGTTCAGCCTGCTGGGGCATAGAGCCCCAACTGCGACGTATGAAGATGGAGTATGGAAAGTACATTGATATTGAATACTGCATGGGTGGCTTGTTGCCTTCATGGGAAGGATTCAACGGTGGAGGAATCAGCAAACCATCGGATGTATACCACCACTGGGAGGAAATGAGTCACCACGTAGGTATGCCCATGGTGGGCGACGTTTGGCTAAAGGATCCCCTATCTTCTTCGTATCCACCCTCTATCGCATTCAAAGCGGCTCAAATGCAAGACCAAGAGAAGGCCATCCGATTCTTAAGACGATTGCGTGAAATGGTATTTGTAGAAGCGAAGAACATAACGCACAAGGAGATTCTAGCAGAGGCCGCTACCTGGGCCGGACTTGATGCAACACAGCTTGAGCAGGATTCCAATGGAAAAGCCCGTCAACTTTTTGAGCAAGATCTTTTGAAAGCACGACAAATGGGCGTTCGCGGATTTCCCACCATCTTCTTCCTCGATTCTTCCGGTAATCGACTAACCATCTATGGCGTTCGCGGCTACGAAGAGTTTGAAGCAAGTATCAAACGTCTGGCGCCTGAGGCACAACCTAACTCTTTGCATGCAGATGTATTAGCTTACTTCAAAGCATTTAACAGCCTGACAGCAAGAGAATTGAACATGTTCACCAATCAATCGCTGGAAATGTGCATTATCGCATTGAATGAGCTCGAAAAAGACGGCAAGACTCACTCCATCACCACCCAAAACGGGGTGCTCTGGAGACTTAATCCGTAAATCATGAACATTTCACCCCCGAAATGCATTTTTACGGATGAGATACAAACAAACCCAAGATTTTAGTGGCAAAGTTTGTTTCATACAGCAGGGTATAATTGTGCGCTGTTGTATTTTAGACGCCACTATATCCCAAGGATTTTTTTTAAACCAATATTTGATTTTTTAACCCATGAAAAAAATTTACGCGTTTTCGCTTTTTTTCTCAATGGCTTTGTGGAGCTCAGCTCAAACGTTCACAATGAACACCTCGCTGATTACCTCGGCCTACAACTCAGGTGGATGCACCGGAGTAACCGACATGAACAATGACGGTTAGGACGATATCGTTATCCTCGACAACAGCCGCGATTTATCAATTGCCTATCAACAAGCCGATGGAAGTTTTTCGGTAAGTTACTTGGGTGCGGTGAGCGGTCAAGGACAGTGGGGCATGTGCATCGGTGATGTGGACAACGATGGCCACAAAGACGTTATGTGCGGCGGAAGCTACGATGATGTGCACATTGTGCTCATCGATGGTCCGGGCAACTATGAGGTGGTTGATTATGCTTGGGCTTCCATCTTCACGCAAGGTTGCAACCTGGCTGACGTAAACAACGACGGCTTCTTGGATGGTTTCCTTTGCCACGACGATGGCCACAACGTAATCATGGAAAACACCGGCACAGGCTCTTTCATCAACGGAACCAATATGATGGACATGGTGTTTTATCCGGAAACACCGGGCGGCAATGACAACAGCGGTAACTACGGTTCAGTTTGGACCGATTTCGATCGCGATGGAGATACTGACCTCTTCATTGCTAAGTGCCGTCAGTTCATTAATGACCCATATGACCCACGTCGAACCAATATCCTAGTCATCAACAACGGAGATGGAACATTCGACCATTCGAACCCTGCAACCGGCATTTCATACGCTCAGGAGCGCGGACTGGTTAACTTAGAGCAATCATGGACCAGCGACTTTGCTGATATTGACAACGATGGCGATTTCGATTGCTTCCTGACAACCCACAGCAATACCCTTGAAATCTATGAAAACGATGGTACGGGTTTCTTTACTGACCGCACAGAAGGTTCAGGTTTGCAGTATTCAGGTTTCTTCCTGCAGGGTAAGTTTCATGATTTCGACAACGACGGATTCCTTGATTTGATTCATGCAGGTGGAAGCCACGACTATTACCACAATGATGGCGATTTCACTTTTACTCGTATTCAGAATACATTTATGAATAACGACGAAATGCACAGCTTCGGTATTGGCGATTTGAACCACGACGGTTACCTCGATGTGTATGCTAGCTATGGAAATGGTTACATTGACGCAGACAATGCAAATCCGGACCGCATTTTCATCAACGACGGTGGCAACAACAACTGGATCAGCTTCGATTTGGAAGGAACTATCAGCAACAAAGATGCTGTTGGTGCAATTGCTGAAATCACCGGCCCCTTCGGAACACAAATTCGCGAAGTACGCGGCGGAGAAAGCTACGGAATTACAAATACTTTCAAGTGTCATTTCGGTATTGGAAATGCTACTTCTGTAAGCCAAGTAACCATCTACTGGCCATCAGGTTTGGAAACGGTAATTACCAATCCTGCTATTAATACCTTCCATAACGTAGTTGAAAGTCCTTGCTTCCTTGAAGCGCCTGCTGTAGTAGCTATTGGTAGCACTCAGTTCTGCGAAGGAGGATCCGTTACCCTTCAAGCTGCCAATTCAGGTTTGACATACGAGTGGAGCAACGGACAGACTGGTCAATCCATTACCGTATCAGAGGCCGGCAACTACTTTGCTACAGCTTCCAGCGCTGAAGGATGCATTGCCATCACTCAGGGAATTGCAGTTACTATTGTGCCGAATTCACCTGCTGTAATTCTTCCACAAGGCGATACACATATTTGCGATAATTCTTCTGTTGTGCTTACGGCAAACCAGGGTGTTTCTTACTTGTGGAGCAATGGCTTAACCAGCCAGTCTATTGAAGCTACTGAAGCAGGTTCTTACACCGTTCAGGTTATCGGTCAATGTGGTGAAAGTACGTCAGAACCTATCACCGTTGAGGTTTCAGTGGCACCTTCAGCACCATCTCTTACAAACGTTTCAATTCTGCCAGGTGAAACAGCTACTTTCACAGTTACAGGTGGAACCAACGTTCAATGGTACAACTCTGCAACCTCTAACACAGCAATCGCTACAGGTAACAGCTTCACTACACCGGCTCTTTCTACCACTACGTCTTATTGGGTAGAAGACATCAACCTCACTCCAGGTGATGTTGCAATAGGTGGTAAGTCAGAACAGACTCTTAACAACGATGGTCAATACCAAACCAACTCAACCTACTTCTTGCTGTTTGATGCAAATGAAGATGTAATCATCAATTCAGTAAAGGTTTTTGCTGATGGTGCTGCAAACCGTACTATTTCTGTTGTTGATGCAGCCGGAGCAACGGTAGCCACCGGAACCTTCAATATTCCGGATGGAGAGTCTATTGTAAACCTCGAATTCTTCGTTCCTGCCGGAACAGGATATGGTCTTCGTTTGGTAGGCAACAATCCCCTTTTATGGCGCGATAAGAATCTTGCTACTCCGTTTGACTACCCATATGAAATCGGTTCATTGGTAACAATTACCAATACAAACGTAAGCGGTGCGGATACCGACAATTACTACTACTACTTCTATGACTGGAACGTACAAGCACCTGATTTCTCGTGTCCAAGCGACCGTGTAGAGGTACAGGCTATTGTTGCCGGAATCAACGAATTGACCGGTGTAACCAACATGGAGTTGTATCCTAACCCAGCATCGAGCGACCTTACTATTTCATACAGCAGCATCGTCTCTTCTAGTATGAATATTCAACTCATCGACCAAACCGGTCGTGTGGTGTTCAGCCAATCATTCTTTGGTGGCACCGGTGCAAATGTTCATCAGTTGAACGTAGCTGAACTTGCAGCCGGTATTTACCAATTGCAAGTTGTACGTGACAATCAAGTTGCTTCTCGCAAAGTGGTGATCGAGTAATCGTTTTCGAATCGATATTTAAAAAGGGCTGCCGAAAGGTGGCCCTTTTTTAGTGGCGAGGGGCGAGGGGCGAGGAGTTAATGGCGAGTGGCGAGTTAAGGATGGAGGATGGAGGATGGAGGATGGAGAATGGAGAATGAAAAGGCCCATGTTGTAATCTAACATAGGCCTCTTCAATTTGTGTAATTTTCTATATCTAATTTACTTCACTATCATTACCTCGCCCCTCGCCACTAACCTCCTATCTTAAGTTCGGCCTGATGCGCACCTCCGTGGCTCCATAACCATAATGTGCATAAGGAGCGTCCATGAACTCGCAGTGCGGATAATACTGATGAAGCATTTTTCGGATTTCGGCGCGAAGAACTCCCTGCCCTATTCCGTGAATATAGACTACCCGCTGAATCTTCTTATTCTCCGCGATGCGCAGGGTTCGTTCAAAATGCTCAAGTTGAACAGCAATAATTTCGCTATTCGACATCCTAGCATGATTATCTAGCAATTCATGGATGTGTAAATCAATTTCCATGACCTCGCCCTTACGCTTAAGGTTGGTGGCATCCTTGTTCTTATACAAGACTTTGAATTGCTCAGCTGCTTTGCGAGCAAAGTTGCGGTCGATGTTGCGTTCCACTACATCGACAATATCAGGTTGGGTAGTATCATACTTCTCCTCTTCTTTCAGTCGGTTGCCTACCAACACCAATTCCTCTTCGCGATGCTCATAGGTAAATCCCTCTCTATCCTCAACCAATATCCAACCTTTAGATGGAAAGGCTACGACGATTCCTTCTCCAGAATCGTTCAGAAATTTTACCCGATCGCCGCGTTGGAATTGCATAACGCGAAAATAATGACGAATGGCGAATGGCTAGTGGCGAATGGAGAATGGAGAAATGAGCGTTGTAATGTTACGTTCTCCATTCTTCATTCTCCTTTTATTGATATAGAATAAGGAAACAGAAAAATGAAAAAGTTCTATTTGTAGCTTCTTCGGTCCATCATTACCTCGCCCATCGCCCCTCTAATTTGCTCCAACAAAAAGGCCGGCCTTGAAATCTCAAGACCGGCCTCATTATTCGCCACTAGCCACTCAATTAGTCTACCACCACCACTCGCTCCATCACTCCATCCTTCACACTGCGGATGTAGTAGATGCCGGCGCTCAAGCCCTGAACATCCTTGCTCAGAGGCTGGGTGCCGCCCAATGAGAAGGATTCTACAACTTGGCCAACACCGTTGAGCAATTGGTACTCTCCTGCCGTGCTCGTGCGGATCGTAAACAGACCCGTATTCGGATTAGGATAAACATTCAAATCAGATGTGCGCGCCTCTTCCGTTGCACCGCCTTCCTCTTCCATGCACGCTAGCAACGTTACCGACTTGCTGAATGCCGACGATTGTCCGCAGGCATTCACACTCCTCACCGTTACACTGCCGGCTACCGTGCCCCACGTGCAGGTCATGCTCGTTGTGCTCTGTCCTGCAGTAATGGTAGCTCCTGTGGGCACTGTCCACAGCTGCGTTACTCCTGTCACAGCGGGTGTAGTAAAGGTCACGCCCACCTGGTTCGGACATACGGAAGCCGCGCCCGTGATGCTCGCAGGGGTGGCAGGCAAACGTGTAAGCGATGCGCTGCGAAGCGAGCTACCACCGCAACTATTGTAAGCGCGAACGCTCAACGTTCCTGTGGTGAAGGTGCTTGGTACGCTCATCACAATCGAGTTGCCGTTGTTGGTTACAATCGTGCAACCTGTTGGAACCGTCCACTGATAACTGGTTGCGCCGCTCACGGCAGCTACCGAATAAGTAAACTGTCCGCCACCACACAGGTTGGACAATTGACCTGTCATGGTAGAAGGCGTAGCCGGGTTCTTACTCAAGGCTAGCGTACGTGCTGCACTTTGTCCGCAGCTGCTCACTGCACGAACCGACAACGAACCACTGACGAACGCTGAACCAATACTCAATGAAATACTGTTGGTACCCTGACCCGATACAATCGTCGTATTG
>Ga0315899_10003862_pt1 | contig 16264 bp, 14 predicted proteins | sample LakEriMetagenome_2_FD_203518 | JGI IMG/M metagenome (GOLD analysis project Ga0315899, IMG submission 203518) | Freshwater fungal communities from buoy surface, Lake Erie, Ohio, United States - Buoy 4 MA112 | ecosystem: Environmental > Aquatic > Freshwater > Lake | place: USA: Lake Erie, Ohio... | reverse complement strand
GTTCACTTGAAATAGATTTAGGAGGAGCGAAACCAACAACCTTATTTTTGCTATTAATAATTACAGAACGACACAACCCATAAGTAGGTATTAAATCAATACTTAAAAAATTTTTATCATATCTTACAACTTTGTAAGTAGAGTTATTAGATGTTCGCGATTCAATTTTGTTTAATTTTAGAATTTCTAAATTATTTACATCACAATTTACGATTTCATTAAAGCCTTTAATATCTGAAAGTATATATCTAGTAGAAGTCATTGTTAATAATTATAATATTATAATTTGTCTTTAAACTATAATTATATATTGATTTTTACTTAAGCATAAAAATTTCTATTATAAATATAGAAACAATGTCTGAAACTAATAGTGAACCCGAAGAAAAAACACTACCAAACCCAAAATCAGATGATACTATATTAGAGTTACAATTAGGAGATGTTATACAAATAAGTAACCCATTAAATGATAATTTAAATGACCAAACATTTATTATTGATTACATTGATAAATCTAAGGCTTATTTAATAAATACTGAAACATTAGAAAGACTTAGAGTTTCTATAGATCAAGATGGAACAATTGGAGATGGAAATATAACAAGAATAGCTATATTAAGCAGAAGTGATACTCCTAGTTATGCTAGACAAAATGAGTTACTTCCCGGAAAATGGATAAATATTTATTTTGAGGGGGATTTTCCTGTTATTATTACTGGAAAAATAACCAATTTAGAAAATGATATGATTGAAATTAAAACTGTTGATGATGATGTAATATATATTAATTTTGATTATAAAGGTCTCCCTGAAAATTTACCAATACAAATGATTGAGATTAGAGAGAAGCCTTCTGAGCCTTTGGTTCAGGTAGAAAAGGAACAACCTGAAGAAGAACCTTTAGAAGAAATACCTCAATTAGAAGTTGAAAAGAAGTTTGTTGAACCTGAAAAAATTCAGCTTACTATTCCAGTTAAGGATATTAAAAACCAAATAAGAGAGTTTATTGTAAAAGCAGACCAAGTTCAATTTGGTGATGAAGAATTTGGACCTATTCGTGAATTTGTTGATGTATCATCTAAGAGTCAACGATATAGTATTGAAACACAAGTTAGCGATTTGTTAGATGAACTTCTCTCTACAATTCCAAACGCACAAAGAACTCCAAGAGTATTAAACAATATTCATACCATGATTGAGAGATTTAAACAGTTGCGCGAACATTGGTCCTTTTATGACAATTATGGAAATGTTGATGGATTTAGAGTAAAAGAAGCAAATTACAAACCAATAATTAAACAATACTTTTATGATTTAAATGTCAATTTATATTGGATTTTACCTATTGTTAAAAATTTTAAATATATTTATAACGCAGAAAATCATGATGAAGAAAACAGTGATGTTATTAATCTTAATCTAGACAAAACACTTGTTGACCTTAAGGAGTTAATTGATAACTATAAATCAAATAATATACCTTCTGACCAGAATAAATATGCTGAATTATATCGTGAAATTGACAGAGCATATACGGTTCCTTTTAAGGAATTACAAGATGAGGATTTAAATGGAGTAATCTATGAATTGAAGGCTGTTAATAATATTAACACAGTAATTAATAACTTAGAAGATTTATATTCTTCAGTTTACAGCAATAATGCTGTTAGAAGTAGAAGATTTGTTATACAAAAATATAATACTGGATTAACAAAATTAGATACAATTGATTCAAGTGGTGGAAAAAATGTAACTGTTAGAACAAATATGACACCAGACGATTATATGAGTATTAAATCTGTTATGTTTTTACCTGAACCTGTAATTAGGTTTTCAAAAATTAATTTACCAGGAACAAACATATTAGATAAGGTAAACTTAAATAATGCTTTTTTAAATTATTGGCAATTTCTTAGAAAAAATACTAATGTTAATTTAAATTTTATTGATAATTTTGATGATGAAATTCAGTTTAATGAACAAAATTTTGCCAATAATATAAAGGAATATGTATTGAATCTACCTGAAACACAGGATTTAACATTAAGTGAAACATACAAAAAATATTTAAACCATATTATTCCAAAAACACGTGTTCTTTTTAATTTAATGAAAAAATATATAACTGGTAAGTTATCAATTGTTGAAGTTGTCTCTTATTTGGAACCATTTTTGATTTATTCAGATGATTTAACTTATATGCAGTATGTTGAAATTATTGATTTTATTAATGAAAAAATCTCTGAATTTAATAAAAAATTTGTTGAACGTTCTAGAGTATTTAAGTCACTTAGTAATATTAAATCTAGTGCCCCTATTCCAACAAGAGCATATTCAATTATTGAAAGTATTAATAGAAACATGCGTAATATTGTTATCAATGAAGGTTATGATATTTCAGACCCAACTTTTTTTACAAATTCTGAAATTTTAAGAAAGCTAACATTGAGAGATTATACAAAGTTGTACACAACTGCTCTCTCTATTCAAAATTTTTCATTAATGTTTCCATCTGAATTTTCCACTCTATTTGAAGAAGAAAAGACTAAACTTGATGGCAAAATGAAGACAGAAGAAGAAAGTAATAAATGTAGAACTATAACGATAGCAAAATATTATACATCTATGGACGCTTTAAAACAGGATGATGATAAAACTATTTATTTTGATAAAAAATACGATAAAACAAATTATGGTGTATTGGAAGATTCAAGTGGTTATGAAAAACAGGTTCTTACCATGTCTCCTGAAGAATTAAGAGCTCATATTGCGAAAGATTTAATGGAAAAGAAACGTATGAGTGAAACAGATGCTGAATATTTAGCAAATACACTTGTTGATGGTCACAAACAAGTAATTGATGGTCAATTTGCTATTCTTTATTTAGGATATAATCAGCAGGCAAATCAAGAAGTCAACTATTATATTCGTAAAAATAATAAATGGGAATTAGATGCTGAATTAAATAAAGAAAACATAAATACTGACGAAGCATCTATATTGTGTGATATTCAAGAACAATGTATCAGTGTTACAAAAAATAATACTGAAAAATGCGAATCTACAAAATCCGATGAATTAGGCTTACAAACCAAACTTTTAAAAGATGTTATTAATGAATTTGATACAAAATACAAACTTTCTAGTGAAGAATTAAAGAAAAAAATATCTGGTCGTTTTGAATATCTTGAATCAATAAATGCTAGGTTAACAAAAATTGAAACAAATAATTTATTAAAATATAATAATCAAAAATATAAATTAGGTTCTTCTATTGAATTAGACGCAACTGGTAAATCAGTATCACCATATACTAAATTATTGAATTTTATTCTTGGTCAACCTGACTTTTCTAAAAAACAGCACGACATTGTGAAATTTGTTAATACATTTACAAGACAATTCGTTAAAGGGTTTGGACCTTTAAATGAAGAAGAATCTGAACACTGGTTATACTGTATTAAAAGTGATTTACCTATTTTACCAACATTTAAATTTGAGTTAGCAGAAGCATATGTTATTGGCGGTGAGAATGATTATGGTTACATCTTAGAGCATATTAAATCAACAATTGGTCAAGCAAGTGATGATGGCGATTGGTGGTGTGATAAACATAGTGGATGGCCAATTTGTCCTGTAGATTTTGATGTTGAAGAAGGGTATGAAGAAGGATTTAAGGTTTCTAGTAGAGCTGTTATGGAATCTGACGCAGGAAATAAAATTATGGCAGCAGCGGCATCAAAAGATATTAAATATATTACACCTGAAACCAGAATGATAAGTAACATTGTTAATGCTATTTCTGTTGCCATGGGTATAAATATTGAAATTCAAAAGGAATTTATTATTAATACTGTTTTAGATTCAATTAAAGAAACTGTTGAATCGGAAAGTGATTATAAATCCAAAGTTAGAGAGATGGCAGAAAAAGGTAAAAAAATTATGTCCTATAAAGATTTCTATAATACTGCTATTTTATACTACACATTGGGCGCATTTTTAATCGCCGTTCAAACATCTATTCCATCCGTGAAGACAAGAAAAACCCACCCAGGATGTATTAGGTCATTTACTGGTTACCCATTTGAAGGTCAAGGTGATTTAAGCAGTTTAACATATTTAGGTTGCGTAGCTTATGACATTAGGGAATCCGGTGAACCATGGAATGTATTAAAAGGTAAGAAAATAGAAGTTATAAATAATAGAATTAAAGCTTCAATTGATGATGTATTACTTGCTAACCCAGAAGTTAAAAGGAAATTTGAAGAAAAAACTGTTTATTTGCTAACTAATACTGCTACAGAAATACCTGAAGAACATGATATCGCTAAATGGTCTCAATTTTTACCTCCATTAGTTAAATTTAATATTAAACATTTGGTAAATATTTCACCAGAGTTTAAAAAATCATTGATGAGTGATTTAAGGTCTGGTTCAGTCAACCAACGAGAAAAACTTCTAGTTGTAAATTCAAAAATAATTCAGTTCTCTCTTGCTCTAATAGAGAGAATACAAGAAATTGTTAAAAAGAACCATTTACTTCTTCATACAGCAAATAATGAACCTTATTTAGAAAACGCATGCTGTGAAAGTAAAGAAGGTGAGAATACTATTTCTTATTTTTCAAGTAAAGACCCTAGAATTACCGAATATAATCAAATTGTTACAAATTTGTCAAATATAATGGACGATGTTATTAGTTATTCAAAAGGCGGAATCTTTTTTAGTGATATTAATACTAAAAATAAATATCCTTCTATTACTAATGAGTTTAACGAAAAGACTATTTATTTATCGTTTATATATTTCTGTAAATTTAAATCTTTAATGCCTATACCACAAGATTTGCTTCCATTATGTACAGATAAACCTGAAAATGGATTAATAAATCCTAATGATTCAATTGACCGCATGATCCAAAAGCTAAAAGAAGATGGTAGAAATTATAAAAATGAACAATTCCTTAGACTTCTTCAAATCATAGGCAGACATAATATAGTAAATATTGATTTAAACACTCCTGAAATATCTGCTATAACAAGATTAACAAAAACATTAGAGTCGATTGATGATGAAAATGATGAAGTTGTTGAAAAATCATTGAGAGACCTTATTAACAATTCATTAGATACTTTTGATATAGCTAGTGAAAACTATACACAAGAAGTAAAGGATTTAAATAACTTTTTAATTAGAAATATCGGCTCTATGAAAGAAGAAATTATTGAATTTGTTCAAAAAAATACTGGACCAAATATAAGCAATAGTTCCGTCAGAAAAATGACTAAAACAATAGAAAATTTATCAAATTGGATTGCTGATAATTCTGCCAGAAATGAAAATATTAAAATTAGTGATGATAAGCTTTATAATATTGTAAATTTTTATAAGGATTTTATTTCTAACTTTGTTAAGGTATTCCCTAACATTATTTTAAATAAGGTTAATTATGATGACGTTCACATTCCAAATTATTATGGATTCTCAAAAAATCATTCAAATAAACTTAAAAATTACATTGGCGGATACTATGAAAAATTAAAAACATTTTATGGAAATCCAACTTTATTAAATATATTAACTACAGTACAAAAAACATCTAATAATTTAATTAGAATTGCTAATGTAACACCTAAATTCTCTAGTATCAAACTTGGGGAAGAAAAAATAATTAAACCAATCTTTGACGAGAGAACTAGCAGATTTTTATTCGAATATTATTTACTCCGCGTTTTACTTAACTATATTGAATTAAGTGATGAAGAAGATATGGTTGTTACTGAAATTAGAAAGGAAACTGAGGTTTCTGATATTTTTGCGGTTGAATATCTCGAAGAAATTGATACTAGAGTTGATTTAGCTATGACATCTAGAAGTCAAACAGATGTTACATTGTTAACTGGTAATAAAAAAGAATTAAGACAAAAAACAGCTGAGTTATTAATTGCTTTTATAGATATATTAAATAATCAAAAGGATACTGTTGATATATCGTATGAAATAATCCAAGATAGAGTCTTTAAATTACGTGAAAGAGAGAAGGACCTGGTTACTGATAGACTTAAAAATATGACTGATGAGTTAAGAGACGCTGATACTATTCTTAAAATTAATAAATTAGGTAAATATAGTGTTGGAATGCAAAAAGGTCTTACAATGTATGATAAAGAATATTATGAACAAGAAGGTGACCTTAGAGATGAAATGGTTAAAGCAGAGAAAAAAATTAGGCAATCTAATCCTGACGCAAATGATGAAAATATTGATATATTACTTGATGAATATATGGAACAACAAGAACTTGATGATCAACTTGATAATGAAGCATATGACATGCGTGATATTACAGAAGATTATACAGATGGACAACATTATACTGCTTTAGAGACTACTGGATATGGTGATGAATTGGTTGATTGGGATGATGCATAAATATTTAATTGTTTAATATTTTGTTAATAAAATAAAATATTAAAAGTTATTTAGCTTTTATGATACTTTTTTTAAAATAAGATATATATAAGATGCTTAAAACTTATGTTAGAGAAAATACACCTTTAGCTGCTATAATTATATTTTTATTTATTTTTGGGTCAATTCAAATGATGAAACCAGCATGTTTTTATAATAAAGATGGAAGTATTCGTCATTTTGGTGTTGGATATAGAAACAAAACTATATTACCTATTTGGTTATTATCAATTGTTTTAGGAATTTTATGTTATTTAGCTGTATTGATGTATATTTCTAGTTCAAAAATATTTTAAATTACAAAATCTTTATCATTTTGATACTTTTTAACTTTTAAGTAATTTATATTTAAAAATTTAACATTAATAATAAAATGAACCGATATTCAGATTTTTTGGAATGTTTAGATATTGATGAATTTAAAATTAATTTTATAAAAAATGACATTGCTTTAACAGAATACGCTAAAACTAATAATAAAATATGGGAAGATTGGTTAGAACTATATATAAAAGAGTCATATAAGGAAAATACTAATATGATTGATATTGGAGCAAATATTGGAACAACATCATTAATAATGTCTAGGTATATATCAGAAAATTGTCATATACATTCATTTGAACCTGTATATAATGAAATATTAGAAATGAATATAAAACAAAACAATTTAACAGATAAAATTATACCATATTCATTTGGTTTATCAGATAAACCAGAAATATTAAAAGGTGGGTTTATAGATTTTTCTATTAAAGGTAATTATGGTTTTACAGTATTAGATAACTTAAAAAAAACTAATGAAAACGATACAGATATAATAGTTTTAAATACATTAGATAGTTTTAATATACAAAATGTATCATTTATAAAACTTGATGTTGAAGGAAGTGAGAGAAAGGTTTTGGATGGTGCTATAAATACAATTGTTAAAAATACACCTACTATATTAGTTGAAATATGGTGCACGTCAAAAAATGCTCGTAAAAAACATATTAAAGATTCATCAGAAATTAAAAAACAATTTGATGTTTTTGAATATTTATTTAATTTAGGTTATATTTGTATACCTGTTTCTCCAACATCTGATGATTTTTTATTTATTCATTATAAAAAAAAAGAACTATTAAAAAAAATAATAGATAAATTAGATTAATATTTTTCATATTCATCATATTTATCATGTCTACATTCACCATATAATTCAGCCTGTTTTTTATCTTGCTCCTTTTTAGTTTTAATTCATTTTCTTTTTGTTTACTAAATTTTTATAACGTTTAATAATATATGCAAATAGGCTATGTTGTTGGTTCAATTATAATTGTGTCAATTGGTTTGATTGTACATTTCTGGTCAGGTCATTATTATAGTACTGTTAAATTTCAAACATTTTTACGATTTATTACAACTCTTACAAGTATATTATTTTCATCAGCCATTGTACTTCAAGTCATTAATTATGCTAATCAAAAGGCAAATGAAGAGGTTCAAAATTATGGACAATTATCAAAAACATATTTAGATGATACAATAAATTTTTTTATAAAACATCCTGAAATGAACTATTATTATGAAGATTTATTTGATATCAAACCTATAGATGAAAATACAAAAAGAAATATTATTTTAGAAAAACAAATTTCTATGCTAATATTTTCTAGACTAGCAAAATTTGCGGCATATCTTCAAGCTGAAGACGATGAAGCAGCTAGAAACAAAGTAGGGAAATGGATGAATCATATTACAGAAACATTTATGAAATCAGATACTCTTAGACATTATTGGATTACTGAATATAAACCAAAATTATCAGGTCCTGCAACTATAAACTATATGAAGGAACATTTTAATTTATAATCTATAATTTTTAATCATAATCATCATACTCATCGTACTTATCAGGTGTAGATTCACCATATAATTCAGATTGTTTTTTATCTTGTTCTTTTTTTTGTTTTAATTTTATAGAAAATTCTTTTTGTTTTAATTCATTTTCCTTTTGTTTACTTATTTTTGGTTTATTTTTTTTTATTTCAGTTGTTTCTTTATTATTATTGTTATTATTATTATTATTATTATTATTATTATTATTATTATCAAACATATCTTTCATCAAAGCAATTTCGGATTCTTCTATTTTTTTTCTCTCTTCTAATCGTTTTATTTGTTCTTTATTAGGAACATGTAAAACAGGAATAACTAAATTTTCAACCTCCCAATCTTCCCAATCTTCGCTCATCTTGTAATTTATATAATATATATGTAATTTATTATTTAAATTATTTTTTACAGTTTAAGATGTAATAGTATAAGTTGTACTTGTAGCTAACTCTTTTTGGGCCTTAGCCTTTTGCTCAGTATCCTTAAACTTTTGATAATTTGCTTCCATTGTTTTAGGATTTGAAACACACCCTCTTGTTGTCATTTTAAGTTGAACAAGTGATGTTAATAATAATCCAGTATAAATATACCACATTGCTTCTCCAACATTATCTCTCGTTACAACAATTTCAAATAGTTCATTTTTAATTTTGTCTGTTTCTGGACCAGCAGTTTGGTATTTAGGTTTCAATAAAGGTGTTAATATATTCCAATAAGATTGGAAATTAGATGGAACTATTTGATTAATTAATATAGCTGAATTTCCACAAACTTTAACAATAGTATCAGCTGCTGACATCATTGCTTCTTTTTGTTCAGGTGTCGATGTTATGTCTGTATCAATTTTCTTTTGAATATTAGGATCAACTAATAATTCTGTTATTACTTTATTTGCTGAGCTAGATACCCAAAAATATCCAATAACATCTGAAAAGGCGCTTTTAAAACCAGGATAAACCGTAAGGATTACAATTAGAACGCCAAAAATTAATGTCCATGGTAAAAATGTTAATACACCAGCAGCTCCCATATTTTCCGTAATATTTCCTCCACATGTTGATGAAATTATAGAAGCATTTACCATAAATTGAATAACCATAACTAATAGTAAATAAATAGCTAAATACATATAACTACTGCTTTTGTATTCCTTTTGTTTAGTAGGATCAACTGATATTTCATAAGTATAACTTGGTTTGATTGCCAAATAATAAAATAATGTTGTTAATAAAAATGTTACAATATTTAAATAAGAATTAGCCATATAGATAATATGTATAATTTATTTTATAATTTTAACATTAATTATTATGGATTTCGAAGATTTTTCTAAACCAGTACTTACTGAACCAGGAGTTAAATATTTTCTACATCAAACTCTAAAACAGTGTCATATTGTTAGAGATAATTTTCATAATATGGTCTTCAATGTTGGATTATTTATAGGTTTTCTACTTGTTTTAGGATTAATTCTACTTTATAAATACAAAGGAAAGTTATCACCAGTTGAATTAGAGAAAAAAAATAAAGAAAAACAACAATATATTCTCTCTAAAATTCAGAATTTTCAGCAAGCCAAACGTATTGCTCATCAAGAATTGATTACAGGATTACCTGCTTGGGAAAGTGAATATGATATTATTCATTCTAAAAAATAATACAATTATTAAATTAAATATTGTAAATAATTTATTAAATATAATATATAATGGATGAATCTTTAAAAACTGTATATGATGTCAAAGAATCATTAAATGAATATTTTAAACTTAAACAAAAATATGAATCAGAGATTGCGGCAAATAAAAAGAAAATCATTAACAATCCTACATTGAGTGATAGAGAGAAAAGAAGTGAATTTATGAAGCTTAAGCCCAAATGTATTAATTGTAAAAGACCTGGTGGTTCAATATTTAAAGTATTATTTAATCCTGAAGATGCTAACTTTGAATCTTATAGAGAATACAATGCTAAATGTGGTATTATTTCAAATCCTTGTAATTTTAATATTAAAATTAGATGTGGAAAAACTGAATCAATTACAGATATTCTTAAAAATATGGAAGATGAAATTAAAGAAGCTAAAAACGGAATAATTGATGATAAAAATAAATTGTTGTTTGGATATTTAAATACTGAAGAAGCTTTGGAAAAATTTGACCAGTCTAAAGAATGGATATCCTTATATACTTCTCTCTATGAAGATTATCTTATTAAATATAACAGCATTGTTGATAATGAAGACAAGAAGAGAGAACTTGAAGAAGCCATTACTAATTCATATATTCAAATAAATCTAATTAAGGATTGTGTTAAACAAAGTGATGAAACTGGTAATAAAACTTTCATATCAGATGCCATTAATATTTATGATACAACTTTAGTTCCATTGTTAACTACTATTCGAAATTTAAAATACAATGAAAGTTTTGTTTGGCATAATGAGGATACTAATACATGTAATTTAATACAAAATAAATATAGCATTTCTAATCTTTTATTTTCTAGTTTTCAGAGTAAGGTAATTAATTTTGACATTGGTTATGACTCTAAAAAATCACAATTGATTATTGAATCAAGTGAATCAGAAGAAAAAGAATTACAACCTAAAATACAACCTAAAACTACTGGAGATATACCTCAAGATGAACCCATATATGGTAAAGGTAGTGATGGTATAGCATGGAATATTCCTGAATATAATAAATTATGGGACAACCTACCTGTTAAATTTAAGGCTGCTATAAGACCAGATAACGAATGGATGAAAGAATTTATGTTTAAATGTGTAAATGCTAGAGTGAAAGGTAAGGCTTGTGAGGTTATTGCTCCAAGCAAATTGATTATTCCTCCCAATAAATTGGAAGATGGTAAATATGATTTTGGTGTACAAATATATTCAGACTTATTTAACACTAGGCTTGACCCTACAACACAAAATACTTATCTTACACTTTTTAATGTTAAAGATGGTGTTAAAAATTACGATATGTTAATTCATGCTATGAATAATCTTGTTGCAAAAGAAACTGGTTTTCAAAGAGGGTTTTTTTAATTTATTGAATATGTATTTTATTATACTTATAAAATATATATGCTGTTACATTATATTTCATTGCCTATATTTTTAATCAGTTTTGCTATTGGCCTTTTTTTTATTTATATTTTAGGACCAGAAATGAAAACAATTTACATTTATCCTAGTCCAGAAAATGTAAATAAGGTTTTATTTAAGGATAAAGCCGACAATTGTTTTTATTTTGAAGAAGAATTTGTTGAATGTCCAAATGATGAAACATTAATATCTAATATACCTATCCAAGATTAAATATATTATATTTTTATGGATGAACATTTAGTTGTAGCCTTTTTAGGAATTATAATTGGATATATTTTTTTAATTTTGGCACAAAAGATAGTAAACACATAATATAATGGGAATGTATCTTGGTAAGTTTGTTCACACCGAAACTGGAAAAATAATTATGTCTATATTATTAGGTTTTGGTTTAGCTTCACTTTTTAGAACGGTTTGTAAAGATAAAGATTGTTTATTATTTCATGCTCCACCTTTAGACAAAATTAAAGATAAAATATACAAATCCGGAGAAAAATGTGTTAAATATTCACCTATGCCAACAAAATGTGATACTAATTTTAAAACTGTTAGCTTCAAATAAAATGTTTGCGTAATTATTATAATCAAATCATTCTTTATAATAATTATGAGCGATTCAACTAGTATTTTAGATTTACCTACTGATCCTGTTGGAGGAGGAAATATCAGTAATAATATATCAATGTCTGCTACAGAGCATGTAGTACCGCAATCTGGACCGCCGCCAGCAGGATTGTCTCTTGACCAATCAACTATTAGTCAAATTGTTAACGGTCTTCAACAAGCTAGTATTTCAGGAGCCACTCAATTACCTTCTAGAGACATTCCTATGACTACAACTGGTCACAGTACCGACCCTCAAGTTCAACCTAATTATGTTCCACAACCTCAGACACCTGTTGATTATATTAAAAATTATGAAGAAACTTCCGACATGATAGATGAATACAACAAAAACACTCGTCAACAAAATTCATTAGACGATATGTATAATGAAATTCAAACTCCTTTATTACTAGCGGTTCTTTATTTCTTATTTCAATTGCCATTTTTTAGAAAATTTCTATTTAGTTATTTTCCTATTTTATTTTCAAATGATGGAAATTTTAATATAAATGGTTTTATATTTTCTAGTGTTCTTTTTGGTCTTTTATTTTATACTCTTAATAAGGTAACAAATCATTTCGGAGCGTTTTAACCAAAAATAACTATTTATTTATTCTATATAATTCATCTCCTTGAAGCATAAGTATTGAATCTATATCATCATAATGACTCGTACGGTTTTTATATCCTGTAGATTCATTTCTCATATCTTTCATATCTTCATAATCTTCATATTCCTTTTTATTATTAAAAATAGTACGCTTCAATTTACATGGAAAATCACTTCTATATTTTGGGTGTTTAACACATTTTTGTATGCCTTTAATTTTATCTGCTTGTTTCCATTCTTTTTCAGATGAAGCTAAATAAAATTCGAAAAGTTCATTCTCAGGAGTATTTATTCTTACTTCTTTTGGTGCTATTTTTTCGTATCTATTTGAACTTTTTGGAGATGATTTTCTATAAGTTTTACTCTTTCTAAATCCTTGACTTCTTAATATACGAGATGACCTTGTTGGTTCTATAATTTCTTCTTCATTTCTTAAACTGCGAAGACTTCTTAATGATTTTGTTTTGGATTTAGACTTTGATTTGGAACGCAATGATAAACCTCTTGCTTTGGAATGACGTTTTTTTGTATATTTTTTAGCCATTATATTATATACTAATATAATTTATTTATTACCAGTTAGGTTTAACTATATTTAAATAGTTTAAAGATTACAAACAATAAGTTATAATGAACGAGTTTTTCGATTTAATACATTCAAATTATTTTAATGTTACAAAAATGTCAATAGTTAACTACTTTAAAACTGGTAATATTGTTTATGATACAATTATATCTACTATTTTGATCAGTACATTTGGGTGTATAATTAATTATATTTATGATAATCGATTAGATAGATTATTATTTAAATTCTCATATCATGATTTTACTAATTGGTTTGTTAAAAAAAATATGGTTATTATTGAAGGTAAAAGGAGTTCCGTAATATCAGCATTTAGTTCATCTCTTCAAACATCTTCAATTTATAGTGACCGTTTTAAAGCAATGTGGTGCTACATTATTAATAAAATAGATAAACTTCATACTGTATATAGTATTAAGGAAACGCATAGTAATTTTCAGTCTTCAGCTGATTTAGATGAAAGAAGAAAAAATTTAGATATTTTTATGGTTCACCAAGATAAACATTTTGAAATAGATGAAGGTATTTTTGTTAAATCCGAAGTAGAACAAGAAGAAGAACGAAATGAAAAGGAAAAATCTAGTTCACGCACTGATAAAATTACTATTTATATTTATTCATATAAATATTCTGTTAGTAATCTTAAAAATTATGTTGATAATATTACTGAAAAATATTTATCATCAATTAAAAAGAACAGACTTAATAAAAAATTTATTTATTGTCTTGAAAGAGTAAATATTGACAAAGATGAAGATTCTCCTTTAGATATTTGGAGAGAAGACACTTTTGAAAGTGCTAGAACATTTAATAATATATTTTTTGATGGCAAAAAGGAAATTATTTCAAAAATCGATTTTTTCTTAAGAAATAAGGATTGGTATTATAAAAAAGGAATCCCTTATTCTCTAGGAATTGGTTTACATGGTCCTCCTGGAACAGGTAAAACTTCATTTATTAAAGCGTTGGCTAATTATACTAATAGACATATTATAATATTATCTCTTAAAGTTATTAAAACAAAACGTCAATTAGAGCGATTTTTCTTTGAAAATAGATATAATGATAATAATGAAAAAGATGATATATCTTTTGATAAAAAAATTATTGTATTTGAGGATATAGATTGTATTGGTGATATTGTATTAGATAGAAATAAAAAGGAAGAAAAACCTACAACTGTTAAATCGGATAGCGATAATATTAAAATTGGTGATGTATTACAATCAATTTGTGAATTGAATGAATCCGGAACTACAAAATTAATATCAAAAAATAATGAAGAAGTTATAACATTAGATGATATTCTTAATTTATGGGACGGAATTAGAGAGACTCCTGGAAGAATTTTAATTATTTCTTCAAATCATTATGATAAATTGGACCCCGCACTAGTTAGACCTGGTAGAATTGATATTACACATGAACTTAGCAATGTTAGTCACAATACTTTGGCAGAAATGTATTTAAATTTATTTGAAACTGAGATTGACAGAGAGAAACTTGTAAACGTAGAAGAATTTTTATATTCACCTGCTGAAATAATTAATATGTATGTAGCAAATAAAAATGAACAGGTATTTATGTCGCGTCTACTAGAAAATAGAAAGATATAATTATTTATGAAGGATATTCACCACTATAAAGATCTATAAACAATCCTACAGTATCTGCACCTAAAGTTACCCAATAATTGTCTCTTTTTGCAGCTTCTATTAATCCAAGCCATCTGATATTATTTTCATCATTTATATCAATTGCCTTACTTTTATCCTTTGGGTTTGTTATATATTTATTTATTACATATTCTTGACTTGGACAAGGCTCTTCTGGTTTGGTTGGATCACAGTTATGCTCTCTAGCATCTCTTTGTTCTAAATCTTCTGGCTGACAATTTTCTGTAAACCTTCCTGTTGGACTTGTAAATCTTCTAGATGTAACTCTTGAAACCCAACGAATATATGAAGCGCCTAAACCTTTTGCTTTATTTGTACTTCCAATAGCATCACATTTTTTTATCCAATTGTCAATTAAACCATTAATTAATATTGTATACAATTTTCGAACGTAATTACATGGAAATTTTTTAGGAAGGAGAAGTCTTTGAGCGGACCCATTTGTTTTATTTATTTCTATTATAATCGCATCTTGTAATACATCAGGGGTTAAAAATGTTTCTAAATTTTGTAACACTTCATCTGTTGAATTTCCATTTATATTAGAAAAAATATTTAAAAAAAAATTATCATTTAACGATTTAGTAAAAATAATCCACTTATCTGCTCCACCTCTCATCATTTTTTTTGTTTTATTTTTACCAAAGTTTCTTTTAAAGCTTCTTTTAAAGCTTCTTTTTATGCTTCTTTTTACGCCTTTTTTTACGCTTTTTTTCATTATAAATTAAAAAAATATTATATTTTTATACGTTTTATTATAAAATAGTAAATACCTTTTTATAATAATTAAATGATTAATGAATATGTAATTAAATTAATAGAAAATTTACCAGATGATATTAAAAATGTAAATGAACCAATTAAAATGGATGTTGTATTAGATGGTGGAATATTTAATGGAAGTTATCATGTAGGTGCCTTATATTTTTTAAAAGAAATGGAAAATAGAAAGTATATTAAAATAGAACGAATATCTGGTTGTAGTGTAGGTTCAATTGTTGGATTTTTATATTTCATTGATAGTCTTGATTTAATGCCTAAATTATATGATTTAATTAATAAAGAATTTAGGCAAACGTATAATCTTAACCTTATTAAGGAATTAAAAAAACATTTATCTGAACGCATTCCCAATGATATATGTGAGAGAGTAAATGGAAAATTATATATTACATATAATAACATAAAAAAAGGCACTAAACCTGTTAAATCAGTTTACAAAGATGTTGATGATATTATTAATACAATTATCAAGTCTAGTTATATACCTTATCTAATTGATGGAAATGTTCTATATGAAAACAAATCTATTG
>Ga0315899_10003861_pt1 | contig 16267 bp, 13 predicted proteins | sample LakEriMetagenome_2_FD_203518 | JGI IMG/M metagenome (GOLD analysis project Ga0315899, IMG submission 203518) | Freshwater fungal communities from buoy surface, Lake Erie, Ohio, United States - Buoy 4 MA112 | ecosystem: Environmental > Aquatic > Freshwater > Lake | place: USA: Lake Erie, Ohio... | reverse complement strand
ATTCGTGAGTTTCATGTTGAATCGTCGATTAAAGTATGCAAGGCGATCAAGTCCAAACGCATTTTAATCGGATGCAGAAATGGCGATGTCGTACTCTGGGAGGACGGAAGTGAAATTTGGCGACGAAAGTTGCCGAGTGCGATCCGCGAATTCCGATTCTCCAAAGACAACACCTATTGTCTGATATTGACACAAGATGGAAACGCTTTCGTTTGGCGTGAGAATGCCCCTGAATTAAGTAGAATTGATCTGTCAAGCGTCAATATTTTCGATGGTGCTTTTGCAGGCAATCAGTCGTTACTACTGTGTACAGATACAGGAATTCTTGAGGTCTCTCTCACAGGAAAGCCAATATTGCCCGCCAAGTCGAAGTTGGAAAAGCAGATTGCAGGGGGGAAAGTGTTGAAGGATGCGAATAGTGTCATTTATTGGAACGAGGAGGGAAAGCTAAGTGTTTGGTCGAGTACAAACGACAAGACAGTAGTAGACGAATCGATAGTGTTCTCCAAAGTCGCTTTTTCGCAAAATAATGAGTATGCAATAGCATTCGGGCGTAAAAATGCACACTTTGTGGATTTGAAACGGCTGGTATCATCTCCTTTGCCCTTTCACGCCAATGACAATGACAAATCTGGTGCCATCCTTAGCAACACGAGGATCGTTACCTGGGCAGAAAACGAAATCCAATTGTCGAACCTTCCCGATCTATCACCCATTACGATCCTGACTCATCAAGATCGAATTCTGGACGTCCAAATCTCAGCAGATGGATCTATAATTCTTTCCAGCAGCGAGGACAAAACATCACGGATGTGGGACGCGGAAACAGGTGACTTGCTATTGGTTTTCGATCATGATGCCATCGTGAAAGGGTCCCGCTTTATCGGCGACACCCATCAATTCATATCCTGGCTTGAAGGTGATTCGGTAACGATCCGGAATCCCTCTGTACCCAACATTCTAGACCTTACGAAACGCACCGGCACGACGTTAACGAATGCCGGTCGGATTGAAGTAATGAACCCAGAAAATTGGCAATCTTTGAGTCCAAAAAAGTAGCTAATTGCCCTGTATTCTCGAAACATACGACCTAAAAGTGGATTGAAAAATATCCTCTAAGTTAAAAGCTTCCATTGGGTGGTAAAGTTCATGTCCATCAGGCATTGATGATGTTATTGGAACATATATTGCCCTTGCATCCGTACCGACACCTTCACGCGGAACACGCGTAGAAAAGTTCGAAAATTCATCTCCATCCAGCGATTGATATTTATGAATTACAAACGTATCACCAAGGTTCTTTTCGTCGGTGCGGCACTCGCCAATGTCATATACGATGGAGAGTTCGTATGACTCCTCTTGGTTTCTGATTACCCTTTCGAAACCGAAACGCATCTTCCAGAATTGGCAGTAATTCTCGTCACAGTTGAATTCTTGCCACGGAGTAGTCGAAACAATGCACTTATTTGTTAAAAATGCGTTTGTCGTTCGCAGTCCAAGTTTCGCCAATTCAGGTGAATCAACTTTTACCAAACTAGATATGTTGTCCGCTACCTTCTTATAATCCACGTTGCCGGATGTGAAAAATTGCTGCGAGATCTTAGTAATCATTATTACTTCCTTCCTTGCCACCTGGCGAACCTGAACGTCAAGGTCATTGCGGAAATTCAGCGACTCAAACAAGGCCTCGCGGTCGGGACCTGATACATTTAAATCCATCTGCACCATGCCATTTGGAAGTTTCACCATGTTGTTGGTCAGCGAACCGCCCGTCCTTCCGAGCATTCGATTCAACTCCCCCTTAATCGAACCCCAGGCAAGCGAAACCGCTATCGGGCTCTGTTTTCCTGGATCAAAGGGTTCGAGTCCAAGTCGGTCGACATCCACTTGATTTGCCCAGAGGATAGCTTGCACCTCGTCCACCAAGTTCGCATCCTCGCGATGTGTCTCACCGTCGGTGAACCATCGCTCAAATTCTCCATCCTTTTTAAAAGAGTAGTAAATTGGAAAAGTGCCGGGAATCGTATTTTCTTCTTTGCCGAAGATAATCCGCCATGTGTTTTCGGTTTTGTCGGTACCCTCGAACATCCAGCCTCGAACAGTCTCCGGAGCGTTGCCGCGTCCATCAGGGAATTCTACGTCGCGAACGTACGTCAGCCGATCAAACTGTACCGGCAAGTTAGCCTCTAACTTATATCTGGCACCGCTCGTTGCTTCCTTGGGGCCGATAATAAAGCGATTTTGGAAACCATCGACGGTATTGGTGTAAACGATAGGTTTCGCAGGTTGTGCGTTGCATCGTTCAGCCATACAAATGGATGTCGACGCGAAGAGACAAAAGACAAATACTCGATTAAGATCCATGGTATAATCCCCGATAAATTTTTTTGACAAGCAGAAACAGGAGTTAGCGAACTAGTATAGCCATACTGCGTTCCAAACGAGAGCGGAAGCACCAAATCCGTTTGCACTAGCCCACGGCGGTGGCTGTCATTTGGGGGCAGACGATGGCAACAGGACCCCAGAAGGGGTGGTTACTGGGCCGTTGCCGCAAACCCTCGATTTGTATGGATTTGGCGGCTATTGTCAAATGATGACTGACAAAAAAGAGAGCTCCCCCGGGAGGCCTCGAACCTCCGACATTCGGATGACCTCTCGCGCGTCGGACTGGTTTTCAATGTGCCTCCTACAGTGATTTCAAGTACTCGACTAGCTGCCAGCGTTGCTCTTCGTTGAGCGTGCCGTAGGTGTCATGGCCTGCGTTGGAGTTTCCTTGCAGCGATGTATCGAACAACGTTGTGCCCGGGGCTTGCTCGGTTTTGAAGCCTATCTTCTTGGCATCGAATTCTCGGCTGCCAACATAAAACTTCGATGTCCGCTCGTTGCTCGGAAGCAAGAGTTCGTACAAGTTCGGGACCGAGCCGTTGTGCAGATAGGGGGCCGTTGCCCAGATACCCGCCAGCGGTGCCGCTTTGTACTTGAGCGTCGGCGGGGCGTTTTCCGCTACGGTTGCCGATTCGGGTTGGCCATTGAACGACTTGACTGACGATTGCAAGTCATCGTAGTAGCTCTTTAATTTCTCATCGAGATCCGCATGCAGCGCCTGAACTGTTTGCTGAGAGAAGCCAATTTCTCGCAGAAACAGTTTGATTTCATTGGGTCCAAAGAGATCATCTCTCGTTAATCGATCCAAGATACTTTCTGATGGAGCGACGTCGCGGTAGGGACTTAGGACGGCTAGTTGAACCAGTGTTTGCAGGAGTTCTCCCCGAGGTACCTTTGAGCGTCCTTCGAAAAGCCACTTCAAGTCCCCGGTCGAGGCGACTCCTATCGTTGCATTGACCGCCATCTTTGGATCGGTGCGTACCTCCGAAAGCTTGGTCATCACGACGTCCACGGGAGTGTTCTGTTCACCGTGTGGCACGATCGCGTGGCACTCTGCGCAATGCGTTTGGTAAAGAGCTTTTCCTGCTTCTTTCTTAGCGGCGTCGATCGCTACGAGATCCTCGGGCCATTTGGGTGACCATAGTTTTTTAAGAAGATTCTCCAGTCGAACTTGGTTCAATCGCTTGGCACTGGTCCTGGTGGGCTTCGGAATTTCGAAGATTCTTGTCGCTTGAAACTGTGCCTCTGCAAAGACACCCAATACCTCACCAACGTTTCCTCCGAGTCGTTCGATATCGTTCGTGTTGGGAGCCACACCATTCCATTGCACTTGGCTCTGAAACGATGTGCCCCAGAGAAACGGAACGCTTACAGGTGTGTCCGGCTTCTTGCTGTTCTCAGGTATGCCCAGATCTATTGAAGCCACGCGATTGAAGATCATTCCAAAATTCGCGAGCCCTGACTTGTAGTGTAAAATTCTTGTCTCAAATCGGCAGGCCAGTTCTGCTCGAGAAACTCTACTTGGCCGCTAACGGGTGCGGCTGATAAGAACAGCCCCCCAATCACCAAACACAGAGTCGCAAACATTCGCGTCTTCATGGATATCTTCAGTCAAATAGAAGGATCAAAGGAACAAAGTCTGTTTCCTATTACGTTTAACGCTCAGCAGTTACCTTCGGATTGTACCGGATAAAACTAACCGAGAAATCTAACAAAAACAAAATCTGTCGACCAGTATGGATGGATGGCCCCATGAGCCATGCATGAGCCACGCACTGCGAAGCCAAGTTCTAGTCAACGGATTCGTGCTATGCCAAACCCCAGTTGGTTGTCCCGTTGTATTCCATGACGTTTGCTGTGGCCTGAGCAGCCTCGGGGCTGAGGAGCCGTCCGACAAGGTAGAATGCGAGATCCAGCCCTGAACTGACACCAGCCGAGCTCAGTACATTGCTCCCGGGCAATTTGTTGTCAACATATCTAACTCCAGGGATCACCGTCGCGTTTGGAGCAAGTTCCCGGAGTCGCTCCAGGTAACTGTGATGCGTCGTGACTTGAAGGCCTTCGGGCAGTCCTGCTAATGCCATCAGTCCGGCGCCGATGCAGACGGAGGCGATACCTGGAGTAACTTTGGACCGCTGCTGCAGCCACTTCAGAACCTCGGGATGTTCCTTTGCAAACATCTCAACGTCCTGAGCCCCGCCGCCGGGGACGAACAGCACATCAATCTGCTTTCCCAGCAACTGGGCGATACTGTACGTCGGCATGATCTTCAAACCATGCAATGCTCTCACTGGCTGACCATCGGCGCTGACCGTCGTCAGTTCAAATGGCACGTCGTGACCCTGTCCTTAGCTGCGTCAGGATTGCCATTGAAAAAACGTCGAACGGACCGGAAAAATCCAGGAATTCCATTTTGTCGTAGATCAGGAACACAATGTGCTTTGGTGCCATGTTTACCTCTGTTATGCAAAATCTGATCTGGTCTGATTCGAGTCCACACTGGATTCTCGCCTGACTGTTTGTGCTTCCGGCACTTAGGGTACCCCCTTTTGTGTTTGACACGTATTGTTCTCAATCAATTCAGATCGACTTTTTTCAAATCACCGAGTAGCCAACTGCTCCAAAACAAGGCCCCGATCAAAAGGCAGCTCCCGGCATAGATCATTATCTGAGCGTCAAAGAGATATTTGCTGCTCAGAAATATTCCCGCCCCGAGCATTCCAACCAACAATGGACAAAAGTCCCTGCTGCGATGCCCTCGCAACACCAAAACACAAATGACAGAACTTAGCAAACCGACAATCAAAGGCACTCCCCAGATATCAAACACCCAGGCACTCACTTCCAGAGAGCCGAGAATACCAAACCAGGCCATCAGACACAGCGGGCACTTCGGGAGAAACACCAAAGCGATGACCGGAAGCAATGGAAGATGCTTTCCAGCTCGCAATTTGCGATTGGCGGCCCTTCCGCAACCACAGTTGCAATCGGTCAATACGGGAATTTCGAGTAGATTACGATCCGTAGCTGCCAAAGCGTCTCTCCTCTTTTTGCAGTGCTTTTTTGGGACCGGTCATGGCCTTCAATAAGTCGTTGAGTACGGCATGCCAGTTAACGAACTTCAATTCGGAAGAGTTTTTTGTTGTCAGGAGGCAGGATCTCAAGCGTGCGGGTCTGTGCTCCCCGCAAAGGAGATGCAGTCATTTTGCCATCGCGAGTGTGGATCTCGACATCGAAGGACGCCTGATTCACTTGCTCAACAGGAAAGGATCGCAAACTGGCGAAGGCCTTTACCTCCAGGTGCGTCTGACAGTTTGCGCAATACTTGACGCTCCAACGGCTCAGCACCGCTTCCGTATGCAGAAGGACTCTTTTCTCACCGATGTTAGCAAAAACCGACACCACAAACGAGCCACGAATAGCAGCACGGTTAATTCCGGAAACGTGGACCACCCTGGGGCTACCGGTTGCAGTAAACGCAGCCTTGGTCATGAGTTGATCTTCCAGCGATCCAGGACCATAAGTGTAATCCAATTGCGTTTCGATATTCACGCAATCAGCTGATGTGTAAGGCCGTGAATTGCCATGCTCAACCAGCATGAAAGGGTCGAGTGGCGACTGCAGCGTCAACCAGGAATTGGGAGCGGTGCCAGGTGTAGGCCCCTGACCATCCACCGAGTTAGTTCCTGGGTATTCCGGGATGATTTCCAGAGAGTCGGTAAACCCGTGCTTCTTCTGCCAGAGCCAGAAGACACGATCCACGAAGCAATGGTGAAAGAAGAAAATCGGGTCTAGGCCAGCGGTATCATTCTCCCCCATGTCGCCATTGGCACCCGTGATCGGCGAGGCATCGAAAACGCCGGGCACGTCGAAGCCGCCCACAGAAAGGTGAATACTGTTGTGCGGAGATTCTAGTGGTTGGACCGTCGGAACTCCACTTCCACCGTGATCCCCGTTCCACTGGGCAGCAGAGGATGTATTTGAAAAAACCGTATAATTCGGAGCGTCGAGGCAGTCTTTGTATTTTTCCGCCACGCGACCGCCGGGGCTTGGGGCACCCGCCACGACAACCGTGGAATTTAGCCAGGTGACTACGTTCTGGTTAAGGAGTTTTACGTTCGCATCATAGTCGGGATACATCGCGTTGTGCGCTTGAGTTGCGGCGAGATCTTCAGGAGTACCAACCAAACCTGATAGAGGATACCGGACAGTTTCATACCCTTTTGGCTTGCTGTATCTGTGATTATCTCCGCTGATATTGTCAGTGATATTCTTATTGAAGACGAATGATCGCAAGGGATTGGGTATGGTAACTCCGTCAAGTACAAAGTCTCTGTTGGTCAAAGCCCACGGAATGCCGTTTGTGAGCGACTCGACACTGGTCTCATCCCAATACGGTAAAGTCACCTCTTCACAGCCAGGAACACTTCGCAGAGCCTCCTCAAGCTTTACGAGATACACGCGGTGCCAGGTTGGAAACAGTACATTACCGTGATTGCAATAACCTCCCCAGTAAGCGCTATTGCCCCAACCACCACCCCGGAAGGGTTCACCATGAAAACCGCCCAACATGAAGAACGATCGGGGATCTTCGGCAGGCAGTTCCTTGATGGCCTTCCAGGCACGCATCAGATCTTCCAGCGGCTTTTTGTTACCGTTGGAGTAGTCGTTCTGCAAATCTTCAATTGATCGCCGTACTCGCATAGTCTGTGTTCCCTTGAATTTGAAATCGATCTGCGTACAATCCTCAACGCGAGTTTGGCGACAGGAGCGTCCCAGGAATTCTGGGAAATTTCTCTGAGATTAGCCACAATTATCAAATTTGCCTCAGTTCGCTTGAGCCAGAACACGGCGAATGACTTCGCGTTGCAGCGAAGTATCGCACCTTGACCAGTTCCGCTTTTCGCAGTTCGCATCAGCGTCAAGTACGCCGCAACGATCATTCGCTCGGCCGATTCGCCGGGCGCTCTCAAGAAAAAATGTCCCGACGTCTCTCAGTTCGAATTCATGACTATCTGTCGAACATCCTTGAGCAGCAACATCAAATGATACTCGTCTAACGGCGAAGATTCGAATCCGTACTTCTCGTAAAACGCCTTGGTCTGTTTGCCCTTCGTATGTGTGATCAACGCTCGCAAGCCGCCGATGTCAGCGGCTTAGACGGTTCCTAGCAATGCGTCCCTCAGTAAACCTTTGCTGATACCTTGCCCTTGTTCGCTCATGTCCACTGCTAGCCGTGCCAGACGCATGATTGGGATGGGATGGCGGGCGAGTCCTTTGGAAACTCGTAGCAAGACGACGTGATACGACACGTTTGCCGCGACTCTCGACGTAGCATCGTGCTGCGCCAGATTGCTGGCTGGTCCATGCGAAGCGTAACAGGAATTCATTCAGCAAGGGACTGCCGCAATCAAAGTCGTCGCATTTATGACTGCGCTGCAACCCCTTGCAGTACATTCGCCATTGTTTTTCGGTAAGCGGAATTGATTTTGGTTCGAGAGGACCGCCTGCGCTTCTGCATACCCCTTTTGCAGCACGAAATTGCTGACTGTCGTGTTCGCTGACGTGAATGTTCAGGTGTGTGGACTTGCCGCTGGCGGTTCCGGCTCACCGGGAGGTTGAGGCGAGCGATCCTGCAACCGGTTGAAAAGCCAGGCTCGGGAGAAACTCCAGTAGCGATTGGCGGTGGTTCGGGAGATTTGCAGTAATGCGGCGGCTTCGTCGAGTGTTAGGCCGGCGAAGTATCGCAGCTTAACCAATTCCGCCTTTTTCGCATTCTTCTGCTGCAAGGCCTCGAGAGCTTCCTGCAGGGCAAAGAATTCTTCTAATTCCAACGAGCCCGATTGGCCTGGCTCGGGCAATTCAACGCGAATGCGATCGCCGCCATGTTTCACTCGCCGCATTCGGCGCTTGTGATCGATCAGAATGCGCCGCATTTCGTCGGCGGCTGCGGCAAAAAAGTGGCCTGGGTTGTCCCATTGCCGACCGTCAGCTTTTAACCGCAGATAAGCTTCGTGTACTAAGTCGCAGGAATCGAAAGAGTTGCCACTGTTGTCTCTCGCCAGACGTTGTCTGGCCAGAAGCAGAAGTTGGTCGTAGACCAAAGGTAACAGACGCTCCGATGAGATCGCGTCGCGTTGTTCGATTGCCTGAACAATTTCTGAGTTGTTAAGCATGACAGGTCGTTTGATGGCGTGTCGGAGCGTAAATGACAGTAGTAGTGATTGTAATCGACGGGGGCGCCAGGTAAAACGTGACCACTAATGACTTTCGAGACAACAACTCGTCGCCAGATTCCACCTAACCACCTGACGGGGCCCACCTTTCGGGGCAGTTGGCCCATGGCATGGCTTTGGACCCATGGACGTATCAATAGATAGCCGCATGGACTGGCCTTTTCCGTTTCTTTCCGTAAGCGTACAGGCACCATGGCGAGATTTGCTGATGCTCAGGCTTGCTGATTTGCCCACGGCCTGTTAGTAGCTCTAGATGGATGCTGCGGCTTTTAGCCCTGCGGAGCCAGCATTGTGGTGGCAAGCGATACGCCACAGACCCACGTCGCCGATTGAAAGGGGTCATGTTCGCAGAGCCCGAAGGACCAATGAGTACACACCCCCACGAACCCGGCCCTTCTGACGTATTTTTTGCCTCTGCGGAGCTCCGTTCGTACCCGACTCCGTGTAGCTTGCACGACGGCCGTATCGGCCTTATCGCGTCGCTCTTGCTCGCGGTACTCTCGCATCGCCTTGCGGATGCGCTGCGGTCTGCCGATCGGGTAACAACTCCTCGGTCTTGGCCGTCATTCGGAGCATGTGCGTTAGGACACCCTCTAAAGATATCCCTACATCGAGATCCAATCCTCAGCATGCTCGCTACAAGCGACATCAAGCTCGCATTCCGCTCCCTTGCGCGCAGGGATCCGATGAATAACCGGTTCTTTTGCCCTACCGCATGACTTCTGTAGCTTGCAGCGTGGCGGTGGCTGGAGTCGCAAGACTTCAGTTGCTTGCTGCGTGATCACCGAAATCTTGCGAGTCGAGCTACATGCATCGCGATCATTGGATACCTGCTGTTGATCGCACCAAAGTTTTCCGGCTGTTTGGCTGTTCCCTCACGCCTACCGCCCCAAGCCTCTCGCCTGCTTCGGGGAGTTTGATCTCGATCGAGTCCGTGGTGGGCTCGGAGGCCTGCACACACAGAAAAACGCTGGTTTGGGGCTTCGCAGCGAGTTTACGTTTCCACTGGGTGAAGGACGTTGGCGAGCAGCCGATCGACTGACCGAACTGCGCGACGGGAGCATTGGCTCGCTCGCACTGGGCGATACGTTCGGCCCAAATCTAGGCAGTTTTCGTCGACGCGAAGCGAGACATAGGTAGGGGCTCCTTAAGAGAGTTGGGATAGAAATCAAGACGCACCTTGAATCTAACCGCAAGCGGACCCTGCGTTTAGAAACAACCAATTAGGCCGCTGTACGCTCACACGAATGCTCACATACACCGGGCCGCAGCGAAGGCTTTCGAATTCGCAATCCCGCGGCTCGCGGCTCCGGTGCAATGTGTTGTTCGGAATTTTCTAACGCAGCAGTCAGCTACGGCCTTTCGGCACGCGTCCATTGAGTTGGCGTGCCACGACGATTGAATGCACCGGGGACGATCTCTTGATCGAACTCGAAGACCTTTGTGTCTGAAAGGGCACGGAATGCATTCTCAAAGTTCTTGCGTTTGATCTGCGGGTTCACAATGGGAGCCTGCAAAAAAAGCTTGACGGCCATTGGAACCTCACCCTTCCGTACTGAGACCCGATCCAAATTCCAAGTCGGACCATCGGGGTTTGCGGACTCTTCGCGTACGCGAAGTCGCACGCGAATTGGATCGCCAATGTCATTGAGGGCGAGGTAGTAAATATCTACATCACCCTTCTCTCGATCATTCCCCGGATTGTCCAACGGAATCCAAGTCGTTTCTCCAGTGGAACCAACCAATTGAACCTCGACGTCAGCATCCGTTCCAGCGCCGGAAACATTATGGGTTCGCAGTACTAGACAGTATTCCATAACAAGCTCCTCAAACGTGTTGATCGCCTCTTTAAAAGATTTCGGTCACGGAGGCGAGGATCATGGCCGAACGCCCGCGATGTCCGAGGGCGAGGAAGTAAGCTTTGATAGGGCCAAGGCGCGGCGATCGAGACCTTCGGTCTTTCGAGTTGTCCTCCGCGCTTTGGAGCATTCAGTCGCTTCCATCCCAGGCTGAATTCTGATTACGAAAGGGCGCGGACGCTGTGTCGAATTTTGCAATTGTCGCAATCACGCGCAGATCACCTATCCAACCGATTCGAATCGTGTTCGAATACCACTGCCTCTGATACGGTCCAACCGTCCTCGGCGGACCTGCTAAAACGCGGTGCTTGGGCGACTCGCACAACTCGAAAAACGACTCGATTTGGGAAGGCGCGACGGGAAATTCAACGCCGCGGGTGCCATGCACCGAGTTGCATGGCCGCTACAGACGGCCAAATCAATAGGCCAGTAATGCGTAAGCGTACAGGCACCTTGGCGAGATTTGCTGATGCTCAGGCTTGCTGATGTGCCCACGGCCCGTTAGAGGCTCTGGATGGATGCTGCGGTTTGTAGCCCTGCGGAGCCAGCATTGTGGTGGCAAGCGATACTCCGCAGAGCCGAAGAGCCCCATGGGTACACAGCCCTACGAACCCGGCCCTTCTGACGTACTATTTGCCTTTGCGGAGCTCCGCTCGCACTCGCCGCCGTGCAGCTTGCACTGCGGCCGTATCGGCCTTATCGCGTCGCTCTTGCTCGCGGTACTCTCGCACCGCCTGACAGATGCGCTGCGGTCCACCGATCGGGGAACAACTCCTCGGTCTTTGCCGTACCTCGGAGCATGTGCGTTAGGACGCTCTCCAAGTACATCCCTACATCGAGATCCCTCCTCAGCGCGATGGCTACAACCCACATCAAGCTTGCATTTCGCACCCTTGCGCGCAGGGATCCGGTGAATAACCAGTTCTTGCGCCCTACTGCATGACTTCTGTAGCTTGCATCGTGGCCGTGGCCAGAGTCGCCAGGCTTCAGTTGCTTGCTGCGTGATCACCGAAATCTTGCGAGTCGAGCTACATGCATCGTGATCATTGGATACCTGCTGATGATCGCACCAAAGTCTTTTGGCTGTTTGGCTGTTCCCTCCCGCCTCAAGTCTCACACCTCACACCTGCTCCCGGCTGTTCCCTCACGCCTATCGCCTCAAGCCCCTCGCCTGCTTCGGGGAGTTTGATCTCGATCGAGTCCTCGGTGGGCTCGGAGGCCTGCACACGCAGAAAGGCGGTTGCTTGAGGCTTCGCAGCGAGTTTACGTTTCCACTGGTAGTACGACGTCGGCGAGCATCCGATCGACTGGCAGAACTGCGAGACAGAAGCATTGGATCGTTCGCACTTGGCGATAAGTTCGGCCCAAAACCTGGCAGTTTTCGAGGACGCGAAGCGAGACATAGGTAGCGGCTCCTCAAGCGAGTTGGGATGGAAATCAGGGCGCACCTTGAATCTACACGCAAGCAGGCCCTGCGCTTAGAGAAACCCGATCAGGCCGCTGTACGCTCACGCTATACAAACGAATGAGATTGCCAAATTCGAACCAATCTCGAAACGTTCTTGAAACTGCGCCCCCAAATGGGGGGTTGCTTTGTCAAGTATCTACGATAATCTAGTGAATTACAAAGTCGACATACAATTGCCGAGGGGTAGCCATGAAAACCCTTGAAAAGCCATCATTGAAAATTTTTATCATAAGTCACCAGCAATAATTCAATTACTATGCAATCTTAACGCATTGTTTTGGTCCGAAAGTAATGCTTTAATATCGCAATTATACCGGAAAATGACTTCCAAGGATTATTCATTAAATGCTAAGACGCTCCAGCAAGAGGGAAATCGCGAACATCAAGAGTTCTGTAATCACGTTCGAGATTTTTTCTCGGATTTGGAATTACGTTTTTAATCCACGTGTACTTTGGTTTCTCCTAGATGTTTTTATCGGATTCATATGTTCGCTAGCACTACTCACTTATATTGGAGTCATACAGGACAGGAACTTACTCTGGAGATGTCTTGCTGTATGCACGGCAGGCTACTCGCTAATTCATTTAATTCTCGGTATTAGAGAAGCGAAAACTATACGTCGAGTATTTTCTCTTTCCGTCCTGAATCGGCCGCGCCTTCCTTTTATTGTTTTGTCGATTGGAATAACTTCCATCATAGCAATTCAGCTCGCCAAAGCAGGGACGGATGACAAAACCGTACAGAGCTTGTACGATGGAGCAACCGGTGTGACGGCATCGCTAGTCGCAGCGGCGCTATATCAAATTCTGGAGATATGGCGCGAGCTTCGCGAAAAACGAGACAGTCGACGTCAGTTGCTTTTGCTCCTAGGTATTGATGAGTTAACCTTCAATCAAAATAAAGATTCAATAATAAAGATAATTTTACCTGGATTTCCTTTTGAGAAAAATGAAGACGAGACGGACGCGTATACCGGAGATGTCGCAAAGCAATTGGGCGCGAGGAATAAACTCGGGCATGGAATCAAGAAACTGTGTGCGGCAGAAGATGTCGAAGCGTTTAGGGTCATAACCCAAATGTTTCAGGATCGTGAAATTCAATGGGAACTAGCTTATCCCGAGGAAGTACTGGGTATCGATCCTCAAACTGCAACATTCGATAGTATTAAAACACTCGTAGAAAACTCGATGGACAGTCTCCCAGGGTATTACGTTTCAATTGGTCTCTACTCGAATATTTTTACAATGTTGAGTAATTTTGTTGAGCTTAAAAACTTTGAAACTGGATTGGCTTACGTAGTTCCTTTTGATCAAGGGGGAGACCCGAGAATACAGATTCGGGATATGGCTCTCAACAATCCAAAAACAAACTCGTCATCTGCGGTACATGATCAAAGTGAACGCAACGTTTCAGGCGACGTGCCTGAAAACAACAACAGTGTTGCATCGGATAAAATCCGCTTCGCTTTTGACAGGAGTAATGTTGCATCCGATAAAAGCAATGTAGCATCGGAATCGTGTCGAGAAAAATGGAGAGATCATCAAGCCGAATGGAATAATTCGATTGTAGAAGTTGATTCATGCTTGATCTTCAGAAGACCACTGTCCAAAGGCTCGATTCTGATACTTGGCGGGCTTTCTGCGTTAGGGACGAAATCCTGTGCGTTGTATTTCCAAGAAAACTGGAACCAATTAAATGATCGAGTTGAGAAGCAATGTAAAAACCTTGGAGTTTTTTCTAGAACTTCAAAGTTTGCACATGTGTTCAGTGCGGACATGTCACAAAATCCTAGTTTACCTAGGATATCGGATATGGGTGTGGAGGATTTCATTCTTCGTGTCAACTAAGTTTGTATTCTTTGATTTCGGTGACAATGCATTGTATGGCACTTAAAGTTTGGCTTGTCTCCAGAATTTGCTGGTAAAAATGATTCGACAGTCTTAAATTGCAGGCGACTGATTTTTTCTCACGATTGTATTCGTTTAGCGTGAATAGGACGTTTGTTTGATCTGCGATCAACCCACCGCGCGGGGACTTTCCTCAGTTTCGTGTTAACCAGCGTAAGCGGGTGGGCGATTTGAAAAAGCCCCCCAGTAGCAACGTTTGGGCCCGAGCAGGTTTGAAACCCCGTGAGCCAACCAGCGCCATACCGTCAAATCGGGCTTTCCATAAGCGACCTTCATTCACCGCAAAGGCGCCAAGTTCGCCAACTCCACGAAACAGGCAAGACGCTCCTGGTACGGATCAGCCAATTGTAAATAGAAAAAACGCAGGTTCATCCCCGCGTTTTGTTCATGGGTACGCGAAGATGGCGCGTCAGCACGGGCAGCAGTTCCGCGTCTTATTCCGATCAGTTCATTGGGTGTTGTGGTGGTTTTTTCATTGAGTAGTTGAAACGGATTCGTCCATGGGTGATCTCATCCCGTTCCGTGAGTTTGGAAGAACGGCATGCAGCCCGAAGCTTTTCGGATAGCGACCGAATCGGGCCGTTGTATTTCGACGTAGGTTTCAAGGGCTACCGTCGGCGAATTCATATCGTTTCATTAACCCACTCATCCTCCCATAGTCCTAACGTGCGTCATCGTCGCTACCGCCTCACTCAAGAACTCACGGCTGAGGTTACGATGCTAAGGTGTAATCACTGCCAGCGTCCTGCGGATGGCAGGCAGGCCTAGCCGTTGATCAGATCCTCACCGCCTATTGCTTGCGAGCCTATCATCTGATGATTGTAATATCACTCATCGTAATCGCGTACCGAGCCTGCTTCACGACGTTTGGTCAAAAGTGCGCACAAGAGCAAGACTCCGAAAACGATAAACGACAAAGATGGAATCAGGATGGCCATTGGCCCGGAGGCACTCTTGGAGATCTTGTACCACGCAATCATGAAAATAAGAGGAAGGCCCACAGAAGGAACAAATCCAAGAATTGTGGTGGTCCAGTGAACCCCAAAGCTTCTGCCGTCTCGACGAATGATTATAACGAAGGCAACGATAGCGGCCAAAACACCCACAAGAACCACAAAGGCCGACCAAAATCCAACAAGTGGGATGTATTTCAGGGCGTTCTCCCTCATTTCAAAAGCGACCGTATTGGCCGCACCATCCGAAACCCGTGCTGAAACCAAATTGCCGAAAGCAAGGAGGAGCAGACTTTGGCCTGCTAATAGCCATGACAGTCGGTGATGAATCAGTTCATTCTCAGTGTCAAGATCACCGACCGGATCGACGTGTCCGGTTGTAAGAGTTTTTTTGTTTTTCATAGTTCGTTGGATTTGACCGATTGGGTTTTCGTTTGTTCCTAGTAGAAGGTGGTTTTCTTTGGTAGGCCGTCAATCAACGAGCCCCAGGAACAACGATGAATTGTGTATCGATTCACTCAGGATTTTTACTTTGTCACCGCCGCTTCTATGTGTACCCATTCTACTAGATTTTTACCCGCTCGTATTTGTGGAACGGGTGGAGCTTGTTTACCCGTACTCGTCGAAACCCGGTAGTTCTGGGGTTGATGAGAGGATGGGGTTTGGATTTGCGGGATTGTTTGGAAGATTTGGGGTTTGGGGATCGGAACTTGATTTTTTGGGACGAGTTGATCGTTTTGAGGCGTTCACATAGTCGGGGGTTTCCTCAGACCGTTCGTTGGGAATCGTCGAGGAAGGGTTGGGTGGTGATTCAGCATAAGCGTACAGGCACCTTGCGTAGATGGTTTGCCGGTAAACCAGGGTTTGTCAGTTGTTCTAGATGGCGACTACGGCTTGTAGTCCTACGCCAGCATCGCGGTGGTAAGCGATACGCCTCACCTACGATCCGCCGAGAGGCTATCCATATCATAGTAGTAAGCATTTCCTAGTTTCACGAATTTCACACTTCCCGCTTGTCGCAGATGCGAAAGTTCGCAGGAAGTTATACTTAAATTTTGAGATACCTCCTCACTAGACTGCCACGTGTTCGGAGCGTGAGGTAGCCTTGGTACGACATGGTCGTTCCAAAAACTCCTACGACCTATCCGTTTCACATCGACATCATGCAATCCAAGCCAAGTGATCGAACGCGATTTGCTTTTCCTAACGTCAAAACCCGCGTAGTCGTCCATTACAAAGAGCCACTTGTGATGATAGATGAACGGATCCGCTTGCTGCCGGAAAAACTGCTGCGAACCATTCGAAGCGATGCGTACGATGTCGCCGACGATCGGTTCGTCTGCAGAATCAAAATCAGGGCATACGACGAACGATACACACGACTCCTTCTCTACAAATTTGACAACGTCGTAGTCGAAATCTTCCGGCAAGTTTTCTGCTGCAATTTTGACAGGCTCG
>Ga0315899_10003860_pt1 | contig 16273 bp, 14 predicted proteins | sample LakEriMetagenome_2_FD_203518 | JGI IMG/M metagenome (GOLD analysis project Ga0315899, IMG submission 203518) | Freshwater fungal communities from buoy surface, Lake Erie, Ohio, United States - Buoy 4 MA112 | ecosystem: Environmental > Aquatic > Freshwater > Lake | place: USA: Lake Erie, Ohio... | reverse complement strand
TGGGTGAAGAACCCGTTCGCGGAGATCGTGGACAACGTCCCGATGCTTGCGGCGTACGCGGCGAACTCGGCCCGCGTCGGCCGGCACCTCCTCACCGAGGTCGAGCACGGCAAGGGTGGCGGCTCGACGGACATGGGCAACGTCAGCTACCTCGTGCCGTCGATCCATCCGATGATCAAGGTCGCTCCCGAGGGGACGTCGCTGCACACGCCGGAGTTCGCCGAGTACGCGGTCAGCGAGGCGGCCACCTCGGCGATCCTGGACGGCGCGAAGACGATGGCGATGACGGCGATTGACGTGTGGCTGGATGCTGCGCTGCGAGACGAGATGCGCGGTTTCTTTGGCGATGGCTCGGTACCGGAAGGCGTGCTCTAGAACAAGTGACGTGAGTCCCGCACGAACGGGACGCTCTCCCCACGGCGTGGGTCAACTCCCTACGTACGGTGCCCATAGCCCCGATGGTCGGGGCCATGGAGGAGACACAGATGCGCAAGTCGGTACTGGTGGTGGCGGTGCTCGCGTCGGTTGCGACCGGTGGACTCGCCGGCTGCGGCGATGACGACGGCGCGACGGCGGACACGACTATGGAATCCATCGTCGGCATGAACTCAGTCGTCGACGTCTTCCGTGGCGTCGGCTACGACACGTTCTCATCGCTCGTTGACGCGGCGGGAATGGCCGAGGAGTTCGCAGGTACGGGTCCGTTCACGGTGTTCGTTCCCACCGACGAGGCCTTCGCGGAACTGGATCCTGCTGTTCTGGTCGCGCTCCGGGACCCCGCCAACGTAGAGGTGCTGCGGTCGATCCTGCGGTTCCACGCTGTTGAGGGGAACTGGTACTCCAACGTCTTTGTCGACGGGGAGCAGGCGACCCTTGAGGGCTCGCTGGTGGAGCTCTCAACGGTCGGCGGCGTGACGGTGTCGGGTGTCAATGTCGTGACGCTGGACATCCCTGCGTCGAACGGCGTGGTGCACGCCATCGATGCAGTGCTGGTGCCACCTACGGTCGACTTGTCGCTGTTCACGTTGTAGGCGCGGAGCAGATCGGTCCGCGACGGGCTGCGTCTGGATCTGGCTCGAGTCTGCACACCGGATGGGGCAGACTCGGGTGAGAGAGGTCCCCATGCCGTTGCATCCCCAGTCTCAGTCAGTCGTCGACGCGTTCGTTGCTCTCGGGCTTCCCGAGATGGACACGCTGTCACCTGATGACGCCCGTGCGCTGATGGCATCCCGACGATTGCCCGTCGCGGAGGTCGTCCACGAAGTCCGGGATCTCCGTACGGGCAACGTTCCGTGCAGGCTTTACCGCCCGTCGGACGACCCGAACCTTCCGCTGCTCGTCTACCTGCACGGCGGTGGATGGGTGTGTGGCAGTGTCCAGACGCACGATGAACCGTGCCGGTACCTCGCAAACCTCAGCGGTTGTGCGGTGCTGTCGGTTGACTATCGGCTCGCACCAGAGCACAAGTTTCCTGTGCCGCTGGACGACTGCGTCACCGCGCTGCGCTGGGTGCACGAGCACGCGAGGGAGATTGGCGCCGATCCCAGCCGCATCGCGCTTGGCGGCGACTCAGCTGGTGGCAACCTCGCCATCTCGGCGGCGATGACTGCAGGTATTCCGTTGAGGTTTCTGCTGCTTGCATACCCGTGCACCGACCTGCGGTTGGGGTCGGCGTCGGTGTCGGAGAACTCCGTCGGGCCGTTCCTCACGGAGTCCCTCATGCGCTGGTTCGTGGCGCACTACCTCGACGGGGCGACAGAACCCGAGGATCCTCTGGCATCTCCGCTCCTCGCACCCGATGAATTGCTCGCTGCGCTACCACCGTCGCTCGTGCTGACGGCCCAATACGACGTGCTCCGTGACGAGGGAGAGGCCTTTGGCCATCGGCTTGCGTCCCTGGGAGTCGCGTCCACGGTGATCAGGTTCCCGGGTCAGTACCACGGGTTCTTTGGCTCTCCGTCGATCCTCGATGACGCGCTCGCTGCGCACCGGATTGCGGCAACCATGTTGGGTCGTCATCTCGCGTGACGCTCTTCCCCGGGGTGCAAGACGTGCTGCCACACGACGGCCGCGCCGTGCTCCACGAGTTGTTCCTCGGTCCCGACGAATCGGAGGCGGCCTTCCGATGGCTGTCGGTCAATCTGCCGTGGGAGTCGCACGACATCGTCGTGTACGGGAGGAAGCAGCGCGAGCCGCGGCTCTCGACGTGGCACGCCGATGACGGGCTGTCGTACACGTACTCCGGTTTGCGACGCACGGCACTCCCGTTTGCCCCGGTGCTCGACGACCTGCGTCAGCGGTGCGTTGCCGTCACGGGATCGCCGTTCAACTCGGTCCTCGTGAACCTCTACCGGGACGGTTCAGACGGTGTCGGATGGCACGCGGACGACGAGCCGTCGAATGGCCGCGAGCCGGTCATCGCGTCGCTCAGTCTCGGCGCGACGCGGAGGTTCGACCTCCGGCACCGCCGCGATGGCACGCGGGTATCTGTTGACCTTGCAGCCGGTTCGCTGCTCGTGATGTCGGGATTGTCTCAGCACTGCTGGGTGCACCAGATCGCGAAGACCCGCCGTCCGGTCGGTCCCCGAATCAATCTCACGTTCCGCCGCGTGATCGCGGCGTAATCGCTCAGCTTGCGCGCGTCGCTCGCGCTGCGGTCAGGCCGAGCACGACGAACACCGAGCCCGACCCCCAGCGACGGACGGCCGCGAACCACTCGCTGTCCGCGACGGCCCGACGGAAGGTGCCGGCGAGCACGGCATAGAGCGAGTCGGTCGCGCAGCCGATGAGCACGAAGACGGAACCCAGCAGGAGCGACTGGCGCGCGACGCTGCCGCGTGACGGGTCGATGAACTGTGGAAGGAACGCGAGGAAGAAAAGCGCGACCTTCGGGTTGAGAGCGTTCACGACAATTCCACTGGCGAGCGCGCGGCGAGCCGAGGTGCGCGGTGCGGCGCTGTCGCTGTTGCGCCCGCCCCGGAGGAGCGTCCAGACGCCGACGGCGACGAGGTAGATCGCGCCCGTCCACTTGACGACGGTGAACGCGGCGGCGGACGTGGCGATCACGGCGGACAGCCCCGCGGTGGCCGCCATGACGTGAAGAAAATTCCCCACCTCGAGGCCTGCGACGGCGGCGAGCCCGGTACGGGGGCCGTCCGCGAGGCTTCGGCTGACGACGTAGAGCACGGCTGGCCCTGGGATCACGAGCAGCACGAGCGAGGCGAGGGCGAAGGCGACGAGATCGTTGGCCACGTTCCGACGCTAGCGATGGCATCGTCGATGGGTAGCCTCGCGACCGTGCGGGTGACGGTCGACTCTGGCTCATGCCACGGGCACCAGATGTGCGCGATTGCGGCGCCGGAGGTGTTTGGCAGCGACGACCTCGGCTACGCGACGGTGTTGCTCGACGGCGACATCCCCGCAGAGTTGGAGAAGAAGGTTCAGCGCGCGGAGGCGAACTGCCCGGAGCGCGCCATCAGAATCGTCGACTAGTCCGAGCACGGATCGAATCGGGGGAGCAGCGAATGGGCGAGCAGCAGCGTCCGGTGGCCGACTTGACCACTGATTACGACATCATGGACCCGGCGTTCGTCCGCGATCCATTCGCCGCGTTCGACGAGATCCGTGAGTCGGGGTGTCCCATCGCCCACACCGAGCGCTGGGGTGGCTCGTGGATGCCGACGCGCTACGAGGACATCGTTGCGATCGCGCAGGAGCACGAAACCTTCACGTCGCGAGGGATCCTCGTGATGCCGCCCGTGCCCGGTGCCGCCGAAGGCGCCTATGGCGCAGTTGCCGCGCCGCCGATCACCTCCGATCCACCCGACCACCACTGGCACCGCCGGCTCATCCTGCCCGTCTTCTCGCCGCAGTCAGTGGCGAAGTTCGAACAAGGAACGCGCGACCTGTGCAACTCGCTCATTGACGAGTTCGTCGACAAGGGCACGGCGGATGCCGCGGCTGACTACGCCCAACACATTCCGGTGCGGGTGATCGCCACCATGCTCGGCGTGCCGCTCGAGATGGAGGCTGACTTCACGTCGTGGGTGCGCGGCGTGCTCGAGCAGGGAATGACCGACCCTGAGCTGCGCCAGGCCAGCCGGATGAACATCATCCGGTTCTTCGTCGGGCAGCTGGAGGACCGCAAGCGCAACCCACGCGAGAACGACCTCATCACCGACCTGCTGAACGCGAAGGTCGAGGGTGCCGTCGTCGACGACATCTACGTGCTTGGCGTGTGCAACCTGATGCTGGTCGCCGGTGTCGACACCACGTGGTCGGCCATCGGCTCCACGCTCTGGCACATGGCCCAGCACCCCGAGCACCGCAGGATGCTGCGCGAGCGCCCGGAACTCTGGCCGCAGGCGATTGAGGAGTTGCTGCGCGTCTACGCGCCGGTGACCATGGCTCGCATCGTCGACCACGACGTCGAGCATCAGGGGTGCCCGATGAAGGCGGGGGATCGCGTCTTGATGTCGTTCCCCGCGGCCAACCGTGACCCACGACAGTTCGAGCGCCCCGACGAGGTCGACTTCGAGCGCGAGCACAACCGTCACGTCGCGTTCGGCGCGGGCATCCACCGGTGCGCAGGCAGCAACCTCGCGCGGCTTGAGTTGCGCGTCGCGCTGCAGACGTGGCTGGAGCGGATCCCCGAGTTTGAGCTGGTGGATCCGACCTCGGTCACGTGGGCGGGCGGCCAGGTGCGCGGCCCGCGCCGCTGCATGGTGCGGTTCTAGTCGGACTAGACCACGGGGCGGCCGTCGTCAGGCGGAGTGGCCCACCGTCTGACGGTCGTGGCCCTCGACGTCGATCTTCGGCAGCACGCGGTCAATCCACTTGGGGATCCACCAGTTGCGGTCGCCGAGCAGCTCCATCGTCGCGGGGACGAGGACCATGCGCACGATCGTGGCGTCAATGAACACCGCAAGCGCGAGACCGAGTCCAAATAGCTTCAACTGCCGGTCGTAGCCGAGGACGAACGCTGCGAAGACGCACACCATGATGAGCGCTGCCGCAGTGATCACCCGCGCGGTCGCCGCGAGGCCGTCGGCCACCGCCTCGGCGTTGTCCCGAGTGCGGAGGTACTCCTCGCGGACGCGGGACAGTAGAAAGACCTCGTAGTCCATCGACAACCCGAAGACGATGGCGAACAGCATCATCGGGGCCCAGCTCTCGATCGGGCCGGCTTTGCCTACGCCAATCAGACCCATGCCCCAGCCCCACTGGAAGACGGCCACGATGATGCCGTAGGCGGCGCCGATCGACAGAAGGTTCATCACCACTGCCTTGATGGGCACGAGCAGGCTGCGGAACACTGCCATCAGCAGCAGGAACGACAGTGACAGCACGCCGATGAAGAGGAGCGGCATGCGGCGGCCGATCACGTCCGCAAAGTCCACCCCCGCGGCGGTGAAACCGCCAACCTTGGCTTCGACACCGGACCGAGGAATGACGTCGTCGCGGAGCGTCCGGATGAGCATCGTCGTTGCCTCGTCCTGCGGTGCGGTCGTCGGGTAGGCGATGACGAGGGAGAGCGAACCGTCGGCTGACGCCGGCGCCGACTGCGCGAATGCGACCCCGTCGACGTCGCGGATCGTCCCGACGAACTCGTCGAGTGCGGTTGGATCCGACGCGGTGGGACCCTGCACGGTAATGAAGAGCGGACCGTTGAATCCCGGACCGAAACCCTCAGCGAGCATGTCGTAGGCGCGCCGGATCGTCTGCGACTCGGGTGCATTGCCGTTGTCGCCGAAGCCGAGACGGATTGTGGCGAGTGGGGCGCCGAGGACCAAGAGGGCGGCGGTTGCCGCGATGGCTGAGGTCCACGGACGGCGCTGCACCAGCCGGCTCCACCGGTACCAGAACGTCTGGTCCTTTGGCTTGCGGGTCCGCTGCGGGATCGGCCTGCGCATCGGCGCGATCGCAAAGCTCGCGACGGTAACTGCGACGGCGGCGGCCACCGCGACGAGGAAGATCGTCAGCGAGTGCAGGTACACCGCGAAAAATGCGACGACGACGAACAATGCCAGAGCGATGAGCGCCGCGCGCGTGGTGACGTCGATACGGCGGCCCACCATCGCGAGGAGTGCGGGCAGTAGCGAGATCGACGCCACCATCATCACGAGCACGCCGATGACCGCGCCGATGGCGAGGCCGCGGGCGAAGGCGAGGCCCATGACGAAGAGTCCGAGGAGGGAGATGATGACCGTGATTCCCGCGAAGATCACCGCCCGTCCCGAAGTGTCGACCGCGTTGACGACGGCATCCTCAACGGACATTCCGTCATGGATGCCCTCGCGGTACCGGGTCACGATGAAGAGCGCGTAGTCGATGCCGACGCCGAGCCCGATCATCGCCACGAGCGACGTCGTGAAATCGGGCATCGGCAGCACATGGCTGAGCACGGTGACGAGCGAGGCGCCGACGCCGAGGCCGACAAGCGCAGTGCCGATGGGCAGCCCCATGGCGAGCACCGAGCCGAAGGCGAGTACCAGGATGATGATCGCCGCGAGCAGGCCGTAGGCCTCGCTGGCCGGCAGCTCGAACGCGGCGAAGATGTTGCCGCCGTACTCGATCCTGAGTGCGCCACCCTCGTACGGTTCGCCGAGTCCGCGAATCTCTTCACCAAGGGCGGTGAGCGAAGCCTGCGAGCGGATAGAGGCGTCGATGGAGGCGAACGCCGTGGTGCCAGACGGGTTGATCTGGCCCGGTACGTCGTACGGTGACGTGACGGTGACGCCCTCCAGCGCACCGACCTTGGCGAACAGCTCCGACATCACGGTCCTGACCTCGTCGGTGGCGACGCCGTCTGGCGACGCAAACACGATCTCGCCGCTGAAGCCGGCGCGCGCCGGATTGTTTGCCTCGAGCAGCGCCTGCACGTCGCTCGACTCGCTGGCCGGGATCTCGAACTCTGTGGCGAAATCCGATCCGGTCAGCGACGACGCAACGCCGATCGCGACGAGCAGTGGGAGCCAGATCCCGAGCACCATGAGACGACGGCGACGGACGCTGAAACGTGCGAGTGCAGCGAGCATGCGGAGGAGCTTTCTCGTGGGGGTGGAGCCGCGGGGCGACTGCCCAGACGACGGCGCTCGTACGTTAGGAGGTGGACGCGCACAAGTCCGCGTCGTGCGGCGCCCAGGCTGTTCCTGCGCCCGTCAGATCGCCGTGCGCCACGGAACACCCGCCGGCCATTCGCCGATTCCGCCGCGTTCGTTGAGCATTCCTGCGAGCTCTCGGTTGGCATGGCGCGACCGCCAGGTGAGCATGTCCTGCGCCAGTGGCAGGACGACGGAGGGATCGTCGACCGTGGTCCGCCAGGTCGGGTCGGCATCGGTGTCAAAGCAACGCCACGTGCCATCGCCGAACTGCACGTAGGCATGGTGGTCGTGCCGGCGCACGGCAAGGTGCTGCATCTCGAGCCTGCGGTCCCAGGGCCAGTCGCGCGACTGCATGCGAATGAAGAAGTGGCGCCAGTCGTATTCGTACGCCGCAGCAATGCGCCAGTGATCGACCTGCTCTCCCGCGAGTAGCGGTCCAAGTGGGAGCCCGTCGCACTGCACGGGCACGGGTTGGCCGAGGGCGTCTGCGATCGTCGGCAGGATGTCAACGTTCTCGGTGAACCGTTCGACGGTCGTGCCGCGCCGCTCCAGGTGTCGTGGGTCCCGAATGAGCCCGAGCACGTGGTAGCTCTGCTCAAAGAAGCCGAGCTTTTCCTTCAGCCCGTGGTCGCCGAGTTGTTCGCCGTGGTCGGCCGTGACGATGACCAGCGTGTCGTTCCACTCGCCGCGGTTCTCGATGGCGCGCCACACGCGCCCGAGCTGTTCATCGACGTCGCTGATCATGCCGTAGTACTGCGACCGCATCCTGCGAGTACCCGCCTCGTCGGCCGGGGCCCGAGCCGAATCGAGCTGCATCGCGAAGTCGTGAAACGGGTGCCGGTCGGCGGCGGGTTCGATGGGGAGATCGACCTCGTCCTCCGCGTATGCCGTCGACCACCGTCCGGCCGCGGCATACGGCGGATGGGGGCGCAGGTAGCTCAGGTGCACGAACCAGCCGGACTCCTGCCGGCCGAGCCACGCCAGAAAGCGGTCGGTGAGGAACGCCGAGATGCCGAATTCGGCGGGGCGCTCTGGCTCCGTGCGGAGCGCCTGTTGCGCGTCCATCGGGACGTCATAGCCGTGGTCGCGGAGGTGCGCGATCCACGGTTCGTGCGGCTCGGGGATGAACAGCTCGCACTCGAAGCCAGGGAGGATCCCCTCAAAGGACCCGAGCCGCCAGTCGTCGGGGCCTGTGGTGTCGCGTGGATCAGCCGACTGGTCGGTGTAGCCGAACAAGGTCGGCCGGTAGCCGGCGCGGCGCGCGAGCATTGCCACGTTGTCGAATCGCCGGTCGAGCGGCGTACCGTTGGCGACGACGCGGTGGTTCATCTGATAGGTGCCCGTGTACAGACTCGCGCGACCAGGTGAGCACGGTGCGCACTGGCTGTAGTGGCGCGTAAGCCGCACGCCCTCGTGAGCGAGTCGGTCGAGGTTCGGTGTGCGCACGACGAGATGCCCGGCAACCGAGAGGCAGTCGGCGCGGAACTGGTCAAGCGTGACGAGCAGGACGTTCAGTGCCACCACGGCGGAGCGTAGTGTCGTGTGGATGCAGCAACCTGAGAGCCGGCGAGTTGACGTCGGCCCTGTGCTGCGGATCGTGGAGTGGGCCCCGCCGGACGGAGCCGCGGAGTATCCAGCAATTGTCGCAGTGCACGGACTCGCATCAAATGCGCTGTTGTGGCGGGGTGCGGCCGAAGAATTGGTCGCGCTCGGACACCGCACGGTCGCCGTTGACCAGCGCGGACACGGACGCAGCGACAAGCCGGACGGGGGCTACGACATGGCTACGGTCGCCGCTGACCTCGCCCGACTGCTTGAGTCCCTGCGGGACGACGGCATCAACCGTCCAGTGCTCGCGGGGCAGTCGTGGGGCGGCAACGTAGTCGTTGAGCTGGCGCACGATCGGCCCGACCTCGTGCGTGGCATCGTCGCCGTCGACGGCGGGTTTATCAGACTCCGCGACCACTTCACCGGTTGGGAGGCGTGTGCCGAGGCTCTGCGTCCGCCGCCGATCGCCGGTACGCCGGCATCCGACCTGCGCGGATGGATGCGCAGGTCGCACCCAGATTGGCCGGAGTCGGGCATTGACGGGACGATGGAGAACATGGAGCACCTTGACGACGGAACGGTGCGGCCGTGGCTGACACTCGAGCGCCACATGGCGATCCTGCGTGGGCTGTGGGAGCACGACCCCATCGAGCGGCTCGGGGCCACGGAGGTCCCGGTGTTGTTCGTGCCAGCGGTCGGCGACGGTCCACGGAGCGACCGGACGAGGGACGCGGCCATGCGCGCCGCGGCTGCCGCACCCTGCGCGCGCATTGAGTGGTTCGAGGGTGCCGACCACGACCTCCACGCGCAGATGCCGGCGCGATTTGCCCGCACAGTCCATGACGCTGTCGTCTCGGGGTTCTTCGCATGAGCGTGGGTCGGATCCTCGTGCTCATGGGGTCGGGTGAGACAGCGCCGACGATGGTCGGTGTACACCGCGAGGTCGCTGCGCGCCTCGGACCTTCGCCGCGCGCGGTGCTGCTCGACACCCCGTACGGGTTTCAGGAGAACGCCGCCGAGCTCGCGGACCGCGCGGTGGAGTACTTCGCGACCAGCGTGAACCTGCGACTCGACGTTGCGGGACTCGCACGGATGCACGGCGCCGATTCGCTTGCTGTGGAGCGCGGCCTGCGCATGGTCGCCGACGCCGACCTCGTGTTCGCGGGCCCCGGCTCGCCGACCTATGCGCTACGGCAGTGGCACGGCAGCGCCGTCGCCGACCTTCTCGCTGCAAAGCTCCGCACAGGCGGCACTGTCACGTTCGCCTCCGCCGCGGCGCTCACGCTCGGCTGCCGCACGCTGCCGGTGTACGAGGTCTACAAGGCGGGGATGGAACCGCACTGGCTGGACGGGCTCGACGTGCTCGCGACGATTGGTATCTCGGCAGCGGTCGTGCCGCACTACAACAACGCCGAGGGTGGCCACCACGACACGAGGTTTTGCTACATGGGCGAGCGCCGGCTGGCGGAACTGGAGCGTTCGCTGCCTGACGGCGCGTATGTGCTCGGCGTCGACGAGCACACGGCGGCGGTGATTGACCTCGACCGCGGCGAGGTCAGGGTCGCGGGCAAGGGGTGTCTCACGGTTCGCACGGCAGACGGTTCGCGCACGTGGCCGAGCGGGTCGGTGCTCGCCCTTGCGCAGCTGCAGCGTCCCGGGGATGGCGGTTCGGAGTTCGTCGCGAGGGTTCCGGCCGCGCCGCCAGCGCACGTCGACGGGACCGGTCCGGCCGGGGACGGCGACACCTCGCTTCGTTCGGCGACCGATCGGCTCTCGGCAGAATTCGACGCCGCACTGGCGGATGGCGACGCCGACGCGTCGGCTCGGTGCATCCTCGCGCTCGATGACTCGATCGCATCGTGGTCGCGCGACACCTCGCAGAGCGACGACGCCGACTACGCGCGCACGGTGCTGCGCGGCATGGTCGTGGCGCTTGCTGGCGCTGCGACGCGGGGCCTCCGCGATCCTGCGGAGGTGGTCGGACCATTCGTCGAAGCGCTGCTCGCGCTGCGGCGCGACGTTCGTGCGGAGCAGCTGTGGGCGGTGTCTGACCGCATCCGCGACACCCTCGTCGAACTGGGCGTCGAGGTCCGTGACGGCCACGACGGGTCGACGTGGTCGCTGCGCGGCTGAGGGAGCTCGCGCGGCTCTTCCTGACGATCGGGGTCGTGGGCGTCGGCGGCCCTGCGGCTCACGTGGCGCTGATGCACGATCAGGTCGTCCGCCGTCGTGCGTGGCTAGGCGACGCCGAGTTCGTCACCCTCGTCGGTGCGACGGCGCTCATCCCCGGACCGAACTCAACGGAACTGGCGATGGCGATCGGCCAGAGGAGAGCCGGTTCGCGCGGACTCGCCGTCGCGGGTGCATCGTTCATCGTGCCCGCCGTGGCGATCGTCGCCGCGATTGCGTGGGTGTATGCGCGCTACGGCACGTTGCCGGCCGCGGAGTGGATCCGCTACGGCACGCTGCCCACCGTGGCGGCGATCGTCACCGTCGCGCTCATCCGGCTCACGCCGGTTGCCGCATCGTCGCCTGTGCTTGCAGCGTCCGCGGTGGCCGCCGCCGCTGCGTCGTTCGTGGGCGTCCACGAAGTCGCGGCGCTGGTCGTCGCTGGCTTGCTACCCGTCGCCGCGCGCGGGGCGTCGGCCCTCTGGTGCTCGCCGCTGCTGCTGATGGTCGCCGTCGACCCCCGCAGAATCTTCGCGGTGTTCGCGATGATCGGCAGTCTCGTCTACGGCAGCGGCTATGTGCTGTTGGCGCTGCTTGAGCGCGAGCTCGTCGAACGCCGCGGCTGGATCGACGAGCGCGTGTTGCTCGACGCGGTCGCCGTGGGACAGGTGACGCCCGGTCCGGTGTTCAGCACTGCGACCTTCATCGGCTGGCAGGTTGGCGGACCGTGGGGCGCAGCCGCCGCGACCGTGGGGATCTTTGCGCCGAGCATCCTCTTCGTCGCCGTGATGGAGTCCGTGGTCCGGACGGCGAATCGCCGACCTGCGCTTGCGTTGTTTCTCTCCGGAGTTGGCGCAGCTGGGGTTGGGCTCATGGCCGTTGTGCTGGTGCGGATGACTGGTGCGGCCGTCGCCGATTGCTGGACGGCCGGTATTGCGCTCGCGTCGATTGCCGTGCTGCTGCGCACGCGCATCAACTCGGTCTGGGTTGTCGTCGGTGGGTGCGCCGCTGGCGCGGCGGTGCGGCTCCTCGCGTAGCCGCCCACGGACCCCGCCCTACCGGCCGATCAGGCGACCGCACTATCCTGCGGACACGCGTCGGGCACCGTCGCCCGGATGCGCCGAGGGGGAAGGGGATCACGCGATGGGACGCACTGTCCGAGCCGCGCTGCTGCAGACCGACTGGACCGGCAGCAAGGACACGATGATCGACAAGCACGAGGCCGCCGCGCGTGAGGCTGCGAAGCAGGGCGCCCAAGTGATGTGCTTTCAGGAACTGTTCTACGGCCCATACTTCTGCCAAGTGCAGGACGCGCAGTACTACTCATACACCGAGGCCATTCCGGACGGTCCAACGACGAAGCGCTTCCAAGCCGTCGCGAAGGAGCTCGGCATGGTGCTCGTGCTCCCGATGTACGAGGTGGTGCAGCCGGGGCTGTACTACAACACCGCGGCGGTCATTGACGCCGACGGCCGCTATCTCGGCAAGTACCGCAAGCAGCACATCCCACAGGTCAAGGGCTTCTGGGAGAAGTTCTATTTCACCCCCGGCACCGACGGGTATCCGGTGTTCGACACGGCGGTGGGAAAGGTCGGCGTGTACATCTGCTACGACCGTCACTTCCCCGAGGGATGGCGGGCACTCGGCCTCAACGGCGCGGAGATTGTGTTCAACCCGTCGGCTACGAGCCGTGGACTGTCCGAGTACCTCTGGCGCCTCGAGCAGCCCGCGTCTGCTGTCGCGAACATCTACTACGTCGGGGCGATCAACCGCGTGGGCATCGAGTCCGAATACGGCGACGACGACTTCTACGGACAGAGCTACTTCGTTGACCCGGAGGGGAAGATGGTCGGCGAGGTTGGCGATGCGTACAAGCCGGAGCTGATCGTGCGCGACCTTGACATGGACAAGATCAAGATGGTCCGGGACCGCTGGGCCTTCTACCGCGATCGCCGGCCCGACGCGTACGACGAGCTGGTGCGGCGCTGAATCGACCGCGCCGGCAGATGCCCGGTGCACAACTGATAAGGGGGAGAGTGACATGGCACGAATCCTGATCAAGGGCGGCACCGTCGTGAGCCCGACGGGACGGCACGACGTGGATGTGCTCGTCGAGGGCGAGACCGTCGCGGCGTTGCTGCAGCGCGGGCAGGCCGACGCGATGGGCGTGGTTGCTGACAAGGTGATCGACGCGACCGGCAAGTACGTGGTTCCCGGCGGCATCGACGTGCACACGCACATGGAGCTGCCGTTCGGTGGCACCGCCGCGATCGACACCTTCGAGACCGGCACGATTGCGGCGGCGTGGGGCGGCGTGACGACCATCGTCGACATGGCGCTGCAGCGCTACGGCGAGAACGTCCATGAGGGTCTCGCCGAGTGGCACCGCAAGGCAGGTGGCAACTGTGCGGTCGACTATGCCTTCCACCAGATCGTCGGCGGGGTCGACGAGCAGGCGTTGAAGGACATGACGTACCTCGTCGAGCACGAAGGTGTCACTTCGTTCAAGCTCTTCATGGCCTATCCGGGCGTCTTCTATTCGGATGACGGCCAGATCCTTCGGGCGATGCAGACCGCGAGCGAGAACGGCGCGACGATCATGATGCACGCCGAGAACGGCATCGCCATCGACGTGCTCGTGCAGCAGCACATCGCGCGCGGTGAGACTGACCCGAAGTACCACGGCATCAGCCGCCCGAGCCTGCTCGAGGGAGAGGCGACAAACCGGGCGATCGTGCTCTCGAAGGTGGCGGGCAACGTGCCGCTCTACATCGTGCACATGTCGGCTTCCGAGGCACTTGAGGCGGTGGCGGAAGCCCGCAGCGAGGGGCTCAATGTCTTCGCCGAGACGTGCCCCCAGTACCTCTACATGACGTTGGAGGACCACCTCGCCCAGCCGGGCTTTGAGGGCGCGAAGTATGTGTGCTCGCCGCCGATCCGCAGCAAGCATGACCACAAGCACCACCACGCCGACCTTTGGAAGGGCCTGCGCATGAACGAGCTGGCGATTGTCTCGACCGACCACTGCCCGTTCTGCTTCAAGGACCAAAAGGAGCTCGGCCTCGGAAACTTCTCGAAGATCCCGAACGGCATGGGCGGCGTCGAGCACCGCATGGAGCTCATCTACCAGGGCGTCGTGACCGGTCAGATCTCGCTCGAGCGCTGGGTCGAGACATGCTCGACCACTCCTGCCCGGATGTTCGGCATGTATCCCCAGAAGGGGATCATCGCCCCCGGCTCGGATGCGGACATCCTCGTGTGGGATCCGAACGGCAAGACGACGATCGGCATTAACGACAAGCACCACATGGCGATGGATCACTCCTCGTGGGAGGGCTTCAAGGTCGACGGCAAGATCGACACGGTCCTCTCGCGCGGCATGGTCGTCGTCGAGGACGACACGTTCAAGGGCCGCAAGGGCCACGGTAAGTACATCAAGCGCGGCCTCTGTCAGTACCTGAGCTAGCCGCGGAACCGGAGGAATCTGACACATGCAGCGCATCAACCACTGGGTCGGCAACCGCACCGTCCCCGGCACGTCGGGCCGCACCGGCAAGGTGTTCAACCCTGCGACCGGTGAGCAACAGGCCGAGGTCGACCTTGCGAGTTCAGCGGAGGTCGATGCAGTCGTCGCTGCGTCAAAGGCTGCGGCCACGGCCTGGCGGTCGACGAACATGTCGCGCCGTGCCGAGGTCATGTTCCGGATGCGCGAGCTACTCGACGCGAATCGCAAGGAACTTGCCGCGATCCTCACGCTCGAACACGGGAAGGTCACCAGTGACGCGCTCGGGGAGATCGCGCGCGGCATCGAGAACGTTGAATTCGCCTGCGGTGTGCCGGCCCTGCTGAAGGGCGGCTACAGCGAACAGGCCTCCACCGGCGTCGACGTCTACTCGATCCGCCAGCCGCTCGGCGTCGTGGCTGGCATCACGCCGTTCAACTTCCCCGCGATGGTTCCGATGTGGATGTTCGCCAACGCGATCATGTGCGGCAACGCGTTCGTGCTGAAGCCGAGCGAGAAGGACCCGTCCGCGTCGATGTTCATCGCCGATCTGCTCCGTCAGGCCGGCCTGCCCGACGGCGTGTTCAACGTCGTGCACGGCGACAAGGAGGCGGTCGACCGCATCCTCTCGCACCCCGACATTGCTGCGGTCTCGTTCGTCGGCTCCACGCCGATCGCAAAGTACGTGTACGAAACGGGCACACGGAACGGCAAGCGCGTGCAGGCACTCGGCGGGGCCAAGAACCACATGCTCGTTCTGCCGGACGCCGACCTGGACATGGCTGCCGACGCAGCGGTCAGCGCCGCGTACGGCTCGGCGGGCGAGCGCTGCATGGCGGTGTCGGTCGTGCTGGCGGTCGAGTCGATTGCGGACCGGCTCGTGGGCAAGATCGCCGAGCGGATCCCGAACATCAAGGTCGGCCCCGGCAGCGACCCGTCGTCGGAGATGGGTCCGCTCATCTCGCGCGAGCACCGCGACAAGGTCGCGGGCTACGTGACGGGCGCCGCAGCGGAGGGCGCGAAGGTCGTGGTCGACGGCACGCCGAGGGCGGCGGGCGAGGGCTACTTCCTCGATCCGAGCCTCATCGACGGTGTGAAGCCCGGTATGCGCTGTTACGACGAGGAGATCTTCGGGCCGGTGCTGTCGGTGATGCGCGTGTCGGGCTATGACGAGGGCCTGCGCACGATCAACGACAACCAGTTCGGCAACGGAACGGCGATCTTCACCCGCGACGGCGGCGTCGCCCGGCAGTTCCAGTTCGACGTGAACGTCGGCATGGTGGGTGTGAACGTGCCGATCCCCGTGCCGGTGAGCTACTACTCGTTCGGCGGCTGGAAGGCATCGCTCTTCGGCGACCAGCACATGTATGGACCGGAGGGCGTCACCTTCTACACGCGGACCAAGGTGGTCACGTCGCGCTGGCCGGACCCGCGCACGTCATCCGTCGACCTCGGCTTTCCGCAGAACCGGTAGCCATGGAATTCGGAGTCGTCCTCCAGACCACGCCACCGTCGTCGCGCGTCGTCGACCTCGCCCGCAAGGCGGACATGTTCGGCTTCTCCTACGTGTGGACGTTCGACAGCCACATCCTCTGGCAAGAGCCGTACGTCATCTACAGCCAGATCCTCGCCGAGACCCGCAACGTGGTGGTTGGGCCGATGGTGACCAACCCGGCGACGCGCGACTGGACCGTGACGGCGAGCACGTACGCGACGCTCAACGAGATGTACGGCAACCGCACGGTGTGCGGCATCGGCCGCGGCGACTCGGCGGTTCGCGTGACCAACGGCAAGCCGACGACGCTGGCGACGCTGCGCGAGAGCATCCACGTCATCCGCGAACTCGCCAACGGGCGCGAGGTCGAGTACAACGGGTCGACGATCCGGTTCCCGTGGGCGGGGAAGAGCCGCTGCGAAATGTGGGTAGCGGCGTACGGACCAAAGGCGCTCG
>Ga0315899_10003859_pt1 | contig 16273 bp, 11 predicted proteins | sample LakEriMetagenome_2_FD_203518 | JGI IMG/M metagenome (GOLD analysis project Ga0315899, IMG submission 203518) | Freshwater fungal communities from buoy surface, Lake Erie, Ohio, United States - Buoy 4 MA112 | ecosystem: Environmental > Aquatic > Freshwater > Lake | place: USA: Lake Erie, Ohio... | reverse complement strand
GCCGGTGCCCCGGTTGTATACACACACAAGCATGCATAAACTCCCACACACATACACAAACATGAATCTATGTAAACCACACGTACATACACACACCAGCTTGGTATAAATCATTACACGTGCACACACACATGCACACACATGCACACGCACACGCACACGCACACGCATCACCGCGCCCTCGTTACGGCCGTTTCCGACGTCAGTCTGCACCCAAGTGTCGAACTCGGGCGGATACATCATGGCCGCAGTTGGCAGGAAGACCAAGTCAACGCCCTCCTTCTCGAGCGCCCTGTACGCATGCTCGTAGACAATTACGTACTACCAGCACCAACACACCTCCTCGCAGATAAGACGGCAGTGCGCAGGGGCGCGCTGACGCCGCCCGCGGGCCAGGTGCGCAGGGTGTAGGCGCGCGCATTACTTGAGGTCTTGCTCCTCGGTGCGCGGGTACGTGCCGAGGTCTTCATGCGCAGCAAACTGCGCAGGATTGACAAAGATGCTCGACACCAAGACCTTGCAATCCTTGCGCGCCGCGCGCGCCAAGTCCTACACCATGGACCAAGGCTCAGGCCTGCGATGCAGTGCCGGACGAGCGTGATGGGCGTCGGGCAGCGTGCGCGCGCGCGCCCTGCGTGCGCCAGGAGGGTGTGTCAGCACCAGGTGGCCCTCGTGCAGGGCGCCCATGGTCGGGAAGAAGCCGACGCGCTCGCCCGGCTGCAGCGCCAGGCTTTTGCGCCATATACGGTACTCTGCGATGTTGTCGATCGTCCGCATCCCCGCACTCTCCGTTCTGTCGGCGGCCCCCTGTTGCCTTTCACTGTGATCTGAGAAAGCTCCTGCTGGAATTCCATATTGGAATATTCCTCCTAATCAAAATGACGCTGGAATTCCTGAAGTTGCAGAAGATTCAAAGATCCATTCACTTCGGATTCCCTTATTCTTCGCGCCACTTGCCCGACTTGAGAGGCAAAGAGGAGAAGGCAGGACAAGGTATTGTGAGCTGGGCCGCTGTGGGTCCGGCGCGTCTGTGCGCGACGAGTGCCTGTGAGCTCTGGTGGCCAGACGCCCGGGCGACTTGCCGCGGCGCGCGGCGCTCCTGGCGGCCGCCCTGCCCCTCCATGTGCGTGCAGGCGAGCTTTCAAGGCGTGCGCGGCGCCCCCCTGCGCCCGGTGCGGCGCAGCGGGGAAGGCGAAGGACGTAGTGCCGCACCACGTGCCTTTGCCGTGCTTGCATGCCTGCTCGGTGTGCCTCCGTCTGCGGGCGCCACGGCCTTAGCGCCCGTGCTCCCTGCCATGCTGCAAACCTTCGAACCGCCCGCCCGCAAGTCGCAGAGAGCACTTTGCGCAGGCGGGGGCGGCCCTGCCGGCGGCGCGCGGTCGTAGAACGAACGTGCACGGACGGCGGCAAGAGTCAGCTGCCCGGCGGGGTTGACGGGCGTGCTGCTCGGTGCGCAGCTGCGGGCGAGAGCCGCGCAAGAGGAATGCCCAGCCGCAGCAAAGCGGAGCGGGGGTGCCTCTACAAGCTAGAGGTCACCAACTTCAAGAGCTATGGTGGCACGCTCACCATCGGACCGTTCAAGGACTTCACCTGCGTCATCGGGCCAAACGGCTCAGGTGCGGTGCACGCGCGCGCGCGTCCCGGGACTGCGTCTCGCCCCGTCAAAGCCGTGCCACCCGCTGTTGCGGGCGTGCCCCGTCGCATTGTTGTCCTCTCTCGCGCCCGGTGTGGCAAACCAAGCAGCCACTGCGCGTGCAGCGACCATTGGGTGGGCTCCTGCCCCTGCCTGCAACCGCGAGCTGGTGCTGAGCAGCCTTTTACTCTTGCGTGCCCTGCTGCAGGCAAATCCAATCTCATGGACGCTGTCAGCTTCGTCATGGGTGTCAATACCAAGGATCTGCGTGGTGCCAAGGTGGCAGACTTCCGGTCCCACGGTTTGTCGAAATCCGACGCCAACACCAGCGTGACGCTTCATCACCGCGACACCTCCCGCAGGTCGCTGCCCTTGGTCGCCGCCATCTGCTCAGTGCTGTAGAGCGTGTGGAGGCTGCGTTGATGTTGACAGCCGCGACCGCATTGCGCAGCTCTGTGTTGCTCGCTCTGGCATGTGTTTTCTGGTTTTGTTGCTTTGCTCGCCCTTTAGAGCTCCAGAAAACGCCGATCTGCAGAAAACGTCGAGCCATCAAAGCGCGGTGCCTGTGTATTCGTGCGCACGATTGCATCTGCGTACTGACGAGCAGTGTCGGCGGCAGCGAGGATGACGACACATCAGGAGAGACCCTTTTCAAGCGTACGATAATTGGGGACAACACCAGCGAGTACAGGATCGACGGGAAAAAGGTTACGGAGAAGGAGTACCAGGCAAAGCTAAAGTCCATTGGCCTCCTGGTCAAGTCTCGCAACTTTCTTGTTTTCCAAAACGAGGTCACGAAAGTGGCGCAGAAATCGCCCAAGGAGCTCACGGAGCTCATCGAACGCGTCTCCGGCTCTGAGGTGAGGCCTTCCCGGGCTTTCAACGCCCTCACGTAAGGCGTTGGAGCGTCCCTATCTCGCATTGCGTGTGTGCGCAAGTGTTGTGGCGCAGCATGTTTTCCCGCAGTGTGCGATTCCAGTGGCTGGGGAATTTGTCCCAACACGCGCAGATGCGAGGACGTTGTTTTCGTGCGAGTGACAATCTCTCCGCCATGCCCTTGCACCAACCCGCAAACAGGATCACAAAGCCGACTACGAGAGCCTGCAGGAGAAGAAGAAAGAAGGTAGCGACAAGGTGGTCGGCCTTTATCGGAGAAAGGAGCTCGTTAACAAGGAGCTCAAGCAATGCAAGGAGGCAGTGAGAGAAGCTAACACCTACCAGCGCTACGTCGATGAGCTCAAGCAAACCAAAACGCTCAAGACGCTCTTCGATGCCTACCATCTGGAGCGGCATATGGAGAAGCATGCCAAGGAAGTGGAGGAGCACGAGGAGAGTCGCAAGAAGCTTGACAAGGAATGCGCTGTGCTGGAAAAGCAAATGAAGATCAAGGGCCAGGAAAAGGCGCAAAAGCAAAAAGAGTGGGCCGTGCAGGACCAGCGCGCGCAGGACATCGAGAAGGAAATCAAGAAAATTCAGCGAAACGACAGCATCAAGGTGCAGACTACGATCAAATCTGCCAGGGTCGATTTCGAGCAGTCCACTGCCGAGGCGGCCCAGGCTGCGGAAAAGAAGAAGGAGGTTTCGCGCAGTCTCAAGTCGGACGAGGAGAGGCTGAGCGAGCATGAAAAAGATCTGAAAAAGGAAGAGGCAGCAAATGTCAGCAAGGACATCCAGCTCCAGGGCAGCCAGGTGTCGCAGTACAACCAGCTCAAGCTCAAGGCGGACGCTGAAACGCAAAAGGCGAAAGAGGCTTTCGACAAGACCAATCGCGAGCAGCTGGCAGACGACCGCGAGCTGACGCAGACGCAAGAGTCACACCAGCGCCTGCAGGCACGCCTGCAGGAGCGCGAGAAACAGGTGCAGAATTATTCTGGGGAAAAGAACTCCGTCTCAGAGAGGCTGCAGAAGCTGCAACACGACAAGCAGAAGCTTGATAGTGACCTAACGGACGCGGAAGTCAAGTACAGGCAGGAAAAGAATCACAAGGAGGTGACTACCCTCTCCGGCCCCACCGCTCTGCGCCTTCACGCAGATCGTGTGTGATGTGGTGTGATGCATATGCATGCATGTGTGCATGTATATACGTATGATCCTCTCCTGCTTTCCGTTTTTGGCAGCAACTCGTCGAGCTCGACAGCCAATACGTGTCGGAGTTGACGAACATGAAAGCCGATATGAGCCGCAACGAGGCCGAGGACAAGAAGAAACGAAATGTAGAGAAACTCAAAAGCACGTTCAACCAAGGTGGCCGGCAGTGCGTACTCGGGCGCGTGAGCGACCTCTGCAAGGTCGGCTTCCGAGTCCGCTTGCTGCAGCCGCAACCCAGCATAATTTTTGCGAGCCCTTCTTCATCCTGTGCCATGTCCGCGCAGCGCTGCTGAGATCCAATTGTGAAGCAAAATTCTGACGTCAACGTCACCATTCGTGTGGCATGTTCTGGGTGGAGCGCAGGTGCGGCAAAAGCGGTACGACCTCGCCATGGTAGTCGTGATGGAGAATCACTTTGACTCCATCGTCGTCGACAACACAGAGACAGTAAAAAAGTGCGTTGATTACCTCAAGGAGCAAAAGTGGCACCCCATGACCTTTCTGCCCCTCGAAAGCATCTCTGTCAAGCCTCCCGAGCAAAGGTCGGCCCTGCCTTGCGCTTCGGTTTAGCGGGTGCCGCGCACGCGCTTTTAGCAGCGCTGCCTGATGACAGCTTTGCTGCGATCACCCGACAATTTGCTTTGTGTTAAGAGGCGCGGGCGAAGTGCGACACAAATCCCTTGACACGACTGCCTGCCGGATGCATGCAGGCTTCGAGAGCTCCAGGACCAAAAAATTAAGCTCGCGGTGGATCTTCTGGAATTTGAGGAGCCCGTCACCAAAGCAATGTGGTACGCCTGTGGCAACACGCTCGTCACAGAGACCTTGGAGCAGGCCAAGGCGCTGGCCTACGGCCGGGACATGAGCTTGCGTGTCAAGGTATCATTCGGAGCCCCATGATCTTGCATGCCTTGTGGTGACCTGTGGTAACAAGGGGGATTGGCCGGGCTGCAGGTGGTTACAGAGGACGGAACCCTTATTTCCAAATCAGGCATCATGACAGGCGGAGACTCGACAATCTTTGAGAGTAAGTTGAAGCAGCGGGCTTCCGGTGAAAGAGACAAACTGGAGGAAAAGTACAGGAAAAATCACGCGGCGTTGGAGGTGCCATGATATCACCTGCTTTCACCGCGTGTTTGTTGCTCGCAGCGCACCCCAGCGGGGAGGCAGGTTGCCTGCCCTGACAAAAACATTCTGCATTTCCTGTACAGGCGTGCAAGGCTAACATCCTTCAAATCACCACGAAGTTGAGCAATGATCGTCGAGATAGAGACGACATCGATAACAGGCTTAAGAGAGCCAAATCAGAGAAGGAGGAATCAGAAGGCCTCCTGAAGAGCCGCAAAATCGAGGTCGAGAAGATGAAGAAGCAGAGCCAGGAATTCCAGGACAAAATCGATGCCCTCAACGAGGTGTTTCTCGCTACTGCTGGTCCCTGGCGCGTTCACAGTGCATTGATGCCAGGCATCTCTCGCGGGCAGTGCTAGTTCCGGAATGCCACCAAAGCACGCCACGCGCCCGAACTGCACCTGCAATCTGACAGCTGAAAGCTGCGGTGACGCCATTGAGCAGAAAATCGAGAATCGCAAGGCTCAGCTGCAGAAGGAGGAAAAGGCTCTCAACGAGATCAAAGACAGGGTTTTTGCGGGGTTCTGCAAGGAGCTTGGCATCAAGAGCATCGATGAGTATGAAGGTGGCTCGCTGGCTGAGGCTCGGCAGCGCCAGGAGAAGCTCAACTCTTTGAGCAAGATGGTATGCTCGCCCACTCGCCGCGCGTGCTGTCGTGATCCTGTTTGTGCTTCGCCCCACGTGCAGGTCGCCCTTTTCTTGCTGACGCTCATGACCGGGCGGCCAGGTGGAAACGCTGAAAGCGAAGGTGAAGCGGCAGAAGAAGGAAAAAGAAATGTACGAGGCCAAAATCCAGGAAAAGGAACAAGATGCTAAGGCGGCAGAGAAAAAGCTTAAGGACATGGAAGAGAAAGCGAAGGAGGTTGATAAAAAGCTGAAGACTGCGCTGGACCAGAAGCAAGAAATAATCGGGAGCCGCGAGGAAGTCAAGAAGGAGCAGGCCGAGATTGAGGTTACGTACAAGCAGTATCAGGTGGTGCACAAAGAAAAGAGCGAGGCAAGGGAAGAGGTGGTGCGGAACATCGAGCTAGCAGAGAAGAGCGTTGAACAAGCCAAGGAAGATTACAAGGCGCTCTTGAACCAGAGCAAGCTCGAGGATCTTGAGCTTCCCCGCCGAGATGGCAGCAAAAAGAAAAGGGCAGGAGGTGATGACGAGATGGAGGAGGACGAGGAGGAGGGTGGCGGGGATGAGGACATGCAAGACAGCCAAGAGGGGGAGAGCCAGGGGCAGAGTCAGGTTGATTTGGCCCGACAAGAGGTCAAGAAGCTCAACCTGGACTACTCCCAGCTGACTCGCGACTACAAGAAGGAAATGAGCGAGAAGGAGCAGGAGCAAAAGCGCAAGGAGTTTAGGGACATAGAGAGGGGTATCAGCGAGAAGCTGCAGGGCATGAACCCGAACATGAAGGCTGCGGAACAGCTCAAGGAGATCGAGGGGCGCTTTGGCAGTCTTTCCAATGAGTGGATGGGGGCGCGCAAGGAGTGCGACGAATTGTCGGAGGAGTTTGAGCAGGTCAAAAAGTTGCGCTGCGACAAGTTCAACAAGTGCTTCGAGCACGTCACGGGTTGCATCGATGACATGTACAAAGAGCTTACCATTGATCCCACGAGCGGCGGCAGCGTGGGCGGCTCGGCCTACCTAACGCTTAACAGCCAAGACGAGCCCTACACCAGCGGCATCAAGTACGATACGATTCCACCGGGAAAGCGCTTCATGGACATGGTCAATCTTTCTGGTGGAGAGAAGACTGTTGCCGCCCTCGCGCTCATCTTCGCTATCAACAGCTACAACCCTGCGCCATTTATTGTGCTGGATGAGGTGGATGCGGCCCTGGATGCCCAGAATGTGGCGAAGGTCACGCGTTTCATCCAGGCTCGTCGCGAAGAGCAGCAGTGTGTAATTATTTCGCTCAAGGAGCGCTTTTACGAGAAGGCCGATGGACTAGTCGGGATCTGCAAGAGCGCAGCCTCCGGGCACTCGAATGCCTTTACGCTCGACCTCCAGCTGTACGATGACCAGGTCGCAACAGCATGAGGGCGCTTCTGACGATTCGGCAGTAGCCCATTGGCAGCTGAAAGATGCTTCGCGTCGCTGGTGCCCGGGTCACAGGGGGGAAAGGAGAAGTATTGCTCCTTTGTGTGTCTGGTCTAAGAACCGTGCACCGCCGATGGTTTGTGAGACGATTGTACAAAGCAGGCCGCGAAAGAGCCCAGTCGCGTGCCAATAATAAATTACATGATTGATTACCCACTCCACGGGGTTCCGGTTATCTCTATCGTCCTCTTCCCCTCTTCACGCTTGCTCAGTTTTGGGGTGTTTATTCAATTCAAGCGCACGCTACGAGCAGGTAGAACAAAGGAAGACAACTGACAACACAGAGACACGACACAGATCAGAGCAAGAGAGAGCGAGAGGTACAAAGTACCGCAACTATCTCCGATTTAGGATTAATTGTTGCAGAACTTGCGCGCGTTGATGAACATCTGGAGCCAGGGTGCCGCCTGCGGGCCGGTCGGGTCCCAGTCCTTGGGCATGTACGGCAACTGCCACTTGAGGACAGCGCGCTCGGGGTGGGGCATGAGGGCCAAGTGACGGCCGTCGGCCGTGCACAGAGACGCGATACCGCCGGGGGAGCCGTTGGGGCAGAAAGGGTACTTGTCTGTTGGCACGCCATCATCGTCGACATAGCGCAGCGCCACCAAGCCCTCCTCTTGCACCTTTTGTAGATGCGCGGGGTTGGGGAACTCGAAACGGCCCTCGCCGTGGGCCGACCACATGCCGAGCACTGAGCCCTCCATGCCTTGGAACCACATGGACTTGCTCTTCTCCACCCTGAGGTTGATCCAGCGTGACTCGAAACGAGCCGACTTGTTGTGAGCGAGGCGGGGAGCCTCCGTCTCGGGGACTGCTCCGGGGCCGAAGGGAACCCAGTTGAGCCTGTGCATGAGCTGGCAGCCGTTGCACACGCCGAGGGAGAAGGTGTCTGGGCGGCCATAGAACTTGGACAGCTGGCCGGAGGCAGTCTTTTGGAACTTGGCAGTCGCCGCCCAGCCCTTAGCCGAGCCCAGGACGTCGGCGTACGAGAAGCCGCCCACGAAGGCCAGGCCGCGGAACTGGTCGAGCGTGATGCGGCCAGCAGCCAGATCCGACATTGTCACGTCCCACGGCTGGAAGCCTGCGAGGCGGAAGGCTGCCGACATTTCGCGGTCGCCGTTGCTGCCCTCCTCACGGATGATGGCAACCTTGGGGGCACTTGCCGTGATGCTCCAGCACGGCTGGGGGTTCTGGATCTTGGCATAGATGAGGGGCGCGCGGCGAGACTTCATGGAAGCCTCCTCCTCCGCCACGCACTCGGGGTTCGCCTGGAGGCGCTCGAGCTTGAACGAGGTGCTCTCCCAGCAGTCGCGGAGCACGGTCATCTTCTCCTCGTACTCGACGGAGCCAGACTTGCCAACGATGACGATCTTGTCCTCGGTGAGGGGCTCGCCGATGCGAACGCACGACAGGCCCGCGGCAGAGTAAGCCGACATGACCTTGGTGAAGTTGGAGCCCGACACCTCCACCAGGAGGCCGAGCTCCTCGTGGAAAAGCGCCTCAAGAGTGGTGGCGCCGGCGACGCCGGTGAGGTCGATCTTGAGGCCGCAGTTGCCAGCGAAAGCCATCTCCATGGCAGCCGAGCATAGACCGCCATCCGACCTGTCGTGACCGGCAGTGAGCAGGCGCTGCTCGAGGAGCTCCTGTGTTACATTGAAAGCGGCCTTGAGGGCCTTGGCCACCGGCAGCTCGCAGTCAGCCGGCTCGTCGCCGAGGCGGCCGAAGATGTGCGCGAGCATCGAGCCGCCGCAGCGCGACTTGTGCCCGGCAGGCTGCACCAAGAGGATAGAAGCACCGGGGGGGCTCTTTAGGTCGGGAGTCACGGTCTTGGTCACATCTGTGCAGCCGCAGTAGAGGGATATGGTGATCTCTCCCGGGGCCTTGACCACCTCCTTGCCGGCCTTGGCAGCCATCGAGAGCGAATCCTTGCCACCGTCGATGGCAAGTCCCAGCTCGCACATGATCTCCTTCAGGGCCTCAGCGGTATCGTACATGGCAGCGCCCTCTCCCGGGAGCTTCGAGGCCCACATCCAGTTGCCCTCGGCCTTGATGTCGCCCAGGGACGTGCACTTGGCCCAGACAATGTTGGTCACGGCCTCGCCCACAGACATGCGCGCATTGGCAGCGCCGGACAGGAGGCCCTTGATGGGCTGCTCGCCGATGGCCGTCACGCCGCCCTTGACGGGAGTGCCGTCGGGCGTCACGTGCGAGTGCGCATACACAGCGCAGTTGGAAAGAGGGGTCTGGAGGGGGCCGACGCACTGCTGCTGGGCAATGAGGCCCGTCACCGAGCGGTCAACCTTGTTTGTGAGGAAACGCTTGGAGCCGACGGTGACGCTGGAGAGGACCTGGGTGATGGCGTGCTCGAGCACGCCGGGGCCGGTGCGCGAGAGCAGCGCCTTCATCACCTCGGGAGGATCGGCGGCAGGGACGAGGTCGGAGTGGTTGGAGTAGAAGGTCTTGGGCGGCAGCTTGCCGAGAACCTTGTCGAGGGGCAGGTCGACGGGGGTGGTGTTGTCCTTGGCATCATGCACCACGACACGGCCGTCGCCGGTGATGGTGCCGACAACGCAATAGCCGGAGCGCTCACGCTCAGCGACCTTCTTGATCACGGGCACATCCTCGGCGCGGATCAGCGCGCAGTTGTTCTCCTGGTACTCTGCGCCCCAGATTTCGAGCACCGACATGGTGTCGTCGCCGACAATGATGTCGCGCAGGTCGATCTTGCCGCCCACGGGCTCCATGATCTCCTTGAGCACGTTGCAGTTTCCGCCGCAGCCCTGGTCGTGGAGCGACACAATGGGGTTGCGAGCGCCCAGTTCGCAGCAGGCGCGGATAATGCGGTTCATCTTCTGCTCCATCTCGGCGTCGCCGCGCTGCACCGCATTGAAGTCAAGCTCGCTAATCTCGCCCGAAGGACGGCTGCTCGCCGCCCCGCCTCCCATACCAATGCGATACGCAGGGCCACCCATCTTGACAATCTTCATTCCCTTCTCCGGCGTGCTCTTCTTCCGGTGGCGCGCGTCCATCTGGCCAAAGCCGCCCGTGAAGAGGATAGGCTTAATCTGCACAAGTGCACATGCACGGCACGCCGTAGGCGCTTGTCAGATACCACATCAACGCGATCGTGTCGCTTCTTTGAGTATGACCACGTGCAGTGAGTAAGACTCCGTGCTACTCCACTCGCAGTGTGTATGCTGCATCACGGATGATGCTGCTCGAGTGTAATGAAGAGCATCGCAATACAAAATTGCATCTCCGCTGGCATTGCAAGCTTGCAGGATCGCCTATGATACAACCACCTCTCTCCTCGCTACTCACGTATACATGACACGCAACTTACCCACTCACGCCTTTCACCGCCGGCAGTGCGGTGGGCGTAGGAACGCGTGAAGCCGCAGACAAGCGGCTCGCCAAATTTGTTGCCTGCACGCGATGATCAACGATAAGCCAACGACGAGCAAATCAACACAAGCATGCATCCTCCTCCTCATATGACATGCATGCATCCTTCTCCTCATATGACATCAAGGACGAGCAAATCAACAATCACCCACACACATCCACACCAACAAATCAATATTCATCAATACACACCCACCTCACCGTAATCAAACGGTTCGTTAAAAATATATTGCATCCATAAATACAACACATGCCTTTTCCATGCATGCATACAGATCATGCATACATACACACCGTAATCGGAAGCGCCGTTGGAGCCCTCGACGAGGATGTCCAGGGGGGAGGCCATGGTGCTGGGATACGGCTCGTGCGCGAAAGGCTTCTCGTAGGGCTTGTCGTCGCCGACAATGTTGAGCGCGCCCACGCAGTAGCCGATGGTGCCAAAGATATAGGAGGCGCCAATGCCCGTGGCCTGCACGTCGCGCAGGCGGCCGCCGGTGCCGGTCTCCGCACCCGCAAAGGGGCACACGCCGGTGGGCATGTTGTGGGTCTCGGCAGTGTAGATGAGGTCCATCTGGAGGTCGGTGTCGACGAGGGCGCAAGGGTCGCCGGCCGACACGGAGGAGTCTGTGTTGTAGGCGGGCGACAGCACCGTCACCTTGGGACCGATGATGGACGACGAGTTATCTGCGAAGGCGATGACCGAGTTCTTGTTCGCGTTGGGGTTCTTTTCGAGCGTGTCCTTGACGAGGCGGAAGAGGGTGTCCTTCTTCTGCACGCCGTCGATGACCATGTTGCCGCCGAAAAACCAGTGGCGCGAGTGCTCCGAGTTGGACTGGGCGAAGTCGAAGAGCTCACAGTCCGATGGGTCGCGCTTGAGGTCGTTCTTGTACAAGTCCATATAGTACTCGTAGTCCCAATCGTCGAAGCCCAGGCCGAGCTCGGCATTGATTTCCTCGAGCGCCTTGCGGCCCTGCGTCATCACAGGCACCCACTTGACCGGCTTGACAGAGAAGCCGGCGTCGAAGCTCTCGCAGGGCTTCTCGTACGGCATCTCGGTCATGCGGTCGTGGATGACCGGGAGCAGCTTGGCAATCGCCTCGGGCGTCGCGGGCTCACTCAGAATGAAGAGGTGGCGGCGCGAGCGCTCCACGCGTGGGATGCCCGGGACCTCCGCGGCCCTGAGCACAGAGACGCAGTTTGTGGACCACGCCGACGTGAAGTTGAAGCGCGGGCCCACCTCGATCATGATCTGCGTGGCGCTGCCATCGGCCTTGAGGGTCGGCTGCTTTTCCATGCTGTGGCCGTTCTCGGTCAGGCACCACTCCACCATCTTCTGCTGCTCCGCGGAGAGCTTGGCGTCCGTCTGCACGTTGAAGCAGAACTCCGTGTCGAGCGAGACGACAGGCACGCCCAGCGACCGCGCCTTGGACACAATGCGCCCCACCTGCCCGGGCTCGAGGCCCGGACGTGAATACAGGCGCTGCATAGAGAGTGCGGCGGCTCTAGCGACGACAGGTGCGCTCCTCTGGCACGCGCTCTTGCTAAAGAAGCACCCCCCCTCTTTCTTTATGATGGGGCCCAGAGGTCGGTACAGAAACAAGCAGTACGTAGCGTACGTACCGACTATTGGTACAAAGAATTTGCGGCAGCGGCGGGCTTTTGCCGGATTGGAAGGGCTCTTGTTGCCAAATTTACAAAAGAGATCTGCCCGCTTAACTCCGGCTTTTTGCGCAAATATTTTTCCCCAGAAATTTTTCAGTGAGTTATCGGTTCGCCGATTTTGCCCTTTTTGATCGGCCCATTTTCCTTCTTAGTTACACCAAGTACCAAGTACGCGCAGATGGAAGGGGAGGCTAGGGATGAAAGTGGAAGGGGGGGTGGAGGGGGGGGGATGAGTTTGGTATCGGTGGATCCTGGTGTTCTGATGGTGTTGCCTAAGGACTTCGTGTGTGCGACATGCCAAGCGACGCGGCGGCTGCTGCAGGACAGAGACAGGGAGGACGCGGAAGGGGGCAGAGGGAAAAAAGTGCGGCGCGCGGGTAAAAACGCGGGTAAAAAAAACCGTCATGGCCCTCGTGCATGCTCACATGCATCCTCCTCACCATTCCAGACCCCGACCCCCTACGACTCCGGGGACGAGAAAGAACGGGACCGCGACCGCAGGCTGGACATTCTCTCTGGAGGAGGAGGAGGAGGAGGAGCGGGGGTGGGGGCAGCAGGTGCGATGCGGGGCGCAGGCCCATCACCGCACTCTCCTCCCATCGGTGTAAATTCTCAAAAGAACTCTACTGTTACTTTACGTGGTAATTGTACAAGAATACTGACTTTTTAGAATTTCTGGCAGCTGCCGCGCTGTGAGTCTCGCGCATCGAGCCAGAGCGAGTCTGAAAATGATGGGGCGGGGCAGAGACCCGGGTCGCGGCTGTCACAGGGGAGCTGCGTGAGTTTCGCGGGCTCTGAGATCGAACTCGAGCTCTGCGCCACCGACTGCGCCTCGTACCTGGCGGCCGCTCACCGCAGCCGCCGACGCTGCAGGCTCGCTCGACGAGAAACCCGTCAGAACTCCCGGAGGCAGTGGCCGTCTAGGCTGCTCTCGCCTCTCTCGCCGCCCGCCGATCGCCCCCGGGTCTCCTCAGCCTACATCACCGTTCCCGACGATCGTCCTGCCCATGTTCGGCGCAAGACATCGCACCCTGGCGCCCATCCGCCGTCTGCGGCCAGCAGACGCTGGAGTCTGCTCTTCGCGCAGCGGCGGCGGCACGTCCGACAACAGGACGCTTCCAGAGTATTCCCCGCGACCCGCATGCGATGGAGGCGGGCACTGCGCGACTGCGGGGACGCCCACACAGAATGCTGAGTACGCGTGTGGTGTTTGATTGCGCGGCCGCTTGGACGCGACTGGGTGTGCGTGTGACGCGGGGCCGGCAACCACGGAGACGGCGAGACTACTGGCTAGACTGGCTAACATGCACTGCGGGGGGAGGGGGAAACTTCGACTAATACAATGTGTCCACAGGACTGTCAGGAATGGAGCGCATCTCAGACGTTCCTCACTGGACAGAGTCTGCAGGGACAATCCCCCCCCTAGAATGCTCTGTCTGCTTGAACGAGCTGCAAGTGTGCGTACGCATGCGTACGCGCGTGGGCGTGTGCGGGTATGCGTGTGCGTGTGCGCGTGCGTAGGACCCCAAATTCAGATATAAGGGCAGGTAACAACTTAACACCGATGACACCAGACAGCAAACAGATAGCATCCTTATATACACAATTTTGCTAATAAACAGCTGAGAAGGTCTAGAGTACACACCTGTTGTGCTCCGGAACGACTCACCAGGTGTTGATGCCAAAACGAAAAAACACAACATAATCACTGCATGCAGCGCGCACATTTCCTCTGAGTCAACCTCCCCCCCATCCGAGTCCTGCCCTGCCTGCATTGTAGAAGCGAGAAGGGAAAACCCTGATTGAGAGCTCCGAAACGTTTCGGTATATTGGTTATACCTCTGCCACACGTCCTCGGTCCGAAACACGAGCGACAGCCGAGGCCCCGTGACTCGGATGAGTTCCGGATAGGAGAGAGCGGGGAAACCTTTGCCATGACCTCCGCCGTGGGCGGCAATCATCTCCCTGAATCGCTTTCTGAGCCCTGTAGATGAGTACGTTACCACGAACTAAACACTCACAAAGTCACAAAGCTTATGGACTCAGTATGGAGAGTCATGCACGTTCGGACTCTTCACTGAATGTTGCGCCGCGGACTTCTCGACTGAAATTTGCGCCGCGGACCGGCCCTCATTGCCCCGTCGTCGAAGCTGCGACAGAAACACGTGGGATGCCTTGGCAAGAATCGTGTGGCACGACGACGAGTTCCTGTGCAGCACAGCAGATCTGGCTGCGGCACGAACCTGCCGCTTCTGCCGATTGCTCCGTGGAGCGTGTCCCTCGCAACCAAAGGCCGTACAGCCATTTTGTTATGGACGCGCTCGAGAGGGAAAAGCAGTCACTGCAATTGCGACCTGACGGTGTCAACATTTTTCTGCTGTCTCGACGAGCGTGGGTGAAGCAGGGACTCCCGCGAGAGCGGGACTCCGCGGTGCTGCCGAAGCAGGGACAGGACAGCGCCTGGAGACGCCACCAGACCCCCGACCACGCGCGTGCCGTCACCGAACGCTGTTCGAAAAAAAACGGCACGCTGGCCGTTTTTACGCAGAGCGGAAACAGCGCGCCGTTTTTCCAGCACATCCGGAGTTATTGGTTGTTTCTAAAGATTCGGAACGGAAGTGAGGGCCGAATGTCTTTAGGTCTCTTTTGCTAGTGTCTGTTGTGCTGCTCGCAGCACTATACGAACACCTGTCTTTCTTCCCCTTCACCGTGGCGCACGCTCTCTAGGTACAAAGATCTTTAAAGAGAGTTGGCTTCTTTTGTTTTCCTCAACCAACACCTCTGAGAAGCCGCAGAGGCGCACGGTTGAGAGGTTATTTAGATTTATTTCTCGTCCTTGTAGCCCGAGTCAGGGGAGAGCGCGGAAAACACATTCCTGTCCAGCACCGACTTGTCGGTGGCGCCCCATTGATAGGTCTCGTCTGCCAGCGGGCCGTCGCCTCGGTCAGTGCGGGCTGTGCAACAGTGTCCAGCGCATGCCGCGCGCACGCCCGCGCTGGGAACTCTGCAGCGCGGCGCCAGCGAGCGCGGCGCCAGCGAAGCGCACCGTTTATGCAACCTCTGCGCGCGCACGCATTAATAATAATTGCGAGCGAGCATTCGACACGATCCGCACCGTCGTTGCTCAAGTCTTGAAACACGTTCTTCTCGGGCTTGTATTCACGGAATGGTCGCCCCAGTGTGTGATCCCCGAGCTTAAACGCCTCGTCAGGCGCCCCTGCGCAAACGGCAGGGGGGGGGGGGCCTGTCACTGCTGCAGGGGGCGGAGCGCGGCTACATGCCAAAGCCGCTGTATCGGTGGCTACCGACGCTCAGACTGCTGGTGGCACGCTCGTGCTTGAGGCGCATGCTGGGCGCTGTACTGCGCTGCTCGCTGGGTACTCACCGGTGTCCAGCGCGTTAAACTCATGGAGGGCATCCATTGGCGAGTCACCATCCCAGTGCTTCCATACGTGACCGCCCTGTGTCTCGTCGAATGGATAGTTGCTTGGCGTCTTCTCAAACGGGTTCTCCTCTGGCGCTTGCTGCTCGAGCGAACGGTACTTCGGCTGCCGGAACCCCTTGTCGAAATCCTGGAACACGTTTGCGGCCTGCAGGCGCGGGTGCGGCTCAGCAGCGCGCGCGGTAGCACCGCCCAAGCGCGGCACGCGGCACGCACAGCACGGCAGAATACCGTTTCTGCCTTTTTGTACTTGCCCTGCGTAAAGCCTTTGTCGAACCCTTCGAATGGGTTGCGGTCGGGCGGGTTTGCCTTATACAGCATTTGCATGCGCGCGGGCCGAGAGTCTGGTCTCGCGCGCCCTGTCGACCCGACCGCCTCCTGGCGCCCCTGCGCCCACCCGCCGAGCATCGCTACCGGTGCGACCGCGCTGGCATGGCCCAGAAGTGAGTTGCGCAAAGGAGGCGCGGGGCGCAGAGTCGCGTCACGCGCGTGCCGACTGCCAGGGGTACAGCGCGCGGGGGGTACCTCCATCGCGGCACGGCCAAAAGGCCCGCCGCGGATACCATGCCCACCGCCACGTGCCTCGCCGAGACCATTGGCTGTTCAGAAAAATGGCAGAGTTCTAATACCCAAGGAAACCATTATTTTCCAATCAAAAAAAAAATCAAAAATGAAAAAGGGTATTTTACGTAGAAGACATAAGGGTGCATCTGGCTCGAAAGCGATGGTGGCGGGTGCAACAGGCATATGGATGAGAGTCGTGATGGTGGCGGTGATGTGGGTTGCGGCGACGGCCGAACAGGCGGTGCCGTCTGCA
>Ga0315899_10003858_pt1 | contig 16275 bp, 10 predicted proteins | sample LakEriMetagenome_2_FD_203518 | JGI IMG/M metagenome (GOLD analysis project Ga0315899, IMG submission 203518) | Freshwater fungal communities from buoy surface, Lake Erie, Ohio, United States - Buoy 4 MA112 | ecosystem: Environmental > Aquatic > Freshwater > Lake | place: USA: Lake Erie, Ohio... | reverse complement strand
GAAACGTATTCGATTCTCTATTGAGACATCAAATCCCACTCTTCATCTGCGTCCATCCGCGGTTCGAATTCTCTTCTCTCATTTCTAACTTTTTCCATTTCACTCAATGAAACCATTTCTATTTTTAATTCTCTTCTCGTCCATAGCCCTAGCGGCATCTGAAAACCTTGACGAAACTATTGTCAAAGCCAACACCTCACCCACCCTCACCCAAGCCACCCTCGAACAGGATCGACTTGATCTCGCGAAAATACCAGGCGGAACGGAAACGATTGATGTAGAACGTTTTCTAACAGGTCGTGCATCGACTTTCTCCGATACTTTCGCGCTCTCTCCCGGAGTGGTCGCGCAATCACGCTTCGGTTCTGATGAAGCCCGGATTTCCATTCGTGGTTCCGGCCTACAACGAACGTTTCATGGTCGCGGCATCCGTGTGATGCAAGACGGCATTCCGCTGAATCTCGCTGATGGCGGATTCGATATGCAAGCGATTGATCCCCTCTCCGCTTCCCATATCAACATCTGGCGTGGCGGAAATGCGTTGTCGCGAGGCTCAACTACACTTGGCGGTGCTATCGACTATCTCTCGCACACTGGTTATACCGCACCCGGTTACTCGGCACGGATTGAGGCGGGCTCATACGATTACCTCCGAACACGCTTCGCTGGCGGCTACACTGAGGGATCCAAAGATCTTTATTACTCGCTATCGCACGCCTCACAAAGCGGCTACCGCGATCACGCCGAACAATCCGCACAACGTTTCTTTTCAAGCTTTGGGATCAGGCTGCGTGACGATCTGGAAACCCGATTCTACATCGCCGCCATCCATACCGATTCCGAACTCCCCGGTACTTTAACCAAAGCCGAGCTAGAAGCCAATCCACGCCAAGCAGACAACTCGATCTTCGGTGCGGAAAACTTTGATAATCGTCGCGACTTTGAGCTGTTTCGTGTCGCCAACAAAACCACACTGCGCGATGGTGATAATACTTGGGATTTCTATTCCGCATGGACATACAAAGATCTCGATCACCCGATCACACCTTTCGCTGGCGTCCTTGATCAACTCTCCAACGACCTCGCCACCGGAATCACATTTACGAACCACAGTGAACTTGCCGGACGTGAAAATGAATTCCGCTCAGGGCTTTCGTTCACTTATGGAAACACTACCGATTCCCGTTTCATGAATAATAACGGCAATCGCGGCGCTCTCCGTCAACGCGATGATCAAACCGCTAACAACCTCGAAGCATTTATCGAAAATCGCCATTACCTCGACGACGAGCTGAGTTTCACTGCGACACTGGCTGCCGCGTATTCCACTCGCGAGAATGATAGAGAATTTTCCAATTCCGTCGCTTCACCGCCGTTCTACACGCCACCCGCTTTGGGCGCATTAACGAGTTACGACGACTCCTTCGCCAACATCGCACCAAGCCTCGGTTTGTTGCATGAGCAAAATGACATCCAGTATTTCATTGGAATTTCTCGTAGCTTCGAGCCGCCATCGTTTTCCGAAGCTGTTACATCCAACACCGCCCGTGACGCGCAGGCAGCCAACACAATTGAACTCGGGAGTCGTGGTATACGCTCCTTCGCGAAATGGGATGCCACGTTTTTCTACTCCATGGTAAAGGACGAACTTCTCACCATCACCGATCCCCTCACCCTTGTCTCCACCACCCGAAATGCCGACGACACAATCCACTACGGTATCGAACTCGGAACCGAGATTGATCTGGCAGGCAACGCATGGAACGATGTAACTCCTGCAAACCGATTCGTCTTCCGCAGCGCCTATACCTACGGAAATTTCAAATTCGATAACGATCTAACCTATGGAGATAATAAAATCGCAGGCCTTCCACCTCACCTCGTGCGCGGCGAACTGCTCTGGGAAAACGAACAAGGCTACTACATCGGCCCCACCTTCGAATGGGTTCCCGTCAAATCCTTCATCGACCACCGCAACACTTTTGCCGCAGATCCGTATGCACTCCTCGGCTTCAAGTTCGGCCGACGCGTCACCAACGGTTTCTCATGGTTTGTTGAAGTGAAAAACCTAACTGACGAAATCTACAGTGCCACCCACGGCGTCGTAGATAACGCCGGTGGTGTAGATCAACGACAATTCCTGCCCGGAGATGGTCGATCTGTATTCATGGGTATGGAATGGAAATTCTAACTCAAGGAGGGGCGGCATGCTGTTTACCCCGATAAGTCGGGAGCTGCCCACTTCACACCAAATCGAGGGGCTACCATGCGTAGCCCCTCATTCAATCAAACCAAATATATAGTATGAAACGACTTATCAGAAAACTACACCGCTATCTCGGCCTAATCTTTTCCATCAGCATTCTGATGGCCTCCGGAAGCGGTGTGATTCACGTGGTGATGACACGCACCCAAGCCCCGCCGCCAGCAACACGTCCCACTAGCGCCCCTCTTGACCTTGCTGCGATCAAAGTCACTCCCGCAGAAGCATTTCCCGATCAACCACCGATCGCGGTGAATATTCGGAACATCGCTGGAAAGCCTTACTATCAGGCATTCACACAGCGTGGGTTCATCTACATTGATGCGACAAACGGTCAGGTAAATCCGGATGCAGATGCGATTTTCGCAAAGGAAATCGCTTCCGGTTTCCTAGGCTCCAATGACATTTCAAAAAGCGATTACCTTACGGAATATAACAACGAATACATCAATATATTCCGTATTCTACCCGTCTATCGCTTCGATCAGAAGGACGGCAAAGGAACACGGGTTTACGTTTCAACCATGACCGGTTCAGTTACCCGCCACACCGATGATCAAAAGCAATTCGAGGCCAGAATCTTCACCAACTTCCACAAACTGGGATTCATCCCTAATAAAAACGTCCGTGACTGGACATTAACCACGCTTACCGGAGCAGCATTCCTTATTTCAATATTGGGAATCGCTCTCTTCTTTCTAACAAGACCAAAAAAATCAAAACCTATTTCCAAGTAACCAAAATCATGAAATTACATACTCTTATCTTATTCTCAGCTCTTCTGATCACTGCCAAAGCTCAGGAAAAAACAAACAAAGTTGATCCCGAGGCATTCAAACGCGGCGAAGCGATCTATAATCGCACTTGTATTGCTTGTCATCAACCGACCGGCAAGGGCATCCCAAGTGTCTTCCCTCCCCTCGATGGCTCTGACTGGCTTACAAAAGATCCGACGATAGCGATCAAAATCATTCTCAAAGGACTCCAAGGTCCCATCAAAGTGAATGGAGTTGATTACGCGCAAGTCATGCCTGCCGTCATGCCTGCACTTACTGACCAAGAAATAGCTGATGTTCTCAGCTATGTTAACACTTCATGGACCAACGACCTGCCTGCCGTCAGTGCGGAACAAGTCAAAAAAGTCCGTGATGAAACAGTAACTAAAAAAACACCCTACACAGCCGCCGAACTCGGAAAATAATGACGTCGGATTGATAAATTATGTTAACAGACAGACCAGTCATCACCTGATCGCTGGTCTGTCCTAGAATTTACCTTAAATTCGAACGACACGTCAGCGACGGCTTCTCATGGTTCATCGAAGCAAAAAATCTAACCGATGAAATCTACAGCGCCACCCATGGCGTCGTAGACAACGCCGGTGGAGTTGATCAACGCCAATTCCTTCCTGGAGATGGGAGATCTGTTTACGCAGGGATGGAGTGGAGGTTTTAAACCGTGGCGGCGGTTTTCAACCGCCATGCCAAAATATCAAATTTTAATCATGATCTATATTATCTAGAAAATATAATTAAAAGATGATTGGCATGGCGGATGCAATCCGCCGCCACGTTATTCCCCCATCTTCGTCTTAATGATTTTCTCTGAGGTTTTGGCTTTCAGTTCCACATCAGGCGCAAACGTTTGGATTCGCCATTCTTCTAGTAACCAGCCGATTTCCCATAGTGCGGGATTGTTAGGATTGGATGTCCAGCGCTTGTACCACTTATTCCACAGCGAGCTGATGAGGTTCATTTTTTCAAGGTCTTTGACAAGGGGTAAACTTTCGATGCGACCGAGGCGGGAACGAATGGCGCGGAATCTTCTGGGGAGATCGATGAAATGTTGGAACCCGGTTTTCCACACGAAACCCTCGCGCATGAGCCAGGAGAGTTGTTGGTCGAGGTCGGTGGCGATTTCGCCGAAATTGCGATCCCCTTGATGCGAGGTGATCCATGTGCGAACTGTGCGCTCGGCAGTGACGATTTCATCGAGGGCTTGTCCGATTTGGGTCGCGGCATCGAACCATTTGCCTTTGGCGTTCTCGTGGGCTTTGGCGAAGTTTTGAGGACTGCGTGGAAATTCACCCCTGACCACCCCCTCGGCAGTGAGCAGCAGTAATTCATCGAGTTCTATCCCAAGCCGTGGCATTTCGACTTTTCCTAACAATCCAAGAGGAAACTTTTTGCGTAGGTAGTCGACCTCACGATCGGCCCCTAGCAGCAGCAAGCGCGCGCCGCCGCGTCGGTGGGATTCGCGGGCTTCGTGAAGGTTGGTAAAGGCCCGCACACCGACGGTTTTACCCTCATCCACCAAAGCAGGAAATGCCGGTCCACCGGCGGTCATGACTTGTTCGGGCAAACTCTCGCCATCCCAAGCGCTCATGCCGCGTCGCTCGATATCGGCGGTGGCAGCGGCTTCGAAGCGTGCGCGCATTCGATCGGCGAGCTGGAGTTTCAGCTGCGCGACATCGGCTCCCATGGCGAGCTCTTCGCCTTCGTCATCGCATACCCAGATTTTCGTGATCAACTCCTCGGGAAGTTTTTTCAGATCGAATTCCGAAGCCGGGATTTGTGCGCCGTTGCGTTCGCGAATGTGCTCGGAGAGGGTTTCGCGTATGCCCTTTTCCTTGGGTGCGTCCGACCATAACTCTGCGAAACTAGCAGCGGTATCTGAAATAGGTTGGCATAATTTACGGTAATCTTTCGGCAAACCGCGCATGAGAAACTCCGCGCGTTGTTCAAGATTTCCATCGACTCCCCACTCCGGCAACCATACGGGCATACTGGGTAGTTGATCGACGTGCACACCTATCGTGACACCGTCATCGCGTTCACCTGGTGCACAATGATAGTAGACTGGATATTCTTCGCCTTCGTATTTCAAGGCATCTGGAAATTGTTCTAATCCTATCAAATCTTCCCATACCACATCGGCCATCCCGAGCATGAGAGAATCTTCGTTTTGCTCACGCCATTTATGAAAGGATGCCGCTGTGGAAATATCTTCGGGTATTCTTGCTGCGAAAAACCGCACCACCGCATCTTCACTCCACAACATCCCGGGTCGGCGTAACTTATCTTCAATCCCTTTGATTTCTTCTCGCATGGCTTCCATGTGATCGAGAAAACGGGTTTTACGTCGAAGCCCCCCGCCGAGAATTCCTTCGCGGAGAAATACCTCGTGCGCGGCTTTTTGATCGACCCGACCGTAGTGAACGCGTCGACCCTCGACGACATGCAGTCCGCCGCAGATCACGGTTTCATTGCCATATACGGCTCCTTGTTTTTCATCCCAATGAGCTTCGCCATAGCGACTGCGGCAGAGATGCGGAGCCACAGTCTCGACCCATTCCGGTTCTATCATCGCGACACGCCTTGCCCACAAGCGAGTGGTCTCGACGAGTTCTAGCCCCATCAACCATTCGTTGCGTTTCTTCAAACCAAACAATCCCGATCCAGGAAACACCGCAAAAAATCCACCTGAAGCACTGCGGTAAGCTTTGTTTTCCTTATCCCAAAGCCCAAACTGCCGTGGTGCGCCAGCAAGCAGCGAACGATGAATCGCACCGTAGTCATCATTCTTTTTTGAAACTTGAAATTTGAAATTTGAAATTTCAGCAAGCTCCTCAACGACATTTCCCCACTCCGTCACGCGCTTCGCATTGAGGAAATGTTTGCCGCAATATTTCCGCAGTTGATTCCACTTCCATTTGTGACCGTCGTAAAACTTGGAGACATCGCGCCAGAGATTCAGGAGCGCGATGAAATCGCTGTCGGGATCATTCCATTGCGCATGAGCGGCATCGGCCTCGCGTTTTTTATCAGTGGGACGCTCGCGTGGATCGCTGGTTTCGAGTCCGGCGACGATGATGGTCACTTCGGATTCGCAACGTTCGTGTTTCGCTTCGATCAACATCCGTCCCATCCTTGGATCGACCGGCAACTTCGCCAGTTCACGACCGACGTCGGTGAGGCGTTTTTCATGATCTAGCGCACCGACCTCACGCAGGGCGCGGTAGCCTTCAGATATGGCTTTTGGGTTGGGCGGATCAATGAATGGAAAGTCGGTAATTTCCGGAAGGCCGAGCGCTTTCATTCGCAGAATCACTCCTGCTAGTGAACTGCGGCGGATTTCAGGATCGGTGAATTCCGAGCGATCTAACAAATCGTCTTCCTCATAAAGTCGGAGACAAATTCCATCCTGCACCCGACCGCAGCGACCTTTGCGCTGGCGTGCACTAGCTTGACTGACCGGTTCGATCTGCAAGCGCTGCACTCCACGAGCGGGACTCCAGCGGCTAACTCGCGCTAATCCGGAATCGATAACACACGCGATGCGCGGAATCGTCAGGGAGGTTTCCGCCACGTTCGTGGCCAGCACCAAGCGACGTTTCTTTCCGGGTTGGAAAATCCGTTGCTGCTCGCTCATACCTAGCCTAGCGAACAATGGTAAGACTTCGGTGTTTCGATAATTGCGTCCTTCCAACAACTCCGTTGCTTCACGGATCTCGCGTTCACCTGGCAGAAAGATCAGGACGTCGCCGTTGGGATCGATGTCGCTCAAATAATCCACGCCTCTTCCGACATGTGCTGCGATTTCTTCATCATCATTCCCAGGCAAGAAAAACTCAGCTACGGGAAACATTCTTCCCTCAGCTTCGATGACGGGAGTATCCGCACCGAAAAATTCTGCAAACGCACCGGCATCGAGCGTGGCGGAAGAGATGACCAGTTTCATCTCGGGTCGGCGTTCTAATAATTGTTTGAGATATCCCAGAAGGAAATCGATATTGAGCGATCGTTCATGTGCTTCATCTAGAATCAGTGCATCGTAACGATTGAGATTTCTATCACCCTGGGTCTCAGCAAGCAGGATGCCATCGGTCATGAATTTGATACGCGTCTCGCTAGAAGTGGTATCATCAAAGCGCACCTGATAGCCCACAAAACCGCCAAGCGGCACCGAAAGCTCGTCCGCAACCCGCTTTGCCACCGACACTGCCGCAATCCGCCTAGGCTGAGTGCACCCGATCAGTTTCTTCTTATTTGAAATTTGAGATTTGAATTTTGAATTTTCCAGAGCCTCCGCGACCATCTTTGGCAACTGAGTGGTCTTGCCGGAGCCAGTGTCAGAAACGACCACCACGACCTGATGGTTACGTATTGCATGAATCAAATCGCGGCGTTTTCCCACCACTGGCAGATCCGTCGCATAATTCCACTCCCCCGAAAAGCTCATCGGTGCGGATTTTATTTGTATTTGGGATAGATATTGAACTCGATCCGTTTGAAAGCCGACTGATCGAATTGGGCATTTCCAAAGTTTTGGCTTAATCCAATGATTTTGCCATCAATCACGTCCTTTAACTCGAAGACTAAAATAGATCCATCAGCTAAATGGCCTCTCACATCTCCTTTGCGACGAATCGCTTCTGAATAATCGCTCTTTTTAAGGGCAAGGTTTTTGATGCGATGAACGGGAAAAATAACCTCAGTGAAGGGAGTCTTGATCTTGATCATTTCATTATCAATACCGAGAACTTCGCCCTCAAGGGTGTCACCATTTGCAAGCATCATCCTGCCATCCTTTAATTCTTTGGGTTTTTGAGGTTGGACAGGCATGCCACGGTGGAAGTTCATACGATTGAAACCTAATTCGCGGAATTCAGCCTCGTCATCATTCGATTCATCAATATTACCATCCCATTCAGAAATTTGTATTTCAGATAGTTTGGTTTCATAATTGGGATCAGAAGTAAAGGTCAGACCTTTTCCTTTCATCTTATTCATTTCATCATCAAGAAAAGTCGACTGAAGAACATCATTGATAAAAATATGAATTTTTTTGGTTCGCTGACTCATACGAATTTCGATCCGTGCATTTTCAGTTGGTTGCATCCGACTTGGATTTGCAATTATTCTCAAGTAATTGCTATCAGAGAGTCTTCTGATACGAGTAGATGACCCCTGAATATAAATTTCATATCCACTCTGAGGATTCGGGGTTGTGATATCAGAGGTGAAAAGAATCACCTTGGATTTGAAGATTCCTTTCCAGGCTAGATTGTAGCCAATTTCCATTTCATCCGGAAAATCAAAATTACGGGCAATAGCGCCGGTTGCTTTTGACGTAAATTCGCTATTGGCATAAACCCAACTCTTCTCATCACCGAGAACCTTCCAATCATCAATTCCAGTAGGACCACGATAAATGATCTTACTAGCGCGTGTGATATCGACCGATTTTACATTAAATCTGGAAAAAACCATTTCACCTGCGAACCAAGTCTTGAGACGAATTTCTTTATCATTTAATCCAACGAGCATCCCTTTTACAGAGTCACCATTGGTTAATTCCAATACGGCTTGATGACCTGCGTTCTGAGCTGATTCATTAATCTTGGATGGCAATTCGAGATCCTTGATTTGATTCAATTTAAAATGAGCTTGGTTTGTAAGCAAATCAGAATGCCAAGTTAGTGTATCCAAATTTAATGAAATAGCGTTTCCACTCAATTGATCGCCGTTCATGAAACGCACCGTAGCAGTGTCTTGTTCAGCAAAACAAAAAACTGTTAGAATAATAAATGTGATAAAGAACTTCATCTGATGGTTTTCTGTAATTTATCTACTTTAGGTGGAATAGGTTTTGCAGAAGCGTTTCTTTCTAAATGAGAGACGACGCTGCGATTTAACTGAATTTCTCCGAGTAAGGGATGGAAGATGTTAACTTTATCTCCGTTAAACGAGCATTTGGTAACCTGACAAGATCCACCTCCACGGAAGAATAAACTCAAACCCTTGAATTCCTCTAATTTTTTATCTTGGGCGGCGGTCGCAAAATAGATCGTGGAAACTTCGGAATCAGGTAAATCCATGGCTTCAGCTTGGAAATTACTTTTAAAGCGATAGATTCTGCGATCACTGACATTGGTGATGGATAAGATACGACCACCAAATCGTTCTCCGTTACTACCAATGACCGCATCTTCCTTGAGATTGCCTCTTTCCTCAGCGCGATGCCTATCTGCACGATCATCCCATTGTGAGATTTCAATGTTTGTTATACTGAGTGGGTTGTCCTCCGCTGCTTCAGCATGGAAAGAAATGCCAGTTCCACTGGGCGTATTGGGATAATTATCCGTATACTTATCTTGTAGGCGGTCATCCAGATAAAGTTCTATACGACCATTTTTACGATTCACTCTGACTTCTATCCAAAGTTCCTTGGCAGCAAATTCCTGTGGTGTGCGAGCGATCTGAGCGATAGGAAAATAGCGTTGATTACCGGTCGATTCACGTCTGATTTGCATTCCTGCTCTGTTGAATTGAAAGTAATATCGATTCACACTAGCACCTTTGAAATCCATGGGATCGCCAAATGTAAACTTAAAGTTCGGTACGTTTTCCCACTTCAGCTTGAAGCGGACGGAATAATTATCCGGTAGTTTCATATCACGATAAATCGTGCCGCTACCCTGACTGACGAGTAAGTTATCATCTACCGCCCACTCCGTGGCTTGATCCTTTGCATTGCTCCACTCTCCGATCTCATTGGGTCCTTTGTAGATTAATTTTTTGGAAAATATTCCGACTTCTAATGAGTTTATTAATTCGCGTGAGATGTTCATCTCGCCCATCGAAGGGGAGTGAACCTTAAGGACTTTGTCATCTAAACTGCGAATCTCTACAGGCAATGAATCGCCATTGATAAGGGTGAGGTTTTGCTCAAGGAGTTCGTATTTAATGTCCGATTTTCCAAAATCAATTTTTTGGATTCCATCAGGATTGATTTTGATCGGCTCAGTCGAGTAAGGCGCGTTTAGAGTAACCGTGCCGTCAGGATCCATCGCCATCAATTCGCCAGAAATCTTGTTTTTACCTGAAAACGAAATTTCTGCAGCACCTACGAACGTGGCGATGCTGAGAAAGCAAAGGCTAAGGTTAAAATTCAACATTCCAGTCATCGAGGTAGCTTTCCATTGATTTGAAATCGAGCATACTAGCTGATTTCATATCGATATTGATTTCTCCAGCAGCGGAGTTGTTAATGCGAATATTTTTGAGATTTCCTGAAATGATCTTTCCACTGATGCTGCCATGCGGATGGAATTTAACCTTGAAGTCAGATTTCTTCGATTCATCGACTGCTTTGAGTTGTGATTTTGCGAATCGGATCTCGGCGATTTCATCCATGGGGAATGCGAAGTTTCCAAATCGTCCGGTTAGATTGACTTTGCCATCTTTGACCGATGTGATTTTTCCAGAAAAACGGTCAGTCCCATTCGTTAGAAGCACGATATCTGAGGTGTCAGATTCCAAGCTACGAGCGGAGTCCGGAATTCCATTCCAGTCAGCAACAATGATATCTGAGACGCGCAAGGGAGAATCGTCCATTTGAACCATAAATCCGTATCCTGCTCCTTTGCCGACGTATTCGTTAGATGGGGCTTCTGGATTGTTTTGGATTTCGGATTTTTCCTTCCAATCACAGACGAATTCGCCATCGACAAACAGCATGATTTCTCCGGAGTTGCGATTGCAGCGGATTTCGACTTTGGCGGATCCCGAATTAGAAAGGCGTAGGGAAGAGCTTTTCGATTGTAGGCGATTCATGAACGATCTTCCTTCTTCGTCGAAACCAGCGCGATAGAGCATAACGTGGTTTGAATAGAGATGAAGAATGTAACTTGAGCCGAATATATTCGGAAGATTGCTCATGGAGCCGGATTGACCATGATCAATTGGCTCATTGACAGGTGCCGCCTTTTCGGGAGTCTTGAAATCAGCATGAAACGCAACGGCCATGGAAAGACGGTTTTTCCATGATATATCGAATTGCAAAACGGAACGATCCGTCATGCCGATGTCACGGGTGATTGCCGTGCCCATGCGTCCTTCTTTCCAATACCAAGCAGAACCTGAAAATTTCCAGAGAGGAGATTCTTTTTCGATTTCGGCTTCGTCCTTATCCTTAGGAATGCCTTTGGAGTGATTAAAAGTTCTCTGAGTCCATTCCGTTTTATCGAAAGGGCCATGATAAAGCATGCGCCCACCCATAGGATTTGGTGCGATGATAGCAATTTTGTCCCGAGGGATTTCCAATAAACCGGCAACATCGGTTTGTATCAAGGCGCGTTTGTCATCGATTTCCTGGATCGTGCCGGGAATTCTATCGCCATTTATGAGACCGATATAAGAGAGAGTGGTCAGAGCACGTTCTGGTTTACCTGCTTTAAGAATGATTTGTCGGATATCAGCTGGATTAAATTCGATCGCCTTGTCATCGGGTTTATTGCGTTTCCAGAGGATGGCGTTTTTCTCGCCAAATCCTTGAAATTCTCCGTGCAATTGATCGCCATTATCAAAGCGCAACAAGTCAGCATTCTCCGCGGCTGCTAGAGTCGGTAGAATTACGATAAACGAGGTTAAGATTTTTAAAATCATTTTTCGTAGATTGGTAAGTAACGGTAGTTGAGTGCTAGTGAGAGCAAAGCAGCAGCTGTGCTGAAAGTTTGGCCGTGGTTTCCCGGGAATGAGCCATCAGAAGATTGAATGGTGCCGATGTAGCGTATGTTGCGATTATTCCAATCTTTCCAGACGACCTCATCTGCATGGAACAACGCCTGGGACATGTAATACTCATAGTAATATGGGTAATTCCTATCTCGGTAATCCAAGTTTTTCTTCAGGAATTCGAGACTCGCTTTGTAGCCTTTTGAATCGGTTTCTTTATTAAGAGCAAGGCAAAGCAAACCAATAGCTGTTAGAGTTGGTCTTCCACCAGCCGATGATGTGTAGCCATAGGAACCATCGGTGCCGCGGCAGCTTGCCAAGTAAGCGAGAGCTTTTTTGATTGCTTCATCAGGAATTGGAAACCCGGCATTGCGAGCTGCGAATAAAGAAACGACCTGACTGCCTGTGACGGTTGTATCGGCATCTCTTGCATCGGGTGTGTAACGCCAACCTCCCGTTGGATTTCTTTTCTGAGCGCTTAAAATAAGATCCACGGCTTTTTTGAGAGCCTCGCCGATTTTTGGATTGTTTACGACACCGTAAGACTCAGCCAATGCCTTGGTGGCAAATGCATGTGTGTACATGCTATTACCAATGTAGCCGTTGTCCTTCATCTTGTTTTGTTTAGAAATGATGTAGTTAATGCCACGATTGATGACTTGAGCGTATTCACCGTTGTTCGGATCGGTTCCGTGTGCGAGGAACGCAGCGACACAGAGACCGACAACCCCAGGTTCATCGCCGGAGCCGTCACTCCATGAGCCTTCGGAGTTTTGGTTTTTTGCCAGATAAGTTAAACCACGGTTATAGATCAAATCCACCTGCGGTGGAATACTATCGTCCCTGCGATCCAAGATTCCTTGTGCGCGCGCTGCAGCCGCTGAGCTGAGTAAAATCGTGATGAATGAGCGACGATAAATCATTTTCCCAGTTCCTCCATGCCACGGTTGTATGCGTCGAGCGCAGATTGAAATTCGCTTGGTAAGTTTTTTCCTGTGTTACCAGCTGCTTTTGGAACGCGTCGTTCTTCATTATTTCCTTTGCCATTTCCACCGACGGCTTCGTTTTCTGTATTCGAATCGCCTGTTTGACCCTTGCCTCCTTTTTCGCCTTTGCCTTCACCCTCTCCTTCGCCTTCGCCCTCTCCTTCACCCTTGCCTTTACCTTTTCCTTTGCCCTTACCTTTGCCTTCGCCCTCTTCCATCATTTTTTCCATCATGTCCATCATCGCACCGCCAGGGCCTTTTTCGCCTTTGCCGCTTTTCTTTTGTTTTTCTTTAGCGGCTTTGTGGATCAATTCGATGATCTCGGTTTGCGCGGCAATCGTGCGACCGCCGGTATCGGGTTCTGATAGATAATCCGTGGTTTCATCCATAATGCCTTCGACTTTGGAAAGTAGTTCGATGACCTCAGGTATGGTTTGTTCGATCACTAGCTGTTGGACATCGGCCGAGAGCTCATCCTGTTCATCAGCCACTTTTTCCGCGCCATCTGCATGTTTTTTGAGAAGTTCTTCCTTGCTGAGTTTTTCGGACTCAGCGCAAAGCACAGAGCTGAAAAGCAGAGCGGATACGTAAATAGGAATGGATTTCATTACTTTGGATCTATGGGTGCGGTTGCATCGCGTTTGAGTTGTTCGAGAACACGTGTTCTGCCGCGTAAATCCTGTTGTTCTTGGATCATTTTCATGACGCGTAACATGAATTCAAAATCTTCGTCTTCTGCGTTGGGAGCACCTCCGCCACCACCACCGCCTCCGCCGCCACCATCGTCTTTAGCACCTTCGAGAAGAGCTGCCCATTCATTGAGCTTATCGGCGGACTTTTTGGAGGTTTCGATAGCTGTATAGGAATGTGCGTCTTCGAGCTTACTCTGAATTTTCTCTAAACTGATATCCAGAGTGAGATCTAAAATCTCTTTTTGTTCATGAACAGAAATTTTGCTATCGCGCATGAGGTCGACCACTTGTTTGAATAACGCCTCATTGGTGCGCGCGAAATAGTGACCGAGATCTTCCTGTATCCAGCGGATATCCGAAGCGGTAAGCGATTGCTGTTTGATTGAATCTACCAGTTTGCGTTTATCTGCCGGATCGATTTCAGATTCTTTCACTCCCAGAGTTTTTGATAGATTTGAAATCAAGTCATTGGCGATTTTATTCTGGTCCTCGGCTGCTTTTTTCAAGCGAGTTACAAATGTGCTAGCTTCAAATTTTTTGTTCGCGTCTTTTGCTTCTGCGAGAGCTTTGTCCATTTTCTCAACAACTTCTTTTTGTTCTTCAACGGCTTTTTTCGTATCTTCTTTCGATTTTTCAGCAGTGTTAGATTCTTCACCCGCTTCTTGTAATTTCTCGCTGACTTCGGGCATTTCCTTATCCGAGAGTTCCTGCATGGATTTCAAAGCCTCCGCCATTTTCTTCATCGTCTCCTTATCGATGTTTTTATTGCGAGCTGTGTCTTTCATTAGTTGCTCCATGCGCTTGGTCAGCTCTTCCATGGCGCGGATGTTTTCTTCTTCCGCTCTTTTCTGCTCGGCGAGCTTATCCTTAGCCTCTTCGGTCTGTAATTCCTTACCATCGAGTTTTTCGAGGCGCTGGTTTTCATCGAGCATGTTCAATTCTTTGCGTGCAATATCTTCTAGGTCGTTGATCACACGGTCGAATTCTGCCTTTTTCAATTGAGCGTGTTCTTCATTGCTGAGGACGTAGATCAATACGGGTTCCGAATAAATGCGGCCACGTTCTGGAAAGTAGTCTTCAACGAATGCGCGCAAGATCAACCGTTGCGGAGTGATATTAAATGCGGCTGGCGAAAAGGATGTGGATTCGGTGATGCGCTCCACTTCCGGGCCACCGTTGGATTTGATGATTTCACCTGCGGTGGCTGGTTTCTCACCAGGAAGCGTGCCGTAGCTACTCCACTCGATGCCTGCTTTGCGGATTCCAAAATCGTCTTCACCGAGAATTTCAAAATCCAAAGTCTCGGTTGGAAGAATGGCTTTTTGTTTATCTAAGCCTTGGATGTAAGCGACTGGCGGTTGGTCTTTCACAGCGTCCACGCGGATTTTGAAACCCTGACCACCAACCAAGCCAAACTCATCGATCCATGAAAACGGGATAGAGAATGGTGTGCTGCCAGCATCGATAGGACCGAAGCTGGATTTGACATCGGTAATTTTCATGGAGCCTTGGGCAGAGACGAAGCCCTGAGACTGAACCAATTCGCCGGAAATTTCGGTAGGCCCGAATGAAGCCTTTTTGAGTGGGCTGCTAGTTTCCAAATCGAAGCTGAGCTTGCTGCCCTCGACTGCGCTTATTTCACCGATGTTAAGTGCCACTTTGCTTTCAGGGATCTGAAGATACTCAGGTGGATTCACCGTGACGGTGGTATGGAGAACGACAGGACGTTGTTTGGGCTGGATTTTTAGCCGATGTTTCAAGTCGCCGATGCGGAAAGTGATGACACCTTCGGCTTGTTGTCCCGGAAATTTAAATTCGTAGAGATTTTTTTTCAGTCCAACCGTGACTTCAGGTTGGTTCTCGAATCGAGCGATGGCGATTTCGGGTTTCTGCTCGGATTGTTTTTTGAGTTTTAGATTCACCGCAAAAGCCTCGCCGTATGGGACAGCGAGGTAAGTGATGGGTTTTTCTAGCTGAGTAAAGGTGTAGCGTTCGACATCAGAAAACGGCTTTAACCAGCGTTCCAGAGCATTCCATCCTGCTTGCGGAGTGAAAACGAACGCGGTTGCGACGAGGACCAGTAGAGCCATTGCAGCCAGACCCCACTTGCGGTGACGAGCGGTGGGCAAAGCTTCATCGAGCTCACGTTTCTGTGCTTCCGCAGCCACGACTTGCATCGCCGCTTCGCGAAGGCGTGGCGAAAGGGTTTCGCCATTTTCATCTTGTGCCTGAAGTTCGATGACTCCGAGTAGGCGATCTCCCAGACCGGGATATTTTTTCGCAATCAAACGCGCCAACTGGCCTTCATGGCGATGTCCCCATACCCAGCGGTGCAGCCAATACGGTGCAAAACCGACAAATAAGGAAATCCCCCCCAGCAAAATCAAAAGCCGTGCCCAGATGGGGGTTTGCCAAACCCGATCCAAACCGAATAGCAAAAGGAACGACAAAAATAAGCCAATCAATCCCAGCGAAATGATTTCAATGACCTTTCGCCGCCACAAATGTTTGCGGAACGACTCCAACTGTCTTTTCAGACTCTCGGGGATCGAATGATGGTCTTCAGGTAAGTGCGCTGACATTTTAAAATGACGCTGAAATTGAAAAATAGAGGGGTATGTTATAAGTCAGTGGTAACCTGCCAGATATACGTAATAACTCCAGCAGATTTCTCAAATAATCAATGGATTCCCAGGGCGATTGCATCGCAGAGCCTTGAAAGCGTAGCTTTCAAGGCTTTTAAGATTCGCGCTAGACTTTCACTCTAAAACAGCCAGATTAGGCGAGTCATGATATGCACTCACATCTGCTCGCCT
>Ga0315899_10003855_pt1 | contig 16280 bp, 17 predicted proteins | sample LakEriMetagenome_2_FD_203518 | JGI IMG/M metagenome (GOLD analysis project Ga0315899, IMG submission 203518) | Freshwater fungal communities from buoy surface, Lake Erie, Ohio, United States - Buoy 4 MA112 | ecosystem: Environmental > Aquatic > Freshwater > Lake | place: USA: Lake Erie, Ohio... | reverse complement strand
ATGATTCTCGAATCTATCCCCAAGAGCTGTGGATAACTCTGTGCATCAACCGTTGCGGCACCCTCGGGAACCGCGCCGTTTCGAGGGGGTCGGGCTGTGCCGAAAAAACGCGCACCGAAAATGTTATGGTTTAACAATGACTTGCGACGAACTCCCGTGCGATCCGAGGGATTAGGCCGAAGGATGACGGAAATGCGTCGTGTGTGGATAGGTTCCGCCCGGAAAGGCGCATGAACGTGGGCTCCGAGCTTCCAGAACGCGCTCCGGCGCGGGACATCCTGACCGTCGGTCAGCTGAACAGGGCGGTCGCCGGGCTCCTCGAGCGCAGCTTCCCGCTGCTGTGGGTGTCGGGCGAGATCTCGAACCTGACCCGGGCCGCGAGCGGGCACTGGTACTTCAGCCTGAAGGACGCGCAGGCCTCGGTGCGGGCGGTGATGTTCCGCGGCCGCAACCAGCACGTGGCCTTCTCGCCGGCGAACGGCGACCGGGTCGAGGTGCGGGCGCAGGTGGCGCTCTACGAGGCCCGCGGCGACTTCCAGCTCAACGTCGAGCAGATGCGCGAGGCCGGCGCCGGCGACCTGTACCAGCAGTTCCTGCGGTTGAAGGCGCGGCTCGAGGCCGAGGGGCTGTTCGACGAGGACCGCAAGCGGCCGATCCCGGCGTCGCCGGCGCGGATCGGCGTGGTGACCTCGCCGCAGGCGGCCGCGCTGCGCGACGTGCTGACGACGCTCGCGCGCCGCGCGCCGCAGGTGCCGGTCGTGCTGTATCCGGCCTCGGTGCAGGGCCCCCAGGCGCCCGGTGAACTGGTGCGCGCGCTCGCGGCGGCCGCCGCGCGCGCCGAGGTCGACGTGCTGCTGCTGGTGCGCGGCGGCGGCGCGATCGAGGACCTCTGGGCATTCAACGACGAAGGCCTCGCCCGTGCGATCGCGGCGAGCCCGATCCCGGTGATCTCGGGCGTCGGGCACGAGACCGACTTCACCATCGCGGACTTCGTCGCCGACCTGCGGGCGCCGACTCCGACCGGCGCGGCGACGCGCGCGGTGCCCGACCGCGCCGAGCTGCTCGCGACGCTCGCGCGCGAGCGCCACCGGCTCGTTCAGGCGTGGCGGCGGCAGGCCGAGCAGCGCGAGCAGCGGCTCGACACCGCGACGCGGCTGCTGCGCCCGCCTTCGCTGCAGGTCGCGCAGCGGGTCGCGCGCGTCGAGCAGCTCGCGCGGCGGCTCGCGGTGGTCGGCGAGCGCGGCCTCTCCGACCGGGGCACGCGGCTCGCGGCCGCGGCCGCCGGCCTGCGCGGCCCGGACCTCGCCCTGCGCGCGGCGCGCCTCGACGCCGCCTCCCGCGCGCTGGGCGCGGCGATGCGCGGCCGGCTCGAGGCGCTCGTGCAGCGCGTCGCGCACGCCGGCGTCGAGCTCGACCTGGTCAGCCCGAGCGCGGTGCTCGCGCGCGGCTACGCGATCGTCACCGGGCCGGACGGCGCGATCGTGCGCGGCGCGGGCGCGGTCGCGCCGGGCGACGCGGTGTCGGTCGCGCTCGGCGACGGTGGCTTCGACGCGCGCGTGACCTCGACCTCGGCCGCCGGCAAGGCCGTTTCCGACGCAGGGACGGATTGAGCGCCGTCGCGGCGCTGGCCTAGAATCGCGGGTTCCGCCCCGGGCCCCTCGGCGCGCCGGCCGCGGCGCGCCCGCCGCGGCCGCCGACTCCACCCACGAGGACACGACGATGGAACACACCCTCCCGCCGCTGCCGTACGCGATCGATGCGCTGCAGCCGCACATCTCGAAGGAAACCCTCGAGTTCCACCACGGCAAGCACCACAACGCCTACGTCACGAACCTGAACAACCTGATCAAGGGCACCGAGTTCGAGAACCTGTCGCTGGTCGACGTCGTCAAGAAGTCCTCGGGCGGCGTGTTCAACAACGCGGCCCAGATCTGGAACCACACGTTCTACTGGAACTCGCTCAAGCCCAACGGCGGCGGCGAGCCGACCGGGGCGCTGGCCGACGCGATCACGAAGAAGTGGGGCTCGTTCGCCGCCTTCAAGGAGGCGTTCACCAAGTCCGCGATCGGCAACTTCGGCTCGAGCTGGACCTGGCTCGTCAAGAAGGCCGACGGCTCGCTCGACATCGTCAACACCAGCAACGCCGCTACGCCCATCACCGGCGCCGACGTGCCGCTGCTGACCTGCGACCTGTGGGAACACGCGTACTACATCGACTACCGCAACCGTCGCCCGGACTACCTCGGCGGCTGGTGGAGCCTGGTCAACTGGGACTTCGCGGCGAAGAACTTCGCCTGATCGCGCGGGCCGGCGAGACCGGCCCCCGCGAGGCGCGGCGCTCCGCGGGCGTCGCGCGACGGTGAGCCGGACGGGGCGCGACGCGCCCCGTTCGCGTTTCCGGGCCCGCGCGCCCGGCCTCGCGTCAGTTCGCCGCGGCCTTGAACACCTGCGGCTGGGCGAGCCGCGCGCCCGCCTTGAGCCCGCGCTTCGCGAACCAGCCCTGCTCCATCTCGAGCGCGTAGCGCACCGCGCGCACCGGGCAGTGGCTCGACTCGTCGTGCGGCTTCATGTCGAGGATGTTGGCGATGGTGCCGTCGTCGTCGATGAAGGCGATCGACAGCGGGATCAGCGTGTTCTTCATCCAGAAGCAGTGGCCCGCCTTCTGCTCGAACACGAACAGCATCCCCTCGTTCGGCCCCAGCCGCTCGCGCATCATCAGCCCGCGCATCCGCGTCGCGCCGTCGGCCGCGACCTCGGCCTTGATCACGTGCATGCCGGCCTGGATGTCGACGCGCGGCAGCGTCGGCTGCGGCTGGGGCCGCTCGGCGGGCGCCTGCTGCGCGAGTGCCGGCGGCGCGGCCGCGAAGGCGCAGGCCGCAGCGGTCGCCCATGCGGCGAGCGCGCGTCGCAGCGTGCGGATCGGTCGGCGGGGGCGGGGCGGGGCGGTCGGCTCGGTCATCGGTCGGGAGGGGTCGGGGCGCCGCAAGTCGGCGGGGGGCGGGCGCAGGACACTCGCACACGCGACGATAGCCCGAAATCCGACGGTGCACGCCGGGCGCGCCGCGGCGCACCGCCCCGGTGCCGTCCGGAGACGGGCGGGTTCGCGCATATAATCGAGGGCTGACGACGCAGCGCCGCGGACCCGCGGCCAGACTTTGGGGAGAGTCCATGTACAAGCACGTCAAGGTTCCCGCCGGCGGCGAGAAGATCAAGGTCAACGCCGACTATTCGCTGTCGGTGCCCGACCAGCCGATCATCCCGTACATCGAGGGCGACGGCACCGGCTTCGACATCACGCCGGTCATGATCAAGGTGGTCGACGCCGCGGTCGCCAAGGCCTACGGCGGCAAGAAGAAGATCCACTGGATGGAGATCTACGCCGGCGAGAAGTCGACGAAGGTCTACGGCCCGGACGTGTGGCTCCCCGAGGAGTCGCTGCAGATCCTCAAGGACTACGTGGTCTCGATCAAGGGTCCGCTCACCACGCCCGTCGGCGGCGGCATCCGCTCGCTGAACGTCGCGCTGCGCCAGGAGCTCGACCTGTACGTCTGCCTGCGCCCGATCCAGTACTTCAAGGGCGTGCCCTCGCCGGTCAAGGAGCCGGAGAAGACCAACATGGTCATCTTCCGCGAGAACTCCGAGGACATCTACGCCGGCATCGAGTGGCAGGCCGAGTCCGAGGGCGCGAAGAAGCTGATCAAGTTCCTGCGCGAGGAGATGGGGGTCAAGAAGATCCGCTTCCCCGAGACCTCGGGCATCGGCGTGAAGCCGGTCTCGCGAGAGGGCACCGAGCGGCTCGTGCGCAAGGCGATCCAGTACGCGATCGACAACGACAAGCCGTCGGTCACGCTGGTCCACAAGGGCAACATCATGAAGTTCACGGAAGGCGGCTTCCGTGACTGGGGCTACGGCCTCGCCCAGAAGGAGTTCGGCGCGCAACTGGTCGACGGCGGCCCGTGGTGCAGCTTCAAGAACCCGAAGACGGGCAAGGAGATCGTCGTCAAGGACGCGATCGCCGACGCGTTCCTGCAGCAGATCCTGCTGCGTCCGGCCGAGTACAGCGTGATCGCGACGCTGAACCTGAACGGCGACTACGTGTCCGACGCGCTCGCCGCGCAGGTCGGTGGCATCGGCATCGCGCCCGGCGCCAACCTGTCGGACTCGGTCGCGATGTTCGAGGCGACCCACGGCACCGCGCCGAAGTACGCCGGCAAGGACTACGTCAACCCGGGCTCCGAGATCCTGTCGGCCGAGATGATGCTGCGGCACATGGGCTGGACCGAGGCCGCCGACCTGATCATCTCGTCGATGGAGAAGTCGATCCTGTCGAAGAAGGTGACCTACGACTTCGCGCGGCTGATGCCAGGCGCGACGCAGGTGTCGTGCTCGGGCTTCGGACAGGTGATGATCGACCACATGTGATCGCGGGCGTTCGAGTCCCGTGACGCACACCGGGCCCCCGATCCTGCCCGCAGGATCGGGGGCCCGTCCTTTCCGGGCGCCGTGCTGAGCACGCCGCGCCTCGCGCGCGCGACCGAGGACGCCGGCCGCCACAGCGGCACGCGTGCGTGGCGGCTCGCGTCGGGCTGCGTGCTGCTCGCCGACCTGTCCTCGCACCTCGCCACGCACCTGCTCGGCTTCGTGTCGCTCGCCACCGCGCAGGCGGGCCTGCGCGTCACCGTCGCGGTCTGGCGCAGCGTGCCCGGCACCGTCGCGCTCGCGGCTGCGTTCGCGATCCACCTCGCGCTCGCGCTGCGCACGCTCGCGACGCGCCGAAGGCTGCCTGGGCATCTGGCTGGTGCTGCGGCGGCGCCGGACGGTGCGGCGGCTGCGACCGGTGCTGCTCGCGACGATGGTCGCGGTGCCGCTGCTGTCGGCGGGCGGGTTCGTGTCGATGACCCGCGAGCTCGCGCCCCGGGCGCCGGTGGAGCGTCCGGCGCCGGACGTCGCGCGTGTCGCCGAACTCGCCGGATGGCGTGACGGACTGAAGGCCGGCTACGTCGTGCTGGTGCTCACCGCGCTCGGGATCGGGCTCGCACGCGCGGCGCGGGCGCGGACCGCGCCGCCGCGCGGCTGAACGCGGGTCCGCTCGCGGCGCGTCGCGGGCGGGGGCACGCGTGGGGCCGGGCAGTCGCACCGGCGGGGCGGGGGCCGCGCAGTTCCGCCCCCGGCGCGACCGCGCACTACACTGGCGCCATGAACGTCCGCTTCCTCGAGGCCTTCGTGTGGGTCGCCCGCCTCGGCAGCTTCAAGGCCGCGGCCGAGCGCATGCACACCACGCAGGCCGGCATCTCCAGCCGCATCGCGACGCTCGAGCAGCAGTTCGGCACGAAGCTCTTCGACCGCGAGCACCGCGGCGTGATGCTGACCTACCAGGGCACCGAGCTGATGCCCTGGGCCGAACGCATGGTGGACCTGCAGGCGCGGATGGTCGCCGCGATGGGGCAGACCGACGCCTTCACCGGCGTGCTGCGGATCGGCGCGATGGAGACGGTCGTCCACTCGTGGCTGCCCGACCTGCTGTCGCGCTTCGCCGAGCGCTACCCGAACGCGACGGTCGAGCTCGTCTCGGACATCACGCCCCGGCTGCGCGACGACCTGCTGCGCGGCTCGCTCGACTGTGCGTTCCTGTCCGAGGAGATCACGCCCGGCTACATCGTGAACCGCCGTCTCGCGACCTTCGCGATGCGCTGGGTCGCGGCGCCGAGCCTCGCGCGCCGCTTCCCGGTCAAGCCGGTGCTGTCGTTCGCCGACGTCGCCGAGCATCCGATCATCTCGTTCCACCGCGAGTCGGCGGTCTACCGCAACATCGCGGAGCGCGCGAACGGGCTCGAGAACCTGCGGATCAGCTACTTCTCGTCGCTGGGCGCGATGGTCGATCTCGCGCGCTCGGGCTTCGGCACCGCATTGCTGCCGACCGCGGTGATCCAGGCCGACCTGCAGGACGGCCGGCTGCTGCCGCTCGACGTCGACCCGCTGCCCGCGCCGCTGCCGCTGATCGCGAGCGCGCGGCTCGAGCCGCCGTCGCCGCTCGCGGGTGCGCTGTGCGAGATGGCGCAGGCCGCCTGCGACACCTTCGTCGCGAGCAGCCGCCACGACGTGCTCGCGTCCTGACGGGGCGGGGCGCCCCGCGGCGGGGCGGGGTGGTGCCCCATGAGCCTCGCACAAGAAAACCTGATCGGTCGACCGCACGATTTCCCGTTTGACCGGGGCGGTCCGGGTGCCGACACTCGGACGCCATGCCCACCGTCCCACCGGCCCGACACCGCGAGTTCTTCGACGTGCTGCGCGACGCCGACGCCCGAGGCGCCTGGCGCACGCTGCCGACCGCAGGCGCCCCGTTGGGCGAGCTGATCCTCGCCGACGACTTCGACGCGGTCGCGCGCCGCGGCTCGCGCACCCGGCTGGTCCGCTGGGCGCCCGGCGCGCTGCTGCCCGATCCGGTCTTGCACGACTTCCACGAGGAGGTGTTCGTCGTCGACGGCGCGTTCGTCGTGGGGTGCGACGCGCGTGGCGAGGGCGGCGAGACCTTCGGCCCCTGCACCTACGCGTGCCGCCCGCCCGGCATCCTGCACGGCCCGTTCGCGTCTCGCACCGGCTGCACGCTGCTCGAGTTCATGTACTGGTGAATGCCTTGGCGACGACCCCCGACCCGACCCCGCTCGCGCGCCTCGCGCCCGACGGCCCGAGCGCGCGGCGCCTCGTGCGCGAGGGCGCCTACGCCGGCCACACCGCCGGCATGGCGCCCGGCCACGTGCAGGCGAACCTCGTCGTGCTGCCGAAGGCGCTCGCCGACGACTTCCTGCGCTTCTGCCAGCGCAATCCTGCGCCGTGCCCGGTGCTCGAGGTGTCCGAGCCCGGCGATCCGCGGCTGCCCGGCCTCGGCGCCGACCTCGACCTGCGCACCGACCTGCCGCGCTACCGCATCTGGCGCGACGGCGTGCTCGTCGACGAGACGACCGACTTGAACGCGCTGTGGCGCGACGACCTGGTCGGCTTCGCGATCGGCTGCTCGTTCTCGTTCGAGCAGGCGCTGCTGGAAGCGGGCGTGCCGCTGCGCCACGTTGCGCAGGGCCGCAATGTCGCGATGTACCGGACCTCGATCCCGACCGTGCCGGCCGGCGTCTTCCACGGTCCGCTGGTGGTGTCGATGCGGCCGATGACCGCCGCCGACGCGATCCGGGCGGTGCAGATCACCTCGCGCTTCCCGCGCGTGCACGGTGCGCCGGTGCACCTCGGGCGCCCCGACCTGATCGGCATCGCCGATCTCGGCGCGCCGGACTTCGGCGACCCGGTCGAGGTGAAGGACGACGAGCTGCCGGTCTTCTGGGCCTGCGGCGTGACGCCGCAGGCGGCGGTGATGGCGGCCAGGCCCGCGTTCTGCATCACGCACGCGCCGGGGTGCATGCTGGTCACCGACCTGCTGAACCACCGTGTCGCGAGCTGCTGAACCCGCGGCCACCGCGCGCCGGCCCGTTCGTGCCCGCCCCCGTTCCGAGTCGAGTCCCGTCCAACCCACCCCTCGTGAGGTTCCCATGATCCGTCGTTGCCTGCCGTTCGCCGTCGCCGCGCTCGTCGCCGCGGCCGCGGCCTCAGTCCATGCGCAGCAGGTGCCCGCCGGGCCGAAGGTCGCGGTGCAGGCGATCACCCAGGTCGCGCCGAACCTGCCGCAGTACACCCGCGTCGACCAGCCGCTGCTGCGCGACGGGATGGCGAAGGCCACCGGCGGGCGCGTCGAGGTCACGCTGTCGTCCTGGCCGGAGAGGAACGTCAACGGCCCCGAGGTGCTGCGGCTGGTCCGCTCGGGGCAGGTCGACATCGCGGCGGCGCCGCTCACCACCGTGTCGGGCGACGTGCCGATGCTCGACGGTGTCGACCTCGCCGGCATGAACGCCGAGATCGGCCAGGCGCGCAAGGTCGCCGACGCGATGGTGCCGGTCGCCAACAGGGAGCTCGAGAAGCTCGGCATCCGGCTCGTCGCGACCTACCCGTTCTCCGGCCAGATGCTCTTCTGCCGCAAGCCGATCACCGGCCTCGCGGACCTGAGAAGGGCCTGAAGGTCCGCACCAACGGACCGTCGGCGGCCGACCTGATGAAGGCGCTGGGCGCGCAGCCGGTCTCGCTCGCGTTCGGCGAGGTCTACACCGCGCTCGAGCGCGGCACCGTCGACTGCGGCATCACCGGCGCGGGCTCGGGCAACGGCGTGAAGTGGCCCGAGGTCACCACGCACCTGTACACGATGCCGCTGTCGTGGTCGACCTCCGGCTACTTCGTGAACCTCGCGTGGTGGAACAAGCTCGAACCGGCGGTACGCGCCGAGTTCGAGAAGACCTTCGCGGAGATCCAGGAGCGGCAGTGGGCGCTCGGCGTCGAGGCGACCGCCGACGGCGTCGCCTGCAACGTCGGCCGCGAGGCGGGCTGCAAGCTGCACACGCTGATCAAGAAGCCGATGGTCGAGGTCAAGCCGGCGGCCGACACCCTCGCCGCGATCCGCAAGGAGCTCGGCGAGGACGTGCTGCCCGGCTGGGTCAAGCGCTGCGGCGAGCGCTGCGCCACCGTGTACAACGACGTGATCGCGCCGATCACCGGCATCAAGTACACCGCGGGCAAGTGACGTGCACCGCGCGCTCGAGTGGCTGAGCGGCCGGGCGATGACGGTCGCGGGGTGGTGCTACCTCGCGATCACCGTGCTGATCTGCTTCGACATCGCGGCGCGCCGGCTGCTGGGGTTCTCCACCGAGGCCACGACCGAGCTGACCGGCTACCTGATGGCGATCGGGATGAGCTGGGGCCTCGCCGGGACGCTGTTCGAGCGCGGGCACGTGCGCATCGACGTGCGGGTGCAGAAGATGCCGCTGCGCGCACGGGTGTGGCTGCACCTGGCCGCGCTCGCGGCGCTCGCGGTCTCGAGCGCCTTCTTCGCGTGGGGCGCGTTCTCGCTCGCGAAGGATTCGTGGGAGCTCGGCTCGACCGACCTGTCGACGCTGCGCACGCCGCTCGCGCTGCCGCAGGGCCTGTGGGCCGCCGGACTCGCGCTGATGCTGCTCGCGGTCGTCGCGATCGGGGCGCGCGCGGTCCGCGCGCTCTCCGCGGGCGACGCGGACGCGGTCGACCGCGCGCTGATGGCGCGCAGCTACGTCGAGGAGGCCGAGGAGACGCTCGAGGTGGTCGCCGGGGCGCAGGGCCGCACCGAGCCCGCGCCCGCCGGCCCCGGCGGGGAGCCGCGCCGGTGATCGCGATCGTCTTCATCGTCGCGATCGGGCTGCTGATCGCCGGCGCGTCGCTGTTCGGCGGCGCCGGCGCCGCCGCCACGGCCGGCGCCGTGCCGTGGTGGGCGCTGCTCGCGGTGCTGCTGGCGTTCGTCGCGTTCTTCGCGGGCGGCATCCACGTCGGGGCCGCACTCGCGCTGCTCGCGCTGCTCGCCGGCTTCGGCCTGTCGGACCGCCCGTTCTGGAACTTCATCGGCGAGATGATCTGGGGCCCGTCGACCCACTTCGTGCTGGTGTCGGTGCCGCTGTTCCTGCTGATGGGCGAGGTGATGCTGCGCGCGGGGCTCTCGGAACGGCTGTACCGCGCGCTGAACGTCTGGATGGGCCGCTTGCCCGGCGGCCTGCTGCACACCAACATCGTCGCCTGCGGCGTGTTCTCCGCGGTCGCGGGCTCGTCGGTCGCGACCGCGGCGACCATGGGCTCGGTCGCGCTGCCGTACTTCGAGAAGAGCCACTATCCGCCGAAGCTCGTGCTCGGCTCGCTCGCAGCCGGCGGCGCCCTCGGCAACCTGATCCCGCCGGGCATCACCTTCATCATCTACGGGCTGATCACCGAGACCTCGGTCGGGGCGCTCTACCTCGCCGCGATCGGCCCGAGCCTGCTGGTGATCGCGCTCTTCACGCTGGTGATCCTCTTCTACAGCCGAAAGCTCGGCCTGCGCGCCGAGCCGGCCGCCGCCGCCCCGGGCGGCTGGGCGCGACGGCTCGCGAGCCTGTCGGACCTCGTGCCCACCGCGCTGCTGATCGGCCTCGTGCTCGGCACGATCTACGCGGGCTGGGCGACGCCGACCGAGTCGGCCGCCCTCGGCGTGGCCGGCGCGCTGGTGCTCGCCGCGGTCGACCGCAAGCTCGGCTGGCGGATGCTCGCCGAGTCGATGCGCTCGACCGCGCGGACCACGTCGATGATCGCGCTGATCCTGTTCGGCGCGTACTTCCTCAACTACGTGCTGTCCTCGCTCGGCATCCCGCAGATGCTGTCGAAGTTCCTCACCGGCCTGCCGTTCCCGGGCTGGGTGATCATGCTGGTGATCATCGGCTTCTACCTGGCGCTCGGCACCTTCATGGAAGGCATGTCGATGGTGATCACCACCGTCCCGCTGCTGTTCCCGGTGGTCAAGGCGCTCGGCTACGACCCGATCTGGTTCGGCGTGGTGATCACGATGCTCGTCGAGATCGCGATGATCAGCCCGCCCGACGGCACCGTGCTCTACGTGCTTCAGGGCATGCGCCGACAGCCCGGCCCGATCACCGACGTGTTCGCCGGCGTGATGCCGTTCATGGGCGCCTACATGGTCGCCGTGCTGGTGCTGATGGTGTTTCCGTCGATCGCCCTGTGGCTGCCGGGCGTGCTGATGTAGCGCGGCGGCCCGTTCCCCCACCGAACCGTCCCCACCCAGGAAGCGCGATGCCCGCGACCCTCACCTTCGCCTGCGAGTCCGTGTCCGCCGACGGGACTCGCCACGCCCGCAGCCTGAGCGTCGCGGCGCGCCGGCTGGTCGTCGCCGGCTGGACCGGCCGCGACCCCGCGGCGATCGAGCATCACATCGCCGAGCTCGAGGCGATCGGCGTGCCGCGACCGTCGTCGGTGCCGCTGTACTACCGCGTCGGCGCGAACCTGCTGACGCAGGACCCGAGCGTCGAGGTGCTCGGCGGCGACAGCTCGGGCGAGGCCGAGCCGGTGCTGTTCTTCGCCGACGGCGAGTGGTGGCTGAGCGTCGGCTCCGACCACACCGACCGCCGGGTCGAGACCTACTCCGTCGCCGTGTCGAAGCAGATGTGCCCGAAGCCGGTCGCGACCGCGGCGTGGCGATGGGCGGACGTCGCCGAGCGGCAGGACGGGCTGGTCCTCGCCTCGCGCATCCTCGAGGACGGGCAGTGGGTCGACTACCAGCGCGGCACGCTCGCCGGGATCCGCCCGCTGCAGTCGCTGCGCGACGGCTTCTACGCGCGCGAGGGCGGAGACGACGGTCGCTTCATGACCTGCGGCACCTTCGGCGCGCTGCCGAACGCGCGCGGGGAGGGCGTGCGACCCGCGGTCCGCATGGAGCTCGTGCTGCACGACCCGGTGCTCGGCCGCTCGATCGTGCACCGCTACGCGGTCGACGTGCTGCCGATCGTGGCCTGATCGGCGCCTCGGCGCACGGCGCGTCGGCGCCCGCCCTTGAAGTGCGGGCTGCCGCACTGCACAATGGGGTCGCGGACGACGCGACGGCCTTCTGAAACGGAAACGCCGGGACTCGCCCGGCGTTTTTCCAGCGACCTCGGCGCCCGGCGGCGCTTACTGTGACTGCTGGATGTTGGAGGCCTGCTTGCCCTTGGGCCCCTGCACGACGTCGAACTGGACCTTCTGGCCTTCCTTCAGCGACTTGAACCCGTTCATCTGGATCGAGCTGAAATGGGCGAACAGGTCCTCGCCGCCGTCGTCCGGGGTGATGAAGCCGTACCCCTTGGCATCGTTGAACCACTTGACAGTACCGGTAGCCATAACCCTGCCGTCCCTGAAGCATTGTTCGAAGAATTCTGCCTACCGCGACCCTCCCGGTGGCGCCGGCGATTCTTTGCCAAAGGATCTCGTTCGTCAAGCTTGGACGGCGGCGGCGTGTCGAACGCGGCAACAGCGGCATCGTGCGTGCGATCGGCACGCCCGCGCTTGTGAAACCCCGCACAGACCCCATGAAACAGTCCGGCGTCCGTGTTGCGGCCGGGTCGCGACCCGATAGAATGGTCGTCGCCATGGCCACGCCGCGCGATCCCTCGACCGTCCTCGAAAAGAAGGAGGCACGGCTCAAGCCTCCGCCGATGTATGAGGTCGCTCTTTTGAACGACGACTACACGCCGATGGAGTTCGTCGTCGGGGTGCTGCAGAAGTTCTTCGGAATGGGTCGCGAGAAGGCGACCCAGGTGATGTTGAAGGTCCACCGCGAGGGTCGTGGCGTCTGCGGGATCTATCCCAAGGACGTCGCCACGACCAAGGTCGAACAGGTTAGCGGATACTCACGCCAGCATCAGCACCCGTTGCAGTGCGTGATGGAGGAAGCATGATCGCGCAAGAACTGGAAGTTTCCCTGCACATGGCCTTCGTCGAGGCCCGTCAGCAGCGGCACGAGTTCATCACCGTCGAGCACCTGCTGCTCGCGCTGCTGGACAACCCGTCGGCGGCCGAGGTGTTGCGCGCATGTGCGGCCAACATCGACGACCTGCGCAAGAACCTCGGCAACTTCATCCGCGAGAACACCCCGGTCGTCCCCGGCAACGAGGAGATCGACACCCAGCCCACGCTCGGGTTCCAGCGGGTGATCCAGCGGGCGATCATGCACGTCCAGTCCACCTCCAACGGCAAGAAGGAGGTCACCGGGGCCAACGTGCTGGTCGCGATCTTCGGCGAGAAGGACTCGCACGCGGTCTACTACCTCCACCAGCAGGGCATCACCCGGCTGGACGTGGTCAACTTCATCAGCCACGGCATCACCAAGACGCCGCAGCCGAAGGAGCAGGCCAAGGAGGAACCGCAGGAGCAGGGCGAGGAGAACGCGCAGGCCGCCCAGCAAGGCGCCCTCGAGCAGTTCACCACCAACCTGAACGCCTCGGCCAAGGAAGGCCGGATCGACCCGCTGATCGGCCGCGAGTCCGAGGTCGAGCGGGTGATCCAGGTGCTGTGCCGCCGGCGCAAGAACAACCCGCTGCTGGTGGGCGAGGCCGGGGTCGGCAAGACCGCGATCGCCGAGGGCCTGGCGTGGCGGATCACCCAGGGCGACGTGCCCGAGGTGCTCGCCGAGTCGAACGTCTACGCGCTCGACATGGGCGCGCTGCTGGCCGGCACCAAGTACCGCGGCGACTTCGAGCAGCGGCTGAAGGCCGTGCTCAAGCAGCTGAAGGCCAACCCGCACGCGATCCTCTTCATCGACGAGATCCACACGCTGATCGGTGCGGGCTCGGCCTCGGGCGGCACGCTCGACGCCTCGAACCTGCTGAAGCCCGCTCTGTCCTCGGGCCAGCTGAAGTGCATCGGCGCGACCACCTTCAACGAGTACCGCGGCATCTTCGAGAAGGACCACGCGCTGTCGCGCCGGTTCCAGAAGATCGACGTCGTCGAGCCCACGGTCGAGCAGACGGTGCAGATCCTGCGCGGACTGAAGTCGCGCTTCGAGGAGCACCACGGCATCAAGTACTCGTCGTCGGCGCTGACCGCCGCCGCCGAGCTGTCGGCCAAGTTCATCAACGACCGGCACCTGCCCGACAAGGCGATCGACGTGATCGACGAGGCCGGCGCCGCGCAGCGGATCCTGCCGAAGTCCAAGCAGAAGAAGGTCGTCGGCAAGGGCGAGATCGAGGACATCGTCTCCAAGATCGCGCGCATCCCCCCGACCTCGGTGTCGTCCGACGACCGCTCGAAGCTGCAGTACCTCGACCGCGACCTGCGCAACGTCGTGTTCGGCCAGGACGCCGCGATCGACGCGCTGGCCGCCGCGATCAAGATGGCGCGCTCGGGCCTGGGCAAGCCGGACAAGCCGATCGGCTCGTTCCTGTTCTCCGGCCCCACCGGCGTCGGCAAGACCGAGGTCGCCAAGCAGCTCGCCTTCCTGATGGGCATCGAGCTGATCCGCTTCGACATGTCGGAGTACATGGAGCGGCACGCGGTGTCGCGCCTGATCGGCGCGCCCCCGGGCTACGTCGGCTTCGACCAGGGCGGACTGCTGACCGAGGCGATCACGAAGAAGCCGCACTCGGTGCTGCTGCTCGACGAGATCGAGAAGGCGCACCCGGACATCTTCAACATCCTGCTGCAGGTCATGGACCACGGCACGCTGACCGACAACAACGGTCGCAAGGCCGATTTCCGCAACGTGATCGTCATCATGACCACGAACGCGGGGGCCCAGGACCTGCAGAAGCGCTCGATCGGCTTCTCCGACAACAAGCAGGCCGGCGACGAGCTGCAGGAGATCAAGCGGATGTTCACGCCGGAGTTCCGCAACCGGCTGGACGCGATCATCTCGTTCAAGGCGCTGGACGAGGAGATCATCCTGCGCGTGGTCGACAAGTTCCTCATGTCGCTCGAGGAGCAGCTGCACGAGAAGAAGGTCGACGCGGTCTTCACCGAGGGGCTGCGCAAGCACCTGGCGAAGAAGGGCTTCGACCCGCTGATGGGCGCGCGCCCGATGCAGCGGCTGATCCAGGACACGATCCGCAAGGCGCTCGCCGACGAGCTGCTGTTCGGCAAGCTGGTGGGCGGGGGCAAGGTCACGGTCGACGTCGACGCCGACGAGAAGGTCCTGCTGTCGTTCTCCGAAGCCCCGCCGGCCCCGCCTGCGCCGGCCGAGGGCGAGACCGACATCGAGGTCCTGCCGGCCTGATCACACTTTCAGCGAGGGCCCGCGTCCGCGCGGGTCCGCCGCGACGGCCCGCCCTCGTGGCGGGCTCTTTTTTGAGGGGGCGGACGACATGTACAACCCGGCGGCCTTCCGCGAGGAGCGGCATGCGGAGCTGCACGCGCTGATGCTCGAGTTCCCGCTCGCGCTGCTGGTGACCCACGGCACCGACGGGCTGGTGGCCTCGCCGGTGCCGTTCCTCACCTACCCGGACGAGGGCGAGCACGGCACGCTGCGCGCACACGTCGCCCGCGCGAACCCGCACTGGAAGGCGCTGGCCGGCGCGACCGAGTGCCTGGTCGTGTTCCAGGGTGCGCAGGGCTACGTGACGCCCTCGTGGTACGAGACCAAGCGGACGACCCACAAGGTCGTGCCCACCTGGAACTACGAGACCGTGCACGCCTGGGGCGCGCCTGCGGTGCACGACGACCCGGCCTGGGTGGCGCGCCAGCTTCGGGACCTGACCTCGCTGCAGGAGAAGCGGCGACCGCAGCCCTGGGCGGTCGACGACGCGCCGCCGGACTTCATCGCGATGCAGATGCGCGCGATCGTCGGCATCGAGATCCCGATCTCGCGGATCGAGGGCAAGTGGAAGATGAGCCAGAACCGCGACGAGGCCGACCGGCGCGGTGTCGTCGACGGGATGCGCGACGCGGACGACCCGCACCGCAACGAGCGCGTCGCGGACCTGGTCGAGCGCCGCTCGGCGCGCTGAGCGCGCGCGAGCGCGGCGCGCGGTGGCGGCGACGGGCCGGGACATGACCGGGGACGCCGGCGACGGGGGCGACGGGGGCGACGGGGGCGCACGAGGCGGCGGCACACATGTAGCGCCGCATGTGGCGCCGGACTGGACGACGCACGCCGAGCCCGCACCGCCGCGCGCGCGGATGCGCGCGCTGTCGCGCCCGCTGCTCGCGGGGTTCGCGGCACTGGTGCTGCTCGTGGGCTTTGCGGCGCTCGCCGGACTCGTGCTTGCCGGCGACCCGCATGCGCTCGACCTCGCCGCGATCGAGGCCGCGCAGTCGCTCCGCGCGTCGCACCCGACGTTCGCGCGCGCGATGACCGACGCGAGCGCGCTCGGCAGCACCACGGTGCTGACGCTCGTCGTCGTGCTCGCGGTCGGCCACCTCGTGCTGTCCGGCCACCGGCTGCTCGGCCTGGTGGTCGCGGTCTCGGCCCTCGGCGGCTCGACGCTGGTCACTGCGCTGAAGGTGGCGGTCGGAAGGGTGCGCCCCGACTCGCGGCTCGCCGGCGCGGTCGTCGACGGCCTGAGCTTCCCGAGCGGGCACGCGACGATGTCGGCGGCGATCTACCTGACGCTCGGGGCGCTGATCGCGAGCACGCGCGCGCGACGGCGCGAGCAGGCCTGGGTGCTCGGCGGCGCGGCGGCGATCGCGGCGCTGGTCGGCGCGAGCCGCGTCGCGCTCGGCGTGCACTGGCCGACCGACGTGCTCGCCGGCTGGGCGTTCGGTGCGGCCTGGGCGATCGCGTGGCTGTGGATCGCGCGGTCGGTGATACGCTGAAGCGGTCCACAGGAGACCCCGATGTCCGCTCGTCGCTCCGCCGCGTCCGTGGTCCTCGCCGTCGCGTCGGCGTGTGCGCTCGTCGCATGCGCTGCGCCGCCGTCGCACGGGCAGGGCGG
>Ga0315899_10003853_pt1 | contig 16287 bp, 16 predicted proteins | sample LakEriMetagenome_2_FD_203518 | JGI IMG/M metagenome (GOLD analysis project Ga0315899, IMG submission 203518) | Freshwater fungal communities from buoy surface, Lake Erie, Ohio, United States - Buoy 4 MA112 | ecosystem: Environmental > Aquatic > Freshwater > Lake | place: USA: Lake Erie, Ohio... | reverse complement strand
AATTCGGGCGGACCCCGTTCAACGCCACCAAGGACCACCCCGGCCGCGAGCACCACAACCTGGTGTTCACCTCCTGGATGGCGGGGGGTGGCGTGAAGGCTGGCATCACCCACGGCAAGTCAGACGAACTGGGAATATTTCCCACGGAGGGTCAGGTGCACACACACGACCTGCACGCCACCATGCTGCACCTGCTGGGGCTGGACCACGAGCGGCTCACCTACCGCCACGCGGGGCGGGACTACCGGCTGACGGATGTAGCCGGTGAGGTGGTGAAGCCGGTGCTGGCTTGAGCTTTGAGACTCATTCCTCCCCCAGCCCATTCATTTGAAGGGATTGGGGGAAAAGAACCTTCCTGCAGGCGAAAATAAAATCTCCAGGCCCATGGAACCTTTTGGAAGGATCCGGGTGCAGGGCCTTCCTGAAAAGCTCATTCGCCTCTTGTATTGGATATCCGCCACTTTTCGGGATAAAAGGTTCCAGTTCTTTTTCCTTCAGGTTCAACACGGCAAGCTTGGATTGGTTGCCCGAGTCAAACGGCAACTTCCCCGTCATGTAATGGAGCAGGCAGGCAGCCAATGCGTAGACATCGGTGGCTAAGCCTCCAGGTTCGGATTTGCCGAACAATTCGGGTGCCCTGTAATGGACCGTGGTTCCGAGGAGGGGATTGCCAGCTTCGTCCCGGTAGCCGATCTTTCCATCGAGGGGCAGGGGAATGAAAGCCACCCGCAACCGGTCGGCGGAGTCGAAGAGCAGGGAACCCGGATGCAGGCAGCCATGGTTCACACCCAGTTCACTGGCGTCCAGAAGGGCCTTGCAGGCGCTGCTGGCATACCTTGTCAATCTTTGGGGCGGGACGGATTCCCCATCCGATATCCGTTTCGCCATGGATCCATGGAGGCAATAGTCCCTGATCAGATACCAGATCACCTGCTTGTCTGAAAGGACCTTTCGCCCCACCTCGTGCAGGGCCAGAATAGCCCCCTTGCGGTTATTGCCGAGGGTGGAGGCGTCCTGCAGCAGGCGTTTGACCCACGCCTCATCCTCGCCGAAAACCTGGGGAAAAACCTGGAGGACCACTGGCAAATGGCGCCTGTCCAGATTGCCAAGGAAGTGTTTTCCCTCCTTGTTCTTTCCCACCATGCGTCCCACATTCACCCCGCACAGCATGCGCGATTTGTCCAGTGGTTCGCCAAGATCAACCAGGTATGTGCCGGACCCAACCCGTAAGATGTCGCCTTTTTTCACGGGCATCACCGGTTCGCGCAGGTCATTCACATGGCAGTCGCCACGAGCCCGCATATCCATCAACAGCCACTGCCCGTCCCGGTCGCAGAACAGGACACCATGCCTGCTGGCCATCCCCTTGCCACGGATCACCCAATCGCACCCGGGCTGGGCGCCTATCAATACCGGCCGTCCGGGAACAAAAATGACCTGGGGCCCGCCCGTCATACCCTGTGGTGTCAGGATCAAGAGCCGCGGGGGAGCGGCCGGCACCATGAAACCGCCGCCCTCGCGGTCCACCTGGTAGCCGGAAAAAGTATGTGTGGAAACCAGCTTCCGCCGCGCGATCTGCTCGACCAATTCACGGGCGGACTTGATTCCCCTTCGGGGAGGGCTCTTGATGATCAACGCCTCGATCAGTTCCAGAAGGGCCGGGGGCACCTGGGGCAGGGAACCGCGAATATCCAGGATTTTTTTGGATGGATCGAGGTGCCAGGCCAGGGAATCAGCCTGTTCGCCCGGGCCGAAAAGACCGAGGTAGCCGGCACCGGCAAGCGCCTCCAAGGCCATGAAACCAAGACTGTAGAGGTCGGAAACCGGCCCGACAGGACCGAAGGCGGCATCATTGCATTCAGGAGCCTGGTACCTGGGTATGGGGTCCGGGTCGGGAACCGGTTCCTTCCCGCCCATCCGGTACGGTCTGAAAGCCCCAAGTAGTATCCTGTTATCCGGCCCCAGGAAAACCGAGGCTGGTCCCAGGCAGGTGTGGAGGTATCCGGCGGCGTGGAGGGCCTCGAGGGCCTGGCTCACCTGTTCCAGAAGCGTCGCCCCAAGGTCGGGCTCCAACCTGCCTTTGCGGGTGAGGTATTGGGCGAAGGTGCATTGGGCCTCGCCGTACATCAGGGATTTCCCGTTCCGGGAGATCTCGACCGGTTTCAGCAGGAAGGGGCTGTCCACCTTGCTGAAGACATCGAACTCTATCCTCAACTGTCTGGCGAGGTAACCATCCTGGTCCGCATCCCCCACTTCCTTGACCACATGCCGAAGGCCGGTTGATTCGTCCTCCTTCAAAAAAAGGGAAAACCCGTTCCCCTCGCGCAGCACATCCAGCGTCTTGTACGGCATCACTTGTCTCTTTTAAACTCTTTTTCTATTCCCACGCCGGTTACTTCTTCGGCAATTTCCGATGTAGCACCACCATTTGAGCGCCGACCGAGGCACCGATCTTCCGCAACTCGGCCCTGAAGGGCTCCAGTTGCCCGCTTCCGAGGCGGGCGGGAGCATCCTCCGATTCCATGCGATCTATCAGGGCGCGGGCCTGCTCCAGGCAACGGAAGGCCTCCTGGGAGCGCGTCTGCTTGACATAGAGCGCCGCGTCGTCCAAAAGGCGGCGGAGTCTTGAAATACCGGGGCCCAAAACAGGATCGCCCGACTGGCTTTCAATGACCGCGGTCATAGCCGGCCCCGTCCTTGCCGAAAAGGAGCGGTTCTCAGGTTGCAACACCAGGAAGACCGAAATCGCGACGCAAGCCGCGATGAACAGGTATTGCCACACCTGGGAGTTTTTTTTCGCGGCCCCGGGCGGGAGAATCACAACCGGCTGGGTTCCGGCCACGGGGATCTCATGGGAAACCAGCCTCAACAGGGTGTTGGCCGTGGGCTGGAGCAGGCCTCCCTCGTACCAGGTGGCCTGCTGACCGGATTCGAGGACCTGCGAATCCAGAAAGATTCCCGTGGGCATGCGGTTCACCACCAGCCATCCACCCTGCTTGTTGACCAGGTGGAGATTTCCATCCGGCCATCCCGGATCCCGCATACGGATATGGCAGGCGCCCCCGCGGCCAATGCGCACCTCCCGCGCCTGGACCACATAACTCCAGCCGGCATCGTAGCCCTGAACCACCTCGATCCGCACCGCCATGGGAGCCGCACCCTTTCCAACCAGGATTCAACCGTCAGGGAGCCTTGTACACTGGCAAAGATCCCGAAGGGGCGACCTGAACCAGGATCACCGAACCGGCGATCAGGATCAGGCAGGCGAACATCACGCACATCGCCGGCCATGTGATGTGCACCTTCGCCTCCTCCGCCGCCTTTTCCAGCCACTGGATCCGCCTTTGGCGCATCTGCTCCGTCAGATTGCCCAGGGTTTCCTTCAACTTGCTGCCCTTCTCCTCGGATGTGTTGACCGAAAGCACCAGCGACTGAACATCGGGATCAAGCAATCTCTCGTCCAGCTCGTTGAGGGCCTCGTGTTGCGGGGATCCCTGGCTCATCCGCGCGTCGACCCGCGAGAACTCCTGGCCCAGCGCGCTATCGGGAACCTCCATGGCCACGGCCTGAAGGCATTCCTGGAAGCTGCCCGCCCCGGCCTCCATCATCAGGGCCATCAGATCGAGCCCGTAGACCAATTGGTAAACCACCGCTTTCTTGTGTTTTTCGGCGTTGGAAACCTCGGAGGCCAAGGCCAGTCGCGGCCAACCGAAAACAACCACAACCCCAAACACGATACCCAACAGCGGGGAAGCTCCCATCACCAGCGGAAAAAAACCAACCCCCACACCCATGAAGATCCCTTCCACATACTTGACCGCCCACCATTCCCCCGGCGACCAATATCCCTTCCCCACGATATCCAGCGTTCGCCGAATTTTCCCCATCGTCAGGGCGGTGGAGCCGGGCATATGCTCCAGCTTGTCAGCCCACATGAGGATCACCGGTTCCATCGCGCTGAAAAGGGATGAGGCCTCCCGCGCCCTCTTGCGCCTGTTCAATTCGATCCCGGGAAGGCTTTCATCCTTCCTTGGCCAGTAAAGCACCGTCACCCACCACCAACCGGCAAGAACCCCGGCCAGGCTGGACAAGCCCAGACAGAACAAGGCCAGCCGCTGGTCAACCGATGCCACCAACAAAACCATGCTTCCCATGATCTCACCCACCGGGGCCGGCGACGATCCGCGCGGCCCATGCCAGACTGAAATAGGTGATGAGGGCCGTCACCAGAAGGAGGATCTGCCCGGGAATCGTCAGGAACATGGTCCGGCCGATCTCGGGGTTGAACATGGTCATCATCAGCAAAAACCCCACCGGAAAACATCCCAGCACCGTGATCATCATCCGCCCCGCAGCGGTGTCGGCCTCGCGCTTCCGTCGAACCCTCTCGAGTTCCTGAAGGCTGCGTGTGATCCGCTCCAGCACCTCGGCCAGCGGTCCTCCATGCTCCAGAGCCACCTTCAGCACGGTGACCAACAGGCTCATACTCTCCATCTTGAGGGTGCCGCGCATATCCTCCAGGGCAAGGCGGATCTCCGCGCCCTGGGCCATCCGCTGGCGGACCTTCTGGAAATGCCAACGCAACGGCTCGGGCAACCGCATGCTCACCTCCTCGATCGCCTCGGGAAGGGAGGTTCCGGCCCGCAACTGGCCGGAAAGCTGGCGCGTCGCCGATGGGATTTGCGTTTCCAGCAGGCTCTGGTGCCGGCGGACCCTGGACCTGAGCCAAGCGGGGAAAAAACGGTTGATCACGAAAGCCAGGAAAACACCCACCGGGATCATGCCCAGCAGGGAGGGAACAATCAGGGCAGCCAGGGTCGCCACGCGCCAGGTGCGCAGCCAGTCGGTCAGGTAACCATGCTCCAGGCCGAGGGCGGCCATCTTGATTTCCAGTTCCCGCCGAAGCGGCTCATCCAGGCGGTCTGTCCAGTCAAGGATAAGGGGGACTGCCACAAAGGTGGTGGCCCCTGCCAAAAAGCAGGCTGCGAGGCTGGTGGGGCTCATGGGAGGACCGCCTCCCCGAGCAGCTCCACCGGATCCGCCACCAAACCTGTCTCTATGAGTGAATCGAGGAAAGTCGGAAGGCTTCCCGTCGGATCCAGCGGTCCCGACTCGCCCTCCCTCTTGAAAAGGGAGGAAATGATCACCCGACCATCCTCGATTCCTACCACCTCGGCTATCTCACGCACCACCTTGCATTTCCTGGTCTGAACCACGGTGCGCGGCTCGGACTCGCCTGGCGCAGGGGGGAGTTCCCGGGTTTCCCGGGTGGTCACCACGCCCAACTGGACAATCAGGTCCACGGCCGAGACGATTTGCCGGTGGATCGCGTCGACCGGCAGCACCGAATCAGCATTCTGCTGCACCATCACCTCCAGGCGCTCAACGACCCCATCCGGGGTGTTGGCGTGCAGCGTGGTCATGGATCCATCGTGCCCGGTGTTCATGGCCTGCAGCATGTCGATGGCCTCGCCACCGCGGCATTCGCCGACGACTATCCGGTCGGGCCGCATGCGCAGTGAGTTTTTCACCAGGTCGCGGATGGAGACCTCGCCGCCACCCTCGGTGTTGGCCTTGCGGCCCTGCAAGGTCACGACATGGGACTTGGGTATCTGGAGTTCGGCGGTGTCCTCGATGGTGACCACGCGCTCCTTGTCGGGAATGTAACCGGCCAGGGCGTTGAGGAGTGTCGTCTTGCCGGTGCCGGTGCCGCCGGCGACAACGATATTCCGCCGGTTGATCACGGCGGCGCGGAGAAACCTGTCCGCGGCGGGGGTTAGCGACTTGAAGCGGTCGACCAGGTCGCGCATGGTGATCCGCTGCCTGGGAAAACGGCGGATGGTGAGGCAGGGGCCCTTCAGGGCCAACGAGGGCATCACGGCGTTGACGCGGCTGCCGTCGGGCATGCGCGCATCGGCCAGAGGTTGCGCCTCCGAAATCTGCCTGCGCGCCCTGGCCACGATCTTGTTGATGGTGATCAGCGGATCGGTCAGGAACCGTCGGCCGGAATTTTCCAGCACCCCGTCCTTCTCAATGAAGATGGTGTTGGCGTCGACCACCATGATCTCGTTGATGGTGGGATCGTCCAGCAACTCCTCCAGGGGGCCGAACCCGAAATAAAAATCCTTGATTTCCTCCTTCAGGCGCCTGAGGGCCAGGTAGCGCCTGACCAGCGGGTTGGGAGCCCACCTGCCCGAGACGAGGTCTTGCCACAACCGCCAGAAACCATCCCGCACCACGGACATCTGGCTTGTGAGATCATCCATCCCCTCAAGTCCCAGACCCGACTCCAGGCGCAGAACCAATTGGCGCACCACCTCCTCCATCTCAGGCTGGTTGGTGCGGAGCCTGCGCCAGGTGTCCACCTCCGCCGGGTCCTTGAAGTTCTCGGTCTTCAGGCCGGATGTCGCGATCAACCGGTTCAGGAGTGCCGAGCGGACCCCCACCCCGGCGAGAAAATCCGCCAAGGCTGTGACCTTGCCCGGATCGGGAATCTCGCCGGACTGGCCGGCGATTTCCTCGATCTCGGTTTCCAGGCCGTGGATGTAGGAGTCCTTCACCCAGTCCGCCTTGTCGCCGGTGTCGGTGGCATGCAGGTCCAAGAGCTGTTGGTGAACCGATCGAACCAGATTGACAGCCCTGGCCTCGAGGGCGGCCATTCCCAGCGGCTCATCGGCGGAGGAGTCACCGAGGGAAACCGTGAGGGTATACGGCCCCATTTCCACCCTGACGCGGCGCTTTTTCAGCGGGAGGTATTCGTCCCTGCGCGTGAGCGTCTGGCCATCGACACGGATGGGCTTGCCCGACCGGTTCCAGAAACGCCACCCCTCGCCCCCGCCGACATCATTGTCGAATACCCCGGCTTCCAGGCCAACCTGGGGACTTTCCAGCACCAGGTGGTTGTCGGGATGGTGGCCGATCCTGACCGGATTAAGACGGGGAGGCAACTCCCTGAAACCCGTCCTGCCGGTCAATTTGTTCACATATTCGATACGCATCGCGAAGTGCCTCGCCGCACCCTTCGTTTATTTGGCTTTTTCACCACCCGTTGGCGGTTTTTCGCCGGGAGCGATGGCCGGAACCACCGGTGGGGCGCCACCGGGTTGCCTGGGTGCCTCGGCCCCCGCGCCGGCCGGCGGGTTGCCACCGGGAACAACCGGCCGAACCTGAACAGGCGGCACCGGATTAACGGCCGCCGGTCCAGGCGGGGCCAAAGCCGGCCTCCCTACCCCCTCCAGAGAGGGGTTGTATCTTTCCACCCCCTGAACCCGGTCATCCACACCCCGGCTTGTCCTGAGGAACAGGATCGCGGCGGCGGAAGGCTCCACAGACACTTTGCCCTCGCGGTCCGGAGGCATCATGCGAACCGCCAGCGTGATTTTCCTGGAAGCCATCCGGTCGTTGGATGGAAGGTCAACACCCAACAGCCTGAACGGGCCATACCTCAATATCACCCCGGTGGGCCGATTGCCCTCCTGGGGTACCACCTCCGGGCACATGCAGACCACCAGATCCCCCGGTCTCAAATCGGATGCCACCCGCTGGCCCGGCACGGAAAGGGTGAGCGTCGATTCATTTGGAAGCAATTGCCCCGAGATATCCTCGGCTGAACTGCGAACATCCCTCATAAGGACGAGTTCGCCCGCCTTCAAATCCCTGTTGAGGGTTTTCTGGACCACTTTTCCAAGGTCGGCCTGGTGCAGGAGTGATTGGAGCGCCTCTGGTGCCGCGGTGACGGGAATGATGGTCAGGTTTTCCTCTCGGAGGGGCTTGCCGGCCTTCAGGTCCGTCTTGGCCGCGACGAGGGGAACCGGCTCGCGCACCGTGCGCAGCACCGCAAAATTCGCCCCCGCGGCGGCTACCGCGAACAACAACGGAATCCACCACGAACTTGGTCTCATGGCGAAGCAATCTCCCCATTCAACAGGCTGACCAGCATCCAACCGCTAATTTTACCCTGACTGGCACGCGTGCCCTCAGGAACCGATTCCTTTTCCAACCAACGGCATTCCCACACGGAATCGCCACGGGCCATCCTCCAGACGGTTGGGGTAGCCTGATCGACCGACCAGCCATCACCCGCAGCCAGGGCGCGAACCAGTTCCTCGCCTGTCGCATATCCGGTGGATGCCCATAACTCGGCGACCGACTTTCCGGCCGGGTCCACTTTTCGACGAACAGGTATCACTCCAGCCTTGTCACTGAACCAGGCCGAAGACGGGATGCGCATCTTCAAGCCGGTAGGAACTCCGGATGCGTCCGGCCCGGAATGCTCAGGTACCTTCACCATCCATTCCCATCCGGTACCGGGACCTCCCAGGAAGACAGCCGACCATGGATTTTCCCGCGCGGGCGCCGGACCAGTTCCACCGGCGACGGGACGGGTGGGTGGTATGAGGGAAACAATCCCACCCCTACCAAGAACCCATGCGATTGCCACGGCACAAAACCAAATGACTGACAAGCCACCCAGGGCAAGGCAACGCGTCAACCATTTCCAATCCGGGGCGTGGGTCATGGTTTGCGTTCCAAGCCGATGGAAGCGAGGTAGAGGCTATCCACCACCAAGCTCAGCGTGTTCAGGAGATTTCGGGCACCGGCCACACTCCCGCCCCCGGTCGCCTGGCCGAGAACGATCTGCACACTGTTCAAATCCTTTTGAACCGCGAGATTTCCACCCACGATCGTCGGATTGAGCCTGGAAGTATTCGCCGCACCAAATTTGTTGATATCCGTCTGCGTCATCACCTGGGACCTGAGGCCCAGGTTTCCATGGGGTGACCAGTAACCCGGTGCCAGTTTCCAATCGGAAATATTGGAGGCCCCCCAGGTGCCCGCGACAACCAAAGTGGAGGAACTCGATTCCAGGTTTTCCGGAAGTGCCGGGCTGATTCCAGCCCATCTTGGATGCTCGGTGTGGACGGTATCCCCCACGCCGCTCGCCATGGGATCGGCCCCCCTCTGGAGCAGGTTGGGCTGCGGTGCCAATGGCCTTTGAACCCACCCCTTGGCCCGGGCGGAGGAGGCGTCGGAAACCGTGACGATCGACACCCGCGCCACATAGAGGAGCAGCATGCCGGTCATCAGCAATACCGGAAGGGTCAGCATCAGTTCCAGCGGGGCGGATCCGACCCTCGGGTTTCGACCATGGGGACAATGTTTCATCATGACCTGGTTCCTAATGTCCAGCCAGGAATGGGATGGGCAAGCCCGAAATGTTCCTTAAATTATCCGGGAAATCACCCAGCAGCACGGAGAAGCTCGCAAACGCCTCGGCCGCCCTGCCAGCGGGCACCAAACGCGCCTCCCAGTCAGGCTTGGGGACGGGCAACGACACCAGATCAGGGGCGGTGTCCTTGTCGGGACCCGTCTTGGTGTCGAAGCCTGGACCGGGATGCCCCTCGACCGGATTGGCCCACACCAGGGTGTCCCAGCCATCGTTATCCTGGAAACCGGTGGGAGTGACCGACACGACCGGATTGGCCGCATAAACCATGGCCTGGGAATAGGCGGCGATTTTCCCGTCGCCTGTGACAGATCCTTGCAGCAGTTTCGGGAGGAAACTGGAACTGTCGTCCCGCCAAACCATACCCACCACCGAAAAATACCTGTCCGTTTCCGTTGAATTGTTTCGCCAGGACTGGTTTCGGTGATTGGCGGGATCTGTGTTTCCAGCCATCACAAACGGGTTCCATGCCCGCTTGGCACCATTGGCCTGCTTCATCCTCTGCGCGATCCCTTCCGTGGTGATCTTGGTGCGGCGCCAGTAGTAATCCTTGAAACGCCCGAGCAAAACCGTGTCCTGCCCCCACAGCAGCAACTGGCGGCGATGGTACTGGACCCACGGCGCCGCGGCCCTTGCCCAATGGCTACTCTGCCCGGAGACCGAAGCCGCCTCGCGCGCCACGGGCAACAGCGGGCGCGAGGGGTATATTTCAGCGACATGGCCACCCTTCACCCCGTCCATCGCAGCCAGGGCCAGGTCTGGGGTTTGGGCGACAATCTGGGCGGCGTAATCATCCATGGCTGCGAGTAGCGGCCAAACCGAAGCGCTCATTCCCTGCGTGTCGCGGGCCGCCTGGAGCAACACATCGAGAGCGTTGGATTCAAGAACCGCTTTTTTCTGCATGATCAGGGCGGCATTGGCGATCTGCAGGGATTCGGCTGTCATGTCCTTGAAGAATTTAGTGTTCTTCCGGGTATCTGTGGTGGACTCCTCGTACAACAAACCCGCGTAAAACTGGGCGACAAAGGTGTGGAAAAGAACCACCTTCAGCCTTCTGTAGGAATCCCCAATCGCACCCCGCAGGTCGTCGTAAACCATGTTGCCTGCGGCATCGAGATGGTTGTTCTTGTCGAGGATCGCCGCCGAGGCCGGGTCGGGCATCACGCCGGTCAGTTCACCCGCGAACCTGGAGGCCTCGTAGCCAATTTTGCCCACCACCGTGGGACCGGCCATCAGGTTCTGGTACAGGGGCTTGTTGTAAGGCTCATTTTTGTTGACAAAATTGTCCATGAAACCTGTGGCGAAATCATCCTTCTTGGGGCTGAGGGAGAACTGGATGAGGGCGCCCAGGCTGCCGCTTCCGAACCAGTCATGAGCCTCCTGCAGACGGGTAGGGGGAGGGGTCTGGGATTGTTTGCGTTCCCAGTTTTCCTGATGAACCTCCCAGGCGTTGATGAGACCCGGCGGGTAAAAGGTCAGGCTGAATGGCCCCGTGTCATCGATGGAGCCATCCGGATAAATCCCGTAAAGGGCGGCGTGCAGGGCGCCTATCGCCGCCAATTCACCCGAAAGGTGCTGCGCGTGCGCCAACGCGTTCATTCCCCGGGCCATGGTGACCGAAGCGCTGTAGGCGACCGCGTCCGCAGCATTTTGGGCCTCCACTTTCAGCCGGGAGGTGCGGCCCACATTCCCGACCAAACCGACCATCATCAACAGGAACATCAACACAAAAATGGAGGCCAATGGCATACTTCCAGCCTGGCAGGGATGGAACCTTAAGAGGGCACCCCTGGGAACGGGATTTTTTTTCAGGCCCATCAGCCGACCCATGGCCAACCCCTCCCCGCTCATCGCGGGCCCTGGTAAGGAATGGAGAGCGACCGGCTGGCGTTCCTGGGGAATTCGGCCGGCAAAACCGATCTGCTTTGTATGGTATGATAGCCCTTTCCAAGGCTGGACGGCTGCACGATCGCGGAAACGCCGGGGATGAGAGCCTGGGGCTGGAACAGGATGGAGACTTCCACCTCACCGTCGGGGTTCAGCGCGGGATCGTAGATCGTGTCCGCGGTGATTTGAACCGTGGTCCTGCGCGCGGCGTCCGTGAACTTGGCCGCCAGGGCCGCTTCAGAACCACTTTCTCCCGAGACCATGGCATATGCGAGCCCCGCCCATTCGGCCTGCTCATAAACCTCTTCCTCGGACCAATCCTCCGGTTCGGGGGGAAGGTTCGACGAAACCGTCCTTCCATAGGGGGTGAGAGCCAACCTGGCCGCCAACCTGACTTTGCTTTCGCCTTGGGCGGCTTGACCCATTGGCAGCCACACGGCCGCGGACCGGGCGGCTGAGTGCGCGGCCTGGTTGCAAGCCACTTTTGCCAGCAACAAATATCCGGCCTCCACCCAAACCAGCGAGACCACCAAAAAAAACGGCAACACCATCAGGAAGGAAAGGGCATAGGTCGCGCCCGAATCGCCCGACAACAAAGGCTCGGCCGGCCCGCCGAAAAAACGACGCAGACGCGCCAGCAAACCCACCACCAGGACAGGGATGGCAACCAAAAGAAACGCCGGCCATAACATTTCGAGTTGAAAGTTCCACATGATCCAACTCCCCGGCAAATCGGACTGATCGCCAAAACAATTCAGAAAGGCCAACCAGCTATCACCCGGGCCAACCGGTGGAATCCGGCGATAGCCGGGACCAACAGCAACCAGAGGGACGCTCCAATCGCCAGGGTGCAACCCATGACATGGATCAGATCCATGGCAGCAAACCCACGCCTGGGACTGGCGGATACCGTTCCTCGTGATCTTTTGCCGGAAAGCTTTCCCATTGGCCAACCCTCCCCCGGACCTTGAAACTCGATTTCACCGGGCCACGGACGCAGCCAACCAACCCTTCCAAACAGGCATCCAAAGCACCAAAACCCCGGCCAGGAAAAATGGAGCCATGGGTAATTTGCCTTTCATCGCACCGCGGACCCTTTCGCCGATTGGCCTGTTGTCCGCCGCAGGCGGCAGCAGCACGCATTTGAGCACCCACAACCCGCCGACCAATCCCGCCAGCAGGCAGGTTGTCAGCAAGACCTCACCCAGGGGTCCCAAACCAAGGAATAAACCCAAGGCCGCTGCCAGTTTCACATCCCCAGCACCGCCACCCATGACGCCATAGAGCAGAAAGAGGACCACAAAACCGGCGACAAAACCCAGGACCGCATCTGAAAAAGCAGGAAAGCCGTATCGCTGCCCAGGAGAATCCCCGCCCCTCACAACCAAAAACACCTGGGCCAAGGCACCCCAAACGATCGCGGTGTAAGTTGCCCAGTTGGGTATTCGCCTGTGGGCCAGGTCGGTCGCCGAGACAACCACCAACAAAAGCAGCACCAACCACCCGCAGGGATTGGCCCACGGTGCCCCTTCGGGCCCGAAGGAAACCAACCTGCCAACCACCAACAGCAAGGCTGGTACCACATTTGCCAGCAGCCAATTCACTTGGAACCCCCAGAAACAAAAACCGATGCCAACCAGTTCCCGGTTTTTTGGGACGGCCGCCCATTCAGGCGGGCCGCCGGTGAAGGCATGCGCCCGTTTCAGTGGCGCCCGTTGTTATGCGGCAACAGAAGGGGCCGGCATGTAAACACGCCGGCCCCGGAACGACGCCAACACAGGGTTATAGACCCTGTCAGTTTGCAGTTGGCATGTTGGTCGTCGCATCGGTCATGTTGCCGGTGAACCATGCGCTGATCGGAGCCCAGAATGACCAGACCAGAAGGATGATCACCGCGGCAAAGGCGAGAATCATCGCCACTTGCACCGCTTCCATACCTTCTTCGTTCTTGTGGAATTTCTTCAATGCGCGAAACATGGCACTTCTCCCTTAACCTTAACAAAAATCAACCAGCATCGAGTGTCAGTAACGAGGAAACCACTTCCTGAAACCAACCTCGAATCCCCAAAACCTGCTTGCCGTTGACCGTCACCGGCAAGGTTGTCCACACATTCCAAATCGCCAGGACAACCACGGCGCTGAAACCCAAAATCATCACCGCCTGAATAGCCTCCATGCCACCCTCTGAACGGTGAAACCTACCAATCCTTTCCCAAACCCCTTCAGCCTCCTTTTTCAACGCAGACCGAGCCATTTCAACTTCCACTCGATATTTCGGTACCCACACCTCTCATCACAGATGGCACACCATTATGGGCGCCTCAATCCTTCCCTAGCTCAAGATTTTTAAAACGGCAAAAAAATTTTTGGGGATGGCAAAAAAAGGCGTTGGAAAACCAAAAAAAACACGCCCCGGCCGAATCAAGGAGCCTTTTCGACTCAAAAACTCGGAAAAAAGCAAAAAAATGCCCATAAACATCATTGCCCCACCTTATCAGCTGCTTTTTTTTGCCACAGGGGTGTTGTCAATTCCCGCCGCTCGGCAGGGACCGCTTGCAGGATGTTGTCCGCAAAGCGCGATTTTTTCCCGGTCCAAGCCAAGTCGGTAGCGCCATCTTCCCTGTTGACTTGTTTGAAAATCGGGCGCAAGCGATACCTTTCGCCCGGGCCAAGACCGTTTCCTTCGCTGATTTCAACCACCCTGCGACTGCCATCGGGCATTCTGGAAATCTGGGCAATAACATGCATGGCCTGGGCAACCTGCATGCGTGCCACATAGACGGGGAGTACCACATCACTCATCAGGCAGAGTGTTTCCAGGCGCACCAAGGCCAAAAGGGGGCTGGAAGCGTGCACGGTGCTGAGTGAGCCGTCATGGCCGGAAAGCATGGATTGGACCAGATCCAGCGCTTCCCCGCGCCTGACCTCGCCGACGATGATCCTGTCGGGGCGCATGCGCAGTGAATCGACAAACAGGTCCCGAATGGAAACGGAGCCCTTGCCATCGGGTCCCTGCTGCCGGGCTTCGAGGTAGACGGTGTGCTCTTGGGCCAGTTGCAACTCAGAAGAGTCCTCGATCACCACAATCCGCTCATGGTTGGGAATGGTGAACGATAGGGCGTTCAACAACGAGGTTTTTCCGCTGCCGGTGCCCCCGGAAACAACGATGTTCCTGTGGGTCTGCACCATGAGGCCCAGATATTCGGCCGCCATGGGTGACAGGGATCCTTTTTTCACCACCCAGTCGAGGGTGGCCTCGTTTTTTTTTCCGAACTTGCGGATGGAGAGGCAGATCCCCCCGCGACTGCACGGCGGGATGATGGCATGAACGCGAAAGGCATCGGGCGGTGGCAGCCGCGCATCCATGCTGTGATTGTTTTCGTCGAGCCGACGACCGACATATTCCGCGAGGTTTCTGACGGCAATTTCCAGCGCACGGGCGCTGGGGAAACCGCGGCCCGTCAGTTCAAGCCTACCGGCGCGCTCGCAATAAACCCTGTCATGTCCGTTGATCAGGATTTCGGTGATATCCGCGCGCTCAAACAGCAGGTCGGCCACCGGCTGGAACAAATGGCGCAGGGTTCGCTGATAAACTTGGTCCCGGATCATCAGGTTAATCCGCCGCCTTCCGGCTGGACCCATTCTGCGGGGAATCCTCGGAAGGAACCCTTACAGCAGCGGGCCCGGTTCCAGTTTTTTGGACAGTTTCCGTCGCTGGGCCACCCGCCGATTGGTTGCCGGACTGGAGCGAACCGGACTTTCTGGCAACCTGCACCGCCAAAAATGCCATGCCCCCTGCCAAAACGACCACCAAAACCATCAGAGCTTTGGTTAATTTGCTTTGGCTGGCCAACCAGCTTTTTTCAGAGGAATTCCCTTCGGATCTTCTGCTTGCCTCTTTTTGTGATGGCTTTGGATTTGGAACCACCAGGTTTGGAAAAGGAATGGAACGGGTGGCCTCCACCGTCGGTGCGGGGGGTTCCTTGCCCAATGGTTTGAATGGGGGAATGCCCACCTTTGTAACTGGAGCCTGGGCGACTTTTTTCCGGGCCGAGGCGGGATAGTTACCGGACAGACCCGATGGGCCGGATTTCATCGTCCCGGTCGCCAAGGCTGAAATTTCAGCCTGATTAAGGCAATGGGGACACTCAACCTGGACCCGCATCCGAGTCAGGAAAAGAACGGTATCCTCCCCGGAAAGCCGAAAGGCTTCCCGGCACTTGGGGCACCTGACATTGGTTTGAGTCTGCTGCAATTTTTGCTCATCCGTCTTTGGTGGCCGGCGAAAGGCCGAAACCGGGATAAAGCCCGCACGCTTCACCCGGGCAGGCTTTTGCAACCAGCCGAACCCATGGCTCTAGACGATGAACAGTAGGTCACATCTTTTGATAAGCAAAAATTAAAATTTTTTAATTTTTTGACAGCGGGACCTACATGCTTTTGGGGTTCCGCCACACCTGTGTCCCGTCCGCGCGGGTCATGCTTTCGAGTTTTTCAGCTTGGCGGTCGTATTGCATCTGGGTGGGTTTTTCGTGTTCCAGCAGCCAGCCGGCCTGGTGGAACATTTCCATCAGGTCTCCATCGAGTTTTCGGGAATGGGTTCCAATGATCACCCGCTTGGCGCGTTTACCCAATTCCCCCATACCGGCGCGGCAGATATCGGCCTCCCAACCCTGCACATCGATATGAACCAGATCCCATTGGGGCTGGCGGGTTAGCAAATCGTTGATGGCCAGCAGATCCACTTCCTCCATCTCGATAGTGCAGGGGCCCATCACGGAAGAAAGGTAGGCGGAATCGGCAGTGGAATCACCCTGGGTGGGTCGGGCACCCCATTGGTTGGCGGAATCATTGACCTTGGGGAACCGGGCTTTTCCAGCACTAGCCCCCACGGCGGCTTTCAACAGGGTGTGCTGGTCGGGGTTGAAGCCGTTATCGAGCAGGTGCTGGCGCAGGCTGGCGTAATGGCCTGTATCGGCCTCGACCCCCAGCATGTGGATATCGGTGATGCCCAGATGCCTGGCTGCGGCGGCCCCGGCCACCAGCCAAGGCCCCCAGCCAGCCCCCAGTTCCATGATCCGGTAGGTACCCTTGGCGTCGAGGACGCTCTTGATGAGACCGATATGCTCAACCGCCTCGGCATGCCAATCCCCCGGAACGGGAATGCCGTGGAC
>Ga0315899_10003849_pt1 | contig 16299 bp, 13 predicted proteins | sample LakEriMetagenome_2_FD_203518 | JGI IMG/M metagenome (GOLD analysis project Ga0315899, IMG submission 203518) | Freshwater fungal communities from buoy surface, Lake Erie, Ohio, United States - Buoy 4 MA112 | ecosystem: Environmental > Aquatic > Freshwater > Lake | place: USA: Lake Erie, Ohio... | reverse complement strand
CGGCATCGAGGGTTGGTTCCCATATGTGCTGGCACTGCTGTTTTTATTAGTGCGCCCCGAAGGATTGTTTGGCGAAAAAATCATACGAAGGATTTAATCTCATGCTTTACCGTGAAGCCGGACAATTCAAATCAAGCTACGAAACCGATAGCCAGATTTTCCCGATACGACAAGACAGAATAGGCATACTGCTGCTGGTCGTTATCGCCTTTATAGGTGTACCGCTGTTTGCCTCGCCTTATTTTTTCTCTGCGATTCTGATCCCATTCCTGATTTTTTCACTGGCAGCAATTGGTCTGAATATTCTGACCGGCTATGCCGGTCAGGTATCGCTGGGATCAGCGGCATTTATGGCTGTGGGCGCATTCAGTGCTTATAACTTTATTCTGCGTATACCGGGTATACCGCTGCTAGCCGCATTTATTCTGGGTGGCTTGTGCGCAGCTGCTGTCGGACTGTTATTTGGCTTACCTTCATTGCGTGTACGTGGCTTTTATCTTGCTGCATCCACGCTGGCCACACAGTTTTTCGTGGTGTGGGCTTTAACAAAAGTTCGCTGGTTCACCAATTACAGCTCATCTGGAGTCATCACTGCTCAAAAAATGAGTATTTTAGGATTTGATTTCGACTCGCCTGTGGCTAAATATTTACTCGTCCTATGTATTGTTAGTACGCTAGCGCTGCTAGCTAAAAATATGGTTCGTTCTAATATAGGCCGTTGCTGGATGGCGGTTCGCGACATGGATGTCGCCGCTGAAGTGATCGGCATACCGCTAATGAAAACAAAGCTACTGGCGTTCGCTGTGAGTTCGTTTTACTGCGGAGTGGCCGGAGCTTTGTACGCCTTTGCTTATCTCGGCACAGTCGAACCCGAAGCCTACAGCCTGGATCTTTCATTTCGCATTTTATTCATGGTGATTATTGGCGGACTGGGCTCTATCATGGGCTCGTTTTTAGGTGCCGCATTCATCGTGCTATTACCTGTTGTACTGAATACTTTGGCGCACGTCACCAACATCTCCACAGCTGTTGCATCTAACTTGGAGCTCATGGTGTTTGGTGCGCTGATTATTTTCTTTCTGATTGTTGAACCCCATGGCTTAGCCAGGCTGTGGCAAATCGCCAAAGAAAAGCTACGGCTCTGGCCGTTTCCGCACTGATCCCGTTTTCAAGTAAGGAGGAAGTTATGAAATTATTTAAATCAATAGTGCTCGGCGCCGTACTGGCCGCATCAGCTAGCTTTGCATGGGCTGCTGATCAGTTTGTGCCTTTGCTGTCGTATCGCGTTGGCCCATACGGATCCAACGGTACGTCTTTTTTTGGCGGCATGATTGACTACATGAATCTAGTCAACATGAATGGCGGCATTAATGGCGTCAAACTCGTTTGGGAAGAATGCGAAACGGAATACAACCCATCGCGCGGTGTTGAATGCTACGAACGGCTGAAAAGTAAAAACGGTGGTGCATCTATCGTTGAGCCACTTTCAACCAGTATTGCTTATGGCATCTTAGATCGTGTTGCTACCGACAAAATACCCATGACCACACTAGGTTATGGACGCTCGGATGCAGCAAATGGAAAAGTATTTCCTTATGTTTTTCCATTGGTGACTACGTATTGGAATCAAGCCGCTGCCATGGTGGTTTATTTGGGTGAAAAGTCTGGTGGTATGGACAAGCTCAAAGGCAAAAAAATTGTTCATCTTTATCACGATTCCGCCTACGGTAAAGAACCGCTACCCGTGCTAGAAGCTGAAGCCGCAAAGTATGGATTTGAACTGATTAAAATCCCTATCGCGCCACCTGGCAATGAACAACAATCTCAGTGGCTGCAAATTCGCCAGGCTAACCCTGACTACGTGATCATGTGGACCTTTGGTGTTATGAGCGCTGTTGGTCTTAAGACAGCGCAGCGGAATGGTTTTCCGCGCGAGAAAATTTTAGGTGTGTGGTGGGCAGGTTCTGAAGAAGATACCGAACCCGCTGGCGAAGCGGCTAAAGGTTATTCAGCAATGAGCTACAACACGCCGGGTAATTTTCCGCTCATCGATGAAATCCGCAACAAGGTTTACGCTGCAGGCAAAGGCAATCTGAAAGAACTCGATCGCGTGGGTAATGTTATGTACATACGCGGCATTACTGCAGCGGTTATGACAGTTGAAGCGCTGCGTACTGCACAAGGTAAATACGGCAAAGGCAAAGTAATGAACGGCGAGCAGGTGCGCTGGGGATTAGAAAATCTGAATATCGATGCAGCGCGCCAAAAGGCCTTAGGCGTGACTGATATGTTCCCAACAATTAAAACATCATGCGACGATCATGAAGGTTCAGGCGCTGTCAAAGTTGTGCAATGGGATGGCAAGCAGTGGGTAGCGCTGTCCAAAACCTGGATCACGGGCGATAAAGCGCTAGTGCGTAAGCTGCTTGAGGAATCCTCTGCCATCTATGCAAAAGAAAAAGGTATTACACCAGCCTGCCTGAAATAGGGCTAGTGTTTGAATCTGCGATGACGACGAAATAGACATGATGATCATGGACTAACTCATTCCATGATCATCATGTTCGACTAGTCTGCACTTTAATGCTTGACCAAATTTTATGTTCCTATGACTGCCTCTGCCATTTTAAGCATCAATAATATTGAAGTCATTTATGACCACGTTATCCTTGTACTCAAAGGCGTGTCCTTGTCTGTACCCAGAGGAAAAATTGTGGCCCTAATGGGTGCAAATGGCGCTGGCAAATCGACTACCCTGAAGTCGATTTCAACATTGCTACGCGGGGAGCGAGGGGACGTCACTAAAGGCAGCATAGAATTTAATAATGAACGCATAGATCAACTCACTCCGAATGAATTAGTTAAACGTGGTTTATCTCAGGTGATGGAAGGGCGACATTGTTTTGGTCACCTGACCATAGAAGAAAATTTACTCACCGGCGCATATACACGCAAAATTAATCGTACAGAACTTAAAGATGAATTAGAGCGTGTTTATCATTATTTTCCACGCTTAAAACAGCGTCGTAGCTCCATGGCAGGATATACCTCGGGTGGCGAGCAACAAATGTGCGCTATTGGTCGGGCATTGATGGCTAAACCTTCCATGATTTTGCTCGATGAGCCTTCGATGGGATTGGCACCTCAGATAGTTGAAGAAATTTTTGGTATCGTTCAAGACTTGAATAAAAATGAGCAAGTGTCATTTTTACTAGCCGAACAAAATACGACGATAGCGCTCAAGTACGCCGACTTTGGCTACATATTAGAAAACGGTCGTGTGGTGATGGAAGGTGCTGCATCCGAACTAGCGGCTAATGAAGATGTAAAAGAATTTTATCTGGGTATGTCTAGTGCCGGCCGCACCAGTTTTCGAGACATGAAATTTTATCGTCGTCGTAAACGCTGGCTTGCGTAACATCCGCTGCGATTAAACCATCATGCAAGTTGAGCCATGATGCGGCCTGACCCTCATTAGCATCACACTTTTTCTTCTCACTTTTTTACACAGGTATGGATATGGCTGACTTTTATGATGCGCTTGAGTCACGTGACCCTGCAGCGCGAGAGCATGATTTATTCTCTGCGCTGCCCAGCTTGATCTCCAGAGCGAAGCAGGCATCTGGCTGGTCGGCCATACTCAAAGGTGTTGATGCAGCAGCGATCACGTCACGCAGTGCGCTGGCCCATTTGCCTGTGACGCGCAAATCTGAACTCAAAGATCTGCAAAAATCAGCGCTTCCTTTCGGTGGCTTAACAACCACTGCCACAGGCAAGCTCTCACGTATTTTTATGTCACCCGGCCCTCTGTTTGATCCTGAAGGCAAGGGCGATGACTGGTGGCGCTATGCTCGTCCGTTGCATGCATTAGGGGTACGCAGCGGCCATCTCATACAAAATTGTTTTGCGTATCACTTCACACCCGCTGGCTTGATGGTCGAAGGTGGCGCTATAAAGCTTGGTTGTCCTGTCATACCTGCTGGTATAGGACAAACTGAAATGCAAGTGCAAGCCATGAGTTTGCTCAAGCCTACCGTTTATGCAGGTACGCCTTCATTTTTAAAAATCATTATCGAAAAAGCGCTAGAACTTGGTGAGGACATCAGTAGCGTGAAATACGCTTTGGTCGGCGCTGAAGCCCTGCCGCCCTCGTTACGTAGTTGGCTAATTGAGCATGGTGTGCCACATGTGTTGCAGACCTATGGTTCGGCGGACATCGGTAACATCGCTTATGAAACTCTCAGCAATGCCCAAGTCAATCCAGGCATGGTGCTCGATGAAACGCTGATACTGGAAATCGTACGGCCTGGCACTGGTGAACCCGTACCGGAAGGCGAAGTGGGTGAAGTGGTCATTACTTCATTTAATCCAGACTATCCACTGATACGCTTTGCAACCGGTGATTTGTCAGCTGTATTAAGCGGGACCTCACCCTGTGGACGTACCAATACTCGCCTAAAAGGCTGGATGGGACGAGCCGACCAAACGACCAAGATACGCGCAATGTTTGTTCACCCATCGCAGGTGGCCGATATTCTTAAGCGACATCCTCAAATCCTTAAAGGTCGTTTAGTTGTATCCGGCGAGATGGGAAATGATCAAATGACTCTGCAGTGCGAAGTCGCTGATCTGACTTCAGAAAGTAACGATACAGACGCCATCATTGCATCGATACGGGATGTGACGAAATTACGCGGTGAAGTAAAACTTGTAGCTGCTGGAAGCTTACCAAATGACGGCAAGGTAATTGAAGATGCCCGCAGCTATCAGTAATGCACGATATCTTTTGATTGTGCGGGCGCGAACTATAGTACGCGGGGATAGGCTAGGCAGAATGATCTTCCATGGCTGGCATGCGGTGTTTTGCCTGAAATAGTGCCTGCTTTAAATCATCCTCACTATTTTTATCCCGATATTGCAGGCCTGCTTTTTCCAGCAACGCATTTAAAAAATACTGCTTGCCTGCGCTGTTGAGTTCATCTACCTGTTTAGTATGCTCAAACAAAAACATCAAATCATCTCCCCAACGCTCATTTTGATCATCTAGCCAATCAGTACCCATCGCTTTAGGGTGGCTAGCTTCAGGCGCTGATACGTACAACGCTACTAGGCAGTGCAGCAGGAAAAACTTATCGGTCGCATCGCTTGTGATGATCATGCTGGCGTGTTTGTAATATGCAGCATGTTTATCAAAATTAATTTCTTCTAATGAAATTTTTCCCTTCAGCAAAAATTCCTCTACTGCCCTCTGATCAACTCTAACCAAGGTCCGGGGAGCACTGTGCTGCTTCAACGTTTCTTTTAATGAGCCCTGTATAGCCGAGGTATCAGCTCGCGATGAGGTGTCGCGTACTTTGAGTCTAGGCTGATCTGCCGCTTTATTCTTAGAGCGCGCTGAAGGCTCAAGCTCAGCCTGGCCTTGCAGATTAGGGGCTACTGCTGGAGTCGATGGGATGACGTTATAGCTCATTACATACCTCGTAAAGTGAAGGCGAAAATATACCAACCAAGAAATTGATGGGATAGTGATTGTCGGTGACAAAAAACAGACCTTAGTTCGCTTTAACTAGAATTATTTTAAAAAAATACTATTTATCGGTATTCGCACGGTATATCCATCCGGATTGATATATCTCAGGCTGACCAGCCCCTATTCTTCGAACTTTGTGATAGCAGCCGGTACTTATTAGAGCCGATTCCCTTCGGCAAACTATAGATGACACTAGGATTAATCATGCACGCACTCCGTACGATACTTTCTGGTAACAAGCATCGCGCGACACATATCAAAAGTGTTGCTATCAACCTTGGTAGGCAAACTATGCCGATCATGAAATCCTCAATACGCACTCGCGATACCTGCGTAGCAGGCTGGCAGCAGCGTGCCAATTATTACTATGATGCTAGCTGGCATACCGGAAAAACCTTTCGGCAATTAATAACGTCCCTGGATAAAATCCAACATGCACCGATTACGGAATTTGGTTCTTGCTTACGTTCTGACTATTTAATTCAACAAACCGACTTTTTTTTGGACTCATTACAGCCATTTGTTAATGGGGTTGAAGAAAGTAAAGAAAAATATGTGGCTTTGCTGGGAATGCATTTGTCTACTCTCGATCAACCTGAACTTGAGGAAATGCTGCGCTACTTACGACAACTTAATTACAACTGCAATATTACTGAATCTACGATTGACGACAAAATGTATCTGGAATATGGATTTTGTAATGGGCCACCCCATACAAAAAAAGATACCTTGTTAAGTACGCCTGAGTTTTTTCAATTGATAGAGCGCCTGAATCAATCTAAAAAAAATGAAGAATTGACTGTTGCTAATTTGTCAGACATAACACTCGATCAAGCTCAAACACTGCGCAACCAATTATCTATTTGTGCCATTGATTGGATGAATTCTGACAAATCTCTCGATTGCATTCTTCGAATTGCTCATCATCTGGAATATCTGGTCAATGGTGAAATCACCGTCGAAACTATAGATAGTTATAGCGACGAGCCTGGTCCAAGTAAAGTAATACAGATAGATAAAAAGCTGCGTATTGATTCTATGATCATGTACGAATTACGCCATACTCATAACGAGTTTTTGTTTTCAGTCTTATTACGTGACATGCTAGAAATTTTTCTTGCTAAAAAAATTATTGGCCCAATGATTGCGGTTTGTGATTTATCAGCAGTCCAGCGACGACGCGTTTGGAATGCGTTGGAAAAAATTTCTACTCTAGCACCCGACCCATTGCAAATGACTCCTTTTTATAACCATGTAAAAACGCTGTTGAGTTCGAGATCATGCTTTGGCAAAGTACATATTATTCCCGCTTCAGGTGTGGCGTTGGGTCATGCGTGGATAGCACCTAATCTTTCAGTCATACCAGATCAACAAAAAAATGGCATTGCAGCAGGTACTCACTATCTACAATCTGGAACGCGACTTAAGGCGGGTATCACTACCATTAAGGAATGGCCTATCCGATGGTTGAGATCAAGTGAGAACGAAGAGCTATATCCATCGCGGCACGCATGGCTGCTCGCTGTACCCGTTACAGCGCCCCAGCTTGAACTCGCCGCTCAAGAACTCATTAATGAATGGAAGCACGACGATCTACCTTATCGATTTGTCTCGGTGGCACCAGAGAAGCCGGCAACAGGTTGCAGAATTAGCGTGTGGTACGCAGTAGAAAAAGCTATGGACGCCGATACCAAACTACTTTTTGCTAGTTTTAATCGGGGATTGCCGCTACCAGATTCAACCATAGAACTATGGGAAAGATTGCACGGCTTTATGCAATGGCTAGAATTGATAGTTGACCGCTGTCAGCCACAATCGCTGTAAAAAGCCATGTTGCTGACGTGAGTTGTGTTTTAAGGAAAATTCAACTTAAAAATCTCTACGGAGATAAGCATAGTTCAAAAATTTAGTACGCAGGTTCGATATTAACTAATTCATCACCTTCAACTTTGGCCGCACCTGCGCGCTTGAGTTGAGTGACTGTCCAATACGCCAAATGAATATCACCGTAACTCAGGTAACGCCGATTAGCGACACTAATGAGAGGAATACTTGCTAGTAGCTTAGGTACCTGCGTGAGCTTGATACGCTGCTTGTCCATCAATAGAAATTTCGCTAATACCTTGATACCATTCTGTGCATTACGCAGTGGGTCGGCTTCAAGGTAATTGATACGCGAATGGGCAGCCTCTATGGCTTCTTTTACTTCAGTAAATGGCTTGCCATGACCTGGAATCACTAAACGTACATCCATTGCTTCTATCATGTCTAGCGTATCGCGAGTTTCTTTAAAACCCGCCCAACTATCTAGCGCTGGAAAAATTACGCCAAAGCCTTTTTGCCAAAGTGCATCTGCAGAAATCAGTATGCCATTTTGCTCATTAAATAAGATGTAAGAATACGGATGATGTCCACCAGCGCAGTGCGCTACCCAATCCATACCAGCAAGTCGAATTTTCTGATTGGTCTTGATACCCTCTTCTGCGTGAAATTGATCGCAGCGCTGGCCGGTTGCTTTAAACGTCAGTAAGCGTGCATCCCAATTTTCTACGCGTCTAAATTCTGCCTCGGGCACTGCTGTATGAATCTTAGGATATGTGTCTTGCAAAATCCGATTGCCACCACAGTGATCGGAATGCAGATGCGTGTTGTATATCGCATCCAGTGGCCGGCCTGTGAGTAAATTTTGTACTAGCTCTAATGTTTGCTCTTCATGGCTTTTGTAGCCCGTATCGACTATGGCTGTTTTTTCTTTGTCGATAAAAACAATATTGTTCGATGAGAGCCAACCTCTTTCTAGCACATGCATACCTTCAGGAAGTTTCATAACTTTACCTTGCAATAAAAGGAAGTGATGCACGCCATGTGATTAAGGAAAACATGATGAAGCAGACATGCAAATCTGATTGTGCGTTCATCGCTATGCAAGAGGTAAATGAATGGTTATGCTGATGTACGTCTGCGTTTAATCTCCTGCCAGATAGTGAATTTTTCTGATTCGGATGCAACGCTCCAATCAATAATTTCATCCATCGTTCTAAAACATCCTTTACACCATGTTGTTACGCTATCCATTTGGCAAATACTTATACAAGGTGAAGGGAGTGGTCCGGTATGTTTGAGCGGATCAAAATGTTGCAAGTTTTGTTGTGAGCTCACTGATTCAGACTCCGGCTTTACGTTTTTTTTCTGCTAGTTTGAGATGAAATTTTTCAGCAAGGATGACTGCACGCTCATGCTCACCTTCACTAATTTTATCTACGCCATCCCACGCCTCTACTTTAAATCGTATACGCTTGCCTTCAACAGCAATCACTGCTCCGCGTATAGTGAGCTGCATGCCCGGAAGCGTAGCAGCTAAGTGTGAAAAACTCACATGTACACCCAAGCTTTGTTCTCTAGGCCAATCCACATAGGGCATGATGCCTTGAGTACAGGCCAGCTCCATTAAGCCCACCATGTAACCCGTAGCTAATACGTGCGGCATATCATTAGCAAAGGCCGTATGTTCACCAAACAGATTCGGGACTAGCCCGCGCTCGGGCACCACAGTCTGCCATTCAAAGGTCACACCCGGTTGTAGTTCTGGACTCATGCGCTCGCTCGTCTGTTCATGTCTGTGCTCTCGTTAGTTAAGCAGCGCGTTTACTGGCAATCGCTGTACCTGCTCGGCTGGAAGACTGTCTACCTAAATGTGCCGAAATAAACTGACCTGCATCCACTACGGCATCAAGTGAAATGCCTGTCTCTATACCCAGGCCCTGCATCAAATACAAAACATCTTCAGTCGCCACATTACCTGTGGCGCCTTTGGCATAAGGACAACCGCCCAAGCCTGCAACCGACGAATGATAAATAGATACGCCTACTTCCAGCGCCGCATAAATATTCGCCAGTGCCTGCCCATAGGTGTCATGAAAATGTCCCGATAGCTGAGCTAAAGGAAATTCTCGCGCTGCATGTTCAAACACGCGCCTCACTTTTCCAGCAGTAGCCACGCCTATGGTGTCAGCAATATCGATTTCATCGCAACCCAAATCACGCATGCGCCGCACAACATCGCTGGCTGCTTCCGCAGTCACCTCACCTTGATACGGGCAGCCTAGTGCGCAGCTAACACTGCCACGCAAACGTAAACCATGCTGTTTAGCAGCATTCGCTACTTCACGAAAACGCTCTATTGATTCAGCGATAGAACAATTAATATTTTTTTGCGAAAAAGCTTCGGACGCTGCACCAAAAATGACCACTTCATCCACACGAGCTGCCAAGGCAGCTTCAAAGCCTTTCATGTTGGGCACCAAGGCTGAATACATCGTGCCTGGCTTACGGGTGATGGCATTCATTACATCGGTAGAGGTTGCCATCTGCGGCACCCACTTGGGTGACACAAAGGATGCTGCTTCAATATTAGGAAATCCAGCCGCTGTCAGGCGATTAATCAACTCGATTTTTATATCGGCCGAAATAGTTTGCTTTTCGTTTTGTAAGCCATCTCTGGGCCCTACTTCGACTATTTTTACTGCCGCTGGAAATAATGATTTGCTCATGCGCTCTCCTGATGAATGAATGTCAGTAGCTGTGCGCCTTCAGCTACCTGGTCGCCCACCGCATACATCAGCTCTGCGACGCTGCCTTTAGAGGGTGCGCTAATCGTATGCTCCATTTTCATGGCTTCCATAATTAATAGCGGTGTGCCTTTGTCTACCACGATGCCGGCGGCGACTAATAAGCTCACAATTTTTCCAGGCATAGGCGCCGTCAGCCGGCCCGCTTCACTTTCCTGTTCACCCGCATGCGCAATCGGATCACGCCACAGTAACTGCCAGTGATGCCCTTCATAAAACACATGAAATAATTCACCGACACGAACCACATGAGCCGATATTTTTTTTCTATTTATATTGACACTTAGCTGAGTTCCGTGACGCTGGCGGTCTGTTATCACACACTCAGCATGCGCTGAACGAAAGACTAAACTATCGTGTTCGTAATTCATCATCAGCACATGTTCACCTGATGCATCACTAAAACTTAGCTCGCGTGATAAGTGACTATTCATACGCCAGCCAGTGGGCTGCGACCACGGATCTGCTGCGGTAGTACGCTCATCTAACGTAAGCATCACCGCTGCCAGGCACAAGGCCGGCAATGATGGCGTGGGTGCCGCTGGAAATAATTCGTCGTAATGGCGTTCTATTAATCCCGTATCAAGATCAGCAGTTGAAAATGGCTGACTAGCGATTAAGCGGCCCAAAAATGCAATATTGGTCGACGGACCCACCACTTCAAATTCTGCCAGTGCTGCTGACATACGCGCCAAGGCCTGCGATCTGTCCTCACCCCACACAATCAACTTAGCAATCATGGGGTCGTAATGCGCCGTGATCTCATCACCCTCTATCACACCCGCATCAATACGCACATCCGCATCACGAATGAATTCCGCCGCTGCCGGTGTGCGCAGATGAATCAATTTACCTATCGAGGGTAAAAAACCTTTTTCTGGATTCTCGGCATAGATACGCGCTTCTATCGCATGACCGTGCAGCATTAACTCATGCTGTAATTTGGGTAGCCGTTCACCAAACGCCACACGACATTGCCATTCCACCAAATCTGTACCCGTAACCATCTCAGTCACGGGATGCTCTACCTGCAGGCGGGTATTCATTTCCATAAAATAGAAACTGCCATCTTGATTGGCAATGAATTCCACTGTGCCAGCACCCACATAACCCACAGCACGTGCAGCTTCAACCGCAGCTTTACCCATGGCCTCTCGTCGCTCGACTGACATGCCCGGCGCCGGTGCTTCTTCGAGTACTTTTTGATGACGTCTTTGTACAGAGCAATCGCGCTCAAACAACGATACGTAATTGCCTAGCGTGTCAGCGAAAACCTGAATTTCTATATGACGTGGACGCGTGAGATATTTTTCTATTAATACGCGCTCATCACCAAAACTTGCTTTCGCTTCACGCTGGCATGATGCTAAAGCCGCAGTAAAGTCTTCGCTACGTTCAACGATGCGCATACCTTTGCCACCACCACCCGCACTGGCTTTTAATAATACCGGGTAGCCGATACGATCAGCCTGCTGATGTAAAAACGTAGCCTCTTGATTTTCACCGTGATATCCCGGCACTAAAGGCACACCGGCTTTTTCCATTAAAGTCTTAGCAGCCGATTTTGATCCCATGGCGCGTATGGCTGACGCTGGCGGGCCTATAAAAACAATGTTCTCTTGCGCGCAAGCCTGAGCAAATAATTCGTTCTCTGATAAAAATCCATACCCCGGATGTATCGCTTCTGCACCCGTTGCTTTAGCTGCTGCAATGATGCGACTTATATTCAAATACGTATCAGCAGCAGTAGCACCATGAAGAGCTACCGATTCATCACACATAGCCACATGACGTGCCGTGGCATCTGCCTCAGAATATACGGCTACTGTTTTAATTCCCATACGATGCGCAGTCGTCGCCACCCGACACGCGATTTCTCCACGATTAGCAATCAGTAGTTTTTTAAACATCCGTGGCACTCCGGCGTTGATTATTCATTTTTTTAAAAGCTAAGTGCGAGTTCAACCCGCAACACTATCCAACACCTGCAATGTCGTTTTACCCAGCCACGCCAACTCATCTGCGGTAGCTATATAGGGCGGCATCCAGTACACCGTTTTACCTATAGGCCGTAATAGTAATTCGTGGTCTAGCGCCTGCATAAAAAACCGTCGGCTAAAACCTTCGCTCACTAACGGCTCAACATCCAACGCAACGATCATGCCCTGCTGACGCACATGACGTACTCGCGGATGCGCAGCGAGTGGTGCCACAGCAGTCGCTAGTTGCTGTGCGCGCAGTTGATTTTTTATGATGACTTCATCATCATCAAATATTGCCAGCGTGGCTAGGGCAGCCCGACACGCTAAGGGATTGCCGGTGTATGAATGCGAATGCAAAAATCCACGTGCGATTTCTGCATGATAAAAAGCCTGATATATTTTTTCGGTTGTCATTACTAATGACAATGGCAGATAACCGCCACTAATACCTTTAGAGAGACACATAAAATCAGGCCAGATTTCAGCCTGCTCACAGGCGAAAAAAGTGCCCGTGCGACCGCACCCCACGGCAATTTCATCCGCAATTAAATGCACATGGAACTCATCACACAAACTGCGCAGCTGGCGTATGTAGTCGGCGTCATGCATCGCCATACCTACCGCGCACTGTACTAGTGGCTCAACAATTACAGCAGCGATTTGATCAGCGCGACGCTCTAACAAAGTACGCATGGCATGGATGGCACGCTTTGCTACATCAGCAGACAATTCACCGGGCTGTGCCTGACGCGCATCCGGCGACATCACCACATGTGCTCGCTTAACCATACCGCCATAGGCTTCGGTAAACAGCGATACATCGGTCACACCCAACGCGCCTACAGTTTCACCGTGGTAGCTGCCGGTCAGACAAACAAATTCCTGTTTACGAGAATTTCCTGTATTACGCCAATAATGAAAACTCATTTTTAGCGCAATCTCTACTGCCGATGCGCCATCGGAGGCATAAAAACAGTGGCCTAACTGATGCTGCGTTTTTGCTGAAAGCTGCTCTGATAACTGCACCACAGGTTCATGCGTAAAACCAGCCAGCATAGCGTGCTCTAGTTTATCAAGCTGATCTTTTAAGGCTGCATTGATACGCTGATTCGCATGGCCAAATAAATTCACCCACCACGAACTCACCCCATCAAAAAAACGTCGACCCTCATGATCAAATAACCACGCATCCTTACCGTGACTCAATGCCACCAAGGGGAGTTGTTCGTGATGCTGCATTTGGGTGCAGGGATGCCAGACGCTGGCTAAACTGCGTGCCACCCAGTCATCAGAGACGGGTTGAGTTGGTGTGTTCACAGCGGTATCGTCATGACTATGAATTACATCCTGAATACGCCAAAGCGCGTATCCGGTATGGGGGCATTCAAAGCGGCTGATAGACCGAGCGCAAGTACCGTGCGTGTGTCGGCCGGATCTATTACACCGTCGTCCCACAAGCGTGCGCTTGCATAGTAGGGATGGCCTTGTTCTTCATACTGTTCGCGTATGGGCTGCTTGAATGATTCTTCTTCTTGCGCAGTCCAGCTGCCACCTTTGGCTTCTATGCCATCGCGCTTGACGGTTGCCAACACACTCGCTGCCTGCTCACCACCCATGACTGAAATGCGCGCATTGGGCCACATCCACAACATACGTGGCGAGTAAGCCCGCCCGCACATGCCATAGTTACCCGCACCAAAACTGCCGCCGATAATGACAGTGAATTTTGGTACTGCTGCTGTGGCGACGGCTGTTACCATTTTCGCGCCATGACGAGCGATACCTTCATTCTCGTATTTGCGACCCACCATAAAGCCCGTAATATTTTGCAGAAAAACCAGCGGTATCTTGCGCTGACAACAGAGCTCAATAAAATGTGCGCCTTTGACAGCCGATTCAGAAAATAAAATACCGTTGTTAGCAATTAAACCCACCGGCATGCCATGTATATGCGCAAAGCCGCACACAAGCGTTGCACCAAAGCGCGGTTTAAATTCATTGAACTCACTGCCATCGACAATACGCGCTATAACTTCACGTATATCAAAGGGTTTGCGTGTGTCCGTAGGTATAACACCGTAAATTTCTTTAGCGTCGTACTTGGGCTCGACTGGCTCACGTAAAACGAGAGTATGTGTTTTTTGTTTGTTTAAATTTGCGACCAGTCTGCGTGCAATGGATAGGGCATGCAAATCATCATTTGCCAAATGATCGACTACGCCAGATAAGCGTGTATGCACATCGCCGCCGCCCAGATCTTCGGCACTCACAATTTCACCGGTAGCGGCTTTTACCAGCGGCGGGCCGCCTAGAAAAATCGTACCTTGATTTTTAACGATGATGGACTCATCACTCATCGCTGGCACATAGGCGCCGCCGGCTGTGCAAGAACCCATGACCACCGCAATTTGCGGTATGCCTTTGGCCGACATCGTCGCTTGATTAAAAAAGATACGACCAAAGTGTTCGCGATCAGGGAACACATCTTCTTGATTGGGCAAGTTCGCTCCGCCTGAATCGACTAAATAAATGCAAGGCAGATGATTTTGTTCTGCGATTTCTTGTGCGCGCAAATGCTTTTTGACTGTCAGTGGATAGTAGGTTCCGCCTTTAACAGTCGCATCATTACAGACGATCACGCACTCCAAACCTTTAACACGACCTATGCCAGTAATAATGCCAGCGCATGGCGCAGCATCGTCATACATATTCAATGCCGCTAACTGGGAAAATTCCAGAAAAGGCGTACCCGGATCAAGTAACTGATTAATACGTTCACGCGGCAGTAGCTTGCCGCGCCCAGTGTGTTTGCTGCGTGCTGCCTCACCACCACCCAATGTTATTTTTTCGCAGTGAGCACGCAGATCATCAACCAGTGCCCGCATGGCCGCACCATTAGCGACAAACTCCGCTGAGCGTGGATTTAGTTTGCTGTCAATGACGGGCATAGGGCAACTCGATTCATAGTAATGAAAGTTTTACGACAGGCCAAGACGTCATGAAGCAGGCAAGCTAACCTTTGAAATCACCATCGACATAAAACCATCGACTATCACGCCGAATAAACCGGCTGGTTTCATGTAAGCGTCGTGCACGACCACCCACTTTGGCACGCGCAACGAATTCGACTATGCCTTCATCGCCTTCCTGCTGCGCAGAGCGCACTTCTAAGCCCACCCATGTAATACCGGGCTCAACTAAAGGCTCAGGAGGGCATGTGGCAGGATCCCAGGTCGCCCGTAGATAATTTTCTTCACCCAACACATAGGCTGAGTACCGCGAACGCATGAGCTGTTCTGGCGTTTCGGGTATGTCATTACCCGAAATAAAACGACCACAGCAGACATCATAGGATTCGCCGCCACAAGGGCAAGGTTTAATAATTTGTATGCTCATAAATTAATTGCTTAGGCTAGTGCGCGCCCTATCAATATTTTTTGTATATCGCTGGTACCTTCGTAGATCTGACAAACGCGCACATCGCGATAAATGCGCTCGACTGGAAAATCTGCCAGATAACCATAACCGCCATGTATCTGTATTGCCTCGGTACAGATTTTTTCTGCCATTTCACTGGCAAACAATTTTGCCATTGCTGCTTCTTTCAGACACGGCAAACCTGCATCTTTCATTGCCGCTGCATGCCAAACTAACTGACGCGCTGCTTCTAGCTGGGTTGCCATGTCAGCTAAGCGAAACTGCACCGCCTGATGCTCGAACAAGGGTTTATCAAAACTTTGTCTGTCTTTAGCATAACGTAGTGCTGCATCAAAGGCTGCCTGCGCCATACCAACAGCTTGCGCTGCAATACCGATGCGTCCGCCTTCTAATCCAGACAGCGCAATTTTATAGCCCATGCCTTCTTCGGCTATCAGGTTTGCTGCGGGTATGCGGCATTCCTCGAAAAGAATCTGCGCAGTATCGGATGAATGCTGACCTAGTTTTTCTTCTACTCTTGCTACGATATATCCCGGTGTCGTCGTGGGTACCCAAAAAGCACTGATACCGCGTTTACCTGCGGCTTTATCTGTAACCGCCATAACAATCGCAACATCCGCATGCTTGCCACTGGTGATGAATTGTTTCACACCATTTAATACATAACTATCGCCATCGCGCCGTGCCGTGGTACGCAATGCCGAAGCATCGCTGCCTGCAT
>Ga0315899_10003844_pt1 | contig 16308 bp, 20 predicted proteins | sample LakEriMetagenome_2_FD_203518 | JGI IMG/M metagenome (GOLD analysis project Ga0315899, IMG submission 203518) | Freshwater fungal communities from buoy surface, Lake Erie, Ohio, United States - Buoy 4 MA112 | ecosystem: Environmental > Aquatic > Freshwater > Lake | place: USA: Lake Erie, Ohio... | reverse complement strand
CGCACACGGCGTCCTCAGCGGACCCGGCCGTGTTGAGCCGACGGCGCGTGGCGTGTGGTGTGGCGCGTCTGGTTTGTCGCGACACTCGACGTAGGGAGCTTGAGCGTTATCCGGCCTATCGCGCCGCGGCGGAACGCGGCTCCACGCACCAACGACGGGAGTTTGTGCAGTATGCGCATACCATATTTATTACAAATACATGGCAGGACATGTTTGAAGACACTCGCCCGCACAGAGCAGTGCTGCAGCTGTGGGGCGGGGTAAGAAGAGCACCTCGCCTCATGCTTCCACCCGGGCCGCGCTGAGAGGACTCTCGCTGAGCGTCGAGCACCAACGCACACGGATGACCCTCCATCAAACCCCTGAACCACTTGCCCGGGCCTCCAGCAGCGAACTAGAAAGGTGGCGGCTTGTGATGCCGGTCGACTGCAAGGAAGGTGTGAGGAAGCCCCGGCGCCGTGCAGGAGCGGCCCTGCGCCGCTCGCGCGTGTACGTGGGCGCGCTTGCGCGCACACTGTCAGATGACTGTCAGGTCCTGCTCTGCTTGGCAGGTGGGCCGGTGGAGCGCCGAGTAATGAGCATGCTGCGAGCCACGCGCCGGGGCACAAGCCCATCAGGAGAATCAGCGGAGACTGAAGTCGCGCACGCGCGAGACATCCATGTAGCCTCGCCTTCGGGTCCGGAAGCTAGCAACGGCTCAGCTGCGGGACGGGGGACGGCGCCAACGCACAGGGTGCACCATGACTGGTACAGTGGGGTGCCTTTACCAGTCGCAGGTGGGTACGCGGGTCACCCGACCCGAGTGCCGCCGCGGGCCCTGCCGCCGAAGAGGTCTGCACGATCGCCTCCACGATCCTCTGGGGGCCAATGTCGGTCGCGGTCGCCGCTGTCCCAGTGGTCGCCGCCGCCGAAGCGTCCGCTGCCGCCCCCGTCGCGTTCTCGGTCGCCGGCTGAGGGGCTGGAGCAGAGGTCAGAGCGGGTAGAGGAGGTTGTGGGCGCGCGCAAGGAGGAAGTTGCAGATATCAAAGGACTGGTGATGGACCTGCGCAGCCAGGCGGACCTCAATGGTGGTCTTGGGCTCTCTCAGCGGCTGGTGGTCTTGGAGCAGGATCTGCTCGAAAGAGGCTTGGGCCAGGAGAGGGGCCGGGAAGGGTGGGGGGAGAGGGCGACAGCAGAACAGCAGGAGAGCAGCCGGCGGAATCGAGTGCCAGTAGCATTCAAGTCCAGACTAGGGGGTGCAGCTCGGGGGAATCATCGGGGTGGTGGTGGTGGTGCTCGGGACGAGGTGGGGAAGCGTTTCAATGAAACGCTTTTGGTGTCGCTTTCGCTGCCCGCGTTATCAGACTTAGCAGACGCATTCACCGTGCCTGAGATGGATGAGCCTGAGGGGTTGAGCATCCAGGCGGAGATTTCAGGTGATCGGAGCTGCTCACTTCTTTTGCCATTCTGATGTGCGTGTGTCTTGTGCCGTGGTTGGTTCTGATGAACCTTACGAATGGCAGCAAGTCTGGCAAAACTCGAGCGCTTGGAGCGCTTGGAATGGGAGAAAGCCAAGGAGGTGCGGAAGCGGCTTCTGGGGCGGACGAATGGACAGCTAGGTGGTCGTCAGAAAGAGTCGCACATTACTTTGAGCGGTTCGTTCAAATCAGGGCAATCCTCCTCGTCGGGACGTAGCCCCCGCTCACCCTCTCCTACACATTCACTGCACTACACACACACACATGCGTACCTACGTCCACGCGGACAGTCGCAGTCCCCCACCCTGGAGTCTTGGAGCATATCAACACGACCACATCACCGTTCACTTTCTCCCGCCATCGCACGTCAGAGCGGTGGCTACGAGGGAGACATGGGGATGAAATTGGGAAAGGGAAGGAACTTAGAAGCTGTGAAAACGGACGAGTTGGCGCGGTCAGCGCAGCCACTATTGTGGCAACAACTTTTTTTGCAGCGGATGCAAAAACCAGCAGGAGCAGAGGAAAGAAAGCAGGGGAAGGATAACGAGGAAGATGCAGAGATCTTGGCTGAAATTCAAAACTTGCAAGAAAGCTTTCATAGCGTTGTGACTTTCGCGCGGGAGCGTCATCTTTTGGAGGTGTTCTCCTCTCCCAATTTCCCATCATCCCCTTTTCCCTCTTTGCTCTTCTTCTGCGAAAGCGACAAGGTCTAGACAACGGAGTATACGCGACGCACACTGTATCTCGCACAAACACGCATTCACGTCAGTAATCACTTGCGTAAAAACATAACAGGTGGGCACCGAAGAAAGATTGGAAGACATTGGCGCCTCAGCGCTCTTTGCGCAAGGACAAAGCATGGACGAGAATGGGGGAAAGGATCACTGTCCGCTGGATATGGAGTTGACAGACAGTGCAGAACATGGGTGGGATAACAGCAGGCTTGGGACTGACGGGAAGCCAGAGGCGACTGAGGATAGGAGGGGCAGGAATGATCCTGCGCCAGCACGATCATTCCTGCCCGAAGATGAACAACCTGCAACAGGACCAGGAGAAACCAGGGATGTGGTAGGAGAATGGGGTTGGAATGAGAGTGTTGGAAAGGGTGGCGACGAAACAGTTGCAGCGCCTCTGTCTTTGTCGCTGCTCAACTCAGTCATCTTGCCACTGAAGTCCGTCTTTCCCATCTCACCAAGTGTTCCCGTTTGTTCGTCTCCCTCTCCTAGTGGAGGCGAGGAGGCTTGTAATTCGAGTGAGAACAAGGTCGAGCGGGAGATTCAGAGTGTCAAGAGGTTGTCCGATCAGAACCTGAAATTATCAGCACAGTTGACAGATTGTTCAATTAATTTGAGGACGGTGCAGCTTGATAACATGGACTTCCGTCGCTTGCTAGAGTCTGAGCGTGCTAAGCAAAAGACATTTGAAGACGAGATCAAGCGCCTCAACGGAATCGCGTCTCTCCGAGAAAAGATGATCAAAGGTTTGGTGCAGTTGTGCGTAGACCGTCGCAGTAGAGAGATGCAGCGGCGAACCTGGTATAGAATCGGTCGCGTGGTGCAAATCTCAAAAGATGCGCGTCAACGAATGGCGCAAAAAAATCTGGACACGCAGCTCCAACTCCGAGACTACATGGCTCAACGGTTACAGCTGCTAACCGGGCGCTTGTTGCGAAATATGTTTAGGAATCTTCTTTATGTTTCTTTTGTCCGTTTTCGGGAGCATGTCACTGCGTCCCGTCGCCGAAGAGCTCGAGCGAAGAAAGCTGACGTGCGTTATCACCGTGCCTCCTCGAAGCGGGCTTGGATGCTCTATTTTGCAGCGACAGAGCTCCGATTTCTTAGAAGACAAAATGTTTTAAAGCGCCTGCGACGTTTCCATCAGAATGTGGCACGCAGAATTCTGAGGTGCTGGCGCAAAGTATGTTTTGAGATCCACAATCACAAATCACAGAATCACCTGATGTCAGGCCAAAATAAGGCACCTTACACAGCACGCGCACTCCGCGATACTCTTGGACCACAGCCCGCCTGCGGCCGTTATCACTCACTGGACACAGTTACAGAGCTTGTCAGCGAGGGTGAGCAGCTGCAGATGCAGCTAATGCAGGAATGTGATGCACTTGCGCTTGAGCGAGATGTCCTTCAAAGACAGCTTTTCGCCGAGCGCGAGATGCTCGTGAAGCTTGAAGAAGAAAAGACAGCTCTATCATCCTCTGCACTACAGCACTTAAACTGGATAGAGCTGGAATACAAGGCTCATCAAAAGCAGGCCGAAAATCACATGATTCACTGGCAACTAGAGCAGTTGCGAAAGCACACACAACGGCATCAGTTGCTCCTGAAGTCGATGGTGTTCAAGGAGCTGAAGCAAACTGTTGCATTTCACCATTGGTTACGGCGAAAGATCTCACGCAATGCTCGCCTCAGAGTCTTTCGGAGCTTTTGTCGCGCGCTCTCGGAGCATCGCAACGACTATGTCGAGCGCAATCTGTTGGAAGTTCGTGAGCAGTTGGCAACAACTAAGAAAATGCTGTTGCTAGCTTTCGAATATCAAGCATCGTCACCTCTGTCGCGGAATGTGTCCCCACAATCACCTGAGCACTTTTTGTCGTTGTTGAACCGCTCCCTATCATTTGGATCGCAGGTGTCACCAACGCGCGATGATGAAATGCTTGGAAAAGTAGTGGGTGGGCATCTTGGGGATTCGCGACCTTCACATACAGCACAGGATGGTGGGAGTCCCAGAAGCAAGGCAAACTCCATAACACAAGCTCCTGTTGGCACGCCTCCTACTGGAATAATCCCCTTTCTTACTTCACTGGGGGGCACGTTTACTACTGCACCGGGGGGCACGTTGTTAAGTCTGGATCCTGCAGCGGAGCAACGGTCCTCGGAATGGGTGTTTGCCAGCGCTTACCTGCATGCCCAGAGAAATCAGACAGGAGGCGACGATGACTCGGCAGTACGTCCAGATGGTGTTGCCACTGCAGGAGGCGGACAAGCACAAGTGGGCTTAGCCCCTGAAATTTCACCGATTCATTTGCCAAGGCACCCAGTGGCACGTGGGAGAAATTTGGAGCTGCCCAGCATCTCAGTGATGCCACATCGATGGGCAACTTTACTGGACTCTCCTACGTCCTCCCAAAAGGCCCCCGGTAGGGCCCCCCTAAGCGCTGACAGAGAAGAGGGCAAGAGGCACGAAGGAGGGAGGGGGAGAAGGAGAGGGAGTGGGAGAGAGAGAGGAGTAGCCGACAGAGATGATGATCATGTAGAGGAAAGACAAAATCATAGAGATGGTGTCGAGTTCGAAGAGGATTTTCACGCACACTCCGATAACACACACGAAGGAAGTGAGTCAGAAGATGAAAAGTTGGCGTGGAATGGAACTGAGGGCAAGGCAAAACGAGAACAGGATTCGAGCGACAGATCGCACTGGATCGCGAATTCTCAACACAAATCAGAGTCGATTGTAGATCAGCGGGTGGTGCAGAGGTGTGACTTATATGCAGAGCTGATCGTCATGCCTTTTGCCCTTGAATCTGTCTTGTTATATTGAAATATGTATATGTCTGTTGTATGTGGAAGCCGCTGATAAGTGTGTATATGATCCCATGCGCGCAGGCGTACATGTTTGCCTTGGTGGGAAAGGCTCCTAATGTGCAATGTCGGTCATACACACACATGTGCACCATGCCATGCATGCATGCGTATATCCGTGCATACAATTAGGTTTTTACAAGAAACTATGGATTTTAGCGAAGACACAGAACTCACTTACGATCAGGTCCGAGTCCATGTGTGTGAGAGAGAGAGTGTGTGTGAGTGTGTGAGTGTGAGTGTTTGAGAGTGTGTGTGAGTGTGTGTATGTGCATTATGAAGTCAAAAGAGACGGACAACGCATTGTGTTAGCATGTCTCATTGCGTGTGTGCATGTGGATCCATGTTCGCGTATGTATGTCGTGTGTGCTAGTGTGTGCAAATCCCATCATGCATACAGTGATTCGTGAAACCATGTGGTGCAGATTTTGCCTGCGATGCTACGGAGCGGGTTTTCAGAGCAGCAGTGCTCAGAAATTTTTCAGGACCTCGTGCTTGAAGGCAAATCAGCTTCTTCTGAGGCACGACGAAGGAACAGGGAGACATGCGAGGAGGCTGTAATGGGAGCAAACGGCGAGAATGGTCCGGTGGTTCATTCTTCATCCTCCTCCTCCTCTTCCTCTTCTTCCTCTTCTTCAGAAGAGGAAGCAGAAGGTGAAAAGGGACCGCAAAGGCGACCAAGTGCCCTGCATCATAGCAGCCCTCTCGTCCAACAGTTGGCTGTGATTGATGGTGAGTCACAGAGTGAATCAAAAAATAGATAGGGCCCATTCAGGCATACTGGGTGTGGTGTAATGCTGGAGTGACTGTGACTCATTCGTGAAGCGAATGTGATTGTTGAATGGCAGGTCTTCTTGATGATGTGCTTCGATCGTCATCAATTGAAATGAATAGTCATCTTGGTGCATTAGCTGGCACAGCACCACGGGAAATCCAAACGAATGATACCTCTAGTGGGTGCCAGGACGGTAGAGTCAATGACGGCCAAGGTTCTTGATTCCATTTATCTACGAAGCATTTCTGCATGCACCCATGCATCGTGAATTCTTGAATACACAGACACACGAAAACACTCACGAATTATCGTCTCTATTACACACGTACAATAGAACTGCTGTCGCTAGAAGCTATATCTCTGGAAGATGATGGCATTGGAATTATGGCGCTGGGCCGCAGTACCCCGATCCCGTCCCCTGTGCTCCGAGCAAACGCTTTCAGAGAAATGGTTGAAGAGGTCTCATTTGTTTCTGTTGCTTTCGTTCGCCTGCTCCCTTGTGTCTTTTTCTGTAACTGTCCTTGTCTTTTATGATACGCTCTCACATTCTTGTCGCACGTAATATCGAAGATTGAGATGCGGCACGAGGAACTGCTGCAGGACATTGACATGCAAAGCGACCCTGGGAGCCCTGCCCGAGAACGTGGTCAACGGGGCGAGGAACTGAGAGAAGAGCCTGATGACAGGGATGCGAATGACGAGGGAACCTGGTCGGGAGGAAGGGAATTTTTAATCGGGATGCTCTCGGGAGAAGGTGGTCCCATGGAAACAATTCCAGAGGGCGAATGAATACATGCAATAATAAGCTATAATATGCCCGGTATGACCGGGCGACACCCTGGACCCCCGTCATGGAAGTATTTGTGACAGTATTGTCCCTGATAAACTCTCTTTCTCTCTCTATGCATGTATGTATATGTCATTGTGTAAGTATCTTTTCGCATACAGGCTGGGTTCGTAGAATATTTGATCCTTCCGCTTGAGCCTTGCTGACGGACAAAAAGATGACGAGCATGCATTGTCATGTAACATTACAAATAGAATTACAAAAACCCATGTCTGATGGGTTTAGCTCAATAATGGAAGATTTCTTGAATGAATAATTTAAATTCTTGGGGTGGAACCTTGGCATACCATCGGCAGCAAGCGGAATTTAAACTGTTGGCAAGCGTCTTGACGTCATTGGATTTGCTATGGTTCAGATCGCAACCACTGGCTGAGCGCATGAACAGAGAAGCTCAATAAAGTTGTCAACGGAGTCAGAGGAGAAGCCAGGGGAAGAGCGAGGGAAGGGAAAGAAGGCAGGAAGAAGGATAGGCCACTTCCTGTTCAGACCCAGTCGATCTCCTTGTTCTTTGTATCCTCCCCCTCTGGCAACAGTTCCTTGAGTTTCCCAACTGCACTCACATCCAGACCCGCACACGTGCACACACACACACACACACACACACACACACACACACAATGAGATTGCTCCACAGTAGCGTTGCTGGACATCACCCATCGTGTTACGATAATGCACACATGCAAATAAACAAAAATGCAGACGTATAGGGTCACCTTTTGCTTGCTCAGCTGCAGATTTTTTCTCCATTTTCTCCACAATCTCCTCCACAATCTTGCGGCTAAACGACCCGCCATGTTTTCGCCCAGCAATATTTGCTTGACGCTGCGCGTGCAGCGCAGGGCTAAGAAGATGCCAATCAACCGCAGAATCCTCAAGTCCATCTAGCCCACTTCTTGCTCCGCCTCCTGGAGGCGGCGAGCTCAAATCAGGGGTGGAACGGCCAGGCTCTGCCACGTGGCCACTTATCGACGAATCATTGGCAAAGGAGGATGCAACGGGCGACTCCTGCAGGCTTTGCCCGGAGAGCCGATGAGAAAAACTTTCCCTGTCAGAAAATGGAGAGCCGGTCCACGTCAGCCGAAATGCGTCGACATCTCATAGCAACTGTGCAAACCGTTACCGATAACTCAAGCGAATATATATACATACACACACATAAACCTCTTTTCAGCCTGCAGGGCAGCATGCAGGGCAGCTTCACGTTTTCGGCCCTGTTCTGCTGCGATCTCTGCCTCCATGCACGCCTGAAAAATGACGCAAGACAGATAAGGATGCATGCACGCATGCTTGACTATTGACACTCCTATGATAAACTGGCCTGAGAAAGCGAGTAAAAACATCACCTGCAAAACGCTTCGGAACTGATTCTGCAAATCTTCACGCTCTTTATCCCATCGCATCTGAGCATTCAGGTACTCATTCTTGAGCTCCTTGAGCTCGTTACCGCTTCCATCCATTGACCCCGGACGACTTCCCCTGCCCTGTTCCGTGCCGTCGGAAGCTCCTGCCATCGATTTTTGAATCTCTTCACTGACTAGCACAGTTCCATGCTGAGCAGCGGCTTGCAAGTCGGACATCTCCGAAAGTATTGCCTCTCGCTCGCGCTGCCACCGATCCTTTGCGCCTTCATACTCCATCTTAATCGCCTTCAATTCTAATTCTAAAAGGTGCTCCTTAGTCGAACTGCTCCGCGCCTCCTCTCCTGGCAATTCGTCTTCGCGGCAGATGCGCTGGCCTGGATTCTCCTTGTGAACCGGTTCCTCCTGCAACGACGCTCCGCCCCAGCCCCCTTTGCTGCTAGCCTCAATTCTGCCTTCCTGAATCCTGCCGAGCCCGTCAGAGATACTGCCATCCATGTCCTTTTCAGCTACAGGACTTTCACCTGAAGCAGCTGCACGCTGCACCCGCGCGCTCGACATTTCGGCCCTCAATCTCGCAGTGACTTCTGGCGACAGCGCCGGAGGAGACACAGGGCACTGCGCACCCACGGCCGGCGACCGACCGCCTGGCACATGCGATGGCGCTTGCCGTGTGGAATTCCCTGGCAAATTGAGCATGACAGGTGTGACGGGTGTATCGGCTTTTCGCTGCTGGCTTTCAAGTTCGCCTCGGAGCTTGTCAATTTGTGTCAGCAGCTCTCCTTGCTGAAAAGCCCCACCTGGTTCCCCGCCCAACGTGTTTGCACCTGCATTAATCCGCTCGAGCCAAAGCCGGATGGCTTCGGCTTCCGCACTGCACACGCACGGTGTCAATGTATGCCGCTTTCGGTATCGGAGAGGACAAGGAGGAAGGGAATGCGAGTACCTGAACAATGTGCAAGCCTCAACGCTGAGCGAGGAGCAAGCGGAAGCTTCGAGATAAAGTTGTTGCGCGAGAGTATTTACTTTGGTCATTAAGATTTCTGCCTTGAGCCGAAGATCACAGTACTTTGAGCGCCACTCGTCCGCAGCCTGCAAGGAGAAGGGCCAAAGGATTGCAAGAAAGAGGCCGCCGGGATGGAAAGGAGGGTCGAGTGAGCAAAGCGAAAATGTGTTGGCGGTAAGCGTATGCATAAATCAATAGCAAAAACCAAGACACAATGAACGCACACACGCACCGCCTCTAGGTCCTCAGCGATACGATGAAGCTGCTCTTCCGCCGCAGGATCAATCCCTCCTCCTCGGCCACCGTTTGCAACTTCTGTTACTGCGCTAACTTGCTTGAGCTTGAGTTCCAAAACCACCTTTCGTAAAAACCATATGCACACAGTGACGGAAACACCATCTCCTCAATCAAGACACACGCGTACGTGCACATCTACACATGCATGCCACACAAAGAAAACACACACACACAAACGCACACATCTACACATGCATGCCCATGCATGCTTGAATGGATGCAGCACGATGAATGAAAACCTTTTCATCGACGACTTTGCGCAAGCTGGAGCGTTCAGCCTGGAGGCTGTTGCGCAGCTTGCTGCACTCCGCTTCAAGTCCTACGATCCTTTCCAGCTCCGACACCTGTCCCCAATTCATTGCATGATTATCATCATCTCAGTACTCACATTGCGCTTACATGTGCATTGTTGCAAACGCGTTTAATGCACGGGTAGATGCTCATGTAATAATACATTTACATACGAATACACACCGATTCCTTCATCTCTAGGCTTGCGCTGAGCGCGTCACGAGCCTTTAGGGCCAGGCGCAAATCTGATTCGAGAGACGCAATCATATCCGTCTGCTCATCCGCATCTCTGCGCAGCGCCGACCACCTTTCTTCGAGGCCGGCGCGAGACAGTTTTTGGCTCTCATGTGCCGCTTCTAGCTCTTTTAGGGCCTTGAGTGTCTCCTCGTACCGCTCCTGCTTGCCGTGCGTGGGCGTCAGTGTAAGCACGCAATGGGTGAACGGGTGAATCCGTGTAGTGCGTGTTTGCGCGTGTTTGCGCGCGCATGTGCATAGTATAGTAACCCATAGACACACACAGCGAACAAGTAAACCTAACTCCAAACTCACACGCGTGCGCACGAGCTCATGCTTTACCTCTTGAAAAACACGCTCCTTGAGGGCGACTTTTAGTGCCTGCCTTGCTTCTTCCAGATCTTGCTGAGCATGGTTAGACAATGAAGTCGAAGCCTGTGTGCGCCATGTGTGCGAATGTGTGTGTATGTGTGTGCATGCGTGTAGGTGAGTGTGCGCATTCTTGCGTGCGTCTATGTGCATTTACATATGCATCCGATGCACCCACGTACAGATGCATATGCATCTGTACATATATACATAGGCAGATGTACAACGGCATGCATTTATGACCCGTTACATGTACACATCGACATCATGAAAATGCGCGCGCGTACGTGCGTACACAATTCTGACTCTGTGGCGCCATCGAGAACACTCGGTCTACCTCATCCAACTTCTGCGCCTCTTTGCGTGAACAAGCAAGTTGCTGCTCAAGATCCTCCGCTCTGCTTGCCAATTCATTCGCAAAGGCAATCGCTTTCCTCGCCTCTTCACGAGAAGCGGCCAGCTGTTGCTCCAGCACGGCCTTTGCCTCTATTAGACTGTTCCTGAGCAATTGGCATTCCCCGCTGTGTTTCTCTCGCTCTCGTTGCTGCTCGGTGTCCTTCTCTGACGCCGAGCGCCGGGCCTGCTGTAGCTGCTGCTGACTCGCCTCCAGCTCCATCTCAGCTGCAGAGAAGAAAGTATGTTACGGGGTGCAGGCATGTTCGTTAGATGGGCTCATTTCAATACAACACACAACACTTTAGCACACTTGCGGAAACCTGACACTCGCGCGTGCTGGTTTTCTCTTCCTCTCTCTGTCTCGCTCGCTTGCACGCAAACACAACCTTTTTCTTGCTTTTGTCTGCTTTGCCTTAACTCGCTTCGCAGCTCCTCGCCCTCGCGTCGTACCCCTTGCGCCTCCTGTTGCAACAAAATCTGGGGGTGCGTGTTTGTTTTTATGTGCCCAACAGTCCTTCCATCCACGCAAATATTAGCGCCACGTGTCAGCATATCAAATATGCTGACACGCGGCGCTGATATTTGCGCCTTTCGCGTGCACGTACGTATGATTATGTCCATGCATACAATCACGTCAAGTATGCCAACACCTGCGCAAAAACACAACACACACACACAAACAGCACCTCCGCATCCTTCCGCTCCTGCTTCAAACTTTGCTCTCGCCCTCTCAACGTCAAGTCTCCTCCTCCTTCAACATTGCTGCTGCCTTGCACCAATCCATCAACACACTCCTTCAACAAGACGCCTGCTCTCAGGCGCTTCACGGTGTGTGCAAGTTCTGAGTCGTGTGAGTGGATGCGGTGTAGACTTGGCAGCGCTGGCACCGCAAAGTCGCCCATGTTCTGCTTGTGCGCGGGGGATGCGGGTTAGCAGTGAAAACGAGGAATGAGAACCAAAGAACGTTACCTTCTCGCTCATGGTGTTCCCACGAATTTCGATGCAAACGAGCATGAACACACACACACACACACACACACACACACACACACACACACGCACACCTGGCATTTTTGGAGCCGGGCAAGCAGATTTGACTTAATCTTGATAACCTGATTGCGTACGTGCTTGCAAGCATATGTCAGTTCGTGTTTGTGCAGGTGTTTGCGCAGGTCAGTTGTAGAAAATGGGATTTCTTTGCCCCGGGTACTTGAAATAGGTCCTTGCAAACGAAATATGCGTTTTTGTGCATGTCCACGAGAATTTGACCTGCATCTTCCTCGGCGTGTGGAGGGTGGCCAGAGCGAAATGTTTCACTTGCTTCAGTGCGCTAATCATATCCGACAGCTCATCCTCCTTATCAGTGAGAAAATGAGAAAGGCGGGAGGGTTTGAGAAAGAGAGAAGGAGTTCAGGCAGAGAGCACGCGCGAGAAGAGAGAGAGGAAGAGGAAGGGAGCAGGTCAGTGGGTTAGAGAGAGAGAAAATGAGATGTAGGGAGAGGGAGAGAGGAAGAAAGGGAGAGAGGGAGAATGACCAACAGCATATCTTACAAATAAATACACATACACATACTCATTTGTGTATATAGGTACATATGCGCACAAATGCACAAACAATTATGCACGTGCTTGCAGCCTGCTTGTGTACACATACACACGCGCACCAACTCCTCTCTCACTTGCACATCGTGACATGTTTTAGCACTAAATTAAACATTTAACACACACACACACACACACACACACGTACACACACATACACACACACACATTCAGCACAACATACCTTGCCTTCCCACTCCGAGTCCCTGCTCTCTTTCTCTTGTAACACGGCCTCCATTGCTTCCTGACCTCTTCCCCGAACAAACTCCACAATCTCAGACTGGCATCTCTCGATATCAAGACATGCTTCATCGGCATCTGTGTGAAGCTGCTGCCTCCAATCGTGTACGGTGCTCCTGTGTGTGTGTGTGTGTGTGTGTGTGTGTGTGTGCTTGTGTGTAGGTATGTACGCACGGCAATGTTGACGAACATGCACATCGCCACACCTGCTTGCATCAAGCCTTCTCTCGACGAGATCGCATTTCGATGCCAGTGTCTGTATTTCACTTGCTGTCGCCGCCATGATTTCGTCCACTCCCTCAAGCGTGTGCATGGGGGGCGGGTGCTCCAACAGGGCGCATTTCGAGCACACTATCATATTGCAGCTAACGCAGAAAAGATCGAGCTTGTGATCAGGGTGTTTGACGCAAAACTCTGTCGTGTCCAGACGCAAGCTAGAGCGCCGCCCCAGCACGCCTCTACCCGCGTCGCTTTGAAGTTCCTGCATTGTCACGAGGGTGTGGCCTACGGTGGCTCGCTGCCGGGAGTGCATCGAAACACAGAGCTGGCACAGGAATTTCGAGCACAGTTCGCAATAGTGCGTAGCGTTGGCGTCATCGCCGATGCACTCATTGCTGCAAGCTCGCTCGCGGCCGCTTGTGAGTTGGTGCTCATCCAGCATGTCAAGAACCACGAAATTGTCCACGAGCTCTTCATACCCAACGTCTTCTCGACACATGGGGCACCGGCGTCCAGGGCCCTTGTACTTGGCCAAATCACGAGCACAGGAAGCGCAGACCGAGTGAAAACATGGTAGCAGCTTTGGCGCAAACTCACCTGCGTATCCATGCATGCAAAAGTCCACAATCCGAGTTCATGCAAGCGGTAATGGGTCACCCACGGCGCATGCTTTCACACACTTTTGGATGCACGCTCGCGCGCAAAGAGAGAGAGACGCCGACCAACATGAACTCACCGACGCACTTTTGGATGCACGCTCGCGCGCACAGAGAGAGAGATGCCGACCAACATGAACTCACCCCCGGCGTCGGTGTAGTCTCCGCTGCATTGCGGGCACATGAGCTGGGTCTCTAAAACACCCTCGCCCTCTGCACGTGGCGTTGCCACCGCTAGGCAAATCGCAGCTTCATACTCGGATCCTTCCCCCTGCGCCCTCATTTCCCCCTCGCTACCACAATCACCAGCCCCCGCCTGTCCTCTTGCCTTAGTGCTGCCAACGTGCCTGCTTAGCGCACCAGCAGCAACTCCGCGAGGGGTGGCATGCCCTCCGCCCGCTGTGCATTTGCCAGCGGCAAACAACCCTAAATCGACAGTGGACTTCATGGGGGGAATAGCCAAACTCGCACGTCCACGGAATGTGGAGTTGACAGATACTTCTGGTTGCTTGTGCTCAGAGGTGGACAGCTTGCTTGTTGCAGGATTTTGGATTTTGAGCGCCACGCGCTCTCCTCTCCTCCGTATGGCCTGTGTGTGGCAAACAACTTCCAGTTAAGCCGGTGTCTCCAGCGATGGAATGTTCAGAGAGAGAGAACCTCGTCCTCATCATTTTAAGCGCACGGGAGAGGGCATCGATTGCTAATGCGAGCATGAATGTGGTCGGCTTCTGCTCCCTACAATAGCAATTACTATAGCAGACCTGCTCCCACTCCCAATCGGCTTTGCTCTTGGTCCAATCAGGCGGTGGTTGATCGTCATCATCTACGCCAGTCTCTGCATGGTGTTCCCCCATATTTCAGAGGCGGGGCGCGCACGTCTGTAACCTCTCTTCCTCGGCTTTGCAGTCTGCCTCGACCATAGTCCCGGGCACACGCACACGCAGGAGGACGCGGATGCCTGCACCCGCAAGCGTTGGGCGGGGAGCAGGGAGGGAGGAAAGAGACCAGCGGTCACGAGGCTCGCTTGACTGGCCTCTACCCCACCCGAGGATGCGGACGCGCCTCTTCCAAGGTCACTGTCAGCAACCTGCCTGTGCAGGCTGGCCGCGGCATCAGCGGACAATTCGCCCGAGCTTCGCGCACTGCCCACGCTGGGCTTGGACTTGCCTGGCAGCACGCAAACACCAACAGCGCGGGTTTGGTCACAGGTGGAAGGAGAACTCTAAGTGTGTGCGTGTTGTGTGTGTGTGTGTGTGTGTGTGTGTGTGTGTGTGTGTGTGTGTGTGTTTGCGCGCTTCATTTCACACATTACGCATCGCTGTTCACACGTCATGCAGCGCACGGCCCGCCGCGCTCTCTCTCCCCGGCCCCCTTCATCACCAGAAGACTTCTTCTTCGGCATGAATTTCGTCGATTTGCAGCCACCCACATTCACGAACGTGAGGTGCATCACTGCAATGGCCTAGTGGATGCAGAGGCCGCGCAGTAACAGAGAGGAAGCGGACGTATTTGCCGCAAGACCTGTCGTTGCTGCTGCGATCATCGCCGCGGCCTCGGCCATTGCAGTCGCCGTCACAGCCATCGCCGCTGTCTTGATCGCGGAAGCCGCCGTGGCAGGCGCTCTGGCGCTGGCGCCCGGGTCGTTTGCCGGGGGGCAGACACCGCGCATATTCAGGGTGTGTCCGCTGGTCTTCCCAGTATCTCTCCCTCCTGACCGCGACAAACCCTGAAGATGGAAGCAGGGCATGCCAGGAGGTGCGGAACGTGCTTGCTCTTGCTCTTCACGGCGACATTACAGCTCCCGAGCGTCTGCGGCGTACCAATAGGCCGCAGCAAGCCGGGAGGAGGGATGGGAGCGCCGCGCAGGGAAAATCCAGGCGAAACACCGGGCGTAGGAGGAGGGCGTACGGCGCCATTTCTCACCGGACACACCACGTATTCTGTAAATGTTACAGACTCCAGTGATCAAATCGGTGCGTCCAGTCGGTTGCAGCATAATTGTCGACAGCTCCGGCTCGACACGTGCGCCACCGCCCCTGGTTTTGACCTCCTGATGTGTGTGTGTGTGTGTGTGCGCGCGCGCGCGCGCGCGTGCAACAGTGGACGTGTTCTACCCCATTCGGTGGAATGGGACTCGCGCGCGCAAGTATGGCCTGATCTCATACGCACACGGCTTTGATGGCGGCGGCGAGGTTTGTGGAAGTCAACACGCACAAACACACACGCACACACACACGCACACACGTGCACACTCGCACACACGCGCGCACGCACGCACGGAGATGGACATCTACACGTATCACACCAGGTGAACAGTTTTATGCATCATCCATTGTTTTTTTTTTTTACACCAGGTGAACAGTTTTATGTATCATCCCTTGTTGCACGACCTGGCATCGTGGGGCTACGTTGTTGCTGCGTCTAGGGCCTGTAACCTCGGGTATCTTTTTTGTCTTTTGTCTTATCTTTTTTGTATTTCACCGATGCACGAACTGGTGTCGTGGGGCTATGTCGTCCGCTGTGTATTTTTTTTGTATTTTTTGTGTTTTATCTTCCACTGATGCTCGTGTTGCTGCGTCTCTCTCACTCGTACACACATGCGCGTGCGCGCGCGCGCACACACACACACACACACGCACACACACACGTGTGTGATGACCCAGAGGCCTCCCCTGTGACCCCCTTTGCACCCGTCCTCATCCCTCTCGCTCCCTCTCACTCAGCCAGTCTCCCTGTGCGCTTACGCACGCTCTCTCTCACACACACACACATTCACACGCGCACACGCACACACACACATACACACAGGTGTATTGATGACCCACCGAGCCTCCCCTATACACACACACACACACACACACACACACACAGGTGTGTAGATGACCCAGCAAGCCTTCCATATGAACCCTGGGGATTCCGGAACTACTACTTGCAGCAGCTCAAGGTGTGGGGGAAAAAAAAAGGG
>Ga0315899_10003843_pt1 | contig 16309 bp, 13 predicted proteins | sample LakEriMetagenome_2_FD_203518 | JGI IMG/M metagenome (GOLD analysis project Ga0315899, IMG submission 203518) | Freshwater fungal communities from buoy surface, Lake Erie, Ohio, United States - Buoy 4 MA112 | ecosystem: Environmental > Aquatic > Freshwater > Lake | place: USA: Lake Erie, Ohio... | reverse complement strand
AGCAAATCAAAGGCTATGAAAACCTTGATTTTAGAGATATTGAGGGCTTTTCAGTCAGCAAGGCCATTATTGTAAGTGCTGGTACGCCTGCTGTGATTTTATTAACGGACGATTCTGGTCAGAGCTGGAAGGAAGTTTATCGCAATGAATCTAAAGAGATCTTTTTGGATGGAATGGATTTCTGGGATGCTGATCGGGGCATTATTTATGGCGATCCAATTAAGGGTCAATTGGTTTTATTGGAAAGCAGGGACGGAGGCATAAGTTGGCAAAATATCAGTGCTCAGAATACTATTGGTTTAATTGATGGAGAAGCAAGTTTTGCAGCAAGTGGCACTAACATTCGCACAGGAGAGGGAGGGAAGGTTTGGATTGCAACCGGTGGTGTCCAATCCAGATTATTCAGATCATATGATTATGGATTGAACTGGAAAGCCAATGCATTGCCGATTATTCAGGGAAAGAACAGTACCGGTCCGTTTTCCATTGCATTTTATAAGAATAAGCATGGAGTTGCAGCCGGAGGAGATTTTCTTTCAGATACCTCGAGAGTCAACAATTTGGTTCTAACAAAAAATGGCGGACAGGACTGGAATAAACCAGTAATCCCTTTATTCGGCTATCGCTCGGCTATAGAATATTTATCAAAAAATAAATTACTTGCGAGCGGACCAAAAGGCACCGACCGTTCTACCGATGGAGGTAAAACCTGGATGAAACTTTCTGATCAGGGATTTCATACGGTTAGAAAGGCAAAATCGGGAGATCTGGTACTGCTAACGGGTGGGAATGGGCGTATTGCTATTTATCAGGACTGATTAGATCAGCTATTCAATTTTAATAATAAATTGCTAGTATGTATCTTGAAATCAATAACAATCAGGACAGCAATATTAACTTGTATATAAGCGACAAACCGCCAAAAAAAAATTATGCGTGAGCTGGTGAAAGGGCTGCATTGAAGTTAAGGGAGAAGGTAAAAATGCTTGCGCGTGAGCGTATCACATAATTGCTGGATGCGGATAGCAAATGTCTCGAGAACGGGACTTTTGCTGCAGAAGATATGTGCCAGAATGTCGTTGGATGCCCATTCGCAGATTTAGTCATAGGTATTGGGTATGTTTCGGACAGAGGGTTGATGGAATTATAGATCCTCTGGAAACCTGGAAACTGATATCAATGGGAATTGAAGCAGCAAACCAGTCGACAATAAAGAAGATATTTAATCTGGATTTTTTACAGAATAAAACAAACAAATGAAGTACATATTTACAGTTATAATGTTGTTTGGATCTCTGTGTCTAAGCGCCCAGACCGGTAAAAAACTCCATAAGAAAGCTATCGTTGTGGATACTCATGGGGATATTTTATCCGATCAGATCAAATCGGGAATTGATATTGGAATACGACAGAAAAGTGGAAACTTTGATCTGGAACGTGCGAAGGAAGGTGGATTGGATGTGCAGGTTTTTTCAGTTTGGAGTGACTATACTGGAGGATTTGCGTTGGCAAACCGTCAAATTGATTCGCTGGATGCACTGATCAGTCGGCATCCGGATAAAATTGCGAAGGTAAGAACTGCTTCAGAATTGAAATTTACTGTGAAACAAGGGAAAATGGCGGCTATGTTTGGCGTTGAAGGCGGACATATGATTGAGAACAAGATTGAAAATCTGGAAGCCCTTGCTAAACGGGGAATGATGTATATGACCTTGACATGGAATAACAGTACTCCATGGTCGAGTTCTGCTTATGAAGAAACTTTTAAAAAGGATAGTTTAAAACAAATCGGACTTAATGATCTGGGGAAGCAGATTATAAAGCGGATGAATGAGCTTGGTGTGATTGTGGATCTCTCGCATGTGGGTGAGACTACTTTTTACGATGCAATTAAGGTATCTAAAAAGCCAGTAATGGCCTCACATAGTTCTGCTTTTGTGTTTAATGCTCATCAGCGGAATTTGAAAGATGAACAGATCAAGGCTATTGCTAAAACAGGTGGAGTGGTTTTTGTAAATTTTTATACCGGGTTTTTGGATAGCACGTATAGCGGAAAGCTAAAGCAGTATGCTGACCGACATAAAGCAGAATTGAGCGCTTTGACAGTGAACTATAATAGTCGGTCCAGGGCTTCGGAAGAGATTAATAGTAAATACCGTCAGGAATTAGAGGATATGCGTGCCCCATTATCATTACTCATAGATCATATAGATCATATGGTTAAACTTGTTGGTGCTGAACATGTTGGTTTAGGTGCTGATTATGACGGAGCAGAGTCTTACCCAAAAGGTTTAGATGATGTTTCTAAATATCCGCTGATTACTGAAGCTTTATTGCAAAGGGGGTATTCAGCTAAAGATGTGAGGAAGATATTGGGAGGGAATTTTGTTAGACTCCTTTTGAAAGCTAAAAGCTAAAAGCTTAAAGCTGAATGCGGGGATTGGGGTTAATTGGAAAAATTTTGCTCTTATGAGGATACCTAAGCGCCCAGTATCCCCCGCTGGCGGGGGAATTAAAGGGGGAGGATAGTCATAAAGCTTAAAGCAAAAAGCTGAAAGCGGGGATTTGAGTTAAGATTAAAATTCCTGCTTAGCCAGGCTGTCATCCAGGATGTATCTTAGCCCTATTTATACTCGTTTGCAATTATCAACTCTCCATTCTCCACTCTCAATTATAACAGATCTCTCCTCGCGGCAAAATCATCAAAACTTAATAATTATTTTCGCTAGTGAGATGACGATTAATTGTCAACTGTCAATTATCAACTGTCAACTAATTAAATGTTCCACCAATACGTCATCTTCAGCACCAGGAACCTGTTTTTGACAGAAAATGGTGAAGGCAGGTAATTATCTGTATAAACGATAAATATGTCGGATGCGGGCTTATAACGCCATTGTACTCGGGTATTTACATTAATATTATCACTTTGCTCATTGTACTGCACAAATCCTGTAAAAAATAGCTTATTGGTCATGGTTACATCCAGGCGAGGGCCAACTAACCAAAATTTGCGGTTATTCCATGGATTGGGCAGTTTGATGTCATTATAACTTGAACTAAGGGCAAAACTAACATAAGGCTGAAATCGGTAGCCAAACTCCGTTGTTAGATTTAACCGGGTACCGTCCGCATAATATCCCCCATAGCGTGTAGAAAATGAGAAGGTATAGAGGCTCTGCGGACGGGAAGTAAATTCTGTCCCAAATGAACTCCAGCTATGTTCCGTTCCACTGGGCAAGGTGGCAATTCCGGCATTTGTTGGGTCGAAGGGTTGTAATAACTTCACATAATCGTTTGCTGTCCACGCAGTAAAGCTTGCCCTGCTTCTAAAATTGAAGCTATAGGCAATAAAATTAGTATTATCTGTGGGCTTAAAGGACTCATTAAAATAATTACTACTAAAAAATTTAGGTCCGTGGCTAACCAGTTTGCCAGCCTTTGGAAAAAAGAGATAGGAGGCCGACGGATTCAGATGCACGTATCCGCGTCTGGGTACATACCCTACTTCGGCATTATAATTTAAGCCTACATATTCATGCTGCCAGTTCAAATCCCAGTTTCCGGTCCAGTAGCGTAGGTTAGCAGCCTGCATCATATCCTTTCCGCGTTTATTCGGACTGAATGATTTCATGCTCACAGCCTTGCCTGTCCAGGTATTGTTAGCTGAGGCCAGATTATACTCTAATCCCGCTACCCGGTTATACCTGGAGACCCCCGCTAGGGCATTGGCAGCATCGAAGTTTAGGGTTTGTTTATTGATTACTATGGCACTAATACTGGACCTTGCAAACACTTTTCGTTGGAATGCGATTACCCCGAAATTCTGAGCAGGTTCATTTGCGCTGGTGTTTTCGGTCTGCATATTCATTACGCTAATTCTCAAGTCTTTATTTAATTTACCACTGAGGCGGGCTCCATACTTTATCGGTACACCTAGTCCGATACGCCTGGAGAAAAAGGGACGGATATTCTGATATCCGAAATTTGCAAAAAGGTCGCCGTTTTCCAGAAAATACTGTCTTCGTTCAGGGAAAAAGAGTTCAAAGCGGTCGAGGTTTGGAACCTGCCTGTCGACTTCCACTTGCGAATAATCGGGGTTAACAGTTAGGTCGAGATTAAGTGATGAGTTAATGGCTACTTTGACATCTCCGCCAATTTCTCCACGTTGATTCCTTGAGATAGGAGATTTGAGGTGATTGCTGGAGATACCACCGAGCATATAAGGTATTACTGAAATATTTTGTCCGGGTACTGGCGGGGGTTGATCCCAGACCAGAGAGCCAGTATAGGCAAGAGATGCGGTTGCAAACTGCCTTGGAATTGGAGTCCAGCTTGATTTTTCGGTTGATTTAAGATCCATGCGACTGAAATTGATACCCCAGCGGGTTATTCCGGGTTTATAGCGAATGGATTTAAAGGGAATAGCGGCTTCAAAAACGTAGCGGTCGGGGTAGTTTTTTACTGCAGAAGTCCATTTATTATCCCAGCTAAGGTCAATTTTGCTTCCATCATACATAATTCCATCCCATTGGGCTCCTGCAGCATTTGTTCCGAATGAAAATCCATTGGTAAGGTCATTGAAAGGATCCATGAACATTAGGAAGTTGTCATTCTTGCCAAATGCGAAATCCCTGCGTAATGATTCTACGAAATAAGGGCCGGGTTCATGATAGCATATGGCAATAATATATAGATGATCCTTATCATAGGTCATTTTTATATCGGTTTTTATCTTTGCAAAGCTGGTGTCCATGGGTTGGACCATAAAGAAATTAGTGACCAGTTCTGCATCATTCCATGCCTGTTCACTTACATCTCCATCAATTTTGATTTCAGAACTTGCAGGTTTGATGTGCAGTTCGTATTTGGCATTGATCTTTTGCGCCAGAGTGTTTGTACTCAGAATCGTCAAAAAAGTAAAGAAAATGTATTTATAAAGAGATTCTAATCTAATACAGGAGTTGTTTTGGAGTTTAGGATTTGTGTTTTTAAGATTTTCAAATCTTGAAGGATTGAGCATATCAACAGGTGTCAGGGATTTGATGTAATAATAACAACATTGGATGAGTTTATTTCAATAAATGTGAATTAATAGAAGGGGTACAAATTTTCATCGTTGTGGATTGCAGAAATAGACCTGACATAATTAAATCAATTTGTCCATCCGCCTTCAAAAGCCTAAATTTGTTTAAAATATTTATAGAAATGTCTCAAGAAACTGAACATGTACAATGTCTGATCATAGGATCAGGTCCTGCAGGTTATACTGCTGCCATTTATGCTGCCCGTGCTGATTTGAAACCGGTTATGTACACCGGAATGGTACCTGGAGGGCAATTGACACAAACAACTGATGTTGAAAATTTCCCCGGTTACCCGGATGGGATTATGGGTCCGGAGATGATGGAGGATTTCAGAAAGCAGGCTGAGCGTTTCGGCACGCAGATACGTTTTGGATATGCAAGTAAAGTCGATTTTTCGTCTACTCCTCATAAAGTAATCATTGATGAGGATAAGACGGTTACTGCCGATACAGTTATTATTGCTACTGGTGCGAGTGCTAAATGGCTCGGACTTGAAAGTGAACAAAAATATAATGGATTTGGAGTTTCTGCCTGTGCTGTATGTGATGGTTTCTTTTTCAAGGGACAGGATGTGGCAATTGTAGGAGCCGGAGATACTGCAGCCGAAGAAGCAACTTACCTGGCAAAGCTTTGTAAAAAAGTTCACATGCTGGTTAGAAGGGATGAATTTAGGGCTTCTAAGGCGATGCAGAACCGGGTATTAAATACCCCGAATATTGAGATTCATTACAATACAGATACAGAAGAAATTTTGGGTGACGGCAAAAATGTAACTGGAGTAAGAGTGTCAAATAACCAAACCAAGGAAACCAAAGTTCTGGATATTACAGGCTTTTTTGTTGCAATCGGTCATAATCCTAATACTGAAATATTCAAAGGAATTCTGGATATGGATGAAACCGGATATCTGATTACCAAACCTGATAGTACAATGACCAATATTGCTGGTGTATTTGCATGTGGAGATGCGCAAGATAAGTTATGGCGGCAGGCTGTTACTGCTGCTGGAACAGGCTGCATGGCAGCTCTGGAAGCTGAAAGATACCTGGCAGCAGCGGAACACGCTAGTCATTAATTGCATCGATAACAGAATTAGCCTCCCTTCACGGGAGGTTTTTTTTTGATTTTTTACGAGTGCTTTTCTTTTCTTAATTTATTGTGCCTCAGCATCATGTTTTAGCTTTTTTATTTATTAAATTTGAAATTAGCGTTATTTCTATTTTCAAGTTTAATGGCAATTTTTAAATATGAATATTATTAAAACTATAACTGCCCTGTGTTTAATAAGTCTACTAATTTCTTGTGGGGACGAAGAAAAAGAGACTGTTGCTGTGAAGCAAGAAGTGAAAAAGATTCAGGAACCATTTCGTTTTCATAAAGCAATAGAAGTAAAGCCCGGTTTAACACTTGATATTGTTAGTTGGGGCAGGGGATCTGATTTACTTGGAGGTTATCTTATTTTAAGGTCTGATTCAACTAGATTAAGTTATCGTTCTGTTTCCGGCGAGTTAAAAGGTAAGGTGGTTGATGCATGGAATATGGACCTCGACACAGATGGAAGTCCGGAGTTATACATACAAGCCACAGTTTCCGGGAATGATTCCAAACTTAACATGTACGTTCATGAATTTGGGGACAATGGTTCCAATCAGCAGATACGTTTTCCTGATTTGAATTCATCTTTAAAGGAAGGTTATCGCGGTGGTGATTCCTTGTATGTTAATGATGGAAAACTTTATCGGGAATTTCCTTTCTTTTCTACTAAGGATTCTACATCTGCGGCCAAGCCTAAAACCAGAAAATTGGAGTATTCTCTTAAAAATAATAGCCTTCAGTTCAAGGAAATAAAGGAAGAAGCTAAAACAGAAGTCAAAAAACCTTAAGAATACTGATCACTATCTTCAAATTGTTTGTGCAGCCTTTCAAGGTTTTGGATCATTTCCTCCAATTTTCCTTCCTCGCGTTTAATGTAGATGCGCATTAGCACAAAATAACATAAGCCAATCCACAGAAATGTAAATAATATTACTAAAAGAGTGATAACTAGGGAAGTCAGGTATGAAATCTCAATAAAATAGAGAATAAATCCTGCAGTAAAGAAGATAGAATAAAGGGCGTACTTTCTGGTATTAAAAATATAACGTTCTTCTTTATATTTTTTGAGGTAATTAATGTAGCATTCTGGTTTATCCAGCAGTTTGTCATCATTAATTTTGAGGTAATTGCTGACAATTGCTAGTATGTAATAAATGCAGCATGAAATAAAGATGATCATTGCAAGATGGGTAGTCCACATGAAAAAAGGAATCTTTATCCACACGTAAATTAGTACCGCAATAGCAATTGCCATGCCCATCATTTCCAATAATAGCTTACTTGCAAGACCATTCCTTGTCTTTCGCAAATTTTTCAAGACATCTTTGTGACTGACTTTCGGCAGTGCTATCTGGTCGTGCCAGATACTCTTCAGTGCTTCAAAATCTTTCATGTTTGTTATATAATTCAGTCAGTTTTTGTTTAATTCGATGAATTTTGACCCTGAGGTTTCCTTCTGATATACCTGATATTTCTGCTATTTCGACGTAAGGCAATTCATCCAATACCATGGTAATAATAATACGTTCATTTTCCTCGAGCTGAGCAATACATTTATATAGAGTGGAAACCTGCTCATTCTTTTCCGAGATTTCTTCACCTTTAGTTTCAATGATTGTTTCGGTAAGTTCCTCTTTGGCCTGCCGCTTTTCAACTCTCAGATAGGATAAGCAGGTATTGACGGCAATGCGGTAGATCCAGGTAGAGATTAATGCCTGATTTCTGAATTTATCAAGATTTTGCCAGACCTTCATAAAAGTTTCCTGCATCAGGTCGTTCGCGGCTTCATCATCACCGGTATAACCGTAACACAAATGGTAGATCTTTTTAGAATTGGCCTGGAAAATTTCCTTGAATTGCGCTTCCTTGCTCAAATTGATCAGTTTAGTTTTTTTATGACTGCGATAGTGCCTAATTGTTACACATTTGGCTTTTATTAACCCATCGAGTTTGTGCTGACGCATTATTTACAACAACATCAAATTCCTTCTGATAATCAAATTGAAGGTCTTCATGAAGTTTTGGTATCAATTTGATAATTTTTTCAAATTGTCGGGTTAATAATCCCTGCATTGGTTTATGACTGGTTTGAAGATCAGCGAATTTTAAAAAATTAGTGCAGAACCATAAGGAAAGCTCAATTTCTACCTCCTTAGATCCTGTATATTTAGCGTATCTGTTAATTAGCCGGATGATTTTTCGCATACTTTTTGTGCTGTAATAATAATGCTTCTGCATGCTTTTAAAATCCTCAAGCAGGAAGCTTTTTATTTGTTCAGCATACTTCATCGGGGTGTCAGCATCAAAAAGGAGATAGCTTAATAATTCCTTATTGTCCTTTTTGTATTTGGCAATACGAAGACAGATGTCTATTAATTCGTGTGTAGAAAGCCCTGTCAGCTCTTTTTTCAGATCGCTTAGTTTCTCCGGCTTCATATTATGCTTTCATTTGCGGGGTAAATCTAATTAATTACTTTTGTTAGATATACTAACCAGCATTTATGAAGTTTTCGAATCTAGGAATTATCGCTATCATAGTGATTTCATTTTCTGCCTTGCTCACTTTTTTGGATCACTACAGTTTATTGAATGTTCCGGAAATAGTATTAATGTTTTCAAGGTGGCTGGCAATTGCCGGATTGTTTCTGTATGGATTCAAAAAGAAATCACTAACCACCTGGATCTTGATTTCCATGGTAGTTGGTGCAGAGATTGGGCATGATTTTCCTGAAGTTGGAATAAAACTTCAAGTTTTAAGTAAGGTCTTCTTAAAAATGATCAAGACCATTATTGCCCCTTTGCTGTTTGCCACACTTGTTTTTGGTATTGCAGGTCATTCTGATCTCAAACAGGTTGGAAGAATGGGCTGGAAATCTATTTTGTATTTTGAGGTAGTTACTACCATCGCCCTTTTTATCGGACTTGCAGCTATAAATATTTCCAAGGCCGGTATGGGTATTTCAATGCCAACAGGGGCACATGAAGAACTTGAAAAGGTTCCACCACAAACTTTGAATGATATAATTCTGCATATTTTCCCTGAGAATATTGCAAAATCTATCGCAGAAGGACAGGTTTTACAGATTGTAGTTTTCAGTATCATTTTTGGTATTGCGCTTGCAATGGTTCGTGAAGATAAGCGTCAGCCTATGCTTCGAGCCACAGAGAGTCTTTCTGAGGTGATGTTTAAATTTACTAATATCATCATGTATTTTGCTCCTATTGGAGTTGGGGCTGCCATAGCATATACTGTAGGGCACATGGGACTTGGGATTTTGCTGAATCTATTCCAGTTGCTTCTCACTTTATATATTGCATTGCTGGTATTTCTTCTTGGAGTTTTATTACCGATTGCATTTTTTGTGGGTGTTCCGATCAAGAAATTCTTGCAGGCCATTGCAGAACCTGTTTCAATCGCATTTGCAACTACAAGCTCTGAAGCTGCTCTACCAAGGGCAATGGAGGCCATGGAACGTATTGGTGTGCCACGTAAAATTGTCGCTTTTGTAATGCCTACGGGCTACAGTTTTAATCTAGACGGCACAACCTTATATCTTTCACTTGCCGCGATATTTGTAGCACAGGCAGCTGGAATGCCAATGACTTTCGGTCAACAATTGCTGATCGTATTCACTCTGATGTTAACCAGTAAAGGTGTTGCTGGAGTGCCCAGAGCTTCACTGGTCATCTTGCTAGGTACTGCAGCCTCTTTTGGTATGCCAGTGTGGCCAATTTTTATTATCCTTGGTATCGATGAACTGATGGATATGGCCCGTACATCAGTCAATGTGATTGGAAATTGTCTGGCTACAGTTGTGATTGCCAAATGGGAGGGAGAGTTTAATCCACCTTCAGAATTAAGTGTTCCTGATGAGAGCCGGATTCATAATTTAGAGGATCAGACAAAACATTAATCTTTAAATTTTTGCAGACTAAAGATTTTAACTAATCAAATTTATGAGTGATAGAGGTAAAAAGATTTTTTTAGCGATTTGTATAATCACCCCGTTTTTATTATACACTGTGTATTATTATTCGATAATGGTTAAGAATGCCCCTTACAGGTTTTCTGATTTCGATTCCATTACTTTTAAATACGGTCTTGGAGATAGCTTGATCAATCAGTATTATTCTAAAAGCGGTGATTTTCAATATATTAATCAGGATGATTCCCTGATTAAAACAAATGTTAAGATGCGTAAGGATGATCTGTTGTATTTGCACCGCAAGGCAGCTGAACTAGGGTTCTGGAATTTCCCGACAGAGCTTAAAGGCGATTCTGAATCGGCTAAGGGCAGAAATACTCCTACTTACTACATCGAATTCAGATACAAGGATAAGAGTAAGCATGTGCTTTATGATATCAGCTATGAAAAGGAACCTAAGCTTGCAGACGCTGCAAAGTCATTAATTACCGAGATCAGTAATATGATTTCGGATGTGAGAGATCGGAATAAGGATTGATTTATCGTTTTTAATATGGCTGCCAATCTTTTATGCAGGACTAAGTTTAGATTTAACGTGAACTTGACATAATGTTTTAATAACCACGCAGAAACATAGCAATTTATAGCATCTAATCTATATTTTAGATACAGATAGACTTGAAGCTTTGCTTCAATCTATAGGATTTAAAATCTATGTTTCCTCAAAAGCATTATAGATTCAATCTATGTGGTTAAATTTAATCTTTAGATAGTTTCATATTCAACTCACGTTTGTTTCAATAATTTTCTTTCTCGAAATCAAGGTCTGTTGTTCTTCGGTTCCGGCAGTCCCGTGTTCTGCCGTAGTTTTTGCCCGTAAATTCCATTTTAACATAAAAATCTGCTTGGCAAAAAGCTACAGCTGCCACCCGGGTTTATTTCAAATGGCAGGTGGTCATTTGGCCGGGCTGCAAGTCCCCATGAAATACAGCCCCGGGCAAAATAAACCTTGCCGGAGGAAGTATCTTCCGGCAATAGATATATTGAATCAAAACGAGATTTTTTGCCGGAAATACTCCGGAGGAAAGGGCTGAAGCAGCCTATAAGAAACAGGTTTTGCTTTCCAAAATCTTATAAATATGCCTTTAGAGTGTTGAAGGACTAATTACAGCCTGTTATTTAAATTTTTATTTTATCGAACTCAGATCAATTTCAGGATAATTGCCACTCAGAGCATTGCATATTTCCCCCCAGACTAATTATTCTGAATTAGTTTTTCTTTCAAAAGAAATATTCTTATATTTGCACCTCATTTAAAAAATATATTAATAATGTACGCAATAGTAAATATAGCCGGACAGCAATTCAAAGTTGCTAAAGACCAATATCTCTTTGTACACCGTTTACAGGGAGAAGAAGGCGCTAGTATTGAATTTGACAATGTATTATTAGCTGAAAACAATGGTAAATTCTCTATCGGTGCTGATGCATTGAAAGGAGCCAAAGTAAGTGCTAAGATACTGTCTCATTTAAAGGGTGAAAAAGTAATCGTTTTCAAAAAGAAACGCCGTAAAGGTTATAAAAAGAAAAACGGACATCGTCAGATGTTCACAAAAATTGAGATTACAGGTATTTCTTTATAAGTTATAAGTTATAAGTAATAGGTTATAAGTTTTAACTTTTACTCTTAACTCAAAACGATTACAATAGTTTAAGTTTAAAATCCTGAATTGTTTACAATTCATAAATCATAAAATAACATGGCACATAAAAAAGGAGCCGGTAGTTCCAGAAACGGTCGCGAGTCACATAGCAAGCGTTTAGGTATTAAAATCTTCGGTGGTCAGGCAGCAATTGCAGGAAACATTATCGTACGTCAGCGCGGTACTCAGCACCATCCAGACAGAAACGTTGGTATTGGTAAAGATCATACCCTTTTTGCTTTGATCGATGGTACAGTAATTTTCAGAAAGAGATATGACAACAAATCATACGTTTCTATTCTTCCAAGAGAAGCTGCTGTAGTAGTTGAAGATGCTGCTCCAAAAGCAAAGAAAGCAGCTGCTCCAAAAGCTGAGGTAATTGAAGAAACGGTAGAGGTTGCAGCTAAGCCTGCGGCTAAAAAGCCTGCAGTTAAGAAAGAACCTGCAGCTAAGAAAGCTCCTGCGAAAAAAGGTGCATCAGATGATTCAGCAGCAGAAGCATAAATTTTAGTACGAGAAAATAATTATAAATAAGAGCTCTGATGAAAATCAGGGCTTTTTTAATGCTCTCTAATGAGTAAATGTTCTGCAAATTTTCGTAGAAGCTCTTTTCTTGAGTTATCTACTGCGATTTTATCCAAGGCATTCAGGGCTTTTAAAACATAATTTTCCATTTCTGCTTCTGCAAGTTTCCGAACTCCTATCGAATTATAGATTGCAGTGATGGCGTTCACCTTATTTTCAGGAATAACATTAGAATTATTAAGCCATTTATCTAATTCAAGGGCGGTTTCCCCTTTGGCCAGTTCTCTGGCCTTTATTAACAGGAAGGTTTTTTTATCTGCAAGAATATCGCCTCCAACCTGTTTCCCGAATTTTTCAGGATCCCCGTAAACGTCCAGAATATCGTCCTGCAATTGAAAGGCAAGGCCGAGATTTTCACCGAATTCATATAATAAATCAGCCTGCTCTTTTTCTGCACCGCCAATAAGGGCTCCAATCTGCATACTCCCTGCCAGTAATACAGCAGTTTTAAGTCTGATCATTTCAATGTATTCATCAAGACTAACATGATCTCTTTTCTCAAAATTCATGTCGGCTTGCTGACCTTGGCATACTCCTGAAGCTGTATCAGAGAATATGTCGAGTACATCCCTCAATATTGAATCTTCAACTTTAATCATGAGTTTATAGGCTTCTACAAACATCACATCTCCAGACAATATTGCGGCACTTTCGTTCCATTTTACATGAACAGTAGGGTTTCCTCTTCTAAGCGGAGCCTTATCCATAATATCATCATGCATCAGGGTGAAATTATGAAATAGCTCAATGCCTATTGCTGCATCTAACGCTTTTAAAACATCAGCTCCGAAGAGTTCAGTTGAAATCAGTACTAGAACTGGTCTCATTCGCTTGCCTCCCAATTGCATCAGGTAGCTGATAGGCTCATAGAGTTCTGCGGGTTCTGAGGTGTATTTAGTATCGGCTATAGCCTTATTAACAATGGTTTGAAGCTGTTCTATCGAATGCATTTAATTTAAACTATAACCTTAATCAAAAATAATAATTCTGTTTAGTTTGGTACCGATTAATTCTTCGGTTTTATCTAAATATTAGTTCAAAAGGGTAAAATCAATCTGTCGCTTACCTAAATCTACTTTTTTGACCATAATGATCACCTCATCACCTAATTGATATTTCTTTTTACGCCGCTGACCAATGATACAATAATTCTTCTCATCCAAAACATAAAAGTCGTCATTAAGATCTCGCAAACGAATCATTCCTTCGCATTTGTTTGCTATAATTTCAACATACATTCCCCATTCTGTCAGTCCGGAAATAATTCCATTAAATTCTTCACCTATATTATTTTGCAGGTATTCGGCTTGCTTATATTTTACAGAGGCACGTTCAGCATCCGCAGCTTTTTTTTCCATCTGTGATGAGTGGATAGACATTTTTTCATATTCATCTTCATTCACTGATTTGCCATCAGCCAGATACAATTCAAGTAATCGGTGTACCATCACATCGGGATATCTACGGATGGGAGAGGTGAAGTGGGTATAATAATCGAATGCGAGTCCGTAGTGACTATGTTTTTTTGTTGTATAAACCGCTTTCGCCATGGATCTGATCGCCAATTGGGTTAAAACATTCTGCTCCTTTTTGCCTTCCACATCTGCCATTAAAAAGTTAAGCGAACGTGCTGTTTCTCGTCCCGAGCTCATATCAATTTTATACCCAAATTTTGAGGCAAACTGCGAGAAATTTAAGAGTGCATCCTCTTTAGGTGAATCATGTGAACGATATACGAAAGTATATTTCTGCTTCCCTTTACCCTTTTTTGCAACAAATTCAGCTACCTTTTTATTGGCTAGAAGCATAAAATCTTCGATAAGTTTATGGGCATCTTTCCGCTCTTTAACATAAACTCCAAGTGGTTTACCCTGGTTATCAAGACGAAATTTTATTTCAACACTCTCAAAGCTGATTGCACCATGTTTAAATTTACGCTCTCTCAGTTTGTAAGCAAGTTCATTTAGCTTTAAGAGTTCCTTACTATGTTTGCCGCTTTTATTCTCAAGTACCTCCTGTGCATCTTCATAGCTGAAGCGTGTATCAGAGTGAATGATTGTTCTACCAAACCATTGTTCAATGACATTGGCCTCATTGTCGAGCTCAAATACAGCCGAGAAGCACAGTTTATCCTCGTTTGGCCTAAGTGAACACAATCCATTGGATAATCGTTCAGGTAGCATCGGAATAACCCTGTCGACCAGATAAACAGATGTTCCTCGTTCAAAAGCTTCTTTATCTAATGCTGAATTCGGTTTTACATAATGAGAAACATCAGCAATATGAACGCCCACTTCAATATTTCCATTTTTTAATATTTGGAATGAAATGGCATCGTCAAAGTCTTTGGCATCTGCTGGATCTATCGTAAAGGTCAGGATTTTCCTAAAATCCCTGCGCCTGGCGATTTCTTCTTTAGTAATTTCCTCATTTATTGATTCGGCTTGTTTTTCTACTTCATCAGGAAAAGCCAGAGGGAAACCATAATCTGCTAAAATGGCATTCATTTCAGCATTATTTTCTCCTTGTTTACCAAGAACGTGGGTGATCTCACCAATTGGGTTTTTGGCATCTTCGGGCCAATCAACAATTTTTGCTATGGCTTTATAACCATCTTTAGCTCCATTCAGTCTGTCTAAAGGAATAAAAATATCATGAAGCATCTTACGGTCATCCGGAACAAAAAAGGCAAAGCGATCAGAAAGCTTGATAATTCCTGTAAAGTCCATTTTTGCCCTCTGCAAAATTTCAACTACTTCACCATCCTTTTTACGGCCCTTATTTTTGGCATAAACATAGACCTTAACCACATCACCATGCAGTGCATTTCTTAGTTTACGTGGCGCTACATATATATCTTCTTCAAATTCATCTTCACTGACAATGTAAGCTGAGCCATCGCTGGTCATATCAACTTTTCCGGTTACGAATGTTTTAAGCTGTTTTAGTATGAATTTACCTTTTTCAGGCTCCTGAAGAATTCCTTTTCTGCTTTCTTCCTTTAATACCTCCAATATTAAGGATCTGGTTTCATCATCATGGAGGTTAAGTTTTGATGCAACCTGTTTATAATTTAGTGGCTTATTTCCTGATTTTTCAAACACATCTGTAATGAGTTTGGTAAGAACCAGATTAAAATTATTTGATTTCTTTTTTGACATTTCATAAAATTTCTCCTAAGATAGGGCTTAAGTAGCTAATAATAAGCTTATTTACCATTTGATAACATTCAAATGAATTCTGCAAGAATGATCAGGGTTCTACAATAGTAATCTGATCTGAAGATAGCATAGCTAAAGATTTAAACTTTAGCAGGATTTGCGCTGTTGTAATCACATCCTTTTCGCAATAAACTCTGATCCGCTCAAGATCATTCTCCTCCCAGTAAACTTTATTTACCATGCTTCCGTCAATATCGTCCTTCGGACTAGCAATATTGAATACTGCCGCGAGCAGTTTAAGCGAAGTATAATTTTTATAATCGCCAAATTTCCAAAGCTCCATCGTATCCAGGTGCATAATTTCCCAAGGCTTTTTTCCATGGATATTTAATTGTGTAGGTATTTGGAGTCCGTTGATCAGCATCCTACGACATAAATAAGGAAAATCAAATTCCTTCCCATTGTGGGCGCACAAAATAAGAGAATCAGATTGTTTGTTTAAAAGATCAATAAAGACCTGAATTACTTCCTTTTCTTTATCTCCGTAAAAGGATTTAACACGTAGGGATAGCTTTTCTGTTTTTTTTGAAAAAATCCCGACCGAAATACAAATGATTTTTCCAAATTCTGCCAATATTCCTCCACGTGAATAAAATTCTTCGGCTGTTTCACCATCCCGGCGTTGAAAACGTGTCTTTTGATCCCATAATTGCTGGTAATCTGCTGGTAATTCTTTAAAGGAGGGGTATTGA
>Ga0315899_10003842_pt1 | contig 16311 bp, 16 predicted proteins | sample LakEriMetagenome_2_FD_203518 | JGI IMG/M metagenome (GOLD analysis project Ga0315899, IMG submission 203518) | Freshwater fungal communities from buoy surface, Lake Erie, Ohio, United States - Buoy 4 MA112 | ecosystem: Environmental > Aquatic > Freshwater > Lake | place: USA: Lake Erie, Ohio... | reverse complement strand
GACTTAGCGCGGGAGGGGGACCTCTTCGAGCATCCCTTGCAGCGTGGCCAGCAGGGTGCTCGCCGCCTCACTGTCGAGGTCGGCTGAGGGGGTGCGCTGCAGGATCACGAGCAGGTTCCCCGACTGAAAGAGGTTGAATTCAGCGTCCGGGGGGACGAGCACGAGGTTCACGGGGGCAACCAGATAGGCGGCGAGTTGCGAGGCTGCGGCCCGCGCGGCGGCGGCATCCGCGAACGAGATCGCGACCAGCGGGATGCCGTTTGGATCACGCGTCGACGCGGCTCGAACCACCGTTCGGGGGAGGCTGTTCATCTCTGGTGGGAGAGGCGGACGTACGTCGGCGCTACTGGTCACTGGCCCGAGCCCAGCCGCGGTCACCACTGAGACGAGCAACCGTTCGGCCTGTGCCGCCTCTGCTGAGCTGCGTGCCGTTGGCGCCGCCGACGCGGCGGGACCTTGCGGATCTGGCATCAGTGGGCCGCCCGACAAGAAGCTAAAGATCGCCATACCGCCGACCAACACGATGACGGTTCGATACGGGAAGCGGCGCTTGCGCGCCGTAGGCGCTTCGCTCATCCCGGTGGCCATGCGAGTTGACGCCCAGCGAGCAGGTGATAGTGCAGATGCTCGATCGCCTGGCCACCCTCAAGGCCAACGTTGCTCACCAAACGCCAACCGCGATCGCCGTATCCGGCCTCAACCGCGATCTCTTGCGCCACGTGATGCATGCGTGCGAGCAGGGCGCCGTGTGCTGGTGTGTCACGCAGGTCGGCGGCGGAGCCAATATGTTCGCGCGGCACAATCAACACATGCAACGGCGCCTGTGGCGCGATGTCGTTGAAGGCGATCACAAGATCCGAGCTGTGTCGCTGCGTGCTCGGAATCTCACCAGCGATGATCTTGCAGAAGAGGCAGTCGCTCATGAGGTCAGTGTAGCGCGACCGTCGCTAAACTCAGCGGCGACCCACTCCCCCTCTTCCCAGCGTTCGACAAGCGTTGCGCCAGCGGCCTGGAGCGCCGCGATCGCCTCATCGGCTCGCGAGGTGAACATGCCGCTAGTAAGGAGCTGCCCGCCTGGTGCCATCGCGCCAACGAGGAGCGGGGCAAGTTCAATGTGGAGTGATGCAACGAGATTCGCGATGACAAGTGGCGCTGGTGCCGCAATAGGGAGTGATCCCGCCGAAATGGTGACGCGCTCGGCGACACCGTTGCGTGCAGCGTTCTCGGATGCGGCGGCAACGGAGAGCGGATCAATGTCAACGCCCGTACCGTGCGATGCACCGAGGGCGATCGCGGCGAGCAGGAGGATCCCACTCCCCGTGCCAACATCGAGCAGCCCTGGACCGCTCCGTGGCAGTTCGCCGAGTCGGCCGGCGGCGCTCCACCGCTCAAGGCCGATCAGCGCGAGTCGTGTTGTTGGGTGGAGCCCCGTGCCGAACGCCTGGCCCGGATCAATCGTGACCACCGCGTCGCCGGGGGCGGCGGCATGTTCGCGCCACGGCGGTCGCACCACTATGCGGCCGATGCGCAAAATGGGGAACTCGGCGCGCCAGCTCGTCGCCCACTCTTCGGCGGGAATCGTTCGGACAAGGAGTGGGCCGATACCGCGCAGGCCGGCACCACCATTCGAGAAGGCGGCGAAGCGTTCGAGCTCCGTTACTAGCGCACTTGCTGCGGCGCGATTGTCTGCGGTGTCGGGGAGCCAGGCGCGAATGCGTACTGTTGCGGTCGGGTCGTAGATGGGCCCAAGTGCATCGCCATCAATGGGTGGTGGTGTGGCGGGCTCAGCGCTGGTGCCAGAAGGGGCGAGACGACCGAGTCGTTCGCTGATCGCTTCGGCCGCCTCGGGGTCGCACTCAATGCTGAGTTCGAGCCAGCCGTCGGTGCTCAGTAGTTCTCCTCGCCACTCGCCTTGGCGAATGCTTCAAGCGCTTTGCGCTGATCTCGAGACAGCTTCGTTGGGACCTCAATCGCAATATGAATCAGCAGGTCGCCACGTTGACTTGGTCGTCGCACGTTCGGTGCACCGCGACCCTTGAGGCGCAACACATCGTTTGGCTGTGTCCCCGCCTTGATCTCGATCTCCTCTTCCCCTTCGGCCGTCGGCACGACGACGCGCGCGCCAAGTGCCGCCTGCGAAATCGAGAGTGGGATCTCGGTCGTGAGATTGATGCCATCGCGTACGAGCTGCGGATGCTCCTTCACCTCAATGACGACGTAGAGATTGCCAGCAGGTCCGCCGCGACGACCGGGCTCACCCTGACCGCTCAGTCGAATTTGTGTGCCGTCATCAACGCCGGGTGGAATCTCAACATGGAGTCGCTTCGAACCGTTCAGGCGCCCCTCGCCGCGACAGGTGGGGCACTGCTTCTCTATGATGCGCCCCTCGCCGCTGCACTTCGCGCACGGCGCTTCGACCGCCATCTGGCCGAGCATCGTCTGGCGTACGGTGCGCACCGAGCCTCGTCCGCCGCAGCCGTCGCACTCCTTGGTTCCTGAGCCCTTGGCGGCGCCGCTCCCCGAGCAGCCATCGCAGACGACCTTCATCTTCAGATCAAGGTCGCGCGTGCCGCCGCGAATCGATTCGCTGAACTCCACGCGCAGGTCGTAGCGCAGGTCATCACCAGGGGGTGGGCCACTGCGTCGCGCGCCGCGGCCGCCGCCGCCGAAGAATCCTTCGAAGAGGTCCTCAATGCCGCCGCCGCCGAAACCTCCCTGAAAACCGCCTTGGAATCCACCAGGGAATCCGCCTGCGCCGCCAGGGCCGGGGCCACCCGCTCCACCGCCGACGCCGGCCTCGCCGAACTGGTCGTAGCGGGCACGTTGCCCCGCGTCGGAGAGCACCTGATAGGCGTCGTTGATCTCCTTGAATTTGGCCGCGGCGTCGGGGGCCTTCGACACGTCGGGGTGATGCTTCTGGGCCGCCTTGCGGAAGGCTTTCTTGATGTCGTCGGCGCTCGCGCTCTTCGGAACACCGAGGATTGCGTAGAAGTCTCGTGCCATCGCGCGCCTACTTCAGCAGCAGTACGCCAAGTCGGCGCACCGCATGGCGATAGCCGATGAAGCTAATTGCCGAGAGATACGCAATGTCGACCAGCATGAGCCAGTTCAGGTCGCCGAAGCAGAGCGAGCGCACCAGATGTGTGCCGCGCGTCAGCGGTGAAAGCTCCACGATCCAACGCAGGGCCCCTGGGTAGATCTCTACCGGGTAAAAGGTCGCCGAGAAGAGGAAGAGCGGCGTCAGGATGATGAAGAGGAAGTCAAAGTCTTTCCACGAGCGCATGTGCGTGGTGATGGCGAACCCAGCGGCACCGAATGAGAAGCCGATGAAGATGACGGCGAGTGGGGTTAGCAGCGCAAGAGGCGACGCGACCAGACCAAGAGCGAGCATCACAATCAGGAATGCGGTGGCATAGATCACGCCGCGCAGGTTTGACCAGAGCAGCTCACCAACCGCGAGGTCGCCCACGCCAACAGGGGTGGAGAGGATTGCGTCGTACACCTTGCCGTACTTCAACTTGTAGAAGATGTTGAACGTTGAGTCGAAGATGGCGCCATTCATGGCGGCACTTGCAAGAAGCGCTGGGGCGACGAAGGCCGCATACGGAACGTCGGCACCGCCATACGGAATGGTGCCGATGACACCACCAACGCCGTAGCCGATGCCGAGCAAGAAGAAGAGCGGTTCGAAGAAGCCGGTCACGATGATCAGCCACTGTCGTCGATAGACGAAGAGGTTGCGCTCAAAGACGCTAAAGGCGCGTGGTGCGAGACTGGCAATCACTTCAGCATCCTCTTACGGAAGAGGTAGATCGCGACAACCGTGCCGACGATTCCCCAAAGCAGCAGAGCGCCAACGTGGAACCAGACGTAGGTGACCGGGGTCCCCAGCGCCATTGAGCGGCTGAGGGCAACGCCGTGCGCGAGTGGGGTGAACCACGAGAGCACCTGGGCGGCAAACGGCAGATTCTCGATCGGGAAGTAGGTCCCCGAGAAGAAGCCGAGCGGTGTGATGATCAGTCGGAAGAGGAAGGCGAATCCCTGGTCAGACTTCTGTGTCACCGAGAAGGCGGCCATCGGCGCGCCGAAGGCGAAGGCGGTGAGCACGGAGACGCCGATCATGCCGAGCGCCCCTGTTGGGCTCGTCGCGATCCCCGTGACGAGGAGGACGCCGGCAAAGAAGGCGGCGGCGAAGGCGACCTTCCCCACGATGAAGGTGATCGCACCGACCATGACGTCAGCGGCGTTGAGCGGGGTGGCGACGATGGCGTGATAGATGCGCACCCAGGCAACGCGCGCCAAGATGGGCCACGCCGCCTCAGCGGTCGCAAGATTCATCGCCGAGCTGACCATGAGTGCTGGTGCGATGTAGGCCACGTAGCTCACTCCACCAGTGATCTCAGCGGCCTTATCGCCGACGAGAACACCGAGTCCGATGCCGAGCCCTGCGAGCACCACCAGTGGCTCAATGAAGCCGCTAAAGACAGAGCCCTGCCATTCGCGTCGATACACAGCCACCATGTAGCCGACAACGTGGCGCCAGCGCGTTGGGTGTGGCGCTGCCTCACGAATGGCGGCGAGCCGACTCCGCGTTCGGTTCGGAGCGACGCTCGAAGTGGAGATCACTCGTCGAGGGTCCGACCCGTAAGGCGAAGGAAGACGTCCTCGAGGCTTGAGCGCCGCACGAGCCAGCTCTCCGGATTCAGACCGTGCTCCAGCGCGCGAGCGTGTGCCGCCTCGCCATTCTCGCAACCAACGATCACGCGCTCCGCGAGACGCTCATACCGATCGCCAATCCCTTCCAGGACTTTCGCGTCAATTGATTCAGTACCGTTCGGGAAGCGCAGCTCCAACACTTCGCGCGAGGCATGTTCAGCGATGAGCTGTCGCGGCGAGCCCTCGGCGACGATCTTCGCCTGGTCCATGACGACAAGTCGATCGCAGAGCTGCTCGGCCTCATCCATGTAGTGCGTGGTCAAGACAATCGTGGTGCCGCCGCGCTTCAGGCGCTGCAGCGCATCCCAGAGTAAGTGCCGCGCTTGTGGATCAAGTCCGGTCGTTGGCTCGTCGAGCATCAAAATGCGCGGGCTAGCGATCAGCGATCGCGCGATGGAGAGTCGGCGCTTCATGCCCCCCGAGAGTGGCTCCACCTGATCTTTGGCGCGGTCACTGAGTTGAAAGAGTTCAAGCAGCTCATCGGCGCGGGTTGCGATGTTGGTGCGATCCATGCCGAAGAAGCGCCCAAAGACGAGCAGGTTCTCGCGAACACTTAGCTCCATGTCGAGCGTCTCTTGCTGATGTACGACGCCGATCTGGCCACGAATTTCGGAGCCGGCGAGATCTGGGTCCTTGCCAAAGATCTCCAGCGTTCCCGAGGTGCGCGGCGAGACGCCCGCGATCATGCGCATCGTCGTCGTCTTCCCCGCCCCGTTGGGCCCGAGGAAGCCGAAAAACTCGCCGTCGCGAACGTCAAAATCGATGCCGGCCACGGCTGACCGCGCCCCGAAGACCTTTGTCAGGCCTCGGGCGCGGATCAGCGCAGTAGGTTCAGCTGCGGAGTTGGTCATACCCCTAGGTTAGACCTCCTTCGCTTCGCCTTCGATTGTCTCCTCGCTGGCGGGGGTTGGCTCACCGCTTTCGGCGCCGGTTGCACCCTCGGCCTGACCCTGCTGGTAGGCGGCGGTGCCGATCTCCGTCATGAGTCGCGCGAGTGCCTCGCCCTTCTCCTTCAGGAGCGCCTGGTCTTCACCCTTGAGGGCCTCGCGGACCTCGCCGATGAGCCCTTCGGCCTCGGACTTTTTCGCCGCATCGACCTTGTCACCAAGATCGGTCAGCGTCTTCTCCGCCTGGAAGGCGAGTGCTTCGGTCTGATTGCGGAAGTCGACCGCCTCGCGGCGTGCCTTGTCTTCTGCCTCATGCTCCTTCGCCTCGCGCACCATGCGATCAACATCATCCTTGCCAAGCATTGAGCTGCCGGTGATGCGCACCTGCTGCTCTTTGCCCGTCGCGCGATCCTTCGCCTTCACATCGAGGATGCCGTTTGCGTCGATGTCAAACGTCACCTCAACCTGTGGCACGCCGCGCGGAGCGGCGGGGATCCCGGAGAGGATGAACTTGCCGAGCGTCTTATTGTCGGCGGCGAACTCGCGCTCACCCTGCAACACGTGGATCTCCACCTGCGGCTGGTTGTCGGAGGCCGTCGAGAACGTCTGGCTCTTTGAGGTTGGGATCGTCGTGTTGCGCTCGATGAGCTTCGTCATCACGCCACCCAACGTCTCAATGCCGAGCGAGAGCGGCGTCACGTCGAGCAGCAGCACATCCTTGACGTCGCCCGCGAGGACGCCGCCTTGGATTGCGGCGCCGATCGCCACCACCTCGTCAGGGTTCACACCCTTCGACGGCTCCTTGCCACCGAAGAGCGCCTTCACCGCTTCGACAACGGCGGGCATACGCGTCATGCCGCCGACGAGAACAACCTCATTGATTTCAGATGGCTTAAGTCCCGCGTCCTTCAGGGCGGCGAGCACTGGGGCCTTCGTCTTCTCAATCAGGTCGGCGACCAGGGCCTCAAGCTTCGCACGGGTCAGGGTCACCACCACGTGCTTCGGACCGGTCGCATCGGCCGTGATGTACGGCAGGTTGATCTCGGTCTGGCCCGTGCCGGAGAGCTCAATCTTGGCCTTCTCCGCCGCCTCCTTGAGGCGTTGGAGTGCCTGCTGATCCTTCGAAAGATCAATCCCCTGGTCCTTCTTGAACTCAGCCAAGAGCCAGTCGATGATGCGCTGGTCAAAGTCGTCGCCGCCGAGGTGGGTGTCGCCGTTAGACGACTTCACCTCAAAGACGCCGTCGCCAAGCTCCAGGATCGAGATGTCGAACGTGCCGCCACCAAGGTCGTACACGGCGATCTTCTCTTCCTTCTTCTTGTCGAGGCCGTAGGCGAGCGCCGCTGCGGTTGGCTCGTTGATGATGCGCTTCACATCGAGGCCCGCAATGCGACCGGCATCCTTCGTTGCCTGTCGCTGCGTGTCGTCGAAGTAGGCCGGCACCGTAATCACGGCCTCGGTGATCTTCTCGCCGAGGAACGCCTCTGCATCGGCCTTCAGCTTCTGCAGAATCATTGCGGAAACTTCTTGTGGCGAATAGGATCCGCCATCGACCTTAACCTTGACACCGTCACTGCCGGAGTCCTTCTCAACAACATACGGAACGAGACCCTTCGTCTTCACCGCCTCGGCATCATCAAAACGTCGGCCCATAAAGCGCTTGATACTAAAAACGGTGTTCGTTGGATTCGTGACCGCCTGGCGCTTTGCCAGCTGGCCGACGAGTCGCTCACCACCTTTGCCAAACCCAACAACCGACGGAACAGTTCGTCCGCCCTCAGCGGAGCTAATCACCGTTGGCTCACCGCCAACCATGGCGGCGACAACGCTGTTCGTGGTTCCAAGATCAATCCCGATAATCTTTCCCATTTGGTTCTCCTTTTCTCTAACTACACTTCCCAAAAATTTCCACGCTGTTTGGAGCGGTCGCCCCTCTAATCGTTCGCCACACTCACCACCGCAGGTCGCAGAATTCGGTCACGAATTCGCCACCCCTTTCGATGCTCTGTGATCACTTCGCCGGCCGGCTTACCGCTGTCGGGGACCTGGGCGATCGCCTCATGCTCCCGCGGATCAAACGCCTTACCGACCGAATCAAATGGGGTCACCCCTTCGCTCTCGAGGAGTGCCAGAAGCTTTCGATGGATAGCCGCGACCCCTTCGACCCACGGCTCGGGCGCCAGGTTCTCAGGGACGGCCGCTAGGGCGCGGTCCATGTCGTCGGCAATCGCCAGCGTCTTAAAGAGGAGGGATTCGCTGGCCAGGCCGGCCTCGCGCTCTCGCTCCTCGGCGGTGCGGCGGCGGAAGTTGGCGAAGTCGGCGGCGGTGCGCTGATGGGCAGCGATCTGCTCGTCGCGCTCCAGGAGGGCGGCGGCGAGCGGATCGAGCTCCGGTGCCCCCTGTTCGGTTGCCTCTGACTCGGTTGTCGGCTGGGTCATTCGTACCCCCTTTTGTGCTCAGTGGCCCCCGTTTCGGGGAGCCCTCGTGCGTAAGTTAGCACTCAAAGGTTAAGAGTGCTAACTCGCTGACGGGAGAATACGCCTCGGGGCGGCGCGAGTCAAGCGTTGCGTGTCAAGGGGGCGGACAGGGGCGGGTTTCGACGCGCGTTAGGCGCGGTGGAAGCGAGTCACGAGCTCCGAGAGGAGGTTGGCCACGAACTGGACGGAGCCGACGGCGCGCGGGTAGGGCATGCGCGTAGGCCCAAGAACTCCAACGACGCCGAGCGCTTGGCCGGGTACTCCATAGGGGGCAAGGATTAGAGAGACGCCGTGCATCTCAACCGGCGCGTTCTCGGTGCCAATAAAGAGGCGCACCTCACCCCCTTGCGACACCTCCTGCACCAGGTTGCCGAGGTAGCCACGCCCCTCGAGGGCGGTGAAGACGTTGCGCACCCGCGCGCTCTCGGCGAACTCTGGGGCCTCCATCACATTGAGGAGGCCGTCGCTGTAAACCTGCTCCACCGCTGCATCGTCGATCTCGGCGAGAAGGCGGCTTGTACGCTCGAGCACCGTTCGAACAATGGCCCGGTTCGGTAGCGACTCAGGTAGGTCGCTGGCGACTGCGGCAAGTTGTGCCGAACTCTTGTCGAGCACCGTGGCGTTTAGGCGACTCGCCACGGCGGTGAGGGCATCTTGATCAGCCCCCTCTGGGAGGGGCATCAGCGTTGGGCGCACGCTCCCGTCGCTCACCACAGCGATCAGGGTGGCGAGGCGATCGGCGGTGCGCACGAGGTCAATGTGGCGGAGGCGTGCGGAGGTAGGGCGCATCGGCGTGGCGATCCCCGCCGCGCGCGAGGAGCTCGCCAGGGTGGTGGCAGCGATGCGGAACCACTGGTCGGCGCCCCCTTCGGCCTGGCCGAACTGGTGTCGAATCATGAGTTGGTCAACGGGGGCCACCTCATCGGGGGTGGCGATCTCCACGGCGTAGGTGCGATAGCCGAGGTCGGTTGGGATGCGGCCGGCGGAGGTGTGTGGTTGCATCAGAAGGCCGAGCTCTTCCAGCTCCACCAACACTCCGCGAACGGTCGCCGGCGAGACGCCGAGGTCGTACCCATCGGAGAGGGCGATCGAGCCGACAGGCGTGGCCGTTCGGATGTGCTCCTCGACGAGGGCGGCAAGGATGATGCGGGCGCGATCGTCCAAGAGCCCCGTGCGTCGCTGTCGTCGAACCATACCCACCTCGTTTCTTGGCACTCAACAGATGGTGAGTGCCAACTCCAGTCTAGTGGGGTCAGCCTGAACGGGTCAAAGGCGTAGAATCGGGGTATGCCCAATCAGTTTGCAATTCAAATCCGCGCGCTGTCGAAGCACTACGGTCGCGCCGGCGAGATCAAGGCGCTCAACTCTGTCGACCTCGAGATCAAGGAGGGCGAACTCTTCGGCTTCCTTGGACCGAACGGCGCCGGGAAGAGCACCGCAATCCGCACCCTCCTCGGTTTCCTGCACCCGACCTCCGGCTCCGCCTCGGTCCTTGGTCTCGACGTCGTGAAGGACTCGGTCGAGATTCGTCGACGTGTTGGCTACCTGCCTTCGGGCTTCGCCGTCTACGACTACATGAGTGGCCGCGAATACCTCGACCACATGCGCGCCTTGAGCGGCCGACCATCACTCCTGCGCCATCGCGTCATGGAGGCGCTTGAACTCTCCGACGCAATCTTGAAGCGACCGGTCCGCGACTACAGCCGCGGCATGCGCCAGAAGATCGGCGTGGTGCAGGCGCTGGAGACCGATCCGGAGCTGCTGATTCTTGATGAGCCGTCTGAAGGTCTTGATCCACTGATGCAGCGATCACTGCAGGAGCTGCTCCTTGAACGCGTTGCCGCTGGCCGCACTGTCTTCTTTAGTAGTCACCTCATCAGCGAAGTGGAGCGCATCTGCAATCGCGTTGCCATCGTTCGCGGCGGCCAACTTGTTGCACTTGAGACCGTGGAGTCGCTGGTGCGGTTCCAGCGCCGTCGCGTTGATGCACTCGTTGCACGCAAGCCGACACGACTACCCTCACTCGCCGGCCTCTTTGGCGTCAAGATCTCTCCCGAAGGGAAGAGCGGCTATCGCATTAGCTGCGAAGCGGAGTCTGCGACCGTGCCGAAGCTCATCTCACGATTGCAGTCCTCCGGCCTGCGCGACCTGCTCATTGAAGCGGCAAGTCTCGAGGAGGCATTCATGTCGTATTACGGCGATGCGCGTCATAGCTCTGGCGCCGTTCAGGTCTTCCCTGAGGTGGCGGAGGTGAAGATGTCACCGCCGAAGCCTTCAGCAAAGCGACTCACCACAAAGCGCGCACCGGCAAAGAAGAGCCCTGCAAAGAAGAGCCCTGCAAAGAGGGCCGTCCCAAAGAAGAGCGCCACTAAGAAGAGGAGTTCCCGATGATCAGTTCAATCCTCTTCCGACGCCTCATTCGCGGCCACCGCATTCGACTCGGAGTCGGCCTTGCGGTCGTTGTGGTCTGGTCGCTCCTCTTCCCAGTCATCTACCAAGCCTTCCAGGAGTCATTGGCAGAACAACCTGGTCGCCCCCCTGGAGGGAACTTCTCCACCCTGGCCGGCACGATCTCGGTCGGTTTCATCCACCCGATCTCAATTGCCCTCTTCGGCATCTTGAGTGCGGGCCTCACCGTTGGCGCACTCTCAGGCGAGCGACAGCGCGGCACGCTGGAGCTTCTCCTCAGCCGCCCACTCAGCCGCCGCAAGATCCTTCTCACCATGCTCCTTGAAGGCTGGGTTGGCGCAGCACTCGTCTCGTTCGCCTATATCGTTGGCACCATCATCGGCGCGCAGATCGCTGGAGTCACCGACCAGCTCGCGTTTGAGCAGCTCCCAATTCTTTGGGCGTTCGGTGCGCTCTTCTGGGGCATGTTCGCCACGATCGGCATCGCCACGACCAGCAGCTTTGACAACACCGCGCCATCAATGGCGATCACCGTCTCTTTCATCATGTTCAACTACATCGTTGAGGTGATCGGTTCGTTCTGGGATGTGGTCGAGCCGTATCGCTACCTCTCGCTCTTTAATCACTTCTCGCCGGTTGATCTACTGAACGGCACCGTCGACGGTTCGGCAGCGCTGCTCTTCGGTGCTGTTGCACTGATCGCTGCGATCTGGGCGCTCTACATCTTCCCGCGCCGCGACCTCGCCGCGCCGAACTGACCCACGTCGCGCAGGTGCGCGACGTCAGCTACACAATCCTCGAGAAGAGTTCGTTGCTGAGGAGTCGGCCGCGCAGCGTCAGCTGAACGCGCGACGCATCCGTTGGATGTGGTGCAAGAAGACCGTTTGATTCACCCCAGGTGATTGCGTCACTGAATCCGTCGCGCACCACAACGTCGCGCTCCACACCGCGCGCCATGCGCAGGGCAAGCACCAAGCCCTCAGCGGTACCCGCAGCGCCGCTCTCGGCCTCTGATTCGCCACCCGGTGGAAGTTCGCCCTGCTGCAGCGCCGCTTCCCAAGCATCGAGGTTGGCGGAGTTCCATCGGCGCGTCACGCCATCAAACGCGTGCGCACCTGGGCCAACGGCGGCAACGCTGGCGCGCTCCCAATAGAGCGTGTTGTGTCGAGACGCGTGGCCTGCGGTCGCCCAGTTGCTGATCTCGTACCAGTCATAGCCGGCGGCCGGGAGGCGGCTGTTGAGATGCTCGAGCTCCAGCGCGCCGCGCTCTTCGTCTTGCGCGGCGGCGGCACGTTCGCGCCAGGCGACGGCACCCGCGGGGGTGGCGAGGCGGTCGTCGCCCGCTTCGTCGGGGCCGAGGCTGAGGGTGAGGGCGTAAACGCTCAGGTGGTCGGGGGCGAGGGCGATCGCCGCGTCGAGGCTCGCCGCCCAGGCGTCGAACGGTAGATCAGGCAGGTCGGCGAGCAGATCCATCGAGAGGCTGGCGAACCCTGCCGCGCGCGCGGCGGCGACCGTTGCCACCACATCGTCGGGAGTATGGCGGCGGCCGAGGGAGCGCAGGGCGGTCGTATCCATCACCTGCACCCCCACGCTAAGTCGAGTAACACCCGCCTGAACCACGCCGGCCAAATCGCCGCGTTCATCGCCGCCTGGATTCGCCTCAAGGGTGACCTCGGCGTCGGGGGCCAGCCCGAAACGATCGCGAATGCGGTCGATGAGAGAGGCGAGACGGTCGGTTGGTAGGAGCGATGGGGTGCCGCCGCCGAGGTAGAGCGTTTCAAGCGGCTGGCGATTCGCCGAGCCGAGGCTGCCGAAGGTTTTGTCGGCGAGTTTTGCGCGCAGGTCAATCTCTTGTTCAATTGCGCTGAGATAGCCGCCCATGCGCGAACGTGGGCCGAATGCAGCGGCACCTGCCACCACAACAAAGTCGCAGTACGGGCAGAGTGAACGACAGAACGGAACGTGAATGTAGAGACCGCGCGGTGGCGCGGGCTGCGCGCCGGTCGTCACGCTAATCGGCGTCGGTGCGCAAGACGGCAAGGAAGGCCTCTTGCGGAATCTCAACGGAGCCAACACGCTTCATGCGCTCCTTCCCCTCTTTCTGCTTTTCGAGGAGCTTCTTCTTTCGCGTGATGTCACCGCCGTAGCACTTCGCCAACACGTTCTTTCGAACGGCCTTTACCGTTTCGCGCGCAATCACCGTGCCGCCGATCGCCGCCTGAATCGGCACCTCAAACATCTGTCGAGGGATGAGCTCTTTCAGTTTGGATGCAAGGTTCCGACCCGATCCCTGTGCACGATCGCGATGAATGATGGTGCTAAGTGCGTCAACTGGTTCGCCATTCACTAAGATGTCGAGCTTGACCAGCGGTGCGACGCGGTACTCAGATTCGGTGTAGTCGAGCGATGCGTAGCCCTGCGTGCGGCTCTTGAGCTGATCAAAGTAGTCAACGATCAGTTCAGCTAGTGGAATCTGGAAGCGCATCACGACGCGCTTCTCGTCGAGATACTCCATGCCATCGAAGATTCCACGCTTGTCGGTGGAGAGTTCCATGATCGTGCCGATGTACGTAGATGGCGTGACCACGGAGGCGGCGACCCACGGCTCACGGATCTCGTCGATGTGGTTCGGGCTCGGCAGTTGGGCAGGGTTGTTGATCAGCAGTTCGCCCTTCCCGCCGCTCAGCATGACCTGGTACTTGCAGGAGGGGGCGGAGGCGATCAGCTGCAGGCTGAACTCACGCTCGAGGCGCTCTTGCACGATCTCCATGTGCAGGAGGCCGAGGAAGCCACAGCGGAAACCGAAGCCAAGGGCGGCGGATGACTCCGCCTCAAAGGTGAAACTGGCGTCGTTAAGGTGCAACTTCTCGAGCGCCTCGCGCAACGCCGGGTAGTCCTCTCCGCTAAGCGGATAAAGACCTGCGAAAACGAGCGGGAGTGCCACCTGGTAGCCAGGGAGCGGTTCAGTGGCGGGGGTGGTCTGCGATGTGACCGTGTCACCAACACGCGCATCACGGACGCTCTTCAGCCCAGTTGCAATGTAGCCGACCTCGCCGGCGACCAGCTCCTGCACCGGCACGTGTTGCGGACGGAAGTAGCCGAGCTCAACTGGAACACAAGTCACACCAGATCCCATCATCAGAATCGGATCGCCCGCCTTGAGGCGCCCCTCTTGAATGCGGATGTAGTTCACCACGCCCTTGTACGTGTCGTAGTGCGAATCGAAGACGAGTGCGCGCAACGGTGCGCCGAGCGGACCGCTCGGCGCGGGAATACGCGCGACAAGGGCTTCAAGAATCTCTGAGATCCCGATCCCCGATTTTGCGGAGGCGAGGATCACCTCTTCGCGCGGGATGGCGAGTGAGTCTTCGAGTTCGCTCATCACCGCCTCTGGATCTGCCGCGGGAAGATCAATCTTGTTGAGCACCGGAATGATCACCAGTCCAAGCTTCATCGCGAGATGCACGTTGGCGAGCGTCTGCGCCTCAATCCCTTGGCTCGCATCAACAACGAGAATCGCGCCATCGCAGGCCTGCAGGCTTCGTGAGACTTCGTAGGCGAAGTCCACGTGCCCCGGGGTGTCGATCAGATTGAGGCCGTAGGTGAGGCCATCCTTCGCGACGTAATCCAGGCGTACGGCTCGCGCCTTGATGGTAATCCCCTTCTCGCGCTCTAGATCCATGGAGTCGAGCATCTGCGAGGTCATCAACCGAGCCTCGACCGTGTTGGTCGCCTCGAGCAGACGATCGGCCAGGGTCGACTTCCCGTGGTCAATGTGCGCAATGATGCTGAAGTTGCGCAGCCGGGACTGCGGGATGTTGCTCATGGGCTAAGGATCGCACGCTCTCGCCCATGCCGCCGAAGAACGCCTGCAGAGGAGCGTGGCGGAGCCTCTGCTACGATCGCCCGACGGCTCAACCGAGCCCCATTAGCTGATGGAGTGACCAACATGGGAAAGACCCCGCGAAAGTACAAGGGTGCACGAACACCGCAGTCGCTGAAAGAGGTTCGAGCCTCTGCCCGCCGCAATGCGGTGCAGCAGCCACAGCGAACCGCCGCCAAGAGCCTCGTCGCCAAGGCGCTCGAGATCATCACCGGCCAGACCCAGGGCGACACCGCTGCCGCCGTCAACAAGGCGTCGAGCGCCCTTGACCGTGCTGCCAAGCACGGTGCGATTCACAAGAATGCCGCTGCCCGACGCAAGTCGCGCCTCGCAAAGAAGGCTGCCCGCGCGGCTGCCGCTGGCGGAGTAATGCCAAAGGTTGTGAACAAGAAGAAGTCGGCGCCGAAGAAGGCTGCCGCACCGAAGGCTGAGGCCGCCGCTGCAACGAAGCCGGCTACCAAGAAGCCAGCCGCGAAGAAGCCTGCTGCCAAGAAGGCGGCGCCAAAGGCCTAAGCAAACGAATCGATCGACCGCCCGCTGCGCATCGCGCAGTGTGGCGGGACGACGATTAGGCGACCGGCTCCTCGCGCTTCACGCGCGGCGCACTCGGCCAGTAGAGCAATCCACCAAGAAGTGCGGCGAGTGTCGTGCTGCCAATGAGCAGTCGCGCCGTTCCCATCTGGCCATCCCAATACCAATCGGTGAATGAGACCACGTCGGTGATACCTGCTTCGGCGAGCGCCTCTGCGCCACCTTCAGCTCCCTGGTAGCGCACGTAGACGCACTCTGGACCAGCCGCGCAGTTAAACGAGCCGCCCTGCTTCTCATCACGGTAGCCAGGGTCAAGCGAGAAGAAGAAGAGCTTCACCGCAAGGAAGAGTGCGGCAAAGGTCACCGCGGTGATGGCGCCGCTCCAGGCGGCGTTCGCAAAGATGCGACCTGGGCGACCGCGCAGCTGCCCGGCGCGCTGGTTGCCGTACCAGCCGATGAGTAGACCGGAGAGTGGCGCGAAGACGATGTACGCCGGGTCGATCGGGATCACCATCAAGAAGCTCACCGCAACAGTGAGCGCCATGCCGACACCAACGAAGGCGGCAACCGTTGCGCCGCGATCCACAAAGCGGCTCATGCGTGGGTCACGTGCGAGAAGGCGGCGCTGCCGGCGTAGATTGCCCGTGCGCCAAGTTGCTCTTCAATACGCAAGAGTCGGTTCAGTTTGGCGACCCGCTCCGAACGCGATGGGGCACCCGTCTTGATCTGCCCTGCGTTGGTGGCCACGGCGAGGTCGGCGATGGTCGTGTCTTCGGTTTCGCCAGAGCGGTGACTCAAGATGCTCGCCCAGCCTGCGCCGCGCGCCAGGGTAATGGCGTCGAGGGTTTCGGTCAGGGTGCCGATCTGGTTCGGCTTCACCAGAAGCGCGTTGGCGGCGCCCGCGTCAATGGCGCGCTCAATGCGGTGGGTGTTCGTGACCAACAGATCGTCGCCCACGATCTGCACCTTGCCACCGATGCGCGCGGTGAGGGCCTCCCAACCGTTCCAGTCATCCTCAGCGAGACCATCTTCGATACTGATGATCGGATACTTCGAAGCCCAGCTCGCCCAGAGATCAACGAGTGCACCGCTCTCTAAGGTGCGACCTTCGCGCTCCAGCTTGTAGTGGCCGTTCGGCTGCAGAAGTTCTGTTGCAGCAGCATCAATGGCAATCGCGATCTCTTCGCCCGGTCGATACCCAGCCGCCTCAATTGCCGTCATGAGTGCATCGAGTGCCGCCTCGTTTGTTGGAAGGCTCGGCGCAAAGCCGCCCTCATCACCCTGACCAGTTGCGAGGCCGCGATCATGCAGGTTCTTGCGCAGTGCGGCAAAGACCTCAGCGCCGGCGCGGAGTGCGTCGCGATAGGTGGCGGCGCCCACAGGAACCACCATGAACTCCTGGAAGTCG
>Ga0315899_10003840_pt1 | contig 16315 bp, 11 predicted proteins | sample LakEriMetagenome_2_FD_203518 | JGI IMG/M metagenome (GOLD analysis project Ga0315899, IMG submission 203518) | Freshwater fungal communities from buoy surface, Lake Erie, Ohio, United States - Buoy 4 MA112 | ecosystem: Environmental > Aquatic > Freshwater > Lake | place: USA: Lake Erie, Ohio... | reverse complement strand
AAGAATTGATCTATTTTCATAGCGAGTTCGATTTTCAGCGAGTCGTAGAAAACAACGATTCTTTGAAGGTCGGCTTCGATAAGAAATCGCCAGGTGATCGCATCGTTGAGATCTACAACAATGAATCGATCAAGGTTGGCTTGGGGAGCGGCGCTGGGACTTATACGCTGGAGGCCGCCTCGGGGATAACTTTAAAATGTGGAGATTCGCAGATTCAGATAACCACCCAGGGAGTGGTCATAAGCGCACCTGCTATCACCCTAAAAGCGACAGGTGATTTAACGTCACAAGGTACAAACGTAACAGCTAAGGCCGATGCCGCTATGAAGATCTCGGGACAGTCTGCGCTGAACCTCGAGAGTCCAGGCGAGACGGTTGTTAAAGGAGCAATGGTAAAAATCAACTAAAGCAAAAAGGAGAGCTTTGGACCCCGATTCTACCAATGAAAAACTATGGTTGTTTCACTAACTTACGAAGAAGACGGTAATCGCCTTAGATGGTATTTGCGCCGTGGTGAGAAAGCGATTTTGGGCAACTCTCCTTGGTGCGACTTCGTGCTCCCGTCGCATGCAGACGAACCAATCGTGTGTTGCACATTGCATTTCGAAAACAGGCTCTTTGTTGAAGCAGATTCCGACGCAGAATTGCAGTTCCAAAATGCGTTGAAGGATTCTGCAACTTTAAAAGTCGACGATACATTCCATCTGAAGAAGTATCCGATTGCTGTAACATTTCTAGGTGTCTCCGAACAAACCTCTTTCACCGAAGAATCTCGTGAATCAGCTGGTTTGTCTGCAACCAAAAACGATGCGGGTCCTGAGAACACCTCTGTGCTTTGGTTTGATTACGCGTCGGTTCCGCAAATGGTATTAATGTCGGAGTCGGGAAGAAAGCTGTTTCTTTCCGTTAACGATCCAAAAAAGGCGATCGATTTGTTGGTGACACATGAGAATCTCGAGGACGCAGTGCGTGGACTCGCAGGTATGTTACCCTTGGAGCGACTGCTGAGCTGGTGCATTAACATGTTAGACGTCAGTGGAATCGAAATTGAGCCGAATAAACGGTCGCTATTGCAACGGTGGCAATCGGATCCGTTGGGCGTGCCAAAAAGCGATATGGCGAGCATTGTGACATGGAGTGATAATACTAATCCATGGACTCATCTCTTGGCTGCCGTGTCGTGGATTGAACCGAATGTGAATTCGTCGCAAACGTGGTGCCAAAGCTCGACGCTACAGATGATTGTTGCCAGCGTTATCGCATCCCTTCAACTGGCAACTGCGTCCGGTAAGGCTGAACCATTTCGAAGAAAATGTGTCGATAGCGGATTCAAGTCTCTTCAGTCGAGCTTAAGTGGTTTCGTAATGGGAGGATTTACTTGATGCCGCCTGCCGCGAGAGTAAACGATCTTCACACGTGTTTGGCTCTTGACCCAGGAGTCCCGCCGATTCCACATGTAGGAGGGCCAATCGTTGGACCTGGAATCCCAACCGTACTCATCGGTGGACAGCCGGCATCGGTCCAAGGAGATCAGTGTCGATGCATCGGCCCGCCGGATGAAATTGTAAAGGGGTCTGCGACGGTCTTGATCGGCGGAAAACCCGCGGTCCGAGAAGGGGATGCGTGTGCCCATGGGGGCAAGATAGCGCTCGGATGTCCTATCGTTCAGATTGGTGGATGAATTTTATGGTGAATTCATTCGGCGATAACTTGCGGGCGATGCACGAATCGTGGCGCAAGCCTATGGGGTTCACACGACGTCAATTTGCATTGGGCGTGACTGGATTCATAACCGTATTTCTGGTTTTCCTTTTCATAGGTTTGGTTTATCAATCTGTCGCAAAACCATTGGTCAGTGTTTTAGTTGTTGGGCCAACTATAAAAGCAGGCTCGATTCACGCAGACGAAGATTGTTGGATAGACTTGCCTCAAGTTTTTTCTTCTGCCTCCGCAGCATGCACGGCTCAGGATCTCGTAAGTTATTCTAACTCAATCTATGAACATGTTGTATCACCGGCGCAAGTTGTAAAGGAAATAGAAAGCCGAGAGTTTCGCGGCTCTCCATTAATGGTGTACTATTCGGGCGTTCTTAGTGTCGCCAGTCCGCAAGTTGCTGTGGTTGAGTCCTCCAAGCAGGCTGGTACGTCAACGCAAGCAGCTGAGCTTTGCGAGTTGATACGAGCGATCAAAAACTGCGATGCATCGATTGGCGTCGTTGTTCTAGATCTTACGATGCCTGATTTACCAGGACCACTATCGTTCGCCGCATCTCACTGTTATGAGCAGGCCCGATTGCAGATTGATACGGCCTTGCGTGGCGAAGGGAACGTCCCTGTCTCCATTCAAATGAATATGAATCGTATACCTCGCTGGCATGAATTGGGAATCCCCTCTGAGCTTGGCTGGGAAAAATCGATTCTCCCCAATCGATCTGAATGTTCATCGCGATTTATCAATGCGATCGATGCGTTCTCAACGCAAGGACGTGTTGAAGTCCATGCCCTACAAGAGCAACTTGGAAAACGCTCCTTTAACGATCAAAAGCCCGTCATTTATCAAGCTCAAACGGAGTGGCTTGGTAGTCCCAGCTGGCCGATTAACGATCGGTTCATCTCCTTTTCACCTTGGAAGAAAAACGGGGTAACGGAACAAAAATCGCCATCGGCTAGCGATGAAATCGCAGCGGATTTAGAACCAAAAGTCCTCGTTCGAAAGTCACTAGAAAACTACCAAAATCTTCTCCTGCTAAACCACAAAAAGAACGAAATCGCAATCTTGCCCTGGCTGTCTATTCCTGCGTCGGAGACCTACTCGTCAATACACCCCGCGGCATATTCGCTTCTTGAGAAAAATTATTTCATGCTGCGCACTGCACATGAGCTAGCTCCCGACGCTTTAGACCAGCAAGGGGTAATGTCCATCGTCGAAACGTTACAGGATGCATTTAACGCGAAGCCTCTGACGGATCGCGTTCCATCATGGTTGACCTCCTACTTCCAAGAAAACTTAGATTCTACGTGTTCGCAAGTTAATTCGATTATTGCTAAGGCAGTCCTCTCGTCGTACGGCTTCACAGCTTCGTTGGAAAAGGCAGAGACCGATTGGCTGGCGACGCTGCAAGCTTTGTTGGAATCAACCGATCCGGTTAATGAGTCAAGGATCATCGAGAGCTTAAAAAAGACTACAGACCAACAGTCAGTTTGCCTTGAGTATCGTTGGATTAACGCTGTTCTAGGTGAAGAGAATCTAGAACCTACGATTTGGAAAGAGCTGATACATACCAAACTACTCGGGCTTCGCATGATGTCTGATCCCCTACTCGTTTCGCAGTTTAAATCAAAACTGTCGGATGCGGGGCAGCAAATGGTCGCCGCAGAACGTTTATTGTTCGACAAGAGTCCTCCCGACTGGAAGAGTAGAGGGGTGCAATCGATCAAGAACGTCAAAGAAAAACTCAACGCGATTTATGCTGACTTTTCGGAATCGCGTAGCCAGCAAAGGCGGTCGATCACTTGGTTTTATAACGAGATGGTGAGATTGGATCACTTTTCGTTTCCTGCTCCGGAGTTGGAACCTGATGGGGGTGTCGCTAGGGACGAAGAAGTCCTCGCGAGATTCAAAAGTCTTTGGTCTAATCTATACCTCAAGTCCATTGAAACGAGATCCAAACAATCGCTAGACGTAACTGAGAAAACAGATTGGCTATCAGAAGATTTTTCTCGCATGGGGGCTGCAACTAAGTTCGAGTTCGTATCGAACGCAAAGAGAATATTTGAGCTGATGGGGGACGATTTAAAGAGCGTTCACTCAACGGATACAACTGGCCATGCGAGTATTGAGAATTCAATTCGCCCTCTTTCGTTGCTTTTTGCTCGTCAAGAGGTTCTCAACGAGAGCAATCTTCAGAGCTTCGATCCAAAACAAATGATCACAGAATTAGCATTGTTCAATCAGCAGCTAATAACCGATGCCGCACAGGGGGCGCAGACCTGGGAAGCAGATCTTCTTACCTCGTCTTCACGATCGTGGCAAAAGATCTCCACTCGATTAAGGCCCGAGCAATCAGACGGTGGTGTGGCAGAAAGCTTTAACAACTCTATTCGTATTGATGCACCACTTAAATTGGATTTTTCGACTCAGGATCAGATTGAGGGTGTGATAGGACTTCAGCTTGAATCTAACGATAATACCGTAGCAACGATCACTTCCGAATACAATGATACGCATTTGCAGTTGCAGCTAGGGGGCAAAATTCTTGCAAGTGGCGCGAGCTTGCCGTTTGATATTTATGGAGGGAAAACACGTCCATCCAATCTTCCCATCTCCGTACGTAAAATGACGGCTGCAGGGCAAAACTCACCCGTGATTTTATACGTCTCTCATGGAGGGCAAAAGAGACGTGCTGTCTTGGAATCGAAGCTGCCATTACCACAGATGATAAGCTTTGCGTTGCAGAATCAAACGCTATTAACTAGTAAGGCAAGCGCTGAGTTGTATGTTGATGGTGGGACTAAATTGGAGCCTGCTCTTGCTGGAAACAAACATAACCAAATGTTGATATCCGCGAAGAATCTCGATTTTCGGGATGCGTTGATTTCCCATAGGATAATGTTGAACCAAACTGATAAAGCGTTCCCGGTCCATGGCGTACTAGACCAATCAAAAGCAAAGCAGATCCTCAGTTCCTTTGGGGCTATGCCAGTGGCTGCTAGCACTATTCCAAGGCTCTACATACCAGGTCAAACGGAACCTGTCGCGTTTTTACCTGACGCCAGTTTTGCGAAAGTCACAGATACCAGTTTTCGAGAACTTGTGATTGAATCGGACAATCAGACCTCTGGGCAAGTGCAGTATACGATCATTAAAGCAAAGGCTATCAATCCTCGGCAGTTCATTCATGCTGCTGTGACATATCATTCAGAAAGCCAGATGATGGAGATTGTTTTCTCTCCGACTAAGCAAGATGGATTTCCTGTCGCGGGAGTGATCGCTCAATGCGAACTATGGGATTTGGCGACAGGCAGATTATTAGCAACGCCACAATGTGTGCTAGATCCGAACACGAGTCAGAAAAGCATTCGAATGAGCGTTGCTGGATCACAGGCCAAAAGCGTTTTGGTAAACGTGGCTATCGACAATTGGAAATCGGTATTTGTCTTTGAAATCGATCGCGATAGATCGGGAGTCTATGAACCCAATACAAGTTTTGTTGGTGCCGCGATTCGAGCAGCAGGAGACTCTAACGTGGTCAAAACAGACCTGTCAACCATTCAAGTTGAAATGGACCTTTGCATAAATGAACCTTCGTTTGAGATGAACCGTGATTGGATTCACATCGGAATTGATCAAAATCTTGATCGGACACTCGATGGGGAACCTGTTGCAGAGGTTCGAGACACGAAGACACATCAAACTGTGTTTCATGGAGTTGGTGCTCAAGGAGAGATGATTCTGGAATCGAAAATAGAATCGATCAAGTCTTCGCTTCCGATAGAGCACGAGTGGAATCGGAAAGGGGCCGTCCTAGCGAAGATAGTTCGCGCTGGTGAAACAATTTATTCGAATGGTCCGGAATTGATATTCGATAAACGGAAACCAGAGATTCGGTCCATAAATCTTCAGGGAGCAAGTCCGATAATTCTTGGAAAACCACTTGTAATCGAGATCGTGACGGATGATGCGGATCTGTCTGGAGTTGAGTTGGTAGAAGGAGGCTGGTCGGTGACCGGTGAGGCTGAGTTTCATGATCGCATGACTATTGTTCCAGCTCTTTCTAATCAGAGCAATCGTTGGATTGTAACGCTCCCTACGGCTACGATTCTTCCTGGCTATAACACTGTGTTGATAAGAGCACGAGACCGAGCTGGCAACATGAGTAAGACCTATGCTCTTCCCGTGCCAGTCATAACTGATGCTGAGTATCAAAAACAAGTTAACGCGGCGGCAACCATTATTCGGGGAAGATTGATCGCTGATTATAAAATAATGCCAGGAGCAAAACTGAAGCTGGGGATCGAAGCGGAACCGAATAACGAAAAGCGATCTGAGGTGCCCGTTTCGAATGCTGAGCTTAAAGTTATTGCAACAGCGATGGCTGACGAAAATGGTGCGTTCCTATTCAGTGCAATTCCTTCTGGAAAATACATTCTGGAATCAAATGTCATTTTGCGAGGCACCCGCATTGTGCAACGAACACCAATCGTAGTGGATGCCCTAGCGGGTCCAGCCGATTGCTCCATTACCGTTGGTAGGCAAAAATGAAATCAATACCCTGGTTATCAAAGTTGCATGAGGTTGTGATGGGCACAAATGGGAATCCAACATTATTGGTATTCGCCCTAGTCATCATCGTTAACTCGTTTGGATGTGCTGTGCACCCACCGGTCCCCGTGACTGCTGTTCCGGCAGCTCCCATGACTTTGCCTCGATATCTGGGGCTTAACACCGCATGGGGAGGGGTTCGCAATCTTGCGTACCGAACGAGGCTGAGAGCCAGTCATTACATACCAGCATTAGAGCCACATCCTGCATCTGCGATGCCCATGGCATTAGGTGATCCAGCTTGTATGGCAAGCCCCTCCCCGGCCGTTGCAGCGGCTGCAGAGCACCAAAACGCCGAAGCAGCTGCACCGGCTAAGATTAAGGCCGTGTCATATCTGGTTTCCGCTGCTCCGAGTTCGGATCCCAAGATAGAAGAAGCGATTCTAGCAGCGCTTGACGATGCGTCCGAATCGGTAAGGGCTGCTACGTTGCAGGCAATTCTTGATGCAAACGATAAGTGTTGTGAACCCGAATGCAGACAATCGAAGGCAAACGGAGCATGTTCGACGTGCGGTTCCAGCTGCGGAGGCTGTTGCACCCCTGCGATAGCGCAAAAAATTTACCAAATGGGTTATGACTTTGATGAAAAGGGCTGCCCACGTGAGCCAAGCGCACGAGTCCGACGATTGGCGCGTTTGGCGAGCCATGGGTGCCCGCCTTCTAATGTGTTGGCCTCAATTCCAATCCCTGAAGAGCTGCCTCCCGCTGAGGTCATCTCTGCTGCACGACAGCCATAATGGAACGCGAAGGAATCAAGCGGAACGTCATTACTGAGCACGACTGCGCATCAACCGAATTTATTCCCAACCAAGCTTTTTGAACGCTGGGGACAAGGCCTCTCTCCATTTTGCGTAGCCGGCTTCATTGGGATGCAGCAAGTCTGGAAATTCTTCAAGCTTTGCGTCTCCCTGACCATCAGCGAAAATAGTCCACGTGTCGACTAATGTGACATTATCGAACTGCGTGGAAAGCTTCGTTAGCATTTCGTTAATGGCTTTGATTTGGCTGGCAGGACGAGCTTTTTGCTCCGATGCAGGAAAAACTAGGCACAAAACGATGTGTGTCTTAGCGTTGCTTTCATTGATTCGCTTGATAATCAACTCGACATTGTTGCGCACCATGACCGGTTCCGCTTTTTCCTCAAGGTCGTTGGTGCCCATGAGCATTACGATCCCTTTAGGTTTGAGAGACAAGACGTCAGCGTCTAAGCGGTACAGCATGCCGCGAGTTGTGTCGCCACTGATGCCGCGATTGGCAAGCTTCATGCCAGCGAATTTACCCTGGAAATCATCTCCCCAACCTTGTGTAATCGAATCACCAAAGAATACGATGGATCCTTGATCCGCTTGAATTCTTTCGGCCCAGTGGTTTCGCTTCTGATTCCAAAGATTAACAAACCAATCGTATCTTCTGACGGGCCCTTCTCCTGCCATATCGTCGTTTGACTTAGGGATAGACAAGCTGGTTTGGGGAACCTTGTCTTGTGCGTGAGCACAGATTAATGAGGCGAGAGTGGGCAAAAATCCGAGTAGAAGAAGCATAGAGTTTTTGTTGATCATGATTATCTATCACTAAGTGTTAAATCAAGGAATCCTTCGAACAGACAGGACCAGCTATCTCGACAAATAATTGTCTAGATGAGCTGGTCCTTTATGTAAAACCGAAGATAGCAGATTGCAAGTCTTTAGGCTTAACAACTAGTCGCGAGTTACAACCCAAATATTTTGGAAGATAACTGGGTTTCCGTGATCTTGTAGGAACAGTGCCTCTGCGCCTGGTCCCTCTGGTTTGTTGCCAGGAGTGCCGTGTGTAAGTTCGAGATTGTCGTGGATAACAACTCCGTTGTGTTTGATCGTTACGCGTGCGTTAGTTACCTTTTTGTCGTTTTCGTAGCGAGCTGCTTTGAAATCGATATCGTAGGTTTGCCATGCGAGCGGAGGAAAGCACATATTCACCTTTGGCTTTTGGATCGAGTAGATACCGCCACACTCGTTGTCAGCGCCCTCGAGACCGAAAGAATCGAGAACTTGGAGTTCATATCGGCCTTGCATGTAGACCCCGCTGTTACCGCGAGCTTGTCCACGATCCTTGGGCATAAACGGAGTGCGAAATTCGATATGTAATGTATGGTCTTTCAGTGCTAGCTTCGAAGAGACATTTGTTGCCCCAAGGTACTTGCCGTCAACCAGTTTTCCATTTACCCATTTGTCGACGTTTGAACCGTCAAAGAGGACCGTAGATCCTTGGGGTGGTTTGAGACCGAGAGTTGGACTTTTTCGTTCGACTTTCTCCAAAGTGACTACGACTCGGTCTTCAGCTATAACCTCCATTTTTCCTTTGCCGATCTTGAGCTCAAAATTTTCTCCGTCGATGTAGAGGAATTCTCCTTGAACAGTTCCTTCTCCACGGTTGGTTTCATCACCACGTAGCCAACCATCTCCGGGCAAGCCCCCTTTGAAACCGACGACTTCGAATTTGCCATCACCCAACGCGATGACTTGAGCCCCCCAAGTTTCATCCAAGTCGCCGACCTGTAAACGACCCGCATATTCCCCTTGGATCTCGTATTCGACGCCGGCTTTGGCAGGGTCTGTGATCGTTTGAGCGTAGGACGCTGGGGCGATGAAAAAGGCAGGTGAGGTAGCAAGAGCAAAGGAAAGAAAAAATCGACTAACAAGTCGTCGCATGATGGCTCCGAAGGGGTAAAGGTGGGAGGAAAACAATATGGCACGCCTCGTAAAGAGTTGTAGACCGATTACATTGTGGCCTATGGTATTGTGATCTAAGGATGGTCCGCTAACAACCACGGAACGAGATCTGGGGATGACAAACTTCTGTCGTGCATGGGAGCTTTGTTGTAACTCGCGTTACGTGCAGATTTCATGGCTTTTTGGCGGTTGAATCATTCTACTCAGGCATTAAATGATGGAATGGAATAAAAAGCAATGTTGAAATTGATGGCCGTGGCGTCCATGTTGATTGCCGTTGTGTTTGTTTCCCAAAAAACGACTGCTTTTGGTCAAACGAAATTGCTGATCGATCCTCAGGTTAACCATCAATCCATCGATGGGTTTGGAGCGTCTGACGCTTGGACCGTCAATACGATGGTAAAGAAGTGGACTCGAGAATCGAATGATCGAGCGATTGAGGAACTCGCGGATCTGTTGTTTTCAACCAAAAGTGGAATCGGTCTCTCTGCATGGAGGTTTAACATCGGAGCGGGGAGTTCGCTTCAAGGAGTCGAGAGTTTGATTCCAGATCCACTCCGTCGCGGAGATCTATTCGTAAAGTCGCCATTTGGTCCCGTAGATGAAAGTCAACATATGGGACAAGTGCGAATGTTGCGAGAGGCGCACCAGCGAGGAGTCGCCGATTTCGTTGCCTTTGCGAATAGCCCTCCTTACTGGGCCACTAAAAACGGACTGACTCATCCTAACGATGGGCAAGATGTCGGTTCGAGCAATTTAGATCCCAAGCACAGGCAAGCATTCGCAAAGTCGCTCGTGGACGTGATCATGTATCTGCGTGGTCCGAAAGTTGGGGTGCCCGTGAACTATATCAGCCCTCTCAATGAACCAACGTGGGATTGGCAAGGTAAGACTCAGGAGGGCTGCCCCTATAACATTGAAGACATCAAAGAACTATACCGATCCGTACATACGCAATTGATCGAGGCCGGAATTTCCGACCACGTTCATGTTGATGGGCCTGAGTCGGTTGAATACACCGCTGCACTTAGTGACGCTAACAAAATTGCTTTTGATAAAAAAATCTATCAAGGCGGAATGCACAGCAAAAATGTCGGACGATATCGGAACTATATCGATGAGTTTCTGGGTGATCCCGAGATGCGTTCCCTACTGCAAAATAAGATTTCGATGCACGGCTATTTTTCAGACGCATGGCCTGATCGATTGGGAAAGCTCCGTGATATAACGTTCATGAATGTAAAGCAGGTGTCGCCGAATGCAAAAATATGGATGAGCGAGTTTTGTATCCTGGGGGACCCTGGAAAAGCCCGCTCATTTGGAGGGCCAAGTCATGATGCCAAGGATATGGAATTTGCGATCCATTTGGCGACGGTGATGCATCGAGATTTAACACGATTGAACGTTTCTGCATGGCACTGGTGGCTAGCAATCACACCATACGATTACAAAGATGGCCTGTTGAAAGTGTCACCATCGTTGGATAGCGATTCGATCGAGCCTACTAAGGCGTTTTGGGCGTTCGGAAACTTCAGTCGGTTTGTTCGGCCCGGTTTTACTCGGGTTCAAGTTACCAATCCGGATGAGTTGGACGGTCTAATGGTGTCAGCGTACAAGAGTTCGGATGCAAACACGATCGCATTGGTTATCGTAAACGGTGCTAGGGTTGAGAAATCGCTAACCGTTGAACTTGAGGGAACCGGGCTTCGTTTGGATCGCAAAAAGCTTCAGGTTTTTACGACGGATCAGAATCATGATCTACAAATAGCTTCGATTTCGGAAGAACTATCCGTATCACCCCGATCCATAACGACTGTGGTTATTGATGCAGTAAAGAATTAAGATCTCTTCATTGCTTTGTATCCGTGTGCGTCTCCCTCAGTGATCTCCAATCGCTTTGGGAGGGTTCTTGTAGGCCGTAACAAATCGCAAAGCGATGCAGTTACGGCAGGGAACGTCAGGAGTAATGTGAATTGTTGATTTCGACCTAAGTCAGGACGATCTTTGCCGTAACTTCGCAAAGCCTTGTTACGGTCTACGGCCTACGGGCTATGACAAGCTCAGCGCATCGAGCACTTTGATCAAATAATCGTAGGACTTGGCGACCGACGAGATTGAGACTCGCTCTCCAACTGCGTGATTCCCTTTAATAGTTGGACCAATTGAGATTGCGTGCAAGCCAGGCATTCTCTCGATTAACAGACCGCATTCGAGACCAGCATGAATGGCATGTACTTTAGGTGACGCGCCGAACATTGACGAATAGGTATCGATGGCAGCTTTTAGAAGTGGCGAATCGAGATGTGGTTTCCAGCCTGGGTAGCCATCGGCAATTTTTACTTCGGAGTTAGTCATCCTGGCTATGCCTAAGATGCTGGCAGTAACATCATTGAGTGCTTCGGGCGTGGTTCCTCGCACACTGCAGGTTACCTTGCCTGACTGTCCCGGCAATAGTTCAATGATTGCCATATTGCAGGATGCTTCGACAAGTCCTTGGATTTCTGGGGTCATCTCGCAGATTCCGGTAGGAATAGCCTGGAGGATTTGAATAAAGGTGCTCGAGGATGAGACCGATAACGCTCGGTTTTCTACAGGCTGAACTTCCGTGATTTCTAGGTGCAGCGAGTTGTCGCGGTTTGCGTAGAGTTTGTTGAGTTCTGCAACGATAATCGCGCTTGCATCTTTTGCTTTGGAGAGCTCAGATTTTGGTATCGCAACGACAGCAGTACTTTTGTCCGGGATAGCGTTTCGGCGGCTGCCACCCTTCCAATCAGCGATGCGAATAGAAACGGTATCCGATACCTTTTGCAATATCCTCGCGAGCAATCGATTTGCGTTTGCGCGACCTTGATTGATCTCCACACCCGAGTGTCCGCCTTTGAGGCCATCGAGACGAACGGAATAAAAACTGAGATCGTTAACCGTTTCCCATGTGGCGGCGTAACTTAGATCGACGTCACGGCCACCAGCTGCTCCGATGGTAATTTCGTCGTCATCTTCTGTGTCGATGTTAACGAGATACTTGCCGGATAGTCCGAGTTTGTCCGGCTCCATACCGATTGCTCCCGTCATGCCTTGCTCTTCATCGGTTGTAAAAAGCAGTTCCAATGCGATGGGTCTATGGCTGCGTTCTGCTGCAGCCATCATCATGGCGACTCCCATCCCGTTATCTGCGCCGAGTGTTGTGTAAGGAGAGTTGATCCAGTCTCCATTCGGATTGGGGGTTAGTCTCTTTTCGTTTGATGGATCGAAATCGCCCCGTTCCAACGGGATTTTTCCAGCTGATGCGTCTGCGCCGACGGTATTTCCCTCTTTGGTAACCGACACAATATCAACGTGAGATTGCAAAATGATGGGGGGCTTGCTGCTATTAGTCGTTGCAGGAACGTGTACCACTATATTGTTGGCTTTATCTCTGCAGGATCGAAATCCTAGCTTAGTTGCCCATGCCTCAACGAAATCAACAGCTAAGCCTTCGTTCTTTGAGGGGCGCGGTGTTGCGACCAAGTCAAAAAAATGAGTCCAAACGACGCTAGGTTCCGGAGTCGAAAAAGTAGGCTTCATAATTGTCTCTAAGTGTTTAAATCAGCAGAAGGATTTAACAAATCTTTGCGCCGAAGTTCTGTTTTTAAAAGGGATTGTTCTTGACGCCACTGGGCGATCTTTTTGTGATCGCCGCTTACCAATACTTCAGGGACGCGGTGCCCGCGAAATTCAGGTGGCCGAGTGTATTGCGGAAATTCTAGCAGTCGATTGCCTCGGGAGAAAGAATCGTCCCAAGAGCTAAACTCGTCTCCGAGAACGCCAGGGATCATTCGAATGGTGGAGTCTACCAAAACCATGGCTGCGACTTCGCCACCGTTGAGCACATAATCTCCGATGCTAAGCTCTTTTGGTTTGAGTATGTCAATGACTCGCTGATCAAATCCTTCGTATCTTCCGCACAAGACGATGAGTCGTTCTATCTGGGCGAGTCTCTCAACTCCTCGTTGTTCGAGTCGTTCGCCTTGGGGGGTAAGCAGAATGACCTGTGATGGTCTGCTATCGAGTGCTTGAACTGCTTCGACACATTTTATGACGGGCTCGACGCAAATCAGCATACCTGGTCCACCGCCATAAGGGCGATCGTCAACTTTGTGATGTTTTTGGTCGACCGACCATTCTCGTAAATCGTGCACGCAAATTTCTACCAGCTTTTTGTCGATGGCTTTTGCGAGAAGGCTTTGCGTTAGGTAGCCAGAAAAGATCTGAGGGAAGAGGGTAATGATGTCGACCCGGAACATTGGCGATCATACCAGTAGAGTGGGAAGCTACGCGGCCGCAGAATGCTTAACAACGGTCTAAAAGTCTCGACAGAGCGTGAGAGAGCGTCTGACCATACATAGCTGTATGCAAATGGTTTCAACGGATCCCAAAAAAGACGCAGGACGGATTTAGAAATCCGTCCTGATCATTATTCACATCAAGATGTCGCAAGATTAAGGTTAGCGAACAAACGCATTGACAGCGAATGACGGGCTACGAAACCGCCCGTTTTTGTCCGATGGACCTAAAACTATCTACGAAGCGACTGGAGCAACTACTGGTTTTCGTCCCATGCGTTGCAGAGCGTCTTGTTGTTGCTGAAGGTGAGAGCCATTGGATCCGTACTTCTTGATTAGGACGTCTACGTTTTCGCTCGGTTGAGCACCAACGCTGATCCAATAATCGATTCGTGGACCGTTTAAAACGGCTCGTGCATCAACTTCTTTGCACATTGGGTCGTAATGACCGAGTTCTTCCAGGACGCGACCGTCCCGAGGGCTTCTCTGATCGATTGCGCACAAACGATAAAATGGGCGGCTCTTTCGCCCCATTCGCTTCATTCGAATACGTACTGCCACGTCTCTATCTCTCCATCTGTTTCTAAAAACCAAGGGCCAGAATAATACCGACAAACTCTCTCAATGACGAGTCGTTTTTCCGAAAAATCCAGTTTGATGCGTCACAAATCTCTTTCGTGGCAAGAAATGATCGCTTTAAGGGGGATAGCCCCACCTTGGTTGGGTCTAATGCACAGCAGCTTTCCATCAGCGAATTCCTAAGTTCTTTCTGTACAAAGACCTAGCACATTACGTTGCGTTTTGCATGGTTTGTGTGCAAACCTTCACGAAAAATTACATCAGAAACAATTATATGCTTAAAAACCATGCTTTTTGAGCATGCTAGCAAATTCTTTTTTCGGAATCTGAGATCTCGGACCGGCATTTGCTAAGGTCGCCTAAACCTGTGTTGTGCGTAATGAAGACGCAGCAGAAGTAGTCAATTCTAAGGCGGAGAAGACGATGGTTCGATTTGCATTAAGTTTGTTCCTCTTGCTGGGGCTGTGTATGTCCACCCCAGCGTTTGGGCAGGGAGCTCCCTTGCCCGATACCCCTGCAACCGATGCGGCGGCGACGGAAGCAACGGCTCCAGTTGTTCCAGCGGGAGAAGCGGCGGCCCCAGTGGCAGCGCCCCCAGCTCCGGGGACCACGAATGGTGACCAGGCTTGGATGTTAACGTGCTGTGCACTGGTCCTGTTTATGACGCCTGGGTTGGCGTTCTTTTATGGTGGACTGGTTGGGAGAAAGAATATACTCAGCGTGCTGATGCAGTGTTTTCTTTGCATGGGTGTAGTGACGATTCTCTGGGTCGTCGTCGGTTTTAGTTTGGCATTTTCTGCGGATGATGCCGGGTTCGCTGGTTTTGTCGGCAACCCGATGACACACTTCATGTTGAAGGACATTTCGTTTACAGACGTTTGGCAACCCGTCCCAACTTACAACACAGCTATAAGCGAACAGACGTTTATGGCTTTCCAAATGATGTTTGCGATCATCACTCCAGGGCTCATTGTTGGTGCGTTCGCGGAGCGTATGAAATTCATCGCTTTTGTGATTTTCTTGCCACTGTGGTGCTTGCTCGTTTACTGCCCAGTTGCACACTGGGTTTGGTATGGTCCGACCGGATTCTTTGGCCTCGGTTCCTTCAATGAGGGGGCTGTTTCAGTTGGTGCTTTGGATTTTGCGGGTGGAACCGTGGTTCACATCAACGCAGGTATAGCTGCTTTGGTCTGCTGTATCGTTCTCGGTCCTCGAAGAGGATATCCGAAGCAAATGACAGCGCCGCACAATTTGCCATTTGCAGTTCTGGGTGCCGGTATGCTTTGGTTTGGGTGGTTCGGTTTCAATGGAGGAAGCGGACTATATGCTGGAGACCAAGCGGTAAGGGCTTTCGTTACAACGCAAGTAGCAGCCGCGACTGCAGGTGTTTGTTGGTCCATTATCGAACTGATTAGAAACGGTAAGCCGACCGCTCTTGGTATGATCACCGGTGCTGTGGCTGGCTTAGTTGCAATCACGCCAGCTGCTGGTTTCGTGGATGTTGGTTCGGCTATCGTGATCGGTGCCGTTGCAACCGTAGTGAGCTACATTTTTGTTGCTTTCGTCAAACCAGCTTTGGGCTACGACGATTCCTTGGATGTCTTCGGCGTGCACGGCATGGCTGGCATTTGGGGGGCAATCGCAACTGGGATTTTCGCAATTAAGGGCTTTGGTTTTGAGACCAATGGTGGATTAATCGAGGGTAACAGCTACCAAGTAGTTCTCCAGTTGAAGGCAGTCCTCTACACACTCGTGTACTCGGGTGTAGTATCCTTTATCCTGTTGAAGATCATAGATTTCACCATCGGTCTTCGTTGCACGGAAGATGCTGAAAAGATGGGCTTGGACCTAAGTGATCACGCCGAAACCGCGTATACGATCTCTTAATCTCTCTCGATCTCAAACGCTCAAATACTGAAAACGGCAGGCTGTCTACAGCCTGCCGTTTCTTTTTGGGGCTGTACGGATTCCGCTTTTTGTTCAAACTGATAGGGTCCCACAAAGTATCCTTTCCGTTGTCAAAGCTCTTTATACGAATTCTTATGGCTTCTCCTTGCAAATTGGTTATCCACGGCGCTTCAGGTCGAAATGGCAAACGACTTATTGCTCTCGGTAGCGCTGACTCTGAAGTTCAATTGGTTGGGGCTATTGTTCGACCCTCATCGAATTTTCTGAATCAAGATGCAGGTCAAGTTGCCGGAGGCGCACCACTCGGCCTTCCCCTTTCCAGTTCTTGGCCAACATCCGCTGACGCCGCTATCGATTTTTCCTCACCCGAGGGTTGCATAGAGGCTCTCCAGTATTGCGTCGAACACAAAATACCTCTCGTGATTGCGTCTACTGGGTTAACGAAAGAGCAAGTTGCGGTTATCGAGAAGGGTGCTC
>Ga0315899_10003834_pt1 | contig 16336 bp, 15 predicted proteins | sample LakEriMetagenome_2_FD_203518 | JGI IMG/M metagenome (GOLD analysis project Ga0315899, IMG submission 203518) | Freshwater fungal communities from buoy surface, Lake Erie, Ohio, United States - Buoy 4 MA112 | ecosystem: Environmental > Aquatic > Freshwater > Lake | place: USA: Lake Erie, Ohio... | reverse complement strand
AAGTGGTATAGTCAACACCATTTATCGTAGCGTTCATAAAATATGTGGGAGTGGGAGTTGGAGTTCCCCCTCCTCCTTGATTATTGATTTCTTCTTGAACTTCGTCATCCCCGCAGCCTGCAAGTATTACTGCAGCTATTAAGAAAACAAAAAATCTAGTGAAGCACGAATTGGAATCAGTTTTCATCATTTTAATTTATTTATAGAAGACATGGCTCTTACAATTAAAAATCATCAGAACCGACGCGTGATTTGATTAGTTCAAATATACGAATAGTTATGAAGAGACATTAGTCGCAAAATGTTTATTTTAAATTAAGCAATAAGTTAAAATCATTAAGTGAATAAGAATATTAATCTGCTCTTCATGATGACGCATTCCCCTTCCCACACTCACAACACTTGCTCTTCTTGCGCGTCCACTGACCATAGAACGAGTGCCCGAGATAGACTGCGGCAATTGAGATAGTCAGTATGGTGAGAACGACGTGCATTAGGATAAGAGTTGAAAGGTAATGAACGCAGCCAAGTAAGCCAATACTCCCATATATACGAGCTGAATAATGGGCCACTTCCATGATTTAGTTTCGCGACGCACCACTGCAAACGTTGCCATACACTGCATGGCGTAGACATAAAACACCATGAGCGACATACCCGAAGCTACTGTGTAAACAGGCTTGCCGCTGTCGGACCAACGCTCTTCACGCAGGCGGTCAATAAGCGCCGAATTTTCCTCGAAGTCTTCGCCCACGCTATATATCGTGGCCATGCTGCCTACAAATACCTCACGAGCCGCAAAGGAGGTAATGAGCGAAATGCCCATCTTCCAGTCATAGCCCAATGGCTTTATCACTGGTTCAATGGCATGCCCCAAAATTCCAATATAAGAGTTCTCCAGTCGCGCGGCTGCCTTCATCTGTTCCTCTTCACCGGGCATCGCCTGCATCGCCGCTGCTTGTTCGGCTTGCTCGATGCGATGCGAAGGTCCATAACTGGCCAACGCCCACAGTAAAATGGAAATAGCGACGATGACGCGGCCGGCATCCCAGGCAAATACACGCACCTTTTCAAGCAAATTAATACCCACTTCTTTCCAACGAGGCATTCGATAAAGAGGCATTTCCAATATAAGATAACTGGGCTCCCCCGTTTGGATAAAACGCTTCATAATACCTGCAACGGCTAATGCTGAAAACAAGCCCAAAGCATATAATCCTAACATTACCAAACCTTGCAAGTCGAACACTCCCCAAACTCGCTCATTGGGAATGACGAGCGCGATAAGCAAGGTATAAACAGGTATACGCGCCGAGCAACTCATGAGTGGCGCTACCATAATGGTCACAATGCGGTCTTTGAACGTACTGATGGTGCGCGTGGCCATCACTCCCGGTATGGCACAGGCCACACTCGACATCAAAGGCACTACACTCTTGCCATTCAGGCCGAATGGGCGCACCAGCCTGTCCATCAAGAAAACCACGCGGGCCATGTAGCCCGACTCTTCCAGCAGCGAGAGAAAGAAGAACAAAATGGCTATCTGCGGCACAAACACCAATACGCCGCCTATGCCGGGAATTACTCCTTCGGCAATCAGATTGGTAAAGGTGCCTTCCGGCATATGCTCCTGTGCCCACATGGAAAATTGCAAAAACCAGCCATCAATGAAATCCATCGGTATGGCCGCCAGCTGAAAAATGAACTGGAAAATCAGCAACAACACTCCCAGAAAAATGAGATACCCCCATACACGATGCACCAAAAGCGCATCCAGTCTTCGGGTGGGCGATTCTTTGACCTGCGGTGCCGAGCGGTTTACACCAATGAGCAACTTACGTATGACCTCAAAACGAAGCTCTGCATCGGTCTGCTGGGCCGCCAAATCATTTTGAATTTCAATCGGATGCGTAGGTGAAAACGACGGATTGCTTTCGCCTACTATCGTATTTGCAAGCGCTTTCTTCAATCGGTCCACTCCTTCGCCTGTTCGTGCGTTCACCGTAACAACAGTCACACCGCCCAGTCGTTTCGAAAGTAACTGTTTGTCGATGAGTAGCCCTTTTTGCTTGTTCACGTCATCCATGGTAAGCACAAGCACCGTCGGTATGTTCAAGTCGTGAACCTGGGTGAAAAGCAACAGATTCCGATCCAAATTGGTCGCATCTACTACCACAACCATGGTATCCGGAAAATCGGGGTGCTGTGCGTTGGAAAGTATATCAATCACAACCTGTTCATCGGTAGAACGAGGAAACACACTGTAAACTCCGGGTAAATCGAGTATCTGCGCTGCAGCTCCATCGCTCAGAACGCACTCTCCCCACTTCTTATCGAGCGTAATACCGGGATAGTTACCGACGTGCTGACGCATACCCGTGAGGTGGTTGAACAACGAACTCTTACCGGTATTGGGGTTTCCTATCAGCGCAATTTTTCGGTTCATGCTTCCCCCCCGGTTTCTTCTTCTACGAGCACCAACGCGGCCTCGTCCATGCGCAGTGAGAGCATAGATGTCCCCAAATCCACTGCTATCGGGCCATTGAAAGGAGCTCGAAAAAGCACCCGCACACGACATCCCTTGTACAATCCCATTTCCACCAAGCGCGCAGCCAACCTACCCGGCTGTATTTCTACAACCTGAGCATTTACTGCATTGGTCAGTGTCGAAAGGGGCTTCATTTTACAAAGGTTGGCGCAAGATGCAACGAAATCATGTAAGCTAGCCATACCTACATCGTGGTATATCGAATCAAATACCCGCGTGGTGTCGTATCTTCGCGCCCGCAAAAAAGAAGGCTCATGCTCAATGTTTCCAATGTATCGCTTCGCTACGGCAAGCGCACCCTGTTTGATGAAGTGAACATCAAGTTCACCCACGGTAACTGCTATGGTGTAATTGGCGCCAACGGTGCCGGTAAGTCTACCTTCCTGAAAATACTTTCGGGCGAAATAGACCCCATGACAGGCGACATCAGCATGGGCCCCGGCGAACGCATGAGCGTTTTGAAGCAGAACCACTTCGAGTTCGACAGCTATACCGTTCTGAACACGGTGCTCACAGGCAATAAAAAGCTGTGGGATTTGATGCAAGAAAAAGACGCTCTCTATGCGAAAGAAGACTTTTCTGACAAGGACGGTGAAAAGGCAGCAGAGCTCGAAACCCTGTTTGCTGAGATGGATGGCTGGAACGCAGAAAGCGATGCCGCCAACTTGCTAAGCGGCCTGGGCATCAAAGAAGACCTTCACCACACACTCATGAGTGAGTTGAGCGGTAAAGACAAGGTACGTGTGCTCTTGGCGCAGGCTCTCTTCGGTAACCCCGAAATTCTCCTGCTGGATGAGCCTACCAACGACTTGGACGTTGAAACTATAACCTGGTTGGAAAACTTCCTGGCAGACTTTCAGAATACGGTTATCGTGGTATCACACGACCGTCACTTTCTGGACTCCGTGTGCACACACATCGTCGACATCGACTTCAGCAAGATTCAGCTCTACACCGGCAACTACACTTTCTGGTACGAATCGAGTCAGTTGGCACTTCGTCAGCGCGCCGACCAAAACAAAAAGGTGGAAGACAAACGCAAAGAACTGCAGGAATTCGTAGAGCGATTCAGTGCGAACGCATCGAAATCGCGCCAGGCAACGAGTCGTAAGAAACTGCTCGACAAGCTTGTAATCGATAATATTCAGCCATCGACCCGCAAATACCCGGGCATCATATTCCGCCCCGATCGTGAATGCGGCGACCAAATCTTGAATATCGAGAACCTCTCGAAGCACTCAGCAGAAGGCCAATTGTTGTTCGCTGATATTTCGTTCAAACTGCTCAAGGGCGACAAGGTTGCTATCCTTTCGCGCGAGCACAGCGCTATTACGGCGTTTTTCGACATCATCGCAGGGGAAGCTACCGCTGAAACAGGCGACGTTGAATGGGGAAGCACTATCACAACGGCTTATCTGCCCAACGAAAACGCGAAGTATTTCCAGGCCAACGACAACTTGATTGACTGGCTCCGTCAGTATTCGCGTGATAAAGACGAGACCTATGTGCGCGGCTTCTTGGGGAAGATGCTTTTTAGCGGTGAGGAAGTGATGAAGATGTGCAACGTATTGAGTGGTGGCGAAAAAGTGCGCTGCATGATTTCCCGCATGATGCTCAACGGAGCGAACTGCCTTATTATGGACGAGCCCACTAATCACCTCGACCTCGAGTCGATTACGGCCTTCAACAATGCCATGAAAGACTGGAAGCATGTGGCCTTGTTTACCTCGCATGACCACGAGTTTGTGGAAACCGTTGCCAACCGCATCATCGAAATAACTCCTAACGGTATCATCGACAAGCGCACGAGCTACGATGAATACTTGGCTGATAAGCAGATTAAGGCTATGCGTGATGAGATGTATGCGCAGAGCAGCGTGAGGGTTTAGGAGAATTCCGAGGCCGGATTAGTCCGCTAACCGCATGCGCTAAAGCTTCAATTGGTATTTTCCGCGCATACGCTCGATGTGGTCTTCCGGAATGTCGTGCACGTTGGCACTGCCGTGGCGATTCTCAACAGTCAATACATGCAATCGATAGCCATACTCTGCTGCGAGTTTGAAATAGGGCTCCATCTCCCACTCCATCGTGAATGTATTGTGTAGGATAATTTTACCCACACCTTGTACCATGGCTGTTTTTACTCCTTCCTCGCATTGCTTGTAGGCCAGGTGATTTTCCTGAAAACGAAATTCGTAATGCCCGTTTTCATCCGTGAAATAATCGTCGACGCTGAAAACAGGAAACTTCCCCTTCTCGCTCAACACATGAGCGAGTGTGGTTTTCCCGCTACCGGGCAACCCGCGCAAAAGAATAAGTTCAGACATGCGCCACCTTAAACTCACTCGTAAAGTGGAATTCCAACTCCGGATAATTCTTGCGCTCCATGTCGAGCATGAATGATGATGGTGCCAAAAACACATCGTTGTCGTCCTTATCCTTCACCATGTTTTGGCCCTTGATACGCCTGAACTCGGCTAACTTATCGGGATGGTCGGTGGTTATCCAGCAAGCTTTATAGAAGGTCTTCGTTTCAAATTCACACTTGGCGCCGTATTCATGCTCTAAGCGATAGCGTATTACTTCAAACTGAAGTTCACCCACTGTGCCCACAATTTTGCGGTTGCCTGGCTCTTGCACGAAGAGCTGCGCTACGCCTTCCTCTGTTAGCTGACGAATACCCTTCTCGAGCTGCTTCGACTTCATCGGATCTTTATTGACAAGTTCCTTGAAAATCTCCGGAGAGAAACTCGGAATGCCTTTGAAGATCATCTCCTCGCCTTCGGTGAGTGTATCACCAATTTTGAAGTTACCGGTATCATACAACCCTATCACATCGCCGGCATATGCCTCGTCGATGGTGGTTTTAGCCGAAGCCATAAACGTAACCGGGTTAGGGTATTTGAAGTCTTTGTCGAGACGTACGTGGTGATAAAACTTATTACGTTCAAAGGTGCCGCTGCACACACGCAAAAAGGCGATGCGGTCGCGGTGACGCGGATCAATGTTGGCGTGAATCTTAAACACGAAGCCCGAAAACTTGTTCTCAGCCGGCTCCACCACCCGCACACTCGACTCGCGGTGCTGCGGAATGGGAGCGAGTTCCAGGAACTTGTCGAGCAACTCCTTTACCCCAAAGTTGTTCATCGCCGAACCGAAAAACACGGGAGCAAGTTTGCCTTCAAGGTACTTCTGACGATCGAATGGATCATACACACTCTCGATGAGTTCCACGTCTTCGCGCAATTGCTGGGCGTATTCACCGGCAAGCTGATCGAGCAACGGATCGCTCAAGTCATTGATGGAAATAATCTCCTCGCTCACCTTGGTTTTGAGCGACTCAAACAGGTTGATGGTTTTGTCGTAGAGCTTATAAACGCCCTTGAACGAATACCCTTTACTGATTGGCCATGAAAGAGGCTGAACCTTGATGTTAAGCTCATCCTCCAGCTCATCGAGCAGGTCGAAGGCATCTTGTCCTTCCAAGTCCATTTTGTTGATGAACACAATCACAGGCGTGTCGCGCATGCGGCACACCTCCATGAGGCGGCGAGTTTGCGCTTCCACACCCTTCGAACTATCGATTACAAGTATTACGCTATCCACAGCCGTGAGCGTGCGGTAGGTGTCTTCTGCGAAGTCTTTGTGACCGGGTGTATCGAGCAGGTTCACCTGCATGCCATTGTATTCGAAGACCATCACCGAGGTGGCCACCGAGATACCGCGCTGGCGTTCGATTTCCATGAAGTCGGATGCTGCGGTCTTGGTGATCTTGTTACTCTTCACGGCTCCTGCCGTTTGAATGGCGCCACCAAAAAGCAGAAGCTTTTCCGTGAGCGTTGTCTTACCGGCATCGGGGTGCGAGATGATGGCGAATGTTTTCCTGCGTGCTATTTCGTCTTTGAGAGCCATGGCGCGAAGATAGGTGGCGAGTGGCGAATGGCAAGTGAAGAGTGGCGAATGGCGAGTGGCGAGTGGCGAATGGCAAGTGAAGAGTGGCGAATGGCGAGTGGCTAATGGCTAATGGCGAGTGACGAGAATGGGGAATGGAGAATGGAGAATGGTGCAGGGGGCTTAATTTGCCGGCAGAAAAATCGGAGTAAGCTATAGAATCAACTATGAAGCCTGACAACATCAATGATTACAACCGCGAGCAACCTGAAGATGTTCAAGTGAAATTGGAACAGCTTCGAAAAGCCATAAAGCAAGCGGCACGCAAGGCTACCGAGACCATCAGCTATGGCATGCCGGCTTTTAAGCAGAATAAAACGCTCGTTTATTATGCTGCTTATAAATCGCACATTGGCTTCTACCCTACTCCGAACGCCATCGTTGCTTTCAAAGCAGAGCTGGCCAAGTATAAGACTTCGAAGGGAGCCATTCAGTTTCCCATTGGCGAGGCACTTCCTATTAACTTGATTCAGAAAATAGTCAAGTTCCGATTGAAGGAAGACGCACAGGTCTTAACCGCTAAAGCATCGAAAACAAAGATTAATACTTCGCCTATCATTCAACCAGAAATAGATCAATACAACGAAGGACTAGAAGACACTGACCGCGCAATTTGTAGTGCACTTGCCATAGCCATCTCGAAGGGACTATCTAAGGCAGAAAGCAAAGTGTGGCACGGCCATCCCGTTTGGTTTCTGGATGGCAACCCCATTGCCGGTTATAGCAAACAGAAGTCGGGTATTCGTCTTATGTTCTGGAGCGGAGCCGATTTCGAGGAGCCCGGATTGAATGTTGTCGGGAAGAAATTCAAGGACGCATCGGTGTTCTTCAACGAACTAGGCGATGTAAATGCTCGTAATCTGAAACGCTGGCTGAAAAAGTCGATCGAAATTCAATGGGACTATAAGAATATCGTAAAGCGGAAGGGCAAATTGGTGAGGCTATGAATTTTATCATGTCGCTAACGTTGCCCCTGCTCGTGAACATGATAAATTCTACATTCGCAAAAACGCATCATGGCACCGGTCAACATCGACAATTACCTCGACAGTCATTACATCCACCGCAGCAATTGGTTGCGGGCTGCAGTATTGGGAGCCAACGACGGCATCATTTCCATCTCTAGTCTAGCCATCGGTGTAACGACCGCGAGCACCACGCGTGACCCCATCTTGCTGGCCACAGTGGCCGGCTTAGTTGCGGGCGCATTATCGATGGCTGCCGGTGAATACGTTTCGGTGAGCTCGCAAACGGATGTCGAAAAGGCCGACATCGAGCGAGAAAAACAAGAACTGGAAGAAATGCCGGAGGAGGAGTTGCACATACTCGCCCAGATCTATGAGAAACGGGGCCTGAAAAAAGAAACGGCTATTCAAGTTGCTAAAGAATTGACTGCTGCTGACGCGTTGGGCACACACATGCGCGATGAGCTGGGCATCAATGAAATCAGTCAGGCCAACCCTATCCAAGCCGCCATTGCTTCGGGGGCAGCGTTCACAGCGGGTGCATTGCTACCACTCTTAGTCACACTCTTCGCTCCCGTCGCGGGGATGGAATATTTCCTTTACGGTTTTACGATTCTATCGCTCATCATTCTGGGAGCTGTTTCTGCTAAAACAGGAGGCTCAAGTATACTAAAGGCCGTTGTTCGCATCCTCATTTGGGGCACGATTGCAATGGTCCTTTCGGCATTGGTGGGATATCTCTTTGGGGTAAACGTATAAGATTCAATCTCTGCATCCTCTGCGCTCTCTGCGGTAAAAAACATTGAACCGCAGAGGCGCAGAGAACGCAGAGACAATTTCAAATGCATTTGAATTCTGCTCGATATAAGGCATGGCTTCTTCTGAGATGTATCATTCAACACCCCTGCTGTTCCGGTACATTTGGAACGAAGTAGTTTTTCTGCTCACGAAAACAACTATTATGGAATCCAACCAAGTTTGTCAAAGTTGCGGCTACCCAATGAAAAAAGACAAGCAAGGAGGTGGGACTGAAAAAGACGGCTCCATCAGTAAGAAGTATTGTTCCATGTGTTATGCAAATGGATCCTTTCTAACTCCATCCACTATTGATACCGCCGAGAAAATGCAGATGTTCTGTATCGATCAAATGAAAAAATCAGGTATCAACGGAATCTTTGCCTGGCTGGCAACGAGGGCTATTCCTCGATTGGAAAGGTGGAGATAAAAAGACAGTATGCTCTGCGGATCTGCGGTTTATTGTTTTGAACCCCAGAGGCGCAGAGACTAATGCGTCTCGAGTGTGTCCGTTGTCTCCATTTTCGTTTTAAGCTCTTCCCACGTCGAAACCGAAATTACCGGCTTCACCTCGAACTGCCTCTTCCCTATTTCAGCGAGAACATATTCCATGCGTTCCTTCGAAGACGGGTGCGTGCTGAGCCATTCAAAGGCCTCTTCACTTTCGCCGTTGCCGGTGAGATACAGGAAATCCGCAAACGGATGTGGGTCAATGCTAGCGTTGGTCAGATAATCAACCGCTTTCATATCGGCCTCACGCTCCATGTCGCGGTCAAATGCCTTCGACGACAGAGCACCCACCACCTCGCCTATTTGTCCGCCATCTCCGCCGCCGGTGGTTATGTTCACCAGCACCGACATACCCACTTCGCGCACCAGCTTCTTCATCACATGTCGCAATTCGATGTGCGCCATTTCATGCGCCAGCACGCCGCACAATTGCTCCGGGCTCTTACAATCTTCAATGAGTGCGGAATTCACGACCAAATGTCCACCGGGCATGGCAAAGGCATTTACCACATCGGCGCGAAACACATGTACTTTGACGTGATCTCGGGGGAGTCCATTCGCATCGCATAGGCGACTTACAAGCGAATCCATGGCCGCAACAGTGAGCGTATCTGTTATCTGATCGCCCTCATCGCCCAGGTGTTCCCAAAACAAGTCGCCAAGCTTCTCTTCCGTGTCGCGGGTGTGTTTCTCCAGGTCGAACATGCCCACCCAGTCGATGCTGCGCAACCAGAAAAACAAGGCGACGAAGCCACCCAATATAACAATGGCCCAAAGCGAGTTTGACTTCATGATTCTTTATTCTTTATGAGTTGATCGGTGATGTCGGCTATTATCCACCAGCGCACGTGCTTGCCCTTTCTCACTTCAATAGCAGTATAGATTGTGGAAACAAATTCGAACAGATTGAACAGCGCAATCGTAATGACATACGCGATGTAATTATTCGATATCTCGGCATCTGTAAACAGTATGCTGATGGTCCACCAAAACGCATAGCTGTTGAGAAAGAAGACTGACAATTGTGACAGTAACGCCTGCGTGCAATGCCATCGCACGAAGTAGGTCGACTTTCGATTGCCGATAAAAAAGATAAGCGTGGCAATCAGGTTGACGATGGGCAGCGGCATACCCATGAGCAAGGCCAACAGCGACATAAGGTAGCTGTTCGACGCCTTTTCGGCTTCATGGTCGGCAACAAAAACAGGCGTATTCATTTCAATATCCTTTATAATAATTCCAAATCCAGTTGGCTAAAACCATTGCTATCAAGGGCAGTGCTATGCCGGTTCTGCTCAGTTTTAATTCAGCCTTTTGGTAAAACCGAAAGAACGAATCTGCCTTAACGACGTAATCGCGCGCAATCCAAAGCGGTACTACAACCATAATAATCGCAACCGGCAAACCGAACGGGTTCCATTGAATGGCTTCCCACACCTGCCCTTGCAAAAGCGAATCAACTGCACGGGTGGTGCCACAAGCCGGACATGGAAACCCGGTAGCTGTTTTCAAAAAGCAAAAGCGCATGCCGGAGTCAGACACATCGCTCAGCTGATGAAATGCGAGCCAGCCATATCCAGCCGTGCAAAGCGCCAGCACAAACACATAGAGGCGATTGCGCGTGATGGTCATCAGTACAAAAACTGCTGCAGCTTCTGCATGTTCTTTTCGCGCGTAGCGCCTTGAATCATAAACCAGTCAACGATGGTCCAGATACCGGCACCTCCGCACGTGAGCAACTTGCCAATGCCGATCCCTGTATCGCCAATCATGAATCGGTCAATACCCAGACTACCGCCCAACAAGGAAACGATAAGACTCGTTTGTGGGTCCTTCAATGGAATGGTTTGAATCATGATCCATTTTGAATCGTCAATGGCAAGAAGTCGGTCGCGAATAATAGGAATCTGATGTGGTTCGAAATAACGAGCATTCGACATGATGTACATGTCTACTTTTTGTACTTCCATGAAAAAGGTTTTGTGTTAATATTGAAGTCAATATTAGGTAAAAAGAAATGACCTCTGAAAGGCTGTTTCTAAAAATTACCAAACGTCAGTTATCACCATGAGCATCAAGCAAACCCTTCTGAAACTGAAGCCCCTGCAGTATTACTTTAAAGGAAGATTAGTATTGAACGACACCACGCACGTGGCGGTTCGGAAGCAGAGCATGGACGAAATAGCCAAGCGCACCGCCCGCAGCCAGGTGATCAACTACCTCCTTTCGCGTGTGGAAGGCGACACGACCTACCTTGAAATTGGCGTACGCGACCCGAGTAAGAACTTTGATAAGATTAAAGCCTCAACGAAATACAGTGTCGACCCCGGAATTGAGTTTGCGCCCAATCCGGTCGACTTCCCCGTGACGAGCGATCGCTTCTTCGAGCAGTTGTCGAAGGGCGAGGTGCTTTCTGCCGACACCCGCTTCGATGTCATCTTCATCGATGGGTTACACTTGGCCGAGCAGGTCGATAAAGACATTCGCAATGCGCTGCAGTTTATCAAAGACGACGGTTTCATTGTGCTGCACGACTGCAATCCGCCCACCGAGTGGCATGCGCGCGAGGCGCACAACTACCGCGAGTCGCCGGCAGGCAACTTTTGGAACGGCACCACGTGGAAGGCGTTTGTGAAATGGCGTTCGGAACCTTCCCTCTTTTCGTGCTGCATAGACTCCGATTGGGGTGTAGGCGTCATCTCGAAGAGACACAACATTGGAGCACCCCTGCAGAAGCACAACGAGTTTTTCGAGTTCAGTCATTTCAATCACCATCGCAAAGAGCAACTCAATCTGGTGTCGTTCGAAGATTTCAAGCAACGCGTTGAAATCGCAACTCGCTAGCACTTTGCACCACACGTTATGAGCCCGAAGAAGTTTCTATTCATCACTCACCTCACCCCGAAGGCCAAGCGATCGGCCCTGCGCGAAGGTTTGCTCGAGCTCATGGACGAGTCGCTGAAGGCGCAAACGTATACCGAATGGAAGGCCCTGCGAATTGGTGAAGAAGAGCGCACGGAAGGGCCCATTCAAACGATTGATGCAGCGAGCGCCGATAGTTTACGAACCGTTTATCTGCGTCCCGATGTGCAAGCCCTCATCGTCTGGGCCGACTATATTGTGAAGCTCGACGACGACGATATTATACTTCCGCACACGCTGGAGTTGGCCTCGAAGCTGGAGTTCGACCTCTATGCCGATCGCTTTCACACCTTTCACGACATTACCACCGGCCGCACCACGCAGCAACAGCGACCGTGGATAGCAGCTACGTGCATACACAAGAAGGAGCACGCCATCACGCTCAACCGCGGTGATGGCGTAGCCGACAACTTCATCAACTCCCTGTTCTACGGCGAGCACGGCCGCGACTGGATAGCGTATTACGCAAAGCGGAATATAATATTCGCCCACCCTACCACGCCCGTGTATGTGCGCGTGCTCTCGCCCTCCAGCAAGAGTTCAGGGGCAATTGTCTTCCCGGCGCATTCACTCGCAGATGTGGACCTGCAAGCATACGCCGCCTATGTGCGCGGTTTTGGCAGTTGGAACAACTACCCTATTCGCAACTTCGCATCTTACTTGCCGAAGCTGCAAAAGATATGGTGCGCTTTTTCACAGCGAGGTTTGGAACGTGTGCCTCGCGCATCGGTTGTGTTGCGGGTGAAGGAGATGGTGCGTTACATCATACATCGATTGAAGAATACTTGAAATCAAAAATCATCTAATTTGAAGTCCATTCCAATTCATTAACCGGTTTGCTTACAGAATGAATACGCCTGCTCTCAGCTTTTTCCGAATGTTTCTGATTACAACAAAAACCCTCATGAGCACCGAGGTTGAAAGATGGTAGTATCAAAAAGGCCAAGCTATCAATAGGAAAACAGAATCAATTCATACACTTCAATTCTTTGCTAATACAACACATGCAACAACAAACCTTGTTTGCTCATTCCAACTCCATCGACTTTTAATCAACCCTTTTACCCATGAAAATTACATTCATCATCGCACTTGCCCTGGTAAGCCTTTGTCAATTTACAAACGCGCAGGAAGCACTCAATTACCAGGAACCTCCGAAGGAAATCACCGAGTTGGTTAAAGTAGACCGCGCTCCGTCGGTAGTGATGGACAGCAAAAAAGAAGTACTCGTTTTTCTCTACAGCAACATGTACAAGACCATTGGTGAACTGTCGGAGCCCGAAATGAAACTTGCCGGTGTGCGCATCAATCCGAAAACCAACAGCGCGAGCGGTGTGAAGTATAACACCAAAATCAGCATTCAACTGTCGAGAAGCAGCGAACCCGTTTTCGTGAAGGGACTGCCTGCAGAGCCAAGACTCACCAACATTGCATGGTCGCCCGACGAACAACACATTGCTGCAACGAATGTGACCTCTAGCGGATTGGAGCTGTGGGTGATTGATGTGAAAACACAAACGGCTCGCAAGCTGACCGATGCCACTTTAAATGGAAATATGGGGTCGCCCTTTCGTTGGTTTGCTGATAGCAAATCGCTGCTGGTTCGCATGATTCCCGGAAACCGCAAACCGTATGTGGATGCGCTGACTTCCATACCCAAAGGACCATCTATATCCGTGAGCGACGGCACCGTAGCGCAAAACCGCACCTACCAAGACTTACTGAAGAACAAGGTTGACGAGGAAAATTTCGAGTTGATGGCCACCTCCGAGCTGCATCAGATTCAGCTCGACGGAACTTCAACTCGCTGGCGACATGCTGATTTGCACAGCCGTGAGAGTTTTTCACCCGATGGCAACTATGTGCTCATCACTACCATCAAACGACCGTTTTCGTATATCGTCACCTATGGAAATTTCCCGACAACCACGAGCGTTTACGACAAGTCAGGAAAGCTCGTTCGCGTTATTGATGAAAAGCCGCTTACCGATAACCTACCCAAAGGATTCATGGCCGTGCAAAAAGGGAAACGTCAAATTGGTTGGCGCGATGACCAGCCCGCTACCTTGAGCTGGGTTGAGGCACTCGACGGTGGCGATCCTGCCGTGGAGGTTGCCGAGCGCGACGAGGTGTTTATTTGGGAAGCCCCGTTCAACGACAACGCCGTTCGGTCCATTTTAAAAACACCGCAGCGCTTTGCCGGCATCACCTGGGGAACGGAGAACATGGCAATCGCTTATGACAGCTGGTACAACACGCGCAATGAGAAAACCTATTTGTTTAATCCGCAGAATCCTTCGCAGAAAAAGGAAGTGCTCTTCGATCGCAACTCGCAGGACGCCTACAGCGATCCCGGCTCATTCCACACCAAACGCAATGAATACGGGCGCTATGTGCTCGAGCTAAACGGCACCACGGCCTATCTCATCGGCGATGGTTTTACCGAAAAAGGACAGTTTCCGTTTGTCAATCAATACGACTTGAAAACAAAGTCAACAAAAACACTCTATCGCTCTGCCTACACCGATAAAATGGAAACCATCATCGATATACTCGATGTGAAAAAAGGAGAACTGATGGTTTCTATTCAATCGCCCTCGGAATATCCCAATTATTATGTGCGGCGGATGAACGGGAAAGCCGCACCCGTAGCAATTACCAAGTTCGATAATCCCTTCAAGAAAATTGCCGGCATACACAAAGAGGTCATTTCCTACAAGCGCGCCGATGGCATTGATTTGACGGCGACCTTGTATTTACCCTTGGGTTATGACCGAGCGAAGAAAGAAAAACTACCCATGGTGATGTGGGCCTATCCGCAAGAATTCAAGGATAAAAACAGCGCATCGCAGAACACGACGAATCCAAATGAATTCATTTTCCCTTTCTACGGCTCCCCCATTTATTGGGTAACACGTGGCTACGCCGTGCTGGATGAAGCGGCTTTCCCTATCGTTGGAGAAGGCAGTGCCGAACCGAATGACACCTTCATCGAGCAGCTTGTAGCCAATGCAAAAGCGGCTATTGACGCCGTTGACGCGCTCGGTTACATCGACCGCAGGCGTGTTGCAGTGGGAGGTCATTCCTACGGTGCTTTTATGACCGCCAATCTGCTCACGCATTCCGATTTGTTCGCGGCCGGCATCGCGCGCAGCGGGGCCTATAATCGCACCCTCACTCCGTTTGGTTTCCAAGGCGAGGAGCGCAATTATTGGGATGCGAAAGAGACTTACAACACGATGTCGCCCTTCAATTACGCCGAAAAGATGAAGACACCGTTGCTACTCGTCCACGGTGAAAACGACAACAATCCGGGAACCTTCCCTATCCAAAGCGAGCGTTATTTCGCCGCGCTCAAGGGTGTGGGCGCGCCGGTGCGCTACGTCGTACTTCCGAAGGAGAGTCACGGATACACTGCTATGGAATCGATCTTACACTTGCTGTGGGAGCAGGATCAGTGGTTGGAAAAGCATGTGAAGAATAGGGATTGAGGACTGGGGACGAGGGACACTCATCGCCTACTTAACTATCGCCATACCGCAGCCCCATAGGGGCGAAATGTCCATAGCCCCGTAGGGGCGAAATGTCCATAGCCCCGTAGGGGCGAAATATCCATAGCCCCATAGGGGCGAAATATCCATAGCCCCATAGGGGCGAAATATCCATAGCCCCATAGGGGCGAAATATCCATAGCCCCATAGGGGCGAAATGTCCATAGCCCCGTAGGGGCGACATGTGACAATAGCAAATGACAAATGGAGAGCGACAAGCTCACCAACCGCGCTGTTGCACACACATAGCCCACCTTATCCATCAAGCCTAGCAAAATTACCCCGCCTACTTTGCTTCCGAAATTGGCCTAAAAAGGAAACATCAATTCTGTAATCGTAACCGCAGAATCTCGTACTGTTTTTTCATACGCGACAAGTAATACCAACCGAATAATACTTAACTTCGTTATGCCTATGAACCTTAACAGTATTCTTTTACGGTACAATCACCAAGCAATTGGTAATCACGATCGATGGCGTTTTATGAATAATGACTTGGAAACTCCATGCGCATCCGTAACATTTCTGTGCGCCAGCGAAACCATTGAACAAGAAGTTTTGGTGAAAGGAGAACTCGTTTCCAAGTGGCACATTCGACCTATCAATCCAACCGAAATAATCCAAAAACAGGATGAAAAAGGCATTCATTTTATCATCCATTAAATCTTATACTTTATGACCAACCCAACAATTGAAGCCGAAATCAAAATGCTTGAAACGTATAGCAAGCAAGGCGAGAGCTATACAAACAGCGAAGGCCGTTACGGTTGGCGCAATCCTATTCGAAGCGACACCGGCGACTTAATGCGTTGCCTGACCATAGCGGTAAGTCCTACAAGAACACTCGAGTTTGGCACCGGCCACGGATTGTCCACACTCTACATGGCCGCAGGATTGAAGGATCATTCCACCAATTCTATCGACACCATCGAACTCAGTGAAGAAGTGGCAGCGAGCAGCCAGGAACGTTTCAATGCATGCGGCATTTGCGTGAAGGTACATCAGGGCGAGGCCATGGATATTCTGCCAACGCTCAAAGGCCACTACGACATGGTGTTTTTTGACGCTCAAAAAAGCCACTACCATCAGCAGCT
>Ga0315899_10003832_pt1 | contig 16337 bp, 12 predicted proteins | sample LakEriMetagenome_2_FD_203518 | JGI IMG/M metagenome (GOLD analysis project Ga0315899, IMG submission 203518) | Freshwater fungal communities from buoy surface, Lake Erie, Ohio, United States - Buoy 4 MA112 | ecosystem: Environmental > Aquatic > Freshwater > Lake | place: USA: Lake Erie, Ohio... | reverse complement strand
GTGCGAGAGTACCGCGAGCTATAGCGTCCCGATAAGGCCGATACGGCCGTCGTGCAAGCAGCACGACGTCGGGTACGTGCGGAGCTCCGCAAAGGCTAATGGTACGTCGGAAGGGCCGGGTTCGTAGGGGTATGTACACATGGGTCACTTGGGCTCTGCGGACAGAGCCCCGTACGATGGCCAACGTGGCTCTGTGGAGTATCGCTTGCCTGCACTGCTGGCTCCGCATGGCTAAAAGCCGCAGCTTTTAACAGGCTGTGGGCATATCCGCAAGCCTGAGCATCAGTAAATCTCGCCAAAGTGCCTGTACGCTTACTCTGAGTCTAGAATCTGTAAGATGCGCCGCAGGGGCCCAGTCACCGTTTCTTCCTCAATGTCCTCAAGATGAGCTAGTACGATATCTTTCGCAGGTGCGGACTGGCTCTTGGTGATTTTCTTGGCAAGAATCAGTAAGTTTTTGAGTATAGCCGTTTGATACTCCGGCGTTGAGAATTTGAGTGCCTTCATACCGAAAAAGAAGCTAGTATAGAAGTCCTCTCGTTCAAATGCTTCATTGCTTGCAACCCATTGTGAAATGCATACTTCGGATTGGATATTCGCGTACCAGCTCGGAAATAGTTTGAATCGTAGATGATTATCTGCCGCTTTTTCAAAATAATCGGCAGCGATGATAGTGTCTTCTTTGTCACTATGAATCCTCGCAAGGCCTAAATATGCAAATTGATTGCAAGGGTCAATTGCCAGTGCTGATTGGAAATCACTAATCGCCTGCTCGACTTGACCCATCTCCTTGTAACACCATCCTCGACCACTAAATGAAACACTTGCAGTGGGCACAAGCTCCGCCGCTTTCTGGTAATCTATTAGAACATCAATAGCCTTTTCCTCCAAATATTCCCTGCGCAGTAAACCGCGTAATAAGAAAGCAGGCCCATAATTAGGTGCAGACTGTATCGCAGAATTGAGTCTTTGTTTGGCCAGTAATATAGTGGCTTTTCCCCATGTTTGCTGCGCGAGCGAGAGGCGGTTGCGTGGAATTGTAGAAACCATTTTGTTAACTTCGACTAGGTTCGAAAGAGCCAACATCGTGAGTGTGGCCGCTTGACGCTGAGCGTCAGATATTGGCTCATTGGTCTCGAGGCTCTCTGCAAGTAAATCGTCAAAAGTTTGGTATCGGCGATCCTTCACTCCCTGCATAAATCGTTCACCCAGTGAGACCGCTAACCTTAACTGCGAGTTTTGCCAATACAAAAAAAGTGTAAACACGAGCGCTAAGGAAGTAGAGATCACTAGAGCCATCGCTAATGCTTTGTTCCGTCGAGACCAGAGCCATGCCTGTTCGAGCACGGTGATCTTTCTAGCATCAACCGGTTTTCCTTCGCTTAATCGCTGGAGATCTTCCAGTAGGCTCGCCGCATTTGCGTATCTTTTGTTCGGGTCAAGTTCAAGACATTTGCCACAAATTGCACGGGCATTTTTGTGAACAGTCAAGCCTTTGGGCCACACGAGAACCTGTGACTGACGAATCGACGAATACTCTGGTTCGCGACCCGTTAAAATAAAATAGAACGTTGAGCCGAGCCCAAAGACATCGACCCTTTCGGAGACGCTTCCTTGGCTTTGTTCCGGTGCCATGTAGCCTTTTGTACCACCGGCAGGCCCCGCGATCGAATTTCTTAAGCCGGCTAAACCAAAATCGAGAAGCCGTATATCCCCTGGGATGAAGTTGCTCGACTTCGATATAAGCGAATATTCAAGTTTCTCGACAGCATTCTTCGTGACCATCACATTGCGAGGATTGATATCGCGATGGATTATGTCGCGGCCATGTGCATACTTTACCGATTGCACCAACAGAGATAATAACTTAATACCGTTTTCCGTTGGCAAGGGACCGATTCGATTGACAAGAGAACGAAGGTTCTCCCCTTCGATGTAGGGCATCACGTAAAATGGTTGGTGCTGATATGTGCCCGCTTCATAGATAGGGGCGATACCAGGATGGTCCAACCGGGCAACGGACTGGACTTCGTTAAGAAATAGCGACACTCGCAAGTTGGACTCGGTTCGCAAGACCATCTTTAACGCCACCTCACGCAGCGGATTCTGCTGTTGAGCCAAGTATACGATACCCATTCCGCCTCTATCGAGTATACGAATGATTTCATAGTTGCTGATTGTGGCACCCTGCGGCATCACACAGGTGAATAGTCCCCAATCTGAAACATGAGCCCGAATTTCCTGGTTGTATTCGGGGTATTGCTGCATGAATGCACCCAAGTCAAAACTTGGATCGCTCTCCATTCGCTCTTCTAAAGATAGAAGAATACTACTTAAAGAATTTTCTTCGGGTGGATGATCAGTCGTCATGTGGCAAAGTCCCCGATAACGCGTCTTGTAAGTGCAATCTCAGTTTCTCACGCGCTCTTTTCAGCAGACCTAAGACGGCTTTGGGTCCAAGTTCGAGCTCTTGTACAAGCTGGGCTATGGTAGCACCTTCGACATGCTTACGCCAAATTGCGTGACGTTCGTTCTTATTGAGAACTTGTAAAGCATCGAGACACAATTGCTCCATCTCTGCCTGGGCGGGGTCTTTATCGGTTATCTCAAGCTCTTCTGCTACTGTCGCATCGACCTGGACTTCCGCTGCTATATTACGCTTACCTCGCATTCCGTGCCTCAGTTTCGCGAGGAGAGTCATGTCATAGACGGATCTCACGAATGCAAAAAAACCTCGTTTATCCTTCGCTTTAATTCGCACTAAATCCCTGAAAACTTCAAGCTGCGTTTCCTGTACAAGATCTGAGCTATCCATTCGGCGTCCAAGCTTTTCGCCGATTGATCTCTCAGAAAGCTGCTTGATAAAGTTTCGAGACAAGGATGCCAACCGATCTTGTGCAGTTCTGTCGCCGGCTTTCGCTTTTTCCAATAGGCTAGTAAGACTTTCATACTCTTTTTTCATCTATCGACCTTAGGTTTATGGAACGTGAATGGCCTTGGTTTACCGGCAAATGGAGTCTACCGCCTCATAGATGACGCAGTGTGAGCGCATCTTGCACGGGGATTTCGCCGCGTCGTGCGGCGAAGGTTTATCGCATACTCGCAAGAGCTGGAATGGAACGGAGCAGAACCTCGTAAAGGGCCGCTCCGCATTCCAACTTCGGACTTCACGACACTCGGGTTGCACCTCTGCAGAGCCCTATCTTTCGTGAAGATACATTTGTTGTAATCGTTTCCAGGCCGTTAGGCAACTTGTTTCAATGCTGCCCGTTTTCTCTTGAGGCATTTTGCGAGCCGCTTCAAGCTTTTTGCTGCGTTCTTTTCCGATCACCTCACTGATCCCGGCAAGGCAGTCGGTCGGTGTAAGGCGTTCAATCGCGCTGTGCAGTCGGACCTTGTTGTCGTAGTTCAGGTACTTCTCATTGCGTTTCCCGACTTCCTCCTTAGTCGCAGGCGAAACTGGCCGGATACATTTCAATTCCTTTGTCGTGGAAGTCAAGAATTGCTTGCTCTTTTCGTTTCTCGAGCCACCAGTCCCGTGGTGTTTTGCTGTTTCGGCCGTATATTTTTCCGAAGCGATTGAGGTACTTGTGGTGGTTGCAAGTGGCAAATCCAACCCATTTGAGCCAGTCTTTGCAAGGCAATTTGGAACGCTTGGGCTAATTCTTCATGTAGTCGACAATCTTGTCTCGGACATCGTGGGCCTGCAAAGCTTTATTGGCAGCGTCGTCTAGAGGTCCCCATTGGTTTTTTTGCCTTGATTCTATGAGTTCTTCGACCATCTCATTCTTGTGAATCAGCTTCACTTCGAGCTACTTGATCCGTTCGACCCATTAATGGATGGGTGGCGGTTGGATCGCTAGTCCCTAAGCGATTGAGGAGATCAGTTCTTTTTCTTTGAGGGTGCCGTCGAACGATTGCGGCCTTCTGCTCGGCAGTGAATTTTCTACGTGTTTTGGTCATCGAAATCCTGCTGGAAACAGGTTTTGTATTCCTAATCAGCGGGAATTCCCCTTTCTATGGAGGCAAGACAAAACAGAACCAATTTGAAGGGAATTTAGCGTTTTGGCCTCTAGGATTCAGCGAGCAATGTGCGGAAAAAAAGATTTTTTTTCGTTGCAACGGCAAAAACGCAAAGAAACAGACACTGATGTAGTGAGGAAACTTGAAAACAGCCAACGAAAGTTAGAGCAAACCATGAAAAGACTACTCTTCAATGTTTTTGATCAGGTTCTTGATGCCTTACCACAAGGGATTCGAGAGAGCCAATTTAGCGTTCGCGTTGTCATCGCCGGATGCACGGGGGTAGGAAAATCCTCAACCGCAAATGCCCTTTTGGGGACAAATTGGAAAGTTGGGCATGTACGAGCAACCACACGAGAAATCGAAGCGAAGCAACTTGTTCTCGTAGAGGATGGCGTGGAAACCCCATCCAATATCGAGGTCATCGATGTTCCTGGATTGGGAGAGAGTATTGCACGCGACCGAGAGTACATCCCGATCTACGTAGAACTGCTTAAAACGTGTGATGCCATGATTTGGCTCCAATCCGCCAACGAACGGCAAATGACATCAACACAGATATACCTCAACAAGCTAGTCACCGCTTTACCAGACCTCGCCAGTCGTACGGTGATCGGCTTAAATAAGGCCGACCTAGTTGAGCCGATGGGATGGTGCTTTACCACGAGTCTGCCGAACGAAAGTCAGGAAAGGAATATTCATCATCGCGTCGATGATGTTTTTGGACATCTTCAAGCTACCGAATCGCTTTGCAAAATTCCACAGGAAAGGATCGTTGCCTTTTCGGCAAAGTACGGTTGGCGTGTATGGAGTGCTCTTTCCGCACTCAATGACACGTTGAAGGGTGGGAAGAAGATGTCGCTATTGCGTTTTGGCCGCAGCAAGCGGTGGGTTTTTAATTCTAATTTGGAGAAAGAATGATGAAGCGATTTTTTGCAGAACTTTGGGCAATGGGTGAAAACACTGTTCGGACGCTCTACAACAGCTTTAAAGCGTTTGTGGAAGCTGTGCGCGATGTCGCTCGAACTGCTAATCTCACGGCCGAAGCCGCTCGGGAAGTACGAGAGGCCCTGGATTCTATCGAGAAAGCTTGGAGTGAATTCAAGGTCTGGGTAAGGGCCAAGGGCTTCCAACCCTAACTCCTAACCCGGTTTCGAACAACCGAAGCAACCGCATGCTAGAGTGCAATCGAGAACGAGAAGCCCGTTTCCTCTTTAAGGTCGGGCTTCTCGCTTTTCATAAAGCTGTGTGAAGCACATTGCTCCTCGTCACAAACTTGTGCGCTTCTGCGATAGCCCGGGACTGACGGACACCGCTGGAATGAAATTATTCAACTAGAGGTTTTGTTTGTTTCCGCTCAAATGGGTCTGGCGACTGGTAGTCGAGCGTTTGATGGAGACGCACTGGATTATTAGAGGTTTCGATGTGCTTGAACGCCGATATTTTGGCCGCATCGAGATTCTTAGAGCTCTCCGAACCTGTCCATCCAAACTTCAGCGACCAGAAGAGTCTTTCTGCATCCTCATTGTCATAACAGCACCCCGTTCGGCTCATCGAGCGGGTGATTTGCAAGGTTCTCAGTAGGTCCTGGAATGACTCACCGGTATTGGCAAACTCGGTCGCTGTGATGACGCAGCGTGCCTTCCGACAAGATCCTGGTAGATCCTCTGAGCTGTCAGGCCTTGTTCAATCTTCGAGAGTATCAGGTCTCTGTATTTGGCACTTTGCTTCGCGATGGATCAGGCTTCGGAGCAGTTTTTCGGGCTGATATTTGGGGAAATCGGACGAGTCAGACCCGGTGGTCGCTTTGGCCCCTTTTGAATCCTGCGACCCGGTGAGCGCTACGCCGGTGAGCGCTAGGTCCGTACTGGCCCCTTTTGTAGCTCCCAGTGACACTTGCGCTGATGAATCAGCTCTTCGAGTTCGAGCGTCGCGCGACGCAGAAGTGCGATCAGGAGCGAGGGGAGTTGCGAGTCAAGGAGTTTCGCTGGGGCCTCGACCGTTTGGGCAAGTATCTCGAAGGTCCGGTGGCCAAGAGCGTGCTACCAGCGAGCAAACTCAGTGGGGCTTTCAATTACATACGCAACCATTGGGAAGCATTGAATGAGTTCGTCAACGATGGAGCGCTTCCGATCGACAACAATCAAGTCGAGCGATTGATGAAGCGGATTGCGGTAGGCCGCAAGAACTGGTTGTTCATCGGATCCCTGCGCGCAAGGGTGCGGAATGCGAGCTTGATGTCGCTTGTAGCCAGCGCGCTGAGGACAGAACTCGATGTAGGGATGTACTTGGCGAGCGTCCTAACGCACATGCTCCGAGGGACGGCCAAGACCGAGGAGTTTTTACCCGATCGGTGGAAGGCAGCGCATCCCGAGGCGGTGCGAGAGTACCGCGAGCAAGAGCTACGCGATAAGGCCGACACGGCCGTTTTGCAGGCAGCAAGACGGCGTTGGGTACGTGCGGAGCTCCGCAAAGGCAAATAGCAAAACGAAAGGGGTATGTTCGTAGGGATGTGTACCCATGGGTCTCCTGGGCTCTGACGACAGAGCCCCTTAGATGGACGACGGGCCTCTGTGGAGTATCGCTTGCCGCCACAATGCTGGCTCCGCACGGGCGACAAACCGCAGCATCCATCTAGAGCCGCTAACAGGCCGTGGGCATATCAGCAAGCATGAGCATCAGCAAATCTCGCCAAGGTGCCTGTACGCTTACGGGTTCGTCGCCGATGTCCGCCAGTCCTGGGCTATCGCAATGCCCAGAATCGCATCGCGAAGTATGTGAGCTAACACAACACCGTCCGATTGCACAGCGTGATTGGAACAATTAACCCTGCCGACTGTCTTGCAAGGCTCAGCGAGGTGATCGGAAAAGAACGCGACAAAAAGCTGGAAGTGACTAGCAAATTGCGCAAAGAAAGACGGGCTGGATCGAAAAAAGTTGCCTAGAAGCTTGGAAGCGACTATAACAAGCGGACTTTCACGAAGGATAAGGCTTTGCAGAGGTGCAGCCCGAACGTCGTGAAGCCCGAAGTCGGGATGTAGAGAGGACCTTTACGAGGATCTGTTTTTTTCATTCCGACTTTGGCGTTATGCGATAAACCTTTGCCGCACGACAGGGAGAAAACCCCGTGCACGATGCTCCCAAACTACGTTACCTATGAGGCGGTAGATTCAACTTGTCGGTGAACCAAGACAAAATGAATGCAAAAACCTTGTCTCGGGCAAGAAGTAAAAAACTATCCTGAAAAACATGACTAAATTAAGGAAGGGAAGTATTACGCATGACATTCGTAAGATTATCTCGCTTCAAGGGGAACAAATGCGCGATTCCAGAGAAAACAATACCAGACACGTATGATACCGAAACACGCCGCCATGTTTTCTTCGTCGACCGAGGAGTGAATACAGGGGGGAGAAACTTACGAGATTTGGTGCTACTTCCGTGTGACACTACAGAAATTGGGCAACTATATTCAATCAGTATAGGCATCGAGAACGAAGAGGGAGCTACGGTTGCATGTTTGAGAGTGCTAGAAAACTTCGGTATAAAAATACGCCTTGCTGCTGCAGATGATTGCAGATCCGGTGACCCAGGATCGTTAACAGCAGTAGTGGTGTTTCCAGCGAATAGAAATCCAAAGGAATTAGACGATTATTTCTGTGATTTTGTTGAAAAGCAACAAGCGGGTTGGAACCTATTGCGAAGAGGGCTTGACAAACAGGTAGCTTTTACCTCGCAGTACAGCGAAACAAAAACGCAATTCCATGGTTACTTCATCTCAGCTAAAAAATACAAAAGCGATCACATGCAATGCATACCGCTCGGTGAAGGCGTCGTTCGTACGGAACGACAGACCGACACTGAATCGCACGACGATCCAGTGTCGTTTATGTTTTATTTAATTGACGAATCAAGTAACTCTACGCTTACAAGGAAACTTTGCGAAGCCTATGGCGAGGATATAACATTGAACGGGATGCAAGTGCAGGTCTCTTGCGACGAAGATTTTGAGGCTCTATCAATGAGCTTTCTTGACCCTTCCGACGTCGTCATCAAATTGATAATCACATCGGACCAAGAAATTGATGAAATAAAGACCCTTGGTTATTTGTCAGCTAAACAGGTGGACTTAAGAAATCATCGAACAACAAAAAATATCGCTGGAAAACGTGCAAGAATAACAATAACTTGCGATTTATCCCAATCCGAACTCCAGATACTACACCACGACACACTCAGGGAGGTAATTGAATCTGAATTGCGGGCAAGAGACTGTGTTAGGGGAACTCTGGAATTGTTCGTTGAGTATGTAGAGTCTGGCGATAGAAAACTGTACGGTCAGTTTGGCGAGCACGAGAGATTTAACCTGCGATCCGTCGGGTTTTTTAAATCAGAATGTGTGGAAACATGGGAAAACAAGAAAATCCCAAATGAGAAAGAAAAGGCGGAGATCGCCAAAATCTGTCGAGAGAGCATACATACCGATCCGTTGGTTGTCGAAGAACATATTGTAGATGATAACTTGAAGACAGCAGCGATGATTATTCGTACATCCGCAAGGGAATTCATGTATGCGCTGTATGACAATTGCCCACCGAAAAACTTTCAAGATACAATCAAAGGCTTGGCAAGACAAAAAGCATCAGACCGTGATAATTGGTTTAATAGGAATTTTTTTAATTCATGGACGTATGGTATTGCGACCCGTAGTCAATTTAAGCTTTTGGGTCAAGGAAACAAAAATTCAGACAAGGAATTTAAAAAGCAAAGCGACGCAAGATTTGGTACAACTGGGCTTTGTTGGGATTATATCGAAGAGAAAATCCAGACTGACCGATTCGCCTTCAGAGGTAATCTCAAACTTGTCGATCTAGTACAGGATTACATCCAAACGTACAAAGATCAGCTCGAGAGAGACCTGCACCTTGGTCAGCTTAGTCTTGTCGATGTTGGCCCCGCAGTGGGTGCTCTCTCTACGATCCTAATCGTAAGGAAAAATGCGTTTTTATGGGACAATATAGAGCGATTGAATTTGGTTTTGATTGATGTGTCTCCAAGTGTTTTAAATGAGACAAAATTAAATGCATCTAAGCTTGCATCATTTAACTCTAAGATACTGAAGCAGCTCGGGTTGGAAGACCCCGATGATCTCAGTCGCGTAGTTGGTTTCCTCGAAAGGTCCGAATGTATCGTACGGGATCTCGGGGATTCTTTACAACCGATTGACCTGAATAACCGAGCGAGTTTTATATATTCTGGTTTTTGTCATCACCATATGAACGATGCGATGAGATTGAATGCTTGTCGAAATATGCTTTCGATTTGTAAGCCGGACGGTTTTATTGGGGTGGTTGATGAGTCACTTACGTATAAGCAATATGTTCAGTATCGTGTTGGGCATTTACTTGATCAAACGCCTGTCGCCATTGAGTCATACCTTGATTCGGTTGATCGACACACGCGTTTGTTTGGTCCCGATTTTCATTGCATCCACAAGGAACATGCCTCAAAAGAGATTTTCTACAGCTTCTACGGAACAAAGCGGATTTCCAAGAAGAATAGCTCGACGCAACCTTCAAGCAATGATGATTCGGTCGAGTTCCAACTCGATTATTCGGAAATGAAAACTGTCATAAAACAAGGCTCGGCAAATGCAGCTGACTTTGAAAGGGTTGAGCGAATCGCTGAAGGTGGAATGGGGGTGGTTTACAAAGCTTTCCAAAAATCGCTTCATCGGTTTGTTGCCTTAAAGGTTTTAAAGCCCGTGAAAGCAAATGAACACGCAAAGCAAAGGTTTCAGTTTGAAGCAATTGCAGCAGCGAAGTTGCACCATAACAATATCGTTCAGGTTTTTGCACTCACGGAATGGGAGTCCCAGCCCACTATCGTTATGGAGTATGTAGATGGTCCAAACTTAGAACAATATGCCCGTAATAAAAAGCTCCCGGTTGAAGAGATTGTTCGTCTTTCCTTACAGATATCTCGTGCTGTTGAGCATGCACATGAAAATAATATAATACATCGTGACCTTAAGCCGATGAATATCCTGATTACAAGGGAGGGTGTGCCGAAAGTTGCTGATTTTGGAATTGCTAAGGCGATAAACGCAAATATTGCAACATCGAGAGGCATAAAAGGAACGTGGGCTTACATCTCTCCTGAGATGGCATTGCAGAAAGAGTGTGGTCCAAAGGCCGATGTGTATGGAATCGGCGGTATTTTATATTTTCTGCTCACAAGCCAACCTCCATTTCGTGATGAAAAGTTTCACGAATTGTTTCTTAAGCTTACTAATCCAAACGAGAAACCAATAGAGCCGAGCAAGTTGAGTCCTCGTGTTCCTATCGATTTAGAAGATATTTGTATGGGTTGTTTGGATAAAGATGCTGACAAGCGAAAGTCTCCAGGAGAAGTTACAGCGATGCTTGAAAGATGCTTGCATCATGCATAGGTTACCCTCTATCCATACGGAATTATTTTGTGTCGAGATCTAATCCGTCGAGGTGTGAGCGTACGGCAGCCTGATCGGGTTTTTCTCAGCGCAGGGCATGCTCGCGGGTAGATTCAAGGTGCGCCCTTTTTTCTATTCCCAATCCCAAGGGTATTATACTTATGCTTCGCTTACCTTCCTGGAAAACCGCCAAAATTTGGGCCGAACGTATCGCCCAGTGCGAACGATCCAATGCTCCCGTCGCGCAGTTCTGCCAGTCGATCGGCTGCTCGCCGATCTCGTACTACCAGTGGAAACGTAAACTCGCTGCTAAGCCCCAAACCAGCGTCTTTTTGCGTGTGCAAAACTCGGAGCCCACCAAGGACTCGATCGAGATCAAACTCCCCGAAGTAGGCGAGAGGCTTGAGGCGAGAGGCGTCAGGGAACAGCCGCTTACCACTGACCACTTACCTCATATGTCGCCCTCTGGGCGGTTAGAGGTGTTGGGTGTGCGCCGCAGTCCGGTGGCTTATGCACACCGGCAGTTCTTGTGCCGCCCTCCGGGCTAAAACTAAACAGCCGGATCGCTGAGAACTTGGGGATTTTCCCCGGGTTTGTCTTTTGAAGGAACAGCCTAACAGTCGAACGATTGGGGACGATCGCCCCACCAGGAGCCGACAGACTGTTTAGATCAGGTGAACCTGGATTCTCATTCAGAACTAGGATACACTCGGACTATGGTATCTTCCATTCTTGACCACATGCTACAACCGGCAACCGATCAGATGCCGCCTGATTTTGCTCGCAAATTGCTCGATCTACGAGCGAGTCCGGAGTTGCTTGCTCGGATCGAAAACCTTAGGGCTAAGGCAAACACTGGCAAGATCTCGCAAGAAGAAGAACTCGAATACAAAGAGTTTGTCGAAGCGATCGATATCATCTCGCTCCTGCAAAGCAAGGCAAGAAAGATTCTCGCTGACAAGCTGATGGCTGTGTAATCGTTGGTAAAACGGCCTGTGGAAGAGCGACAGCCAAGCTATTGAATATGAATGCTTCAAGACGCGTTCAGTTGAGACGCGATTGGAAGGAGTTGAAAATACGCAGGGTGATTGATGATTGGTGATTGGTGAAGGACAAACTACGGACCGAATCAGCCACACGCCCAACTTCTTCCACTTCAACAATCAACAATCATCACTCGACAATCATCAATCCGATGTGAAAAACGCAGTCCGGTGGCTTACGCACACCGGCAGTTCTTGTGTCGCCCTCCGGGCTAAAACCAAACAGCCGGGGGCAGGCGAGAGGCTTGAGGCGATAGGCTTGAGGGAACAGCCAAACAGCCGGGAAACGTTGGTGCGATCATCCGCAGGTATCCAATGATCACGATGCCTGTAGCTCGACTCGCAAGATTTCAGTGATCACGCAGCAAGCAACTGAAGCCTTGCGACTCCAGCTACGGCCACAATGCAAGCTACAGAAGTCATGCGGTAGGGCAAAAGAACCGGTTGTTCATCGGATCCCTGCGCGCAAGGGTGCGGAATGCGAGCTTGATGTCGCTTGTAGCCAGCGCGCTGAGGATGGATCACGACGTAGGGATGTATTTGAAGAGCGTCCTAACGCACATGCTCCAAGGGACGGCCAAGACCGAGGGGTTGTTGCCCGATCGGTGGACCGAAGCGCATCCGCGAGGCGGTGCGGACGTACCGCGAGCAAGAGCGGCGCGATAAGGCCGATATGGCCGTAGTGCAAGCAGCACGGCGTCGGGTACGTGCGGAGCTCCGCAAAGGCAAATGGCACATCAGAAGATCCATGTTTACAGGGGTGTGTACCCATGGATCCCCCGGGCTCTGCGGACAGAGCCAACGTACGATGCCCTGGCGGATGTAGTCCTAGAATGTGTTAGCAGAGATCTTTGTCATGCATTGTTGGGGGGCTCTTCTCCCAAAGCATTGAACCATGACCCACCGAAATGCCGGATGGACCACTATTCGATCACGACCAAACCCTTGGCTTCAAGTTCCACATACTTAAATAGTTATCTAAATTTATCGCTTGGCCACGAGGAACTCCATGCGGTTTACCAGCGGCTACCTGCGCACCAATGTTTGAAATGGCCAACTGCAACTTGAATAGGTCATTAATTGAATCCTTGTATTTCAGATCCAGACGACCCTCAGTAGGAAGCAACATACTCCTCAGATGATGCGCCAAAAAGCTGATAGAATTCTCAACAATCCTCGAGGTAATAAGCGATTTAATCCCAGGTTCTTCAACACTGGGGCTGAGCAAACGACCATACGATCTTATCGCGCCATTTCCCATCGCAGCGGGATTCTTCCGATTGAATTTGTCGAGGATTAATAGCTCGCATGTCAAAAGTCTACACAACCACAAGGTCAGTCTATCGGATACCGAAGGATCAACTAATCCGCGACATAATAAAACAGGACTCTCAGCGGGTGAGGTAGTACTGGTTTTTAATTCAAACTGCCGAATCCTCTCGCAAACGTAATTGTACATAAAGAGGCTCTCTGAGCATATCTGCTTCGTTCTCGTTGTTCGCAATATATTAAGCCCCTCGGTTGGAGTAAGATCATTCAGAACAATTCTGTTGAAGTCCTCGAGTTCAAAATAAGGCTTATTGCTAAAATAGCTCTCCTTAATCAATTTAATAAAAGAGGTCTCAATAGCATTTTTTCTGAAGCCAAATGCACCAACCGACTCGAAGACCGACTTTAAAGGAACTCGACTAAGAGCTACATTGTTGATGGCAAACAACAAAAGCAGCTGAAGCGACTGCGACTCAACTTTTGAGATGTCGTCTGGGTCTATGGTGTTTCCTTTCCATGATAGCTCATTAACAAGGTAAAGTGGGTCGATCAAACCCTCAGGTATCTTGGTTGTATTATTGCCTCCTAGGGAGTTTGGATTCCCTAGCATTTTGTAAAATAGCGACTTGATCGCAGAGCCCCGCCGAACAACTTTCTCCTCTTTGCTTAGCTCCGAATCAGCAACTGAATTTAATCCTCCTATGTCGTCAAAATCTATTCTGAGCTCCTGTGAAATATATTCGATGAAGTCTATCACTGATCCAATTAGTATCCGCCTGTTTTGCCCTGCCTGCATCGATAATTCAACGTTCACTGGGCGAATTTGCAGAATTTCACTAATTGCTCGATCAAGACAACTATATGTACCGCGTTCGATGCCTTTTTTGCTCTCCAGAAAGGCAAAACGCTTCTGTAGAATCTGCTTATCCCATGAAATAGCATCTATCTCTTGCTTGCTTAATCCGTGGTTGTAGTAGATATCGCTATGTTCGTTAAAAAAATCGTAGCCTGAAATATCGGGGTTGTTCGCTGCGTTTGTTTCATCTTTTGGGAAAAAAGTGACGCTTGAATAAAAAATTCCGCCTCTGCCTTGGAAATTCTTTGTCGCAACAAAATCTGTTGTTGACCTAATTGCATATATGATGCTCGTGAATTTCTCTAGTGATGGTGCCATTATGCCAAGCCAATCATTCAAGTCATTCTGTGTTCTAATATCCGCGATCGCATCGATATTATCTAATGCGATAATCGGATGGTGAACGTCTTGGCCTTTCTGTAGTTTTTTCGAGAAAGAATTTATAGAAAAACACAAATCCTTGAGATCCATCTGCTTTTCGAGAGCGTAGATCTTAGCGCAGGTCTCCATGTGTGCATCAGGGTTGGAAAGACGTAATTTCTCAAGTTGTTCACGAATCCCAACCGTTTCCTTGTTCTGTAGGTTCAAGAGATCTGCTATAATAGGTTGGCAAGCTTGACTACAGATGCTACTGTAGTCTTTGTTTACTAATTCTAATGCGAGGTCAAGTGTTGAGTATCTTTTTGAATTGAAAGGTTTGAATTCTTCGGTGTTTAGCTGCTCAATCCAACTTTTTGCTGCCAACCTCGCAATGTTAAGTAGGTACGAGGAGAACCCATTTTCCAATTCATTGAAATATACAATTTTGAAATCAAGCAGAAAGACTGGGAGAGAGTATTTCTTTTCATATTTGCGTAGCACTGCGTGTAGAAGTGTTGTCTTTCCAGCACCTGCAGACGAAATAATCGGCGAGACGCTTTTCTTTTTCAGTCGTTCAAAAAACTTCTCTTCGTGCTCCTCGTTCTCCAAATAGATATTTTCAAAGAAAATGTCGTAGTTTTCCTTGTCAAAAAGACGCGAAAATGCGTCAACTCCATACCGCAAAGTTGAGTCAGCGTCCCGAGACTGTTTTATTAGTTCTTCTTTCCTCATTCTTTCCTCGTATTTATTTTTCTTGAAGTTTGGTGACAGTTTAAATTGCGTTGAATCAAAATGCAGGATAATTGATCATTGTACGTTTTCGCTACTCATTTTCTCTTTGCTCAGCGGAGGAGTTTTCTTTCATCGGTAGTTAAGCAGTTGAATGTATATTGCGAAAATAGGCTAATTGGCCTTTCTGTAGCAATGGATTTATGGACCTTTGGGATCAGGTTGTTTTGGTCTAATGATCCTGTTTGCGGACGGTTGACTTTGAGTCCTTCGTTCGTGATGGTCACTCTACCCACATTATGGCTGGCTAGACCCTTTCAATTAATAGCTTGGGACGCAAATCGTCCGAAAAGTGCTGATCTTTGTGGCGACAGTATTAAGCGACCAAAAATTGCTTCTCGAGGCTTGATTTTTGTTGGTTTCGGGTGTACTGAGTGATACCCAGAACATAGGCCTGTAACCCGCCGGTGGATTGTACTATAGGATTATGGTAACCGCAAGTTTTTTGTTTTTCGGAGAAACATGAGGGAAGGTGACCAACAAATAAATGTCAGTGAGCGCCTAAAAGGGGCCAGTGATGGGCGCTTCAAAAGGGGCCAGTTCGACAGGAAAGGCATGGGTCATTCTGATAGGTGGATTCTTCGGAGTCCTTCTAATGGAGTTTGCCCATGGTACGTCGGCTGGATATGCACAAAACGCAGGGAATCGAGCATTTGTTTTCGACAGGGATGTCCAAGCGAAAGATCGCTCGGACGCTCGGAATCGACCGTAAATCGGTAGATCGGCATTTGGCCGAAATTCAGTCAAAAGGGGCCATTTCCCAAGAAGCGCCCATCGGGGAAGCGCCCACCGGGTCGGACGCTTCAAAAGGGGCCAAAGCGCTCACCGGGTCCGAAGCGTCTGATCTCTCTGGGATTGAGTCTCTGAAACCTGCGCCTAAACCGTGAGCGTACACCAGCCTGATCGGCTTTCTCTAATCGCAGGGCTCGCTTGCGGTTAGATTCAAGGAGCGCCCTTGTTTCTATCCCAAGTCTCTTAAGGAGATCCTACCACTGTCTCGCTTCGCGTCCCCGAGAACTGCCTAGATCTTGGCCGAACGTATCGCCCAGTGCGAACGATCCAATGCTCCAGTCGTGCAGTTCTGCCAGTCGATCGGCTGCTCGCCGACCTCGTACTAGCAGTGGAAACGTAAACTCGTCGCTAAGCCCCAAACCAGCGTCTTTCTGCGTGTGCAGGCCATCCGGGCCCACCAAGGACTCGATCGAGACCAAACACCCTGAAGCAGGCGAGGGGCTTGAGGCGATAGGCGTCAGGGAACAGCCGCTTACCACTGACCACTTACACCATTTGTCGCCCTCCGGGCTTTTAAGGGTGTTGGGGGGGCCGCAGTCCGGTGGCTTACGCACACCGGCAGTTCTTGTGCCGCCCTCCGGGCTAAAACCAAACAACCGGAGCAGCCAAACAGCCGTACTCGCGGGGTGATTGATGATTGATGATTGGTGATTGGTGATTGGTGATTGGTGATTGGTCGAGGACAAACCACGGACCGAATAAACCACACGCCCACCTTCTTCCACTTCAACAATCAACAATCATCACTCGACAA
>Ga0315899_10003831_pt1 | contig 16338 bp, 16 predicted proteins | sample LakEriMetagenome_2_FD_203518 | JGI IMG/M metagenome (GOLD analysis project Ga0315899, IMG submission 203518) | Freshwater fungal communities from buoy surface, Lake Erie, Ohio, United States - Buoy 4 MA112 | ecosystem: Environmental > Aquatic > Freshwater > Lake | place: USA: Lake Erie, Ohio... | reverse complement strand
CATCCGTTGGGGTACCCTCAACCTACCTCATTCACAGTCACGCGCCATGTCTGTCTGGGAGGCGCCCTAGCTTGGCCGTGCACCATTTCGGTATGAGGCCATATGCAATCCCCCCTCGCCCAAGCGCGCATCAACTTCCTCTGCGGTGATGTCGACGCGCAATTTCTCGCTTTTTTTTAAAGACCAAGGAGGAAGCCGCGTTTGTGAGCGCCGCCGAAGCGCCCGCGCACAAGCCCTCGGCAGAGCCGGCGGGGGAGGTGAAGAGGAGGAGGAATTTATTTGTATTTGAGGCAGCACAAGAACAGCAGCCTCGCCAACGCGTCACCGCCAAGGCCACGCATGCGAGTGTGTGGCGGCACACTCGCACACGCATCCTTACCGGCCCTGTCGGCTGATGAGATGATAAAAAAAGTACCGGCCCTCGGACAGTGCGGCCAGTTTCGAACATCTTGATGTTTGTTGAAGCGGAAGATAGCGCCCCGCGAATTCATGGCACCTATCTCTGCTAGCATTCGCTCGCGGCTGGCCACGGCAGCTAAGACCTCAAGAAATACTGAAGCCGCGCATCCAGCACGCACCCCTGCTGCGCCGACGAAGGCTGCAGCAGCTGATGCGATTCCCTCAATGATTCCCTCAATCAATGCTCGCATTGCCTTAGCTCTGAGGATCGGACGTCCCGTGCGCGCACAGCACATGCGCATTCGCACGCCAGACGCCGCCCGTCGACCCCAGCGACAAAATACGTACGCTTACACAATAGAGATGGCGATACACAAACATATATACATACACACATTTATACGGATATATACACCCAAACACGTGTCGTGTCTACCGGAGCGCAGACTGCTGTGCCTCCATGACAGCCTCTCCTGTCTTGCCAGACCCCCCGGGCTGCGGTGCGCAGAAGCGGGCAATGTTTTGCAGCAGATTCTCAATCTGCGAGTTGGACCTTACAAACTCATGCCGCCAAAATTCATATGCCTGCACAACGTGTGCGTTTTGCATCAGTGTGTGTACAGCGTGTGTGTGTGTGTGCCTTACAGGCGTCTCGGGGTTCGGGGCAGGATCAAGGGTGTGAGGTCGAGGTTACATACCGGGTTGCGAATGAGCTCATAAAAGGTGTTGAGCAGCCCCCAGGGGTGGGGCTTGTTGACGATAAGACGCTCAATGAGAACGCGCGTCATCTGCTCCCGAACAATCTCCTTATCACTAGCAGACTTGAACAGCCACAGCATCACGCAACTAAGATAGTGCGTGTGGTGATTGGGATAACGCAGCTGATTGGCAATGCCCGTGAGGAACAGGTATCGCCCTTCATTGTCCAGGTCCCTACTCAGCTTGACGAAAATCTCCATACTGCTTCCCCGCTCTATGGGCACCTTATCCCCCGCCCCCTGAGAGATGGCGAACTCGGCCGTGTACAAGACCAGCGCGTTGATGAGCGGAATGTTGTAGCGAGAGCCGGAGGCTGCAACCTCGGCCTGGCTTCGAAGCAGCAGCTGGCCTTGCAGATCTTGGAGCAGGGTCCTGCTCCCACGCCCCTGCAAAAATGCGTCCAAATCGCCGCGGATGTTGGCGGAGTTGAGCGCCGCCGCGTAGTTGGAGTTGATGACAGGGGGCTTGATGGCCTCCATCGAAGGAAGCCGCTCCTGAAACGTGAAGGGGTCGGGCAGCACCATCTCCTTGGGGAATGCCGAGAGGATCAGATTGCGCAACTGGATGCAGGAGGGCGGAATGGCGTCGCACAGGCTCAAGTAGTACTCGCACAAAAGCTCCGGAAAGTCGTGTAGCAGCACAAGGAGCACCCGCAGTGTGCCCATGTAGAGCATCTTGATGGGCTCCTGCAGCTCGGCGTGGCGGAGGAAGGGCTCCAAGTACTTGAAAAGAACCAGCAGGATTCGGGCAAAGAGCACCGAACCCTTTTCTTTGTCCTGCAGCAGTCGCGGCATGAAAGCCTTGTGCGAGGCGAGCTCGAGCCAGGCAAATGCAAAGCCCGGCACCATACGGGGCTGTAGTGCCAAGAGAGCATCTGCCATTGCCAGCTGCGTTTGGTCGCCAAGGACGTCGGAGGTATCGAGGAGAAGTCGCAGGAGAAGGCGGTGGTAGGGCTTCTGGTTGAAGCTCGTCTTGCGTTCACCGTGATCCGCATGCATTTGCTTGACAATCACACCGAGCACCTTGTTGAAGAGCGTCAACTTGCTCATGATCGAGTTCTGCTTCCACTCATCGAAATAGCGCAGCAGCACGGCCACCAGCTGTGCGAGAGCGTCCACTTGCAGGTACCGCACCTTGGCCGCCACCTCCTGGGGAGCATCCATCGACCCGAGGCACCTTTCAATCGCAATCTCCACGCTGAGCCGCAGAAAGCGATCCGTTGTCTGCAGGGAGGCGAACCAGAGCACAAGACTGTCAGATAATACCTCTTTTACGGACAACAAAAAGGCCACTGACAACAATGCCGAGGACATGAGGCGAAAAGTACGCACGGGGCCTGCAAAACGCTACAATGCTACGGGGCGAGGTCTACGGACACGTACTTCATCGCCCTTGAGGAATCCCCGCTGCAGGAGCTGGAGGATGAATTGAAGAGCCCCCCGATCATTTTGAGATTGCACTTGCGATACCCATTTGTCGAGGATGAAGCCCATCTCGCCCCGAGCACCAGGAGGTTCGTCTACATCCTTGCCCTTGCCAACGCCAACCCCAACCATGGGGCGCTGCTGGAGCAGCTTGCTCTTGTCAGCACCACCTGCCACCTGCTGCACAGGCACTTGCGACCTCGTGAGGTTACGTGTGCCATCCAGCAGTCGCATCAGACTATCGCCCTGCTTCCTGCTCGAGGCTTGCGCAATCGTTGTGAGCGCGTCGAGCAGCGCTGCACACTCGATTGTGCTCACAAGTCTCTTGTCGACGAGGCAGGCCTGAAGGATGTTGACTGTGGCATCAATCGTCACTTGGTTGCGCCCCATGTCCATTGCAGTAATCATCTCCCGCACGTAATCGGGGCTGCCGATGGACATGAGGCGATTCCCAACCAAGGCCACAGTGAGCTCCTGGTTCAGCTTCCTCTCTGCATCCCCTGCCATCCAGTTGGTGATCTCCTTGCTCACCCGCTTGATCACCTCGTTGAGCGTCGACAGCACTGCCAGGATCCAGTCAACCCCGAGCCTGCACCGACCAAACTTAGTCTTGTCATACAGGCGCACGAAGAGCTTTTGCGAGAACGCCACGCCAAGCTCTTCCCGATTCGGACCCTGTACTTGAAGGACGAAGGCACGGGCTTGCATAATGAGCTGTGCCAGCTCGTGCCCCTGCGGAAGAGCACTCAATGAGCTACCAGCCAAAACATTGAAATTGCCCATGACCACTTCCTCGGCCTTGACCATGCACGTCATGCACTTCTCGAGCATCTGCCGGATGGCTTGCATTTGAGCCTGATTGATCGGGTCCATGCGCGGGGGCATCGGCTGCTGCACTTGCGCCTGCGGGCCTAGCCCTTGGGGCATCTGGTTGGGCGCCACCATTTGGTTGGGAGCTTCGTTGAAGCTGCGTACTGCCTTATCCATGCCTGCAGCGGCAGCCATGTTCGACTGCCCCGGCCCAGAGGCCACCGCCTGCATCGACGGCCGCTCTCGCAGCAGCCTGGCGAAGTCTTCATAAACTCGACGCTGGTGCGGAAGTAGGCCCCCTTCGCGCTTAGGGCTGAGGCCATCCGGAAGCACGCGCAAGAAGCGCTGCTGCTCCTTGAAGATCTCATGCAGCTGATTTCCGGGAACCCTGCGCTGCATCAAAGCTTGGTCCAGCGCCACGTCCATGTCCCTTGCCGCGCGATCAACCGCCGCCTTTTCAATTAGGTTGCATCCGAGATCCTGCGCACCATGACACGTGTCAATCATTCATCTCTTGCACCTTGTCGCGTCGCTACATGCAGTGTCACTACTGGAGCACCAATAATTATCTTCAACGAATTTTTGAGCAACCAAACATAAGTCAAGAGCGGAATGTGGGAAAGTAACGACTGACCAGGTTCTCGTGCGCGATAGGTTTAGTTTTTAGGGTTTAGGGTTGAGGAAGACTGACCAGGTTATCCTGCGCGATGATCTGCACAGCATGCTCCAGCTCGTTGCTGTTCATCACCTCGTTTGCAAAGGCTGCTGCGAAATACTTCTGGATAATTCCACGCAGTTGATTCAGCATGTTGTGGCGCAGAGGCTCCTTGCAGGTCACCAGCGCAAGGCTGCCGGCCAGGTTCTGCACCATCATCCTTCCCGCGCCCTTGATCACATCATCCTTTTCAAACCTGCCATGCTCACAAGGTGAGTACACTCATTCAGCCAGTGCACGCCGCCTGCACATTTACTGAAATCGATCAAGGCAGGATACTCACACGAAGTCCTTGAGGATGAGCTCCCTGCTCGTAATGAGCGCGATTGTGACAGAACGCTCCACCACAGGGGCGATGATGTCCTTGATGGCCTGGTTAATGCCAGCAGACACCATCTGCACAAGGTGCGGATGTTGTTGGAAAATCATGATCGACGGGTTGATGATTACGAACTGTGAGACGTTCACATTGGCAAGGTCCTGATTCAACTGCTGCTGCTGCAGCGACTGCGCCCCCTGACCTTGCTGATTCGGCATCAGCCCAGTGCCCTTGTCTTCGCTTCCCGACATCCCCGACAGCGAAGTGCCGCCGCCAAGGCTTCCTCCCACGAGCCCCGCCGCTGCTGCCATGAGGCGCTGGTCTACAACTGTCGGAATGGGTCTCAGGGCAGCCAGACTTGCAGCTGCATTGCGCGACGTCCAATCCGGGTTGCTGTCCTTGCTTACAGGGATGTCCTTTAAGCAGATTGAACTCTTGATTTCCTTGAGCTCCTGATTCAAGTTCTTACACAGCACCTCAACCTGCCAGAAACAATCCGTCGTCAGAGCCAGCGCCATGTCGCAGTACACGAGCTGCACCACCCACCTACGATTAAATGTGTGCGTGTGTATGTATGTATGTATATACGCCCACAGAAGACAGACGAAGGCCGTGTCAACCCAACTACAGGCAGTGTGTGTGTATGTGTTTGTGTGTGTGTGTGTGTGTGAAGCACAGTGCCGTACCTCGAATTTGATGTTGAGTTTCAGGTCTGCCATAGGATGAAGCTCGGCAAGGATGCCAAGGACCATCATGGTCCATGGGTTCGGAGGACGAAAAATTCTCGAGCTCATGGCACTGTCGAGGACTTTGGCCACGAAAGGTACCACAGCCACCAGCTTGCCCTTTTCGAACGCGTCCATCAGGAGGCGCTTGAAGTCCAGGCTCATTTGTAGAATGGGCTTGTTCTTCTGTAGTGTCAGGGACCCCAGCCAGCTGCCCAAGTTCTTGAGCAAAGACCGCAGCGACGAGCTGCTCTTGATGTTGTCATCCTCGAGCAGAATCTTGATGTTATCGATTGTCGTCGCGATGACATCCTTGATGAGCGGCTTCATGCTCCGTTCCAGACGGTCGATCATCGAGAGATAAAGCGAGTGATAGTTGGACTCTTGCGCTGCACGCTTGATGACGATGTACTGGCTCAGCCAAGGAATGTATTCATCGCCGTGAGCGCTCATAGCACTCGTCAGCTCCTTCTCTTTTGCCTCCAAATTGGTGTTGGACAAGTTATTGAAGATGAAATGGATCTTGTCCTGAAGCTGACTGTCAGGTGTGCTGACTTCTCTGGCTTGCAGTAGGAGCTTGTCGATGTTAGTGGGTGCTCCAAACGCCGAAGAACCAGTCAAGACCGACAGGGTCTGCTGAACACCCGGCGACATCTCGACAGTTGCAACCCGTTCCTGTGCACTCTCCGACCCCGAGTCCGACGCCAGGTTTTGCAGATTCGACGGCAGCTGGCTGCTGCCCTGCTGACCGAACCCTTCCGAGAACCCGGCGAAAGAGTTCATGTCCTGCCCGCCCTGTCCTCCTGCCCCCTCAAAAGCCCCATAGCCCGCTGGTCGTTGACCTGCGCTGACAGCCGGCTGACCCGACATGCCATCGGGCTTTACGCCAGCAGGTGCAGGCTGCTGCGGCATACGGATCGGCTGTTGCAGCACTGCGCCGGGTGCCGCGGGTGCACCCGGCGCCTTTGCAGCTTGAAGAGGTGCAGCGACAGGCGCTGCCGCAATAGCGGGGCCGCCATTTGCCCCAGCCAGTGTCAATGGCTGCGATAGTGGTACACCTTGCTGCGACATCTGAGTAGGTTGCGTGCCGTCGGGCGCCACACCTGCGGGGCGCGAGCTCGAGAGGGCCTCCTGGATGTAATTGATCAGTTCTTCGTGTGCCTGGCGCACATGCGTGATCTGGAGAATGTGATGGCAATATTGCGGCCACTCGACGAGCCGCTGCTTGAACTGCTCCAGTGCGCACATGCCAAATTTGAACATGTTGCTGCGCAGCGGCTTGCGGAGCGCTTCCAAAACATACCGCAGAGCGATACCCAAGGTGATGGATGAAACAAGATGGTGCTGGATCAGTGATCCGAACAGCCGCCCGGTGATCAACAGCTCCCGCTCTGGATATCTCGGAAAGAATCTGTACTCGTCGAAGAGGTTGTGGATCATGCACGCGAACACTTCTTGCTCTCGCTGCGACACACAGCAGGCCCGCATGTCAGTTTCCATCAGCCAACCATTGACTTACGTCTCCCATCCCGTGTACCGCCTGCAGCCACGTCTACTGCAGAACAGCAGAGCGGGCGGGCCATGCCTCAAAAATTCAACGCAAAGGAGGTTTCGGCACGCACCGTGTTGGCGGAAGTCTTGAACCCCTTTAGCATCTGGATGACACCTTCAATCTGCAGCTTGTTGGTGTAGATGCGCTGAAAATGCGAGTTCGCCTCCTGGCAGAAATTCTCAAAAATCAGCCTTTCCCGGCATACTTATATATGGAGTTAATACAGGGAGTACATTTGAGAATGTGTGCCTCCTCAATCTCCGGCGCAAACAAAGCACTTTGTTGCTGTTGTCCCTGCTGCCCTGGCTCGCCTACCACAGCCCCAGGAGCAACGCCCATGACAACATGTGCACCGGCAACCCCAGCCCCCGGAGCGCCAGCGCCACCCGGCACCGCGGGGCCCTGTGCAGGTGGACCAGGTGCCTGGATGACACCTCCCAACAGTCGTCCTCTGCTTGCACCGCGCAGTTTCTCTCGAGCCACTCGGAACGCCCCTGAGTCAGTCTGAAAATGCTCCAGTTTTGTGGAAATTTGGAGGAGGGTGTCCGTCCTGAACCTGTCACAGCGAGCGTCTGCTTCTCCTTGGTAGCGCTTCGTTGCCAGCTTCATGCACTCAAGCGCTACGTCTTCCCCACCCTCTCGCGAAACCGCCTCTGACACCCACGTGCTGAAGGATAAAACACCAGCGTTGTGGGCCGCGAGCGCGAAATCCACCTTGAAAGCCGCGTCGTCACACATGTGGATGGCTTCGCTGACGTCCGCCACCGCCCGCAAAGCTTCCAGCACAGCATCCATGCAGCTAGGGTCTTGCCTGCATAGGTCCTCGATCCCATGCATCACCTGCTCCCTGTTGATCGCCCAGGCTTGCTTCCAAGTTTCCTTGCTGCCGTGGGCCGGTACCGAGCTCTGGCGCAGCAAAGCACACAAGGTGTCGCGATACAGCGATCCCCATGACGGCTTTATTGTGAGCAAGCTCAGCAGAAGCTCGTTGCAGCTTATGGCGGGCGAGCGCCCGTCGCTCGCACTAGCTCCCGCAACTGCCTGGCCCCCGCCCTGCAGTACTTCAGAGCTGCTGGTATATGCCAGGGCTTCGTCCCCTCTCGCTGCAGCATGCGCGAGTGCTCCGCTGCAGCGTGCCCGAGCGTGGCATAGCATTCCCCGTTCATGTGCTAGTTCATCCTCACTGAAGATGCCAGCGCTCCCCATGAGCTCGATGAGCTCCCGCTCTGTCATCACATGACCCCCCGCTGCAGACTCATCCAGAGAGGCCGGTGGCTGCCAGAGAACGAAGAGAGCGCGCGCACGCCAACACCGTCTACGCGTCAACAACAGCGGCGACCAGTGACCCAAAGCGAGAGATAGGACCGCTGCCGCACAGGCGCCGGGCAGACAGCGAGGCGCACAATGCACAATGACAGAACAAAGGCAACACGCCGCGGCACGGATCCGCACGCACCTGTGTTTTTTCCGCACGCATGTGCTTCCCGTCGCCCTTAGCCGCCCCACCCGCTCCTGCGCTGGCCCCCAGCTGCGCGCCTCGACACGAGTGCTCTCCGCCGTGCGCCGGCGGATCCGGCGGCATGCCAGCTGAACGCTGCCCCCCGTGGTCCTCCACTTCAGGGGCAAGCAGCTTCCTCATGCTGCCCCGCCTGGCCGCACCGGCTCCAGTCACCTTGGATCACCTGCTGAGCGCCATTCAACAAACATCCAGCCCTCGGCTGGGCTCCACGCGGCGGCGCAGACACGGGCCGCTGGCCCCTGAGATCGACCGGCGCTGTTTCCCGCGGAACCCTCCCTCCCACCGTATGGGCCCGCCCTTCCCCCCCCCCTCACCTCCAAGCCCTTCACACACTTTCCCCGCCTCGTACGCAGCTGCCTCACGGTACTGGAGTCATCCGGCGCCGGGTGAGAAAGAGGCCGGGTGGACAACGTTCCACCGTGTAAAATATTGTTTTTGTTATATATTTCTTTTGGAAAAGTTCCAAAAAGAGATATTGAGTGATCTGTTCCATAAAAACTCACAGATACTGCTGGAGTGCGAGGGAGAGGAGACGCGAGGGAAAGAGACAGGAGCGAGGGCTGCGTCATCGGCCCCCCGCCCGGCACCGCCTGCGGAGGTCCACCTGCATAGATCCCTCCCCTGGAGTGGACGCCCGGCAAACGCCGGCGAGATGGAGCAGCACAGAGGTGCAGCAAGGGCGGAACCGCGCCGACGGCGCTGGTTCGGACAGCCCTCTCAGGCGGCCACGGGGCGCACATGGCTCGCCGCTGTCGTACTGGCGGCGGCGTCGCTCGCGAACGCGGCGGGCGAACGCGGGGCGGGCGCACACGCGCTCCGAACATGGGGGGGCAGTGATGCGCCGCGGGCCGGGAGCTCCCATGGCTTGCCTGCCGGAGGAATGTCGCCGAGCGGGTCCCTGCTGGCTCTGCGCCTCAAGGGCGGCCGCGGATGCACGGGGGTGCGCAACTCGTGCAAGCAGCGCAAGTACAACATCCGGGAGGACGTGCAGAAGCACGCGAAATTGAATCGTCCGATCGCGCTGTCGCACAAGCCCTGCTCAGGGCCATTGGCGCTGTCGAGAATCGAGCGCGCTCACGGCCCTTTAGTGATCCAGATGGTGAATTGCCCGCTCCCCTTTCCAAACTCCAAACACGCTCGTGGGCATGTGCATCACAGGGCAGCGAGCACGTGCCGCGGAGATTTGCGGCCGCGCTCGGGCCCAGCTCCCGCTGCTCTTGCGCTGAGCACTTTCTGCGGGCCAGTTCGCTGGGCGAGTGGCTCACGATGCTCTTGCGCATAGTGAACTCGTGCGACGCGCTCGGGCCCTAGGCGTCCCCTTGTAGTGAGCGTCAGTGCCTGGGGAGCGACGAATTGGGGAACTTGCGGGGTATGCTCCTAGGAAGAGGTAAGCCCTAGGCTGACAGCCTGACTGCTGAGCAGGCACTGTGGCGTTCGAGCCCTATGGCCCCATTTCATGATCCACGAACTGCCGCTATCAGGCACGGCTTGCGTTGGAACAAGTTCGAGACAAACACTCGCTTTAAGATGGTGCACAAGGACCTGAACCACGCGTTGCTCAAAGCGTGTTTCCGCGGCGAGATGGAGCTGGTGCCTGGACTCGTGGAGAACGGGGCAGACATCAACTTTGTGGGCCAGGCGAAAACGGGCCTCTCGGGGCACCTTGTAGGACTGACGCCGATCCGGGCTGCAGCACACCAGGGTTGGCCGAAGGTGGTGCAAGTGTTGCTGGACCTGGGCGCAGACCATCGAGGCGGAGTCGTGGACGATGAACGTTACGACAAAGGTCAGTTGATGTTATTGTGCCTAAACCGTCACGTGTAGCGCGATACAGGATCACGGTTCAGGGCGCTGCGTGCGTGCGTGGCGGTGGGTGGGCGTGAGAGGGAGGTTTGAGGTTTGGGGTTGCGGGTTGCGGGTTAGGGTAGAATGCAGTTGATCTCCAACTTTGGCACGGTTGTGCGGGGTGCTGCATCCTCGTGCGCCGTCCGGAGCACTAACATCCAGCGGCGCTGGTTGGCAGATGGGAAGATTCTGTGGCGGAGCCTGGCGAAGGCGAACGCGGCAAAACGATCCAAGACCAAGAAGGACACGGAGGTGAAGATAGCTCCGTACCGCGGCCAGGGCCGTCGGACACCGGGCGTCAGGCGGACGCGCACGGCGCACGGCAAGACCAGGCCCAAACAATCGTGGTGATTATGAGGGCGCGCGCGAGTCCCAAGTTAATTAGCGCCGAGAAGGGCTCCAGCCGCACTGCACTGTGCTGGCTTATGAGTGAGAGGCGTTTGGTTTGCGCCGTGAGAGGCCTGTCCGGCTCGACGCCCCTGTATGTCTAGAGCTTGTTTCATTGTAGGGGAGGGATTCGAATGCCTATGAGCTTGATCTTCACTTTTTCCCCTTTCCTTTTTCTTTGGAGTGCTCTGTTCACACTCGACTTGCACAGTCTCCCAACAGCCTGCCGCGCTTGTGTCTCTTGCGGTTTGTCAATCACTTGATTGAGGTGACGCTGGCATTATGAAGATGTTGTTGATTACTGAAGGGTCTGCCAGTATGCTCCTTACCAGTCGCATGTGGTCATACCGAAGTTCAGTACCCTTGGCTGCGCGCATGCAGCACATCGGCAGCATTGATGGCTGCCGGGAAACACACTCATGTACGCACACATCGGACGTCTAGCGATCCCGCATATCTCCAACGTAAGGTTTATTTGTACATGAGAGAAGCAGAAAGAGGATGTGGCTATTTCTGGAGTTCGGGTCTGAAAAGGACTTTCGGGTAACGGTTTCACCAAAACCGTGTCCCCCTATTCACAACATGGGATCCTGTGGCACTGGCAGGCTCGGGGAGAGCCCCAATGCCTGGAAACATTTCGGGCCGGAACCGACCCGGGCAATAGAGCCTCAGCATAGGCCGCCTGGGCAGCGATGGATTCTGGAAGGAGGATTACGGGTGGGGGGTCCGGGTAAGCCGCCCTTTTGGCGCACGCTGGAGGAGTTCTGTACGGTACGGAACTCGGCTCGGTGAGCTTAAAGATAGTTGGTTTATTTTGTTTTCCAACTAAACACTCAACACACACCCTACAATCGTTCCTAAACGTCCAACGGCACATGGCCTACTTCGCTGTCATATAAAAATTTCGGAGCAAGGGAGGCGCTATGCCGCCACTCCAAGAACTGAACTTGTGGCGTTCTTTTATGGTGGGTGAGTCAGTGGGAACACTCGAGAAACCTGACCTTAAAAATAAACAATCAACACAACCAGGGGCCTGAGAGACAGCACAGGCGGGGACAAGTAATCTATGAGTAAACCTAGTAATCTATGAGTAAACCTAGTAACAATACACGGATGATTGCCACTCGGATCACTTCACGTGCAAGGATTTTGAATGTTCTAATCACAGTCTACCCTGTGCTCCCACGGCTCAATTCGGAAGTTGCGAGGCACAGGAACATCAGGCTGATGGAAGATGGTTCACGACGAGTGTGAGCAAGGCAATCGCATTTTCCCTGCCATGATTTCGTAAAAATGGCAGCGCTCGGCCGACAATGACAGGAGACAAGCGGTTTTTTGCGGGGGCCACGAACAGTCTGTAGGGCGGGAGTGGCCGGCCAAGGAGCACTCGAGCAACTGTCTCTAGGCTGAACAGGGTACTATGACAGTGATGACATCCGCTGAACAGGGTATTCTATTCGAGGTATGCCAGTGATCACACCCGCTGAACAACGGGAAAGTTTTTCATTAGTCACATGATTACTCAACGGCAGGTCCGCACAAAGTCGTTCCCGAGGCGGGCCATGCCCTTTCTCTCTCTCGTCATATGCTGGAGCCCGTGCGCCCAGAGGCGGCGTTACCCGACAGGGCGTTGACCTTACCGACCTTCAGTCACTTCTTGATTGTCAAAAAAACTTCTCTCTCTCTCTCTCCTCTCTCTCTCGGAGCTTTCTCACTCGCGCATCAGCTCTCTCCTTGCATCAGTATCCCGCTCCCATTCCCCCCTCTGTGGAGTAGTTTGCAATTACCTGTATCTCTCTTTCTGTATCTGAGTGAGACACTCCGTAAAAGCACCATGATAACACGTTGACATGGTGCTTCCGCGAAAGCACCATGTCAACGTGCCATGCCAACACGTTGACATGGTGCTTTCGCGGAGTGACTCACTCACTCCGCGAAAGCACCATGTCAACACTTTGCTCCAAAACCTGGGGCGCGGCGTCGAGCGCATGGTGAGGTGCCTGTGGAACTGTGTCAAGATGCATGTCCCCATGCCCCCAGTACTGCCCCCCCCCCCCCTATACCCGGGCCCACCGCAGTATGTGGCCGCGGAGAAACACGGAACCAAGTTTGTGAAGTTGGACGGGAGGGCTGCGGCGTAGGACTGACAAAAGTCTCTAGAGTCAGTGCCCTAGTATATTTACTACACAAAAGATACAAGTCAGTGCCCTAGTATATTTACTACATACAGTCACGATACTGGAGTACTTTTGAGAATTGGTGCCTTGGGACATAGTTTGAGTTGAGGGTTTAGGAGTACTTTTGGGAATTTGTGAGCAACACATTAGCAACACATTAGCAACACATTAGCAACACACACTTGTAGAGTACTTTTGAGAATTTGTGCCTGAAGCATGCCCGCGGTGTAGGTCTGATGGTGATGCTGGTTTAGGGTTTAGGGTTCAGGGTTTAGGGTTTAGGGTTTAGGGTTTAGTGTTTAGGGTTTAGGAATTAGGGTGTAGGGTTTAGGGTTTAGGGTTTAGGGTGTAGAGTTTGAGGGCTTAGGGTCTAGGTGTGTAGGTCTGATGGTGATGCTGGTTGAGGGTTTAGGGTTTAGGGTTTGGGGTTTAGGGTTCAAGGTTCAGGGTTTAGGTCTGGTGCTGGTGCTTTGAGTGTTTGTGTGTGTGTTGGTGGTGGCTGGATTTGCCGCTCAAAGTGCTTCTTGTGTGTGTGTGTGTGTGTGTGTGTGTGTGTGTGTGTGTGTGTGTGTGTGTGTGTGTGTGTGTGTGTGTGTGTGTGTGTTTGTTTGTGTAGGTGTATGTGTTTACGGCAAAACAGATCCATATGCTGCGAGATCAAGATGAGCAAAAAGACACGAGCATACCAGGGCGTGCACCTCCGCTTCTGATGCGCCAAAAGAGACCTGTATACGAAAAAAAGTGACCTATATTGGCGACAACAAAAGAGACCCGTATACGAAAAATGAGCTATATACAACAAAAGAGACCAGGCGTGCATCTGTTCTTGATGCTCTTGATGATGCTTGTGATGCTCCAAAAGAGACCCTTGTACGGCAAAATACGACAAAATGGAAGTATGCGCAGCAAAAGAGATGAGCATACCTGGGCGTGCATCTGTTGCTCTTGATGCTGCTGCTGCTGCCGCCGGTAGTTGTGGTGTTGGTCAGGGCAAGGTGGGGTCGTGTATGAAGGGACTTGTTGCGCTGGGTACGGCTGTTGCTGCTGGTACTGGTGTGGTTGGCTATGTATGGTGTGCGGGAGAGGAGTGGCTTGAGAGGCGTGTGGTGCCAGAGGATGTTGTTGATGATGATGTTGGTCATGGTATTGCTGTGGTTGGTGGACTTGCTGCGCTGGGTACGGCTGTTCCTGCTGGTACTGCTGTGGTTGGCTATGTATGGTGTGCGGGAGAGGAGTGGCTTGAGAGGCGTGTGGTGCCAGAGGATGTTGTTGGTCATGGTATTGCTGTGGTTGGTGATGGTATTGCTGTGGTTGGTGGTGATGATTCTGCAACCGCTGAAAGGAATTGGCGGCAGCAGCAAGGAGCTCCAACTCTCGTGCGCCATGTGCCCCATCGCCGCCGCTGTGCGCAACATCCTTCGGCGCGGGCGCGCCCGCATAGAACCCCATGTGGGCCATTGCGCCATTCCATGCAAACGGCGAAGCGTATGCACTCACATTGAGGGGCATCGATGCATGATTGATGTTGATGGGCATGGAGGCGTGATTCACGCCGCTGTTGCCGTGCACATTCAAGTTCATGTTCATATGCGCATTGAGCGCATTGTGCGAATCGACGCCCCCCGCCTGCAGTGTACGCGCAAAGGCGGGAGCGGGTATCTGCGGAGTGGGCGTATTGAGCGTATTGAGCGTATTGTGCACATCCACGCCCGCCGCCTGCAGTGTACGCGCAAAGGCGGGAGCGCGAATCTGTGGCACGACGTGTGGCTGGTATGGGTATGCCGCATATCCCGTTTGCGTTTGGTGTACACCAAACGTGTCATGGGTGGTGGAAGCTGCCTCCTCCCCCTCCCACGCCTGCCCCTCCCACGTCTGCGCGCCAGCGCTGCCCCCCTGACCTCCCCCCCCTTCCGAATGCCCAGAGAATGGTGCTCCCTGCGCGGGAGGTGGGGCGGCACCAGCGCCGCCTAAGACCGCGCGCACGGCAGGTGGCACCAACGGCGCGGGCGGAAGCGGTTCCTGGGGGAGAGAATGAAAGGTGTCGGCTTCTGTGTCCGCGGACTGCTGCTGTCGCTTGATGCCCTGCCCGATAGCACCGTGCAGGGAGCCGCCCTGCCCGATGGATGCCTGCCCGATAGCACCGAGGCCGCGACTATTCCTCTTGTCTTTGGGTGGGCCCATTTTCACGTCATCGCCGTCCCGTCCGTCCCGCAGCTCTGATAGACACGGCAGACGCTTCCACTTTTCGAAGATGGTGGCAGTCTTTGGCGAATTCATGGCGCGCTGTATGCCCAGCATCTTCTCCTGTTCTGACTGCGCATAGCCCTCAAACGCAAGAAGCGCCCTGCCCAGCAGCGACTTGTTGTACCGCAACGCCATGCTCTCTGTGTCTACATCTGCGCTCCCTGCGTCCACCGGCGACCCCTGCGCCTCCACCGCGGTGCTCGCCTGCACTGCACCAACGCCTGAACCGTTGCGCGTACGCGAGACGTCCAAGGGGTCCAGCGCATGCCTGACACAAGTTCGTGACACAAATTCCGGAAAGTCAGTGCTCTGGTATGTGCTCCATAAAGTTACTCTAATAGCGGACTTTTCAGAATGTGCCAGGTTTCCAGCAAGCTGGTGGAGGATTGAAAAACGTCTTCTGGCGCTGGGCACGCGGCGTCTTGCTCCGCCTCCGACCTCGCACTCGCCGCCACCGCCGCCGCCCTCAGAGCTTTGACAGCATTTTTCAGTTGGACTGCAGCGGCTGCAGCATCGCTACCTCCTCCTCCTCCTCCTCCTCCTCCTTCTCCGACAGGGCGTCGCTCGCCCCCTCGATTAACAGTCTGCATGTGCCTGAGGGGCGCATCACGCTGCTCTCTAATACCCGGCGCCGCATCGACCGCCGCCGCTCTCCTCTCATTCTGCGCGTGCTTGGCCATGTCCTCTACGCCTGCTGATTGCTGTTGACCTGCAAGCGCGGCGGAGGAGGCCACATGTGCGGCAGAGGAGGCCGCATGTGCGGCCATAGCCTGGGTGTCCGCTCTCTTGTGCTTGAGCGTGGCAGTGACAGGAGGGGTGCCTCTGCCGACGCAGGTGCCGTGGAGGCTTTCTACCGCGCCTTCCGCCATGCTCGGCAAAGTGACCTCCGCGTGCGTCGTCCGCTGCCCTCCGTTGCCCAAGCCCACAAACTTGACGTTGCCTACCACTTGACCGTAGGGGAGCAATGCCTCGCGCAGGTCCGAGTCCTTCACCTCCCTCCCTACATTTCCAAACTCCACCATGCATGTCTCCTCTTGCGAGCCGCTGGAGCTCGCATCCAACCCTGCGCCTAGCTCGCCTTTGGCCTGCGCGCTGCTTCTGCCGATACTTGTGCAGCCTTTAGGAGGCGGCGCAAGCAGTGGAGGAGGCGGCGCAAGTAGTGTAGGAGGGGGGGTTCCTGCCCCCCCCCTCCCACTGCGGCCGCCGCCGCGTGCTGTTGTTGTCAGAGTACCGTTGGCTGCCCTGTATATCGGTGTCATTCATTAGTTTTACATATGCGTGTTATATTAGAATTATGTATGAGAATTATGCAATAGTATTAAATATGAGGGTTATATTAGTATTAAATATGAGGGTTATATTAGTATACGACTCGTACTGTATAATACTCATAACACTCATCTATAAACCTAATGTATAACACTAATATATAGGGCAGGCAACGGCACATATATGTATATCTA
>Ga0315899_10003830_pt1 | contig 16339 bp, 9 predicted proteins | sample LakEriMetagenome_2_FD_203518 | JGI IMG/M metagenome (GOLD analysis project Ga0315899, IMG submission 203518) | Freshwater fungal communities from buoy surface, Lake Erie, Ohio, United States - Buoy 4 MA112 | ecosystem: Environmental > Aquatic > Freshwater > Lake | place: USA: Lake Erie, Ohio... | reverse complement strand
CAAGCATCACGGGCCCGCGCGAAGAATGGGGGTGCTTTGCCGCGCGTGGCATGCCGCTGCCGCGATGGTGCTCCTGAGGGCGCTGTGCGTGCACGGGGCCACGCCCCTGCACGCATTCCTTAAGGACAGCTCGCCCGCGCAGGCGAGGAGGATGCACCCACGGTTCCCAATCCTCCTTGGCGAGTGCGGCTGCGGGCAGGCGCGCTGCTCGACGCAGGCGTGTGTGCCGGTGCAGCGATTGCGGGGAGGATCGGCGCGTGGGGCCGCTGGCGAGGGCTCGAAGGGCGTTGGTGGGGCGGCCTTGCTTGCGATCGACCTCGGGGCGCAGAATACCCGCGCGGCAATGAGTGCGCTTCCCGGCAGCTGCGTTCCCGGACTTTCGCACGAGGGGCTGGCAACACTGGTGCAGGTTCGTGCATCTCCAACAGCCCACCTGTCTGTCGGCTGGCTTCGCCGCGCTCTTTATCCGTTTGCATCCATGGCATATTGCCCACACAAACATGCACACATATATGTTCATACATACGTGCATGCAATCCATGGCATATTGCCCACACAAACATGCACACATATATGTTCATACATACGTGCATACATACATACGTACATACATACATAACGTACATACATACCTACATGCATACATTGGCAGCTTACATGACAGTGGCATATTAGCACATTAGCACACTGCGCCTTGAAAGATATGATGTAGGGCCCGGAGGTATTGATAGATATGACCTAGGATATTGGCCGCAGATAGCAGGCAGCTTATATTCTGGCATGACGCAGAACGACATGTCGAAGCTCGACACCCCGACAGCCGTCGCCTTTCGCGGGAGCAAATGCGAGGTCGGAGAGCTGGCGGCGGACCAGCCGGCCAGCAACGTGCACAACACCATTTCAAATTACATGCCGCATCTAGGGATGGACGACGAGAAGCTCGCAAACCACCTCATCCCGCCCTCCTTCACACCAGCTCCCGCGCCAGCCACCGGCACCGCCTCCGCCCTGGTCATCTATCGCGACCAACAGACTCCGGTGCCTCTTGAACTGGCGGTGGCGTTGCAGGTTGCCGCCATGGCCCAGTACGCACGCGCCCAGGTAGCGTCGCAAGCAGGGCAGGAGAGCCCAGGCACCGAACTGAAGCTCGCCTTGACAGTGCCCACGCATTTCAACGCGCGGCAGACGGCCGCACTCCAAGATGCCAGGCACACATTCTCATCTCCAACGTCCTTGGCACATGATATATGTTGCCTTGGTATCTGATATATGTGCCGTTACCATCTACTGACGTTTTTCAGAATTTGACTGCAAGACGACAGTGTGATTGCTGGCTTTGGGCAGGCGCTCTTTCTCAAAAGTACTCTCGATAGGGACGTACTTTATTCACTGTATTATCATGTGCCATAGGGACGTACTGTATTCTGATGTGCCATAGGGACGTACTGTATTCTGATGTACCATATGAAATATGCCAGTGCGCTGACGTTTCAGAATGCGCGGCAGCCGCTCCTGGTCGCGGCCGCCGACGCGCTGGCACACGAGTACAGGGAGCGCCACAAGAAAGACCTCGGAACCAATTCTCAACAAGTACTCTCTACAGTGACTTTATACAGTAACTATACTAGGGCGCTGACTTTTGAGAATTTCTGGCAGAGCACCACATCAACGTCACGACATCTGGCTGCCGGCATGTGGCGCTCGTCGACATTGGCCACTCGAGCGCCGCCGTTGCAGTTGTCAAGTACACGCTGCTCGACGCGCAAGTGCAGGCCAGGGTCCTGGCTGCCGCGGCGGAAGTGGGCGCGGGTGGCGGGGCGCTGGACACGTTGCTGCTACAGCACTTTGAGGCACAAATAGATGCCAAGTTTGGGGTGGGCACTTGTAAAGGGCCTAAAGCACAGTGCCGCCTCCTCAAGGCCTGCGAGCGGGTGAAGAAGATGCTGTCAACGGTGGATTGCACCAAAGTGAGCGTGGATGGTCTTGTTCCGGACCAGGATGTGTCGATTGAGTTGACGCGCGGGCAATTAGAGCTCATGGCGGTCCCCGTGTGCCGGCGCGTCTCGGAGCTAGTGACGCGCGTGTTAGGCACCTGCGACTTTGGCGCCAATGGAGGCAGCGACGGGGGTATTGATGTGGTGGAAGTGGTGGGGGGGGGCACGCGAATGCCGTGCATGGCAGATGCAGTGCAGGAGGCCGCGGGGGGTGTGGTACTCTCCAAGACACTCGACTCCAACACGGCCTTGTGCCAGGGTTCGTGGGCAGCAGCCATGGCCCGTTTTCCTGCAGAGCCAGGGGCGGGAGGGGAGGGAGGGGGCGTGCGGGAGGGGGCGGTGGAGCAGGCGCTGCAGGAGCTTGGAGAGTTTGGTATGGGTGATGCTGCGCGGGAGGCGCTGGTTGCCATGTTTCGTAGCGTACAAGCCGAGCAAGAGCGGCAGAGAGGCTTGGACGCGGCGTTGAACGCGGTGTACTCTCTGCTCTCTGAAGCAAGAGCCGCTCTTGCGGGCAACCTCGGTCACGTGGAGCTTCTGCAAAAAGCAGAGACGGAAAAACTTATTTCCGACACGGAGGAGTGGCTGTATAACGCAGAGGGCGGGGGCGAGGGGGGGGGGCATGGTCTTGACGCGCTGGTGTCACGGAAGAAGAGTGTGGAGGAGCAGCTTAGAGCGCTGAATCAGGCGTTCTACGATCGCCTCGACAAGGAGAAGCAGCTGGCGGCCGAGCAGATGGAGGCAGAGGCAGGCAGGCGACGCGCAGAGGAGGCGGCGGCAGGCGAGAAAGAAGACCATGATTCCAGGCCCCTCAAATTTGATGACCGCATGCGCCTTGCTGAAAATAACAAGAAAGAGGGTAACGAACTCTTCCGAGACGGCAACATCATGCACGCCCTCGAACGCTACACCAAGGCTCTCGCGCACTGCTTCAAGGTGGTTGGTGACATGAACAAGGAGCAGCAGTTACGTCTCTCTGACTGCAAAGGGTCACTTTCCTTGAATCTCGCCCAGTGCTACTTCAAACTGGACAAGTGGCAGAAGACTGTTGACAGCAGCACTCTTGTGCTTCAATACCTCAACACCACTCACACCACGTACAATGCCGATCCCGATTCCGGTGCTATGACGCCTATCCAGGTGTGTGTGTGTTCGTGTTCATCCGTGTATGCTGTGTTTGTGTGAGAGAGAGAGCGCGCGCGCGATTGTGTGTGTGTGTGTGTGTGTGTGTGTGTGTGTGTGTGTGTGTGATATCGGTTATGTTTGCGCTGAAGCGAGCTGACACTGAGTGCTCACGTGTGTGCGTGTGTGTGTGTGTGTGTGTGTGTTTCGTTTGTGTCTGTGCTGGGTCTTGTATGTGTGTCTGTGCGTGTGCGTGCGCGCGATACAGGAGGGCGCGACGGCAATGGCAGCATCTGCCTATGACACCATCACGGCAAATTGGGCCAATGTACGTTCTTGGCCTCCTCTCGCGCGCGCGTGCTCGCACACACGCACACACACACACACACACACACACACATGCGCACTCCGACACACAGCAATTCTCACTCACACCAACTCTCTCACGAACTGACTGAATCTTGACGTAAACGCTGCCATGATGGGGCGTGCACGTACGGACGGACGCCTGGCAGCTGCGGACCAAGGCGCAGCTGCGGCGAGGGTTGGCGTGCGAAAAGCTCAAGCGGGTGGAGGAGCAGCGGCGGGATGCGGAGGCTGTTCTCGATGCTGACCCCGCCAACACCCTCGCTCAGGTTTCCATAAACTCTGAGCCCGAACCCCTAAACCCTAAACCTTAAAGGCTACACTCTCATGCCCATGGACAGGGATGCGGAGTTGACTCTCATGCCTCCGCCCGCCTCACTCCACTCTTCTCTCTCTCTCTCCCTCTCTCTCTCTCTCTCTCTCTCTGAGCAGGGACTGCTTGCGAGAGCGCAGGCGAAACTGGCGTCGCAGGCAAAAGCGGAAAAGGCCATGGCCCGCAAAATGTTTGGCTGATTTTTTAGAAAAAAAAAAATATGGCACCAGGTTTTTCCTAAAAAAAAAACCTCCAGATTTTTTTCTCTGGCACCAGAGAATCTGGTGCCATGTCTCCCTATATCCAAACCCAGGGCGCCAGGGGTTAGGGTTTGGATTATAGGGAGATATGACCGCATATACCCCCGACGCCGCTCATGAGCGGGGTAATACATGAGAGTGTGACCCTTGGTGATGCAGTGTAAAGGTGTTGAGCTCGAATGTGCGCGGGCCCTGCCAACATTGGTGATGAAGATGAGAACCATCGCGGTCGACCCCTGTTGTTGCTCCAGGTGATTCAAATGTTGTCTCTTGCCGAATCTGGGTTTTGTTTGAACGAGAATACAAAGGGGATTGAAGGGATATGGAGTGTCAGTAAATACAGAAAGACCGTGACCGTTGGTTTCTTTTGTTTTCCAATTAAACACTCAACACACACCGGGCAATAGAGCCTCGGTATAGCCCGCCTGGGCAGCGAGGGATTCTGGATGAGGAACTACGGGGGTGGGGTTCCGGGCCCATCTAGCGGTCATCTAGCCCCGAAAGAGGCTTGGCCCGGTGGCTTTACAAATAAACAACCAACACACACCACTGACCAGGCCCCCTGCTGTGTTGCCCTCAAGTGTTGCCTTCAAGACGCAAACGTCGGTTGCTCCATGCAACGCTGTCTTGCGGATAAAAATCCATTCGCAGATCTTCTTAAATGACGGTAATTTCACCCTTACTGATTACTAGGATGAAGAAAAGAAAAGGAATGAAGGAAAGATGCAGACAGGAACCAGGGCAAGCGTGAACTTGGGACTACAAACATTCAAGTCAACTTGGAGTACAAACATTCAATACGCTTTTGGGTAGTCGAGGCGTCTTCAGTGTCTTCCCGGCGGTCACAGTCTTTCCCACGCAGTCCCCAACTCTCCACCCAAGATGGAGAATGAAAAGAATGTTTTCTTTTCATCCATCTTTGGCGGCTGATCCCCACGATCGGACTATTTCTCACAACATCTCCTCCCCTACCAGCGGACTGTTTCCTACTCCATCTCTCCATCATCATCATCATCTGGGTCGTGGTCGGAAGCGGACCTGTCCTCATTCGCATCCTCGTATTCCTCGTCAGTCTCGTCGTACATGTCGTCGCTGTCTCCCTCGTGGTCCCTGTTTTTTGTTACACAGAAACGTTGGTGAGCAAGCATATGGACAGACGCAGACGCATTATGGTCAGTGGGCGCTATTGCATTTTGGTCAGTGGGCGCTATTGCATTTTGGTCAATCGCGCTGCCCATCTGCACTGCGCCGCACAGACCTCCGCATCGCACTTGCTCTCTCTCCATTTCTCCTCTCAAAAACATTTGGATTCCCGTTTTCTCGTTGGCAAAGTGGAGGCAGCCTCCGCGAGAAAAGGAGAAGAGGACACACACACAAACAAGAAAAACACCCCTCGCTGAATTCAAACAAGAAAATACCCCTCACTATCGTCATCCTCCTCCTCGTCTTGGTCGTCAGAATGAGAGTCGTGTGAGGAATCCGTGACTTCTTCTGTCCCCACTGAATCACCGCTCAGCGTCCGCGACCCATTACCCCACTCGTCGTCATCCGCGTCCTGAGGTTCCGAGTTTCCCGAGTTTCCCTCGTCCTCCTCCTCCTCCATGGCCTCTCTCTCCATGGACTCGTCCAGCTCCTCCTCCGCATCGCACCCAGAGGCGTCGCCTGATTCAGAAACATGATCTATTCCCGACATGCCACTGTATACATCAGCAGCTTGCATCCTGTCGAGCATGCCAGGGTCCCAGCCAAACAACCATGACCCTGGTTGGTCCTGGTTGAATCCCGGCGCGTGGGCACCGAGTGCGGGTGCGGGTGAGCGCATGTGTTGGTGAGAGGCAAGAGAGTCAACACAATCATCATGCCCACCGTCCCGCGGCACACACATCTGCTGCCGCGAATCCGACAGCGCTGCATTCAATGGCCCATACATCTGAGACCTCAAACTACTCCAGCAGTTTCGCAAGGTCTCGGCTGTCAGTGGCTTCCTCCCCGAGCAAGCCCCTTCTCCGTCGCTAAGGTACGATTCTCTCGGCGGACCTCCAGTGTCCGACCCTGGCGTGAGCGGAGGAGAAGTCACAAACGAGGAGAGAAGAGTCGAGGTCGCTGGTACTGAAACAGCGGCCGCAGCCTCGTGATCGCGCGCGCCTACCGATCCGCCCCCCCCTGCCGCCGCCGACGCAACGTCTGGAAGCTGCGACGGGTGGTCTTCTGGGTCATAGAGTGCGCCGCCGCGCGCCGTGAAGTCCTTGTCAATGGCAGAGCAATTGTGGATAGCATAAAGCAGTTTCTCGCGCATCACTTTTGTCGACGAGTATTGAGGAAGGTCAATGGTAAAGAAACACGTGTGGGCCTCGGGAAGTGCTTCGTCTCCCCGCCCATGCAACAGCTCGATCCTGAAATGCCCGACGCTGCTGAGCGAGGGCAGGCGGCGTCTGCCTGAGGCGAACGCTAGGAGGGCGGCCCTATCGCTGTTGGACATGTCTTGGACTACCTGCCAGAATCTCACAGCTACAGGGTGCTTCTCCTTGCGCGGAAGATTGTGGTCAGTGATCCTCTTGAAGACGTCCAAGTCAATCATCGGAGCGCCACACACTTTGGCCTCCAGATCTCGCCAAGTCAACAGGGGCAGCGCTAGCGACGGAACTACCGAAGAAAACCCTGCCTTGATGGCCTCAATCTCTGCATCGCACTCGGCAAGTCTGACCCGCACTGCCTCTTCCACAAACAGCTGCCTCTCCTCCCACAGCACTTTGCGACTGGCACCCCCCGGAATGAGCTCAATCCAGCGTCCACTCATCGAGAGCACGCGCCAACGTAGGCAACGACTCAGCGTCTCCCACTGCTGCGGTGACGGGCAGGAGTGGATGGCTTTCAAATCGGCCGCCAGAGATTCGTCAATAGCAGCCAAGTCCGAAAAGTCGCAGAGCTCTCCGACCAGGGGCTTCCACACAAGTGAGGGCAAATCTAACTCAAGCGCCGAGTCTGTGCGCAGAGAAGCGCCCATCAGCGCCCCCAGGAATCTCAGCATTCTCATTCCCTGGCCGCCCGCTGCCGGGCCTCGCCTCCACCCGACGCTGGCGCCCGCACTGTCCGTCACACTGCCACCCGCCGCGCCCTCGGCGCCGGAGGAAGCACCATTCGCAGACGCTTCAACGTTTAGGTAAGGGATCCACTTGTCTTGGTTTGGACCCCGGCCGAGGCGCTGGTTGGGACAGGGGAGCAGTAGTTGCAAGACGCCATGGCCCCCGGGAGACTGCAGCTCCGCACAGATCTCGCGGAGAGAGTCACGAAAGAGGCCGCCATGGTCGCTGCCCCCCTCGCCCTCGAAGGTAGTCACCCAAGACTGCTTGCCACTGCCGCGGCGGTCGACAGCGCGGAGGGAGTGCGTGCGCTCCTCCAGCCCCCTGAAAACTTGGTAGAAAATGGTCTTGTCCCACTTGCGCCGGTCTGCAGGCGTGGTGCCCCGGTTGAGCGTCATGTGCGGAACGTCTGCCGAGTCTCGCGACAGGTCCAGTGATTTGTACAGCACAGCATCCTTGTTGTACATGAAGAGCCGTCCTTTGTTGCGCGCCAGCAGATGAGCGATGTTGTGCGGGTCTTCGTACCGCCTCAGGTCTACGAGCGGCAGCGCGAGCCTGGCAACCTCGTTCAAAGCCATCAGTATCGCCAGTCGTGCCTTGACCGCACAAGGTGGCAGCTGACTCAATGTCAGCATTGTCGCTTCCTTCCTCACTCCTCCGCCGTCTAGTCGCTCTGTGCCAGCCCTGTCGCCAATCCCCGTACCCGTCTTAGAAACTAGATCCAACGCCTGCCTCGACATATCCATCTCACCGCTGTCGCAGGCCTCGAGTGTCTCTCCAAGATGCCGGGCGACACCCCCGATCACCCCGCCTGCCTTGAATTTGAGGGGCGAGCGAGACATGGCAGCAGCGACGTTAGGAGACGTGACAGAGGTCGAGCGCACTGCAGGCGACAGCCTGGTAGAGGGTTGCCGTGTCAGAATGGGGGACACATGTGCGCCAAACGACGCCGGTGTGGCGGGCGATACTCCTGAGAGCAGCAGCCCTGAGTCATTATGCGACCGCGTCTCACGCACCCCTCCTTCTGACTCTTTCTCTTGCGCCCCACCAACAGGTCCTTCCGACGTCTGACCAGCATCATCACCACGAGGCGACTGGCGCACTCCTACCCCCGCTTCTTCATTTTCCTCCGCATGCGAATGCGGCGGCACGTTGGCGCCGGGAGCGCCTCCCTCCATTTTGCATTCATCATCGAAGAGATCCGAAGGCGTGAGCTGTGCGAGCTTCTTGCCCTTGACTGCCGCACGCTCCGAGGCGTACTGCACCAGGAGCGAATCCATTCCCGCCGGCCAGCACAGCGGGTCTAAGGCCATTTCCCAGTCCAAGACAGCTCGCGAGAGTGCATTTCTCGCGGGGAAGCCGTGTGGCCCAGCGAGGACAGAGGACGAGCGCACGTTGAGCAACTTGCAGCTCTTGTCTCCGGAGCCGGAGTCCAAGATCGGGGGAGCACTGCAATTTTGCAGCACCTCACACAAGACATCATCCTCTAGCAGCGAGACAAAGGGTAGCAATGTCCCAGGACAGCTGCTTCCGTACGCCATTTCCGACTGCGCAAGAAGCGTGCAAGCAGCGCCTTGCCCTTCGAAGAAGTTGATCTTTCCATCCGCCTTGACTTGCACCGTCAAGAGGACGCTTGCCAGCGCGGGCATTGCACCGCTAGGAGAGGCCATGGCCGCGCCATGGCCTCCGCCGGTGCGTCTGCGGAGGTCGTTGAAGCGCGCCGGATCGACATGAAGCTGTCGCATCAGCTCACTCACGTGCTCCTCAGAAAGCAGCGGGGGTGGAGGCGACACATGTGCGGCATCTTCGCAGACTACCACCGACTTCTGCATCAACCTTGGTGCATCATAATGCTCCGTGTGGGCGCTTTCTTCCGCAACTCCGACTACTGGTCGGGCACTCGCGCCTGCACCACCTTCACCCTCGCGGGGTTGGGATGATGTATCCTTATCCCAAGCACTTGGCCAAAAAGTACGGACGACAGGCGTGTTGGAGGAGCAACAAAGCACACAGCTGCCTGCCGCGTACCCGCGGGCACGAAGACTGGTATGCGTCTTAACAGGCTTGGATCCATTGCTACCGGGACTCACTTCTGAGGTGCGCATGACGCCGAAACACACTCGCAGAGATGAGAGTAATGCGCGTGCCCCAGTGGCGCCCGCGGCATCCTGGCTCTGCGCAACACGCGAGATGCGAACGGAAAAGTAGCTGCTGGTACTCGCGGCGTCACCGGCAGTGTCGAAGGGAAGGTTCCCCGTCACACTGGACCAGTGCCCTGGCGGCAGCGCCGGCGACCGTTTGCACACGAGACATGAGTCGCCTACAATCATGCCACTCTGCGCGTCGCTATCGTCCCATGACGAAAATTGGTGCTCGTCTCTCGCAGCGCCTTTGGCCAGGTCCAGCAGCCACGACGGGGGGCGCTCCTCACTTTCGAGGCAACGAAGCGCAGCAGAGAGCAGCGTGAAGGATTCCATCGCCCTCAGCGCCTTGCACATACTCGCATCAATACTTCCCCACAGTCTCTCGGGAGCCTCTTCTTCTTCTGCCTCCCTCAATGCCCGGGTCTCTCCATCCGCCGTCGCATTGGCAGGAGCGTCTCGCGTCTCAAGCGGCGCATCATTCGCCACCGGTGCACCTTCTGGGTTTTTCCAGCGAACACTTGGAAAAGGCGACAGATTTGTCAAATCTGGCGTCTGCCAGTTGATCATACCTCTTCCGCTACCGCCGTCGAAGCGCGCCTTTTTGGCCGCCTTGCACTCGGCGCAGCGGGTGGGCTTGTTGTCGAAACCCTTCTCCTTGTAGAATTGCTGTTCGCCCACGGTGAAGCAAAGCTCAGCGCCGCAATCCCGGCACTCGAGCGTCTCGTCCTCACCCGAGGCAGCACCGCAATCCGAACCTCCTTCCCCTCTTTCCCCAGCACTGCCTCCTCCCTCTCCTCCGGCAGCAGCTGCAGAGTTGGTGTGAGACTGGAGGTTGGCGGAATACGCGGATGCGGAAGCTTGGAGGGACAGGCTCCAAGCTTGAGGAGCGCTGTGGTTGCAAGGTATTTCCGACGGAATCGGGTATCCCGGGGGCCCAAAAGGGTGGGGAGCCAAGGGAAAATTGCCGTCGCTGGGCGGGCAATTGTGCGCACAAGTCGACAGGTAATTAAGCACCTGCGTGCCGCGCTGCGAAGTGAGGTCTTCGATGTTTTCATTGGCTGTCGCCCTCAGCGCCGCGTCGATTTGCTGCTGTGTGAACCCCATTTCTAGCAGCAGCCGCACCACCTTCTGTGTTTTTGGGCTAAGCTGGTGTGCAGCGGGTCCAAGCGCTACCAGCGGCGACTGCGCAGGAGGGGCAAGCGACGCCGCTGCTACAAGCTGCGCTACGAGAATGTCGCGCAAATTCACACGCAAGCGCGAGTCGACCGCAACGACTGTCGAAATCAGCGCCTGCAGCAGCGGCGTGTGCAGCACGCGTTGCTTTGCCATGTCTGGGTTCTGCTGCTGCAATAGCTGCTGCAGCGCCGCCGCCCGCAGCTTCTTCAGGACCTCCAACGTCCATGTCGACCATTGCCCGTTTCCACCACGCCTTCCACCAGCACGAGCAGCGGAGAAAGACATGCCGGTGTCCACCCCACGCTCCTCCTCCTGCACAGCGAGCTGGTCGCCCTCGCTGCCTCCAGCCAGCGCCTTATCATCGTAAGCAGGCGATTGCGTCACCGCCACGACCAGCGCCTGGAGCAACAAGTGACACAAATGCTGGGAGCTGGTGACGGACACAGCCTCGATCATCCTCTCCTGCAGCTCCCTGAGTGCTGGCCCGCATCCATGGTGTCCCTGTCACGCGCGTGCGCACACGAAGATCAGTGCCAACATAAGCATTGCGCTCATCAGCCTGGCACGAATACACACAAAATTCATTATCACCTGCAACGCGTAGCGCTGTGCCAAATGGGTTGAAAGCCATGCAGCCAGCTGAAAGCTTGCAATTTTCTCCACGTCCCTTTCGTCTCGAGGCGGTGCGTCTGCAGCCAGCCGCACTTTGCGTGGAGCCGCCCACGTGACGACAGAGGGAGCCGAAACCAGACTTTGGCTAGTGTCAGACGACGGCCACTCAAGTAGAAACGGCACGCCGAGCGTGGAGAGACGCCGCTGTAGACACATATGTTGGAGCGCCTGCGAGGTGGCGTGCGCAAGGGTACGCAGTTCGTTGGCGAGTGTCTTCGCGTTTCCATCGCCGCGCGCAGAAATCCAACCGGCCAGCACTTCATCGAGAACCAGGGTGATGTTGGCGTAAGACCCCGTTGTGCAGACAGCCCGCGGCAGCGGGTAGCCTGTCGGGAAAAAGGGAGAGAGGAGGCTTATGAGGCGCTCGGCAGGTATCATCATGGCTGCAGGCACGTGGCGTGCGCGGAGAAGGTCGAGCACACAAAGTCGCGCGAAATGGATGAGCAAGGCCTCCTCACATTGCAGCAGCAATTGTCTTTTGCTGCCGCACGTCTGCCACGGGCTCGTCCACGCCTGAGTCGTCCTCTCCACGCCCCTTCCGCCCTCCCATGCTCCCCCCTCTTGCTTGCCTTGCGCTGTCCCAGCAGAGCTTTCCAGAAAGAGGACTTCTTCTGTCATTTCCTGGTGCACGAGAGCTTCACCCAACCACACATTGACCTCACTGTCCTGCTTCCCATTGCCCGCAACAGCCACAATCGCAGTTTCGCTCAGATGCCGCGCTGCAGCCCGGCAGAAACGCTGGCGCTGCGCCGTTTGTGCCGAGATTGCCGATGCTGTCGCAGCCGCGGCAGCTGAAACAGCATCGCTGCTGTCGACGTCGGCGGAAGGTCTGACTCTTGCGTGAGCAGAACCACTGTGCACAGCAGACGCATCCGTTCCCAACGACCCTCGTCCGCCTCGCCCCCTCTCTAGAGAGAGAAGGTGGCTCTTGGAGATTATCATCTCCACAGTCAGCCACGGCGTTGGGTCGGTGCGAGAATTGGCCTCGCGCACATGCTTGTACTTGCAGTGCTCTACGATTTCGATTTTCAGGTGTGATGTGGAGCCCACGGCAAATCGGACGCCGTCGCCCGTGGCAGTGGCAGAGCCCAGCGAGCACGACTTTCGAAGTAGTTTGCCGTTCTTGGTGAACCGCAGCGTGCTCCTGTCCATATCCAGCAACAGCCCAACGTAGTCGCCTGCTCTGAACGAGGCGAGGCCGCGGTCACCGCACCAGTCTCCACCGGCTTTGAAATCGCCATCATTAGCCCACGCCCATGAGCCCTTTTGATCTCCTATCACCGCCGAGGTGCGAAATGACGGAATGGCACACCCAATAAAAGAGTAGTCGCCACGCGAATAGAGAATTTTCAACTCAATATAGTGGCGACCTGACGCTTTGTGGAGGGTTGGCCCTACCATGACTGAGCAGTCGGCGCCGCTGCGAATATCGCAGGTAGAGCCGCTGTTGGTGACATAGACGCGCGAACTAAGAACCGAGGCAATGTCAAAAGAGGGCTTTGTCTCAACCTCCCTCTTCTTGACGCATGCATCTGACGGGGCGCTCGTGCTGACAACCGTAAGCGGCACGCTGGTGATGGGGGCCTGAGCAATGCCGACGAGCAGGCCAATCAACTGCGGGTACTTGGAGCTGACGAGAGAAGCCACTGGCGGCAACGACAAAAGCTCCCACAAGGCCTTGACAACTCGCGTGCGCATCACGTAGAAAGGCAGTGCTGCGTCTGCATTGGCCTCTTGCGATGCGCCGGGTGCGCTGCGTGCCAGCACTGTATCGGCCATGTCAAAAAACGCATCCAAGACTGCGGCATCAAACACCACACCGTCCTCAGAATGTCCCTCCTCCGATGCAGCGCGAGAGACAAGAACGTCGAGCACCCCTCCCAAGACCAATACGCTTGCGAAATCAAGCTGATTCAAGTGATGCACGCCGCCAGCATGGAGCCTACTGCCTTCGCCCCCGGCAAAGAATGCCTGTGCGATGCGACGGATCGAAGAGACCAGGGCCTCAGTGACACACACGCGACGGTGGGGCAATGACGACAGATGCTTGATTAGAGATATGACCTTCGACCTGAAGACCAAGCACGGAACCAGAGGCACGCCTGCCTGCAAATCCTCCTCAATTTCGCTTCTGTCTGCCGCTTCCTCATTTCCATTCTCTTCCCCCATGCATGGTTTCTGAGCTGCCGGGGGCTGCATCCAGGTTACAACTGACGGATAGTACTGGGTGGCATGGCCAACCACGCCCTTGCCTTCATGCAACAGACCCGTGGTGGCAGAAACTTGGGCGTGCGGATGACTGTCGGGGGTCGACCCCAAAAAGGGCCTCATTTGCAACTCCTGGTCAATAGTGTCCTTGATTAGCTGCTTGTGCGCGCTGAGCACGGCCTCGCCCTCGGCGCCAAATTGTTCCCAGATATGCTCTCTGCACAGGCGTTCCGCCACCGCTTCGTGAGCGTGCACATCTGCCGTTTGGATCATCATGCGCAGAAATTGCTTGATCCTCCTTTGCATATCGGAAGCTTCGGGTTCTGGAGCCGAGCGTGCAGATGCTGTGCACCCCCCGGCGACACTATGGCAGAGATTACCCTCAGGAGACAGCTTGCCGACAAGCCAAAGCAACTTTTCGACACATTTGCGGAAGGCATCACCCGTCGCTGCACCGTGCGCATCCGGTTGTTTGAGCCAAAGTGCCACTGCTTGCAGCGCGTAAGTGCGTGCCTGGATATCAAGGTTGTTGGAGCAGGCTAGCGTCCACATGAGTGATTGCCAGTGCGGTTGCTGCAGCTCGTCTCTAAGCAAAGCCGTATGCCCAATCTCGTGCAGCCCAGACAAGATAGCGGTGAGTTCGGTGCTTGCAGTCTCACGAACCCCAGACGCATCCGGCGTGAGCACCGGCGACGAACGACGCTGCGACACCTCAAAGCTCCACGAGGAGATCAAGTAACAGTGTGCCGGAAGCGAACTTGTTTCCTCATGTTCCCCAGCTAAACGAGCAGCGGAGCTCTCACAGCAGAAGCCTGCTCGCGCCGATTCCCCGATATATGCCGCCAAATCCATGTGGGCAGTCACCGCAGCCTCGCTGGGCTGAAAGCATCCCAGGGAGTGATTTGCAGCGAAGATGGAAAGAAGCTGACTTTCCGAAGCGTACTCAATCCAAATTTGCACGGGCTGTCCGCTCTTCGGAATCTTTTTCGAAGCTGCTAGCAGCCTGCCCCCCGCCAACACCCGCAACTGCCAGCACGGGCCCTCGGCCGCGTGGTTGCCCTCCTCCTCGCTTGCACTTTCCGCTCCCTTGTTTACCGACCCAGCCTCTGTGACCTCATCTGCTGCGTGCGTATCTGCGCTTGCTGGCGTTGCTCGAGGGGCTGCTCGTCGAACTTGAGCGCCGTGCGGCCCCTTGACGTCGGCGATGACGTCGGCAAGCACAACGCGAAGTTGCCCTGCCTCGACGTCGGACCATAGAAAGTCGAGTGTGCCGTGTGTTGATGCAGCATGAGCGGCAGCATCCTCGGATCCAGAGACCTCGCCGTGGAGAAGTGTATCATACAGTAAGACAAAAGCAAGGCTCCCACCGCTGGAAGAGCCGCCTGTCCTTTCCTGCTCCGGGTTTTTTTGAGCGACGACGAATTGCGTGCGCAATGACGAATTTCGCGAAAAAACCAAGGATTTCGCACACAATGCCTGCCCCCGTCGCGGCCGACGAGCCGCTGGCGCCGACACTGACGATGATTCGTGAGGCGTGGGGTAGGCAATCAATCTCAACACGGACAACCTCCCAGTTCCTTCGAGACTCGCCGCAGCGTTGACGTCCATGCACTTTGAATGGGCCTCTCCATCCGACATATCGAAGATCTGCGTCAGGGCACCGCACTGGGCCGAAGACTCGTCGAGCTCGCTCGGCAGATCAGGCGATGTCCCCGTGCTCACGAGGATTTTTTCTCCGGGGCGGTTGAGTCCTATCGAAAAGAATAATTGCCCTGAGTTAGTTGAGAACCCCGGAATGCGATGGATCGACTTGGTGCCGATAAGTTGGCCGTTGCGCGTCCACGTCATACTCTTTGGGCTGCCATCTGGGCCAAACTTGACCCGGCACCCAACAACATCACCCTGCACGCAAACAGGCCCAAAACGCGCAGGATCGCCTGCTTGCACGAAAAGATTGCCGTCATCAAGATGAAACGCAATGGATCCCTCCTGCCAGCCTGGCATCTGATCCAGCGCGTAATTCCGTCCTGCAACCCCGATCGCCACCGCAGATTCTTTCTGCGACTCAATCACGTGCACTTGAATGTAGTTATCTGCCGGAGTCACTGGCTGTCTCGCCTGGACAATGCCGCATTCCTCATCTTCACCCACAAATTGGATGAAACCGCCGGCAGAAAGCGAGATTACCCGTCGTGCACAGCGTGAAAAATAGCTCTGCGGCACTGGCACACAGCTCATACTGTACAGTTCGAAAACTCCATCGTGCCCCCCTGCGCCCTCATAGCTCATGCTCTCGAGCAATGGTATCGGGTGATGTCGTTGGAAAAGGCGCCCTTTCATCCATCGCAAGTCATTGGTGATAGAGCCAACGAGAGTGAGCGCGTCGCTAACGCCTTCAGCGTCAAACGGCAGCACTTGACTAGGCGAGCCCGGCTCACAGGCAACACGAAAGCAGTACAGCACCGCAAGGTGCGGCAGAGCCGGTCGCTCGCGGCTGGTTCCACGCACCTGGTAGGTGCAGCCCCGATACCGCGCCGACCCATGGATGAATTGCTGCGAGGACATGCTGTCATCGCTTGCTTTCAGCATCAGGAAGAGCTTGTGCGCCTTTGCCTTGCCGCGCGAGCACTTCCACTGCCCGTGCCAATACTTCCAGGAGCCTCCTGGGCCGCCCACATGCGAAGTTGCCTTGGCGAACAGCGCCTTCACCGCCTTGTGCGCGCAGTCCAAGATCTTTCGAGGAGCGGAAACATTGAGGCTCGGCGCATGTGCGCCAAGAACAAGCAGCAAAGAGACGAGCAAGCGGTTTAGGGCTTGAATCACTCCGACGTTGTGTGCAAGCTGCTGACATGTGTGTGAGGCTGACACGCTGCTTGCTCCCTGACATGTGTGTGAGGCTGACACGCTGCTTGCTCCCACTCCACCGAATCGCCCTTCTTCCTCCCTTCTTCTCGCGCGCGGCGACGAATGCAAAGTGCTCGCCCAGAAATTGTTGAGCCAGTCCACC
>Ga0315899_10003829_pt1 | contig 16342 bp, 17 predicted proteins | sample LakEriMetagenome_2_FD_203518 | JGI IMG/M metagenome (GOLD analysis project Ga0315899, IMG submission 203518) | Freshwater fungal communities from buoy surface, Lake Erie, Ohio, United States - Buoy 4 MA112 | ecosystem: Environmental > Aquatic > Freshwater > Lake | place: USA: Lake Erie, Ohio... | reverse complement strand
TCCGTCCTGTCTTTGCGGCTGAGGATGTGAAGCCCGAAGGTGGTGACTTCGATCTGCTGTTTCGTGATGGCCAGCATATCGCGCTTGGATCACTGGATATTGAGGTGATCCATACGCCGGGCCACACGCCGGCCTGTGTCTGCTACCGCATTGGTGATGATGTCTTCGTCGGTGATACGCTTTTCATGCATGATTACGGCACAGCGCGCGCTGATTTTCCGGGCGGCGATGCCAGGGTGTTGTTTAGTTCCATCAAGCGCCTGCTGGCACTGCCGCCGCAAACCAGGCTTTGGATGTGCCATGACTACAAAGCGCCCGGGCGCGATAGCTTCGCCTGGCAGAGCACGGTGGCCGAACAGCGCGCGCATAACCCGCATGTGAAGGATGGCGTGACCGAGGATGAATTCGTGGCCTTCCGCCAAGCCCGCGATGCGAAGCTGGCCGCACCGACGCTGCTGCTGCCCTCGATCCAAGTGAATATCCGCGCCGGGCGCTTCCCGGAAGCTGAGAGCAATGGCGTGCGCTACCTGAAAATTCCGGTCAAGGCGCGGGTTGGGCTTGTGTGAGGCGGGGGCTTTAGGTTTGAGTTGTTGCGCATAATTTTTGCCCAAAGAGGCAAAGAAATTCCAGGGAGGAAACAAGGATGATGCGACGGATTTTACTCGGGGCAGCGCTGGGCTTGGCACTGGCCTCACCCGCCATGGCACAGGGCCTGCCGGATCGGCCCATTACGCTGGTGAGCGGCTTTGCCCCCGGTGGGTCCACCGACATCACCGCGCGGCTATTGGCTGAACGCATGCAGGCGCATATGGGAGCCAATGCGCGCGTGGTGGTGGAAAACCGCCCCGGCGCATCCGGCACGGTGGCGGCGGAATGGCTGCGTCGGCAGCCCGCTGATGGTACGGTGCTCATGCTGAATGAGGCATCGTCCCACGGGCTGATCCCCGCCGCCATGCAGGGCGGTACGCGCTATGACCCGATTGCGGATTTCACCCATATCGCCGTTGCTGCCAATGGCCCGCTGATCCTGGTGTCAGCGCCGAATTTCCCCGCCGGCACGGCGGCAGAGGCAGTGGCCAGGCTGCGTGCCGGGCCGCAGGATAACATGCCCTATGCGTCATCTGGCGTTGGTTCCATGCCGCATTTTGCCGCTGAGGCGGTGGCGGTATCCTTGCTGCTCGGCGGGAAATTTTCGCATGTGCCGTATCGTTCCGGTGGGCTGATGGTGGAATCCATCGCGCGTGGAGAAACGGCCTGGGGCGTTGCAGTGCTGGCTTCCGCCGCCGCGCAGGTGCGCGATAATCGCGTGCGCGGTATCGCGATTACCGGGCTGGAACGCTTTCCGGCCTTCCCGGATATTCCAACGCTCGCGGAATCCGGCATGCCGGGTTTTGACATTGGCAATTGGTTCGCGGTGGTGGGGCCGCCGCGCATGCCGGAAGGCACCGTGACAGCGCTGAACCGCGCCATCAATGCCGCGCTTGCTGATCCGCAACTGCGCGAACGTTTCCTGATTGCCGGGATTTCACCCTGGACACGGCCCAATTCGCCCGCCGATGCGCGCGCCTTTTTTCAGGCTGAGCTTGTGAAGTTCAAGGGTGTGGTGGAACGCACCGGCGTGAAGATGGAACAGTGAGCATGACGGGCGCCTGATAACCGTTCAGGCGCCCTTTCGTTTTCAATCCTTCGGCGGCAGATGAAGAGCAACCACTTCGCCCCCCTGCCCTGCCACTTCCGGAAAGCGCCGCCGCACATCCGGGTCATGCCCTGGAATCACACGGCTATCATCGCCACCCGCCAGCTTCTTTGCCGCGCGCCAGCCGGCTGCCATCGCCCCCAGATCGAAAATGATCGGGAAGGGATTGCCGCTGAGTGCATTGGCGTAGAAATGCATGGCGTCTGAGGCCAGCACCACCGGCCCGCGCGCAGTTTGCACGCGCACCACCTGAAGCCCGTCCGAATGCCCACCGACGCGATGGACTGAAACGCCCGGCGCCACTTCGCCATCGCCATCATGAAACACGACGCGATCAGCATAAAGCGCCTTCACCATGGCGACCACATGCGCCGCTTCGAAAGGCAGGCGAATGGCATGCACACACATGTGCCGGCCAGTTGCGAAGTGCATTTCGCGTTCCTGCAAATGGAACTTCGCACCGGGGAACATGCCAAGCGAACCCGCGTGATCATAATGCAAATGCGTGATGATCACATCAGATACCTTGGCAGCATCCGTACCCATGGCCTTCAGGCTATCCCGCACATTGCGCGAGATGGTACGGCCTCGGCCAGCAGCGGTTTCCTCATCAAAGCCAGTATCCACCACGATTTCCTGCCCATCCGGCGCACGCAGCAACCAAATGAAGTAATCAAGCGGCATGGCTTCATGCGCATCGGGCACGGGCAGCAGGAAATTCGTCTGTGCCGTGCGTTCATGCCGCCCGTAGCGGATGGCATAGACTTCCCAATTCATGATTCTTGATTTCCCCCGAGTACCGTGCCGGTCATTTGTTCCAGCATTTTTGCAACCGCGGTGTGATCCACGCCCGGGCCAAGCGTGGTGGCTGCCGCCAACCACATTTCCCGGCAGAGTGCTGAGAATGGCGCGGGCGTTGTTGTCTCACGCCCCACTTCCAGCGCGATGGACAGATCCTTCACCATCAGATCAAGCCCAAACCCCGCATCGAAGCGCCGGGAGAGCACATATTCCTTGAACTTCTTCTGCGTGGAATTATTCATGCCGGAACTGGCATTCAACACATCCACCATTGTCGTCGGATCAAGCCCAAAGCGCTGGCCGATCAGCAAAGCTTCAATGCCAATCAGGTACCCGCCGGCCGAGACCAGATTATTCAGCGCCTTCATCGCCTGACCGGCGCCAATATCACCGCAGCGATAGACGGATGTGCCCATTGCCTTCAGCACGGGCTCCGCACGATCAATCTCCGCATCCGGGCCACCCACCATGATGGCAAGCTGGCCGGATTTGGCGCGCGGCACGCCACCCGAAACAGGGCAATCAATCATCGGCACGCCATGGCCTTCCAGCATCGCCGCGATTTCGCGCGTGCGGCCTGGCTGGCCAGAGGTCATGTCAATCACCAGCATGCCAGGCTTCAGCGATGGCAGCATGGCTTCCACAGCCTCCCCAACCTGCTTGCTGGTCGGCACAATGATCACCACGCAATCGGCGCCAGCGGCGGCTTCTGCGGGCGTGGCCGCGGCTTTCGCCCCGGTTTCTGTGGCGAAGGATGCGGCGCGGCCTGGTGCCACATCGCATACCGTCACATCGAAACCCGCCTTCACCAGATTGGCCGCCATGGGCCAACCCATATTGCCGATGCCGGCGAAGGCGATGCGCTTCAGTGCTGCCGACATCACTTCTTCCCCGGAATCGCGCCTTCGGCGATCAATACCTCATGCGCGGCCTTGAAGGCATCAAGCCCAGCCGGAATGCCGCAATAGGCGGTGGCATGCAGCAATGTGGCTTTGATTTCATCCACGGTGACGCCGTTATTCAGCGCGCCCTTCACATGCAGCTTCACTTCCGGGATTTTGCCGAGTGCCGTCAGCATCGCCAGATTCAGCAGCGAACGGGTCTTGCGGTCCAGCGTGGGGTCGCCCCAAGCCCAGCCCCAGGCCCAGGCGGTGGTGGCGCGCTGGAAGGACATCATGAATTCATCGGCCTTCGCCATGGACGAATCCACATATTCCGGGCCCAGCACCGCACGGCGGATGGGCAAACCTTTATCGAACAGCGCCTGATCGTCGGACATCTTATGCTCCTTCATGAATTGGATGGGGAAGGCTGGCGTGATGGCGCCATGCGGTCAACCGGGGTGGTTTGCGCTGGAACTATTCGGTCTTTTCCGGCTCATACCAAGGCCAGCGCTGCTTCACTACAGGGCTATCCGGCGCATAGGCGATGCAGGTGCCAATCAAGGCCGGCCTGACCTTTTTTTCATCCACTACCTCACCGGCGGCGCGGCGCGCGGCGGCCTGTTCCAGTTCACGCTGGCGGCGCACGGGATAGAGCGTTTGGAAGGCAACCGTACCCATCTGGCCAATCACCTCGCGCAAATGCGTGCAGCCATGGATGCCACCAACCCGTTCATTCACCGCGCGCACAAAGCCAGGCCCGATCTTGAGCCCCGCGAGCCGCGCAAAATTGGGCGCGGCAGCCGGGCAGACATCATAGGGCGTGAAATCGGATGCGGCTTCGCAGGACAGCACCTCAAAATCTTCAGTGATGGTCATGCGGATCCACATGCCATGCAAAGCCTCACCTGGTTCGATCCAGCCGCGGCCTTCATTGTTGAAGCCGTAGCTTTTGGTATCCACCAGATGGGCTTCGATATCGAAAAGCCCGTCCTTGCGCTGATAGCCGCGCAATTGGATGTCGCGCAGATGGAGAAGGTTACGCTCGGCGGGTTCAGAAAGCGGCATGGGTCAATATCCGGTTACGCTGCAATGCAGCACCCTTCTGCCATGATGCGCTGATCAGGGCCAGATCAGGCGGAGGATAGGCGTATGGTGCCTTGCAGGGACTGGCCCATTGCCAGCAGCCGCATGGGTGCCGCGGCGCCAAGTGCCGGGCGGTTGGGCGCATCGGGCATATGGCTGACGGGTTCCACGCAGATCAAGGGCTGCGTGGGCGGCGCATAGACCTGAACGCCCGCGGCGAAATCGCCAGTGGCAGTGAGCGTGATGGTGCCGGCGGGTGTGGTGAGGCGCGCCACGCCATCCCAACCGGCGAAGAAATTATCGAGCCCGATCAGCCCAGCCTCATCAGCCGCGATGCCGGTGCAGGGTGTGAAGTCTTGCGGCAGCCCGCGCGCATCATGGCCGGCGCGTTGCGTCGCTTTCAGATGCAGTGATGTCGCAGCGCTACGGATGAACCAAGGGTGCCAGCCCATGCCATAAGGCACGGGTGCTGCGCCTTCATGGCGTAATTCCATTTCCATAAGCACGCCATCTGCATCGAGCGAAACCGTAAGCCGCGCCGTGTAATCAAAAGGCGCAAAGGTCAGTCTTTGTCGCAGAACCGCCTGATCCGGCGCGGCGCTTGTCACTTCCCAAGGCAAATCGCGCGCCAAGCCATGAATGGCAGTGCCTTCCGCCGGGCGATTGATCGGCATGGCGTGGCCCGCGATGCGCCCACCATCCAGCCGATTGGCCCAGGGCAGCATCCAGAAGGCGCCATAGCTGCCCGGATGGCGCGCGCCTTCAGGTGCCGGTTGCAGAACATCGTGCCCTTGCCATTGCAGGCTTGCGAAAGCCGCGCCCTGTTCCGGGCAGATCAGCGCCTGCCAGTCACCGTAGTGCAGTTTCATTCCGACCCAAAGTGATCCCGCGGAGAGGACGCGCTGCGCGAATATTCAATCGCGGTATAAGCACCACCCTGATAGCGTTCCGAAACCGGATCAGCGGTGATGCCTTCAAGCTCCGCCCGCCAGGCTTCGGCATTGTCCTGCGGTGCCCAGCCGATGCGCGCGCGATGATCCTCTCCCCAATAGCCGGTCAGGTTATTGGATTGACCCCAGATCACCGCATGACCGACTTTTTCCGCGAGCACACAGCATTCAATCAAGCGCGTGAGATCTGGATAGGACAACCAGGTGGACAGCATGCGCCGATCCAAAGGCTTTGGCTGGCAGGAACCGATGCGGAGGTTGATGTTCTCAACACCATGCTTGTCCCAATACATCCGCCCCATCATCTCGCCATAGACTTTGGAGATTCCGTAGTAGCCATCGGGGCGGAAGGCACAATCCGCATCAAGCTTCGCATCATTGCCGCGCGGGCGTTCATGAAAGCCGATGGTGTGATTGGAACTGGCGAAGATCACCCGCGCGCCTTCGCGCCGTGCGGCCTCATACACATGATAAAGCCCGCGCAGATTGGGGCCCAGGATTTCCTCAAAAGGGCGCTCCACACTCACCCCGCCGAAATGCAGAATGGCGCCGCAACCTTCCGCCTGACGCATCAGCGCGACACCATCATTCAAATCCGCCTGGACGAAGCGCGCGGATGGCGGCAGCACATCCGGAAAGGGTGCGATATCCGTCAGGCGCAATGCCCAGCCAAGCGCGCCCAGGCTTTGCGTGAGGTGGCGCCCCAGCGCGCCGGAAGCGCCGGTCAACAGTACAGGTTTTGATGGTGAATTCATGGCCTTAGCCTCCATAGCCAAGCAGCAGGCGCGGTAGCGTCAGCGACATGGCCGGCCAATAGGTGGTGAGCACCAGCGCAAGCAATATCGCGCCGTAAAATGGCCAGATGGTACGCATGACCTGTTCCATGGATATTCGCCCAATGGCGCACCCAACGAACAACACCGCGCCGACTGGTGGTGTGGTCAGGCCAAGGCCGAGATTCATCATCATCACCATACCGAATTGCACCGGATCAACGCCAATGGCGGTGACTACGGGCAGGAAGATCGGCGTGGTGATCAGGATCAGCGCCGCCATATCCATCACGCAGCCCAGCAACAGCAAACAGACATTGATCATCAACAGGATAACGATGGGATTGGCGCTGATGGCGAGCATGCCTTCCGTCAGCAATTCCGGCAGGCGATACATCGCAAGCAGCCAAGCGAAAGCCGTTGCCGTACCAACCAGCAAAAACACGACCGATGTTGTGCGCACGCTGGCCTTCACCGCGATCAGAAAATCAGGCCAGGAAAGATTTCGATAAACCAGCAATGTGACCACCAGCGCCCAAATGGCGCCAAAGGCCGCACTTTCCGTCACGGTAAAAACGCCAGAAAGCACGCCGCCCAGAATGATTACCGCCGTCAGCAACCCGGGCAACGCATCAATGAAGGTCCAGAACAAATGCCGGAACCCTGCCCAGCCTTCAGATGGATAACCGCGCCGCACCGCCATGACATAAGCGGCAATGCCAAGAAAAAGGCACATGGTGATGCCAGGCACAATGCCCGCGATGAACAGGGCACTCACCGAAATGCCGCCACCTGCGGCCAGCGAATATAGAATCATGTTGTGGCTAGGCGGAATCAGAATGCCCGCAATGCTGCTGGTGACGGTGAGTGACACCGCATAATCCACGCCATACCCCTTGGCCTTCATAGCCGGGATCAGGATGGTCCCGGTTGCGGAAGTATCAGCCACCGCTGATCCGGAAATCCCGCCAAACAGCATGGAGGTTGAAACATCCACCATCCCCAAGCCGCCGCGCATCCAACCAACGCAAGCGGAAGCCAGCGCAATCAATCGGCGCGCAATGCCGCCATGGAGCATAATCTCGCCGGCAAAAATGAAGAAAGGAATGGCGAGCAGGGAGAAAATGCTCATGCCACTCGCCATTTGCTGGAAGGCAACAGCGGGGTTCAGCCCTTCATAAATGAAGCCCACCACAGCAGCGATGCCAAGGCAGAAGGCCACGGGCACACCAGCTATGACGCCAAATGCAAATACCGCAAAAATCAGAAATAGCCCGGGTTCCATTGCCGCTACTCCAGGAAGGCCGCAGCGGGGCCACGTTTTTCCGGCGCCTCAGGCACGAAGATATCGCGCAGCACCTGTTCCAACGCGAATAGGGCAATCAAAACGCCGCCCACCACCATCGGCACATAGGTCCAGCCCTGGCTGATACCGAGCAGAGGGATACGGAAGTTTGCGACCATTTCCACCAATTCCCAAGACCAGATCGCCATACCCACGCCAAACAGGCCGATAATCGCGTCACAGCCAAGGGCAATCCAGCGTTGCGCGGTGGGCGGGAGCGATTCACGCAGCCCAAGCACAGAAAGATGAAAGCGTTCCCGGATACCCACCGCCGCCACCGGCATGGAAATCGCCAGAATCGCCAAAGTTGCGCCGCGTTCGATCCAGGTTGGCGTGTCATTCAGCACGTAACGGCCAAAGACCAGCCAACCCATCATCGCAATCAAGAAAACCAGCGCTACGCCAGCAAGGCCGATGGTCAGCCCCGCCAGCAAATCAAGCGCGCGCGAAAAAGCCCGCAGCGGCGCAGGCAATGCCCTGCGCCCTGCGTCATCGCTACCTGTCACCGCGTTTCCCGAATGCGCTTCAACAAATCCGCCATGCGCGGAGTTGACGCGTATTTGGCATAAACCGGTTCCATCACCGCCTGCCAGGGACCACGATCCGTGACTTCGATCACCGTAGCACCCCCAGCCACCACGCGATCACGTGATGATTTTTCGCGTTCCGCCCAAAGCTGGCGTTGGAATACCGCGCTTTCACGCGCTGCATCGCGCAGTATGGCGCGCTCGGCTTCATTCAGGCGCTGCCAGCGCTGCCGACTGATGGCAAGAATTTCCGGCACATTCGAATGTTCGGTCGTGGTGTAGAATTTCGCCACTTCGAAATGCCGCGTGCTTTCATAGGATGGCCAGTTGTTTTCTGCGCCATCAATCACGCCGGATTGCAGGCTGGTGAAGACCTCACCAAAGGGCAGTGGCGTTGGGTTGGCACCCATGGCGCGCATGATGTCAATCCAAAGATCGGAGGTCTGCACCCGGATTTTCATGCCACGCACATCAGCGGGCGTACGCACCGGGCGTGTTGTGTACAGGCTCCGCGCACCTGCATCATACCAGGCAAGGGTGATGATGCCGATCGCTTCCAGATCGCGCGCAATATCTTCCCCAATCGCGCCATCCACCACGCGATGGCTATGGCCAACATCACGGAACAGGAAGGGCAGAGTCAGGATCGCGGTCGAAGGTGCGAGGTTGTTCAAAGGCGAGAGATTGAAATTGGCAAAATCAATCGTGCCGAGGCGCATCTGCTGAATGGCTTCATCCTGCTGGCCAAGCTGTGCGGAATGGAAGGTGCGCATGCGAATGCGGTTATTGGTGCGCTGGCCCACCAGCTCCGCAAAGCGGTCCATGCCGCGGCCATTCGGGTAATCAGCGGCATGGATATTCCAGCCGCGCCATTCCTGCGCCGATGCCTGGCCAGGCGCGAAGGCCATTAGCGAAAGCGCGGCAGCGGCCACGGCGCCAAGCAAGCCACGGCGACGGGGTTTTGAGAGCAAGGACATGATGTTTCCTCCAGCCGGGCGGTCCTGCCGCCCTGTTCTTCGGTTTGAATACTCAATCCTGACCGGAGGAACGCTTCCCCGTCAATGCAAAACCGGTTGGGGAATGGTCAAGCAGGGCGCCCAATGGCAAGCTATCCACGACAGACGCAAGGAAACCGCCCATGGCGCGAAAGAAACCCGAAGAACTCCGCAGCCATCGCTGGTTTGGCGTGGATGATATCCGCGCCTTCGGCCACCGGTCCCGCATGCTGCAAGCCGGTTATTCGGAATCGGATTTTCGCGGCAAGCCGGTGATCGGCATCATCAATACCTGGTCGGAACTCAGCCCCTGCCATTTCCATTTCCGCACAAGGGCCGAGGAAGTGAAGCGCGGCGTCTGGCAGGCCGGCGGCTTTCCCGTGGAACTGCCCGCGCATCCCGTGACGGAACAATATCAGAAACCGTCTTCCATGCTCTATCGTAACCTTCTGGCGATGGAGACGGAAGAACTGGCGCGCAGCCAACCTTGCGATGGGCTGGTGCTGCTGGGCGGCTGCGACAAGACGCCGCCAGGCCTGATGATGGGCGCGATCACCGCTGGCCTGCCCTGCATTTTCGTACCCGCCGGCCCAATGCTGCGCAGCAATTGGCGCGGCAAGACGCTGGGTTCGGGCAGTGATGTCTGGAAATATCATGCCGAATTGCGCGCCGGGAATATCACTGAAGCGCAATGGAAAGATATGGAAGGCGGCATCGCGCGCAGTTTCGGCACCTGCATGACAGCAGGCACGGCCGCCACCATGATGCTGGCCGTGGAAGCCCTTGGCTTCACCCTGCCGAGCGCTTCTTCCATTCCGGCCGCGGATTCCGCGCATCCGCGCATGGCAACCGAAACTGGCAAACGCATTGTGGAAATGGTCTGGGAAGATTTGACGCCGAAATCCATCATTACCCAGGCGAGCATTGACAATGCCGTGACCGCCACCATGGCCTTTGGCGGTTCCACCAATGCCATCCCGCATCTGATCGCGATCGCCCGCCGCGCCGGCGTGCCGCTTGATCTGGAACGCTTCGATGCGCTGTCGCGCCGCGTGCCGCTGGTAGCGAATCTCCGCCCCAATGCCGGCGAAAAGCTGATGGAGGATTTCTTCTATGCCGGCGGCGCGCAGGCGCTGTTCCATCGCATCCGCGATTACCTTGACCTGTCCGCACGCACGGTCACGGGGCATACGCTTGGTGAGAACATCGCTGGCGCAGAGATTTTCGATGAGGAAGTAATCCTGCCTTTGGATCGCCCCTTGCAGGCGGAAGGCGGGCTTGCGGTGGTGAAGGGCTCCCTCGCGCCACGCGGTGCGGTGATCAAGACCTCCGCCGCTGAACCGCGCTTGCTCAATCACACCGGCCCGGCGGTGGTGTTCGAGGATTATGCTGACCTGAAAAAGCGCCTGGATGACCCGGATTTGCCCGTGACACCTGATTCGGTGTTGGTGCTGAAGCAGGCGGGGCCGCAAGGCGGGCCAGGCATGCCGGAATGGGGCATGCTGCCACTACCCAAGAAGATGTTGCAGCAGGGCGTGCGCGACATGGTGCGCATTTCCGATGCGCGCATGTCAGGCACCTCCTATGGCACATGTGTGCTGCATGTGGCGCCGGAAAGCCATGTGGGCGGGCCGCTCGCCTTCGTGCAGAATGGTGACTTGATCCGCCTTGATGTCGCCAATCGCAAACTGGATTTGCTGGTGGATGAAGCAGAAATGGCCCGCCGCCGCGCTGCCTGGACGCCGCCCGCGCGCCGCTATGCGCGGGGCTGGACATCGCTATATTTGGACAATGTGACCCAGGCCGATGAGGGATGCGATCTCGCTTTCCTGGAAGGCCAGCAACCCACGCCGGAGCCGGATATCTACTGATGCCCAAAACCGTTTTTGAAGCCGCCGCCGCGCTCGCCGCCGGGCGCACCACCTCAGCCGCCTTGGTGGAGGAAGCGCTGGCGCGCATCGCCGATCCTGCCGGTGAGGGCGGCCGCGCCTTCATGGTGGTGCATGGGGATGCCGCCCGCGCGACAGCCGGTGCGATGGATGCTTTGCGCAAGGCAGGCCGCGCGCCCAGCCCTTATGCCGGCATTCCGATCAGCGTGAAGGATTTGTATGACGAAGCGGGCGTCACCTCGCGCTCCGGTTCTGTCGTGTTGAAGGGCAGCGCGCCGGCGAAGCTGGATGCGCCCACGGTGCGGCGCCTGCGTCGTGCTGGCTTTGTCGTGCTGGGCCGCACCAATATGGTGGAATTTGCATTTTCCGGCCTTGGTGTGAATCCGCATTACGGCACGCCGAAAAGTCCTTGGGATCGCGCAACGGGCCGCTTGCCAGGTGGTTCTTCTTCCGGCGCTGGTGTGGCGGTGGCGGATGGCATGGGCCTTGTAGGGCTTGGCACGGATACGGGTGGTTCCTGCCGCATTCCGGCAGCACTTTGCGGCGTTGTCGGTTGGAAACCCACCGCGCGGCGTGTGCCGATCACAGGCATTCTGCCGTTATCACCTTCGCTTGATTCCGCCGGGCCCTTGGCGCGCTCGGTCGCGGATTGTGCGCTGGTTGATGGCTTCATGGCGGGCGAAGAAGCACCGACACCCCCTGCCCCGCCGCCGATGCAAAGCCTGACCTTCGGCCTGCCGCGCGGCACCTATTTGACCGATAGCATGGATGGCCATGTCGCCGCTGCTTTCGAAAAAGCGCTGCGCAAGTTGTCGCTTGCTGGTGCGCGCATCATTGAAGTTGATCTACCGGAATTGGCCAAACTTCCCCAAGTGACCGCCGCGGGCGGTTTCCCTGCGAGTGAAGCCTTGGCCTGGCATCGCCGCCTGATTGCCGAAAAGGCCGATGGCTATGACCCGCGCATCCTGAAGCGCATCCGGCGTGGAGAGGGCATGTCGGCTGCGGATTATGTGGACCTGGTCAATGCGCGCGCACGCATCATCGCGAGTGTCGCGCCGCGCACCGCGCCGTTTGATGCGCTGATCTGCCCGACCTGCCCGCTTATCCCGCCTGCCATCGCTGAGGTGGAGGATGAGAAGGAATACAACCGCATCAATATGCTGCTGCTGCGCAATACGAGTGTCGGCAATTTCCTCGATCGCTGCTCGATCAGCCTGCCTTGTAATGCGCCGGGGGAAGCACCGGTCGGGCTGATGCTTACCGGCGCGCATGGCGCGGATCAGCATCTTTTCGCGGTATCGGCAGCGGTTGAGGCGGTGCTCGCGGCGTGACGGCACTGCGCTTTGGGTCGTTGCATGAAGGCGCCGCGCTGGAACAGGGCGCGGAAAGTTCTATGGAATTGGCGCGCGCTGATGGGGCGCGCGTGGAACGCATCGCGTCACGCGCCGTCACGGATGGCGCTTGGTATGAGCAAGCCTGGCCTGAATTCGTGCTGCTGGTGGCGGGCAGCGCAGCGCTGGAGTTTGCTGATGGCACCACGCGCGAACTGAAGCCAGGCGATTGGGCGCTATTGCCTGCGCTTTGCCGCCATCGCGTGGCTTGGACTGATCCCGCAGGCGAGACGCTTTGGCTTGCAGTGCATCTGCCGTTGGGCTGAAACGCGCCTCAGCCCTTTTTCTCATCCCCTGGCAAATCAATCCCCGTCAGCGCCTGCCAGACACGAATGACAAACCCATCATCCGCGCCGCCCTGACCAATGGCGCGCGCGGCAGTAAAAAGCTGCTGCGCTTGCGCGGCCAAGGGCACCGGGAAATTCAGGCCGCGCGCCATGTCATTCACCAGGCCAAGATCCTTTACGAAAATGTCAACCGCGCTGCGCGGAGCGTCATCGCCGGTCAGCACACGCGCCATGCGGTTTTCGAACATCCAGGAATTGCCGGCAGCACTGGTCACAACATCATAAAGCGCCTGCGGATCAGCACCAGCGCGAATGCCAAGCGCCATCGCCTCCGCTGCCGCAGCGATATGCACACCGGCCAGCAATTGATGAACAACCTTCACCGTGGCGCCGATGCCGATCTCGTGACCCAGGTGCCAGACATTGGTGGCGATGGCATCCAGCACTGGCGCAGCTTTGGCGAAGGCGGCTTCGCTGCCGGCACCCATCACCGTCATCTCACCCGCACGCGCCTTGATCGCGCCACCAGACACTGGCGCATCCAGATAGAGCAAGCCCGCAGCATCGGCCTTGGCGGCCAAAGCGCGCGCCGCATCCGGCGCCATGGTGGCGGAGGAGATAATCACACCGCCCTTCGCCATGCGTGGTGCCGCACCTTCTGCGCCGAAGACAGCGGCTTCGGTTTGCGCGGCATTCACCACCAGCACCACCAGCGCTTCCATCCCCGTTGGCAAATCGCTCGCTTTCGCAACGGCAGCCCCGCCGGCAGCGATAAACTCATCACGTGCGGCGGCGCGGGGATCGCATCCCGTCACCTCCACCCCCGCGCGCAATAGGCTAAGCGCCGCGCCCATGCCCATGCTGCCCAAACCAATAACCCCAACGCGCATCAGCGACTTCCTTTTCAAAACAGCGCGCGCAGCACCTGCGCCAGCGCCGTGATTACCAGCAGAACCAAAACAATCCGTTGCAATGTGTGCATAGATGGCATGGAAAATCCCTATCCAACGCGGAACGCTAAAATCACGCCATGTGCCGCCGCCGGTGCCACGGCAATGCCGCCGCCAGGGATGGCACTGAAGGGCAGCCCTACTTTGGTGAGGCAGGCTTGCGCCGCCGCCAGATCGGCAACCGTAATGCCAAGCGTCACCGGCCCGGCATCGGGCAGCCCGGCCAGATCAAGCGCGCCATAACGTGCGGCAAGCGCCGCGCGGTTCAATACAATGATCGGTGCGGCGCTGGTGGCCACACGCATCACGCCATCGCTGATCACCTCCGGTGCGCTGTCCAGCAATTTGGCGATGGAAGCGGCGACCGAAGCAGGGTCAGCGGCCAGAACCTCAATGCCGGTCAGGCTTTTTGCGGTATTCGCATGCGTCATGCTGCCGGGCACCCAAGTGGCCCCAGGCGTCAGATGCTGACAGGCGAAAATCCGCAAACCCGGCGCGACAGGATCAACCAAATGAAACGTATTGAAACGCGTTTCCGTGCGCGATCCATCGGGCATATCCACGGGCCTGCCAAAGCGCATCACCGGCATGGTCGGAATGCCGCGCGCCGCGACCTCTGCCGCGCCTTTTTCGGCATCATGCGCGCGCATGGCAATCGCGGTCATGCCTTCGCGGGTTTCCAGTACGGCGCGCCATTTGGCGTTCGCTTCCGTGGGCGTCAGTACGCCCAGGATTTCGAAGTAATCCTTCTCAAGCATCACGCAATTATTGCCGGTGCCCATATGGGCGGAATGCACGCCGCGCGGCGCCACGGTGAAGCCGGCACGCGCAAAGGTCTCAGCCGCCTTGTCCAGATCCCTGACCAGCACGACGCAATGGTCAATGCCGCCGACATGTTCCAGCATAGTTTCCCCCTCAGCCCGCAACAGGCACAAGCCGCGTGAGTCGCGGCGGGTTTTGTTCCGACAGGAATATGCTGCCATCCGGCGATAGCCACATGCCATGCGCACCATTCAACACCGGGCGGCAGCGCCCAATCAGCGTGCCATCCTGCGCCAATAGCGAAAGCCGCGGCACCTGATCCGTAACATAAAGCGTGCTGCCCGGCCCGCCATGCACAGACATGGGCTTGTGATGATCCTCCCAATCGGCCAGCCATTCGCCATCACTGGTGAAAACCTGCACGCGATTATTTTCACGATCTGCCACGGTCACGCGGCCATCGGGCAGCACCCAAACGGAATGCGGCGTGGAGAATTCGCCAGGCCCCGAACCAGGCCGCCCCCAATGGCCCATCGGCGTGCCATCCGCGCTGAAGCGATGCACAACCGAAGCGCCATAGCCATCCGCCACGTAAATCGAACCATCCGGCCCGAAGGCGACATCGCAGGGCGCGTTAAAGGGCTCACCTGGACGGTGCCGCTTGCCAAGCCCGCCGAGCCTTTTGCCGTGACGATCGAAGATGATGATTTCCTGCGCATCGCGATCCACGACAAAAACGCGCCCATCGGGATGGACGGACAGCATGTGCCCATCCGCCACTTCTTCCCCACCCCAGGCAGCGATGCGCTTGCCATCGGGCGCCAGCACTACAACGGCAGGACCCGCAGCACCCACGTAAGGGTCTTGCCGCAACTGGCAATAGACATTGCCTTCCGCATCGCATGCCACATCGGAAGGCGAACCCGCCCCCATCGGCACATCGCCCCAGGGGCGTTCGATGCGATAGAGCGTCTCGGCAAGGCGCACGAAAATCGTATGGCGGATCATGCTTTGGTCCTTCATCGCTAGCTGGGACGCATCATGCATGAAGCGCGCCATGGCGTCGAATGCTGCGCGCTGTTTTGGGGCTTGGAAGGCATGGCCCAAAGCTCTACCTAAAGCGTCATGGCCAAAGACCCTCTGGTAACTCTGCAAAAGCTCCGCCGCCTGGAAGCCCAGGCGGAAAGGCGCGCCTTGGCCGAAAGGCTGGCCGCAGAGGAATCCGCGCGGCAGGCCACAGCCGCGGCTGATCGCGCGCTGCGCCAGGAAAGCTCAGAAGGCTTGAACCCGAATCTCGGCGCCTTCATCCAAAAAGCGCTGCATGATCGCGCCTCAGCCCAAGAAGCGGAAGCAAGCGCGCGGCGCGCCACGGATCGGCAGCGGCAAATGCTGGCTGATGCGCGCGCTGCCGAACGCGTGGTTGAGAAGCTCCGCGAAAACCGCGCGGCGGAGGCAGCGCGGGAAGAAGCACGCCGCGAACAGAACCTGATGGATGAAGCGGCGCGCAAGCCTGTGTGAAAAAGGGCGTTACCGCCCTTTGAAGACTGGCTTGCGCTTTTCCGCGAATGCGCGCTGCGCTTCGCGCGTATCTTCCGTGCGCGACAGCGCCGCGGTTTGCGTCTGTTCGTAGCGGTACCCTTCTGACAGCGGCAGATATTCGGTCAGCGTAAAGCCGCGCTTCGCTGCCTCCACCGCAAGCGGAACCTTGGACGCAATCTCCGCCGCCATGCCCTGCGCCGTTGCCAGCAATTGATCCTGCGGCACACAGGCGGAAGCGACATTCATCCGATAAAGGTCCGGCCCATAAAACCGCCGCGCCGTATAAAGCATCAACCGCGCATTGGATTGCCCAAAATGGCGCAGCACATGGCGCACACCACCAGCGAGGCCAACCTCAACCTCCGTCATGGACATGAAGCTGTCTTCGGCGACAACAATGATATCGCAGACCAAGGCCAGCACGCAGCCCGCGCCAATCGCCGCACCATTCACCGCGGCAATCACCGGCT
>Ga0315899_10003828_pt1 | contig 16343 bp, 13 predicted proteins | sample LakEriMetagenome_2_FD_203518 | JGI IMG/M metagenome (GOLD analysis project Ga0315899, IMG submission 203518) | Freshwater fungal communities from buoy surface, Lake Erie, Ohio, United States - Buoy 4 MA112 | ecosystem: Environmental > Aquatic > Freshwater > Lake | place: USA: Lake Erie, Ohio... | reverse complement strand
CGTGAAGCAGAGCACGCTCGTGATGGAGCACACTCATGATGAGGCGTCAGGCAGAGCACACTCATCGCCCGCGACAAGACGAGCTGCAAGAACAACGGGATGGGGCGCGACTGCAAGGCAAAGATGCCAGACGCCAACACCCTCCTGTGCGCATCACGCCAACAACCTTCTGTGCGCATGCTTGGCCGGCGTACCAGGAGTTCGAGGAGGCGGAAGAAACGTTCATGGGGCTCGCGCAGCTCGACAAAGTGCTCGATGGTGTTGCTCACGACGCTTCTGCCGCCCACCACCATCTCGATGGGGTGGCGCAGGTGCTTTCGGGCGAGGGCCTCCATCTGCTTGGGAAAGGTGGCGGAGAAGAAAACCGTCTGCCGGTCCGGGCGAGTGTTCTCCAGCACCTTGGTGATCTGGGGCTCAAACCCGAGGTCGAACATGCGGTCGGCCTCGTCTATGGTCAGATATGTGACACGTTTCAGGTTCGTCACTTTGCCTGCGTTGGCGCACAGCATGTCGATCATACGCCCGGGAGTACAGATGACGATCTGCGGCCCCTTTTTCAGCTCGGCAATCTGGTCGGCCACGGGAGCGCCGCCGTAGACGGCGCAGCCTGATACGCCGGCGTGCTTAAAGAAATGTTTGGCCTGCTGGAACACCTGAACGCACAACTCCCGAGCGGGTGTAAAAACGAGTGCTATCGGCCCGTCGCCCTGCTCCATTGGAGGCTGGTCGGCACAATGGCGAAAGCACGGCAGCAGGTACGAGGCCGTCTTGCCTGAGCCCGTCTTTGCTACGCCTATGCAGTCCCTGCCGGACATGATGACCGGCAATGCCTGGCACCTGCCGCCCCATCAGCCACCGAGTGCGTTAGATGCGCCGCCTCCGACCAGGCTCAGATGCGCTCACGCAGGGGCACGCAGTGGCACAGGACAAGAACACGGCAGGACGACAACGGCAGCAAGAAGAAGCGCGCGCAAGATGCAAGCTGCGCGCGCAAGATGCAAGCCACCCACTGAATAGCCGACGGTTTTTTCCAGCCCATTTTCTTGATGACGGCCAAGGTGCGGTCGCTCAGGCCGCATTGGAACCACGAGTTGATGGGATTAGGGCAACGCTTCCCCCGCACTTTGATCCCATCCAGCGACGACCGGTACGATTTGACTTGCTCGTCCGTCATCTTGGCGATCTCCGGCACTTCTATATAGAAGTTCTTACGGAAGGGCATGTAGCTCACAGCCTTGTGGTCCACCGGCCGCAGGTTTTTGCACTGGTTCTTTTGCTCCAGCCACTGCTTGATGTCAAACTCCTCCTCCTTTTTCCTCTCTTCTTCATCGAGGTCAGGGATGGAGTCGTCCACTTCAATGCGCATGCCAAGCCCCTGCATCGACTTGCTCTTGCCCGTGCCCTTCTTGTCATCGCTCTTGGACAGGTTCATGATCGAGTCCAAGTCAGCCACTTTGGTGCTCAGCTTCTTGTCCTCCTCCTCGAGCTGCGTGACCTCTTTCGTGACCCCTTTCATGTACGCATCCAACGGGTCCACATCATCGTCCTCCTCCATAGCGTCTGCGGCCTTGGCGGGCTGCGGGTCCGGGTCCGGGTCCTTGTCCTTGTCCCTGGCCTTGTCCTTGTCCTTGTCGTCATTCTCCTTGTCCTCATCGTCCGACTCCTTATCAAAGTAGTTCTCCTCGGCCTTGGCAGCGTCCAAGGCCTTGGCAACCTTTTCCTCTTTTTCCTCTTCCTCCATCACATCCCCACCTGCCCCCGCACCTGCTTTCGCTGCCGGCGATGCAACCTCAGCACCGCCAGTAGAGGTTTTCTCTGCCCGCCACTTGGCCACGCGTTCGCGGCGCAGGCGCATCTGCTCGCACCATGGGGTTTGTGCACGAGGCAGGGGCACACGCAGGTGTAAGGGATAGTCGACGCCAGCATCTCCGTCACTTGTTTCGCCCAGTAGGCAGCCTGTGAGAGGGAAAGAAACCCGAGGCACAGCTGGCATGTCGTGCCCATGCGCGCCAGCTCTCGGTCTCTCTCTCCCTCTCCATCTCCCTCGATGTCCTTCGCTCCCTCCCTTCTCTCTCGGTCTCTCTCTCGCTTTCTCTCTCTCTGTCCTGATCTGCCTGTCTGGCTGCCTGGCTGCCTGTCTGCCTGTCTGCCTATCTCTGTCTGTCGGTTGGGGGCACCAATCTGGGGCAGGCCGCAGGTTGTCCTTGCACCTCTCGCCTCTCCACAGAAACACGACACACCTGTTCCTCCACTTCGTCTGCCTCGGCAATCTGGGCAGGCGTCGATTTTTTGTCGCCGTCCATCTTGGCCTTCTTCTCGTCGCGCTTGTCCCTGTCCCGCGATCTGCTCCGCCGCCGGTCCTTGTCCTTGCGATCACGCGACCGGCTGCGACTCTTCCGGCGGTCCCTGTCCCGCGACCTGCTCCGCCGCCGGTCCTTGTCCTTGCGGTCACGCGACCGGCTGCGGCGCTTGCCGCTGCGCGGCGAGCGCGAGCGCGAGCGTGAGCGCCTGCGTTCCTTCTTTTCTTCGCGCTCCTTCTTGTCGTCGCGCTTCCGGTCGTCGCGGTCGCGGTCGCGCTTCTTGCCCCCGTCGCCTTTGCCCCGGTCGCCCCCCCCAGTGGCCGCCTTGTCCTTGCCGTTGGACACCTTGTCCTTGTCCCCGCTGGCCGCCTTCTCCTTGCCCCCGTTGGTCGCCTTGTCCCCGCCTGCAGCGTCTCCGCCCGCCGTGGCGGCCTGATCCAGATTCTTCAGCCACTCCTCCTTGTCTTTCTCCTCCTGCTGCTGCTCCGACGACGCAGACAAGGCCGCCATCTTCTCTCGGAGCGCCCGCGCCTTCTCCAGCCGAGCCGCCTTCTTCTCCTCCTCTGTCAGCCCCCCTTCATCCATGGTGGACGCGCAGGTAAATCTCGTGGTGCGCTTACGCCCTTATCTATAATAGTGTATCTCCAAATCTTCGTTGAACATCGCTGCAATGGGCGAGGGCGGGGAGGAGTCCGTCGAAGGCAAGGCCGGCCACGACCCGCCGCCCACGGCCACGGCCGGCGGGAATGGGGCGGTGAGAGGCGGGGGTCAGCCCACAGGCGCAAGCCCCGCCAAAGCCCAGGTCAGGGACGCGGTGTCCAGGTATGGTCCTGCAGGCAAGGCGGGCGCCCATGGTGCCACGACCGGCTTGCTCTTTGGAGGAGACTTCAATTTGTCCAAATCTTGCACCTCGGACCCGCTGAGCGCCGCCAGGGCCAGGAGGCTCGACGCGCAGCTCAAGATTGCCGAAAGCAGCAACAAGACGCGCGGCAGGTCCTACAAGAAGTCTGACCTCGGCGGCTCGGCTGCTGCGGGTCTGCAGGGCATTCTGGAAAGTGGCCAACGCGTAGAAGACGTTTTCAAGATGCTTGACGCTGATGGCTCGGGGCTGCTGGACCAGGAGGAGCTGATGGAAGGGATGAAGAAAATGGGGACCGTTCTGAACGATGACGACCTCGTCGAGCTCAAGGGCTTGCTCGGCTTGAGTAAGACAAAGGACATGCAGGTCGACCTCGAGCAATTCAAAAATATCGTGGATCAAACGCCCAGTTCTAGTGGCGGTACCGAGACTGGCGCCTGGCTCACGCAGCTTCACCTGTACCAGAGTTTCATCCCGATCATCGATGCATACGAGTACTTGCCCGAGGCCGACGACGACCTCTCGAGCCAAGACAAACTTGCCCACGTGCGAGGACTGCAGGAGGAGCAGGTGCGGCAGATTGTGGCTGACGCGTCTGAGAAGATTGTCGAGAAGCTTCTTGCAGGCGTCAAGGCGCTCAGAGACTTGTTTGACGAGCGCAGGGCTTCAAGCAAGGCCATGCAGAGCAACGGTAAATTCTCGGGCGACGCTGGAGGTGGACAGATCACTATGGTGTACGGCAAGTTGGACGAATTCCATGATGGCCTCGAGTCCATCATCGGGCTGCCCAACCCACGCGTTTTCGAGGGCATGCGCATAGACCACTGCGAGCGCGCTGATTCCGATGACGATTTCACTGCCTGGAACTACGGCATCACAACCAAACCCTCAATCGAGTGGGAGTATGTGGTCAACCCCGACCCAAACAAGGACTATTTCGGAGAGGCTACCCCTGAAAACTCGCACGGGCGCACTCGGCAGACGGTAGCAGAGCTTATGGCTAAGGACAAAATCATCGAGGCCCGCCTCTCGAAAGAGGAGCTCATTGGTTTACGACTGTATACTGGGCCCATGTTTGTCAAATACAACTGCATTCTACGGGGATTTCCGAAAGCGGTGGTGGACGGGCTCAAGGGGAACCGCTATGTCACGACCCTTCACGCCATTGTCAGCGGCATCCGCAAGCTCGGACGTGTCGAGCCCATTCCCGAGGGGCGCTGTGTTTATAGGGGTCTTGGCGGGATGCTGCTTCCGACAGCGTTCCACAAACCGGATGAGTTGGGATGCATGGGAGGAGTGGAAAGGGCCTTCATGTCGACGACCACCAAGCGCGCCATCGCAGTCCAGTACTCGGGAAACAAGACACCCACTATCTTTCAAATTTCCATCGGGCAGATCGACATGGGGGCTTCTCTCAACATATTGTCGCAATATGCTGGGGAAGAAGAGATTCTCATGCCGCCGCTCTCGAACCTTGAGGTCGTTGGTCCCAAGTGGTACGAGGAGGGATGTATGGTGATCCCACTCCGCATCAATGTGAATCTGAAGAGCTCGACCATCGACGAGATTGTCATGCGTCGCAAGCTTTTGCACAAGAATATGTTGGGGAATCTAATTTCGGAGGCGCAACGGGTTCTGGACGTGCTGTCTCAGGATGCCAGCCTAACGCACGGGTCCGTGTCCCAAAGAATCATCGAGCAGACCGGCACAAACCTCGGGAGGGGTTATGTACAACTTCAGGCCCGACACGACACTCACACGGCCGACGACTTCAATGACGACCTGCTCTACAAGACCCTGATCGTCGAAGGGGTTGAGGAGAAGGCACGTGTTGTCTCGATGCACAGAAGCGTCTTCTTTCGCGTTTCCCTGCTTCTCAAGTGGGCAGGCGATGCAAAGGAGACACCTTTAGGATTCGCTTCCTTGAAGAGTGATCAGCATCTCAGCAAAACTAAGATGACGCGCAAGATGGTGGAACTTGATCACCTTCTCCTGGGTGGGTTGTCACCCGGGAAAGTGGCGGCGGTGCTGGCGAGTGCGCGGCTTCAACTTCCGACGAGCTGTCAAGAATGCGACCCTCCCAAGGGGGGGCCAACGTGTATTTGCGCACTCTTTGGACGAATCCGCTTTCTCGATCTGAGCAACAACGGGATAGGCGAAGAGGGTGCGCGGATCCTGGCCGACGCCCTCAAGATTGAAAACATTGGTGTGCCTGAGTCTCTCATCTTGGACAACAACCGGCTTGGAGCAGGCGGGGTTGAGATCATCTGCCTCACTCTCCAAAGCAAGCTCGAGGCCACCGGTGGCTCGGTGAAGATGGTGATGAAAGGCGTCCAGTACACGGAGCTCGTCAAGCTCGATCTGGCCCGCAACAACATGACGGAGAAAGGGATGCAAATCGTTGTTGAGTCGCTGGGCTTGATAACAACACTGCACACCCTTAACTTGAGAGGCAATAGCATCCGTGATTACAACAGCAGCGAGCCAGAGGCATCGCCATTGATGCAGATGCTTCTCACCATGACCACTCTAACTGATCTGGATATTTCTCAAAATGATGTATCGCACGACATGGCCGAGCACCTGGTGGTGACCATCGGCAAAAGGTGCCAACAGATAACAGTCTTGAATGGCCGCGAGGTTTTATGGGCCACGCTGCGCACGGAGCGTCAGCGTCGGGAAAAGCGCGATTACTTGCGTCGTACATGTGTGGAGGCGGATGGTTCTGCCTTTATGTTCCGGCCGTCTGCACGGGACGAAAGCAAGTGCGAGTTTTGCACCAAGTCGGAACACATGCATTTCAGCAGCTTTCGCTTTTGCTATCTCCCCGTCTACACCGAGAGTGAGGAAGAGGCAGATGTATGTTTGCATTGCAGGCAGCCGCAGAAAGCGCACAGGACATCGCACAATTTCTGCTTTGATTGCCGGCAGCGTGAGGCCATCGAAGAGGCGCGCCGCAAAAACATGATCAAAGAATCTTTGGAGGAGGATGTCGGTAAGGGCCAGACCCCTCTGATCCGCGCTGCCGAAAACGGTGAAGAGGATGCTGTCTACTTGCTCCTAGTGGCGGGGGCCAATCTGGAGCAAGAAGACAGGTCGTGCCAAACGGCCCTCTTGTGCGCCGCTGGAGCCAAGCACCCAGCGTCGATGAATTTGCTTTTGGCAGCGGGGGCAAAAATCACAAAAACCAACCTGCGGGGTCAAACGTCCCTGCACGTAGCCATTTTGAGCAGCCAAGAGCTGAATGCGACAGAGCTACTGGCTGCGGCAGGCGGCCCCGACTTAGTCGCCCGGCAAGACAAGGATGGCAAGACTTGCCTCCACTGTGCTGCTGAGAAAGGAATGCAATCCCTTGCGCTTAGCTTGCTTTCTCAGGGCGGGCTCGAGCTCCTGCGGAAATGCACCGTAGACGGGCGCACAGCACTCCACTTCGCTGCCGAAAAAGGCCTCCCACAGCTCTGCAAAAAAATGCTGGAAATAGGCGGTGTTGAGGTAGCCAAGATGGTAAGCTCCCATGGCAGGACCTGTCTCCACGACGTAGCTCAAATGCTTTGGTGGGCCCCTTCGAAGCCTTCAGATTCCACGGACGAGCATAATCAACTACGGCATGAGCAGATGCAAGACTTGTGCCTCCGCCTCATACAGGAGCTGCCCACCCAAAGCTTAGCGCAAGAGGACGAGTCCAAGTGCACCGCCCTTACATACTGTGCGGGCTCGTCATTAGAAGATGCCTGCCTCCGCATCCTCGATCGCCTTCAAGGAGCTAAAATCAAGGTTAAGGTCCAACTAGAAAATTGCGAAGAACATGAGGTTGAGCACGAGATGCTCGAGCGAGTGACAAAGCTGCGTTCGTTGGACGGTCGCACTGCCCTCCACTGGGCATCAGCCAAGGGCCTACTTTCGGTTGTGCAGAGGCTGGCTGCAGTGGGCGGTAAGGAGCTGTTGAGCATGCAAGGCGCTGATGGCCGCACATGCCTACACTGGGCTGCAGGCGCGGGGCACGAGGATGTGTGCTGCGCATTGATCACCGTGGGCGGTCAGGAGCTTGTCTTGTTGGCGTCGCGCGATGGTTGGAGTGCTCTTTCCTGGGCTGTTGTCAGCGGCCTCGAAAAGGCTGCTGGCCAAATGATTGACGTTGGAGGGAAGGCGTTGTTGATGATGCGCGACCGCTACGGCATGACTGCTCTCCATCGCGCTGCGTGGCGCCGAGGCGAAAACATGGAACGCCTGTGCATACAAATGGTGCACGTGGGCGGGAGCGAGCTTGTGGTCCTGATTGATAAGGATAAGCGCTCTGTGTTGCACATCGCTGCCAGCGGTTGTCTGTCGCAACTTTGTCATCACGTCATCGACACGGTCCCCAGCGTCATCGACATTCAAGATTCCGAAGGACGTACAGCCCTTCACATGGCCGCTGCCGGCGGTCCCCCCATGGAGTCTGTCTGCCGCGCTTTGATTAAGAAGGGTGGCTTGGACATGATCATGGCCAGAATGACAAATGGGCGCACTGCCCTCCATCTTGCTGCCGAAAGGGGTATGATTGACCTCTGCGTCCAAATGGTCCACAGGTGCATGTCCCTCGCGCCTGTCACACTGTAGCAAACCCATGTTCTGGTCGCCATGTCTCGTCTCCTTACCTCTCACGCCATTTACCTCTGACATTTACTTCTGTTTCCACAGTGGGGGCGGTCGCAAGCTGCTGATGGCTCAGGGCAACGACACGCGAACGGCCTACAACGTTGCCGACAACTTGCGTCCAAAAGACCTCGCAAGTGACGGTACACTTAACACCAAGACTGTCTTGCTGGAGCTCGAGGAGGTGATGCTTTTGGCTTGTTCCTCATCTTTGGCTTGTTCCTCATCTTTGGCTTGTTCCTCATCTTTAGGTCGTGCTTCTTGCTCTGTGCTCGTGGTCAAGGCGCGACTGATACTTGGCATTGTGAGGATCGTGCGCAGGAGTTCAAGTGAGGGACTATACCTACCGCCCGCACCTACCGCCCGCACCTACCGCCCGCACCTACCTGTGAGACGAGAGACGAGCCCAGGCATGTGTTGACGAGTCACCCACTCACGACCCGTAGAGGAACCCGGTACTTTAACACGGGGTGCGCCTGTTTTCCCTGAGTTTTTTGTAGAGCATACTTGCAAGAGACAGTTTTTTTATTAAGTAAAGCTTACTTGCATAGCAGCACTTTGCTATTGCGGGTGCAGGATAGCCCCAAAGTCGCTGCCCATACTCCTGTGGCAACTTCCTGCGGCAGAACGACAGATTTGTTGCTGGAAATCAATCGGGCGAAGTGTTTAGCGCAGAAGATTGGGCTCACCGTCCTCGAAAATCATAGCCTGGCACTGCTCGAATAAGCGCCTGCGAGCTTCCAATTCAGCCTCACTATACCCGTGACGGTTGTCACCGCCTGGTTTCATTCCGGCAGTGCACGGGTTTAGATTTTCCATGTCCGAGACTTGAAGCGCCCCCGTTCCCTCGCCTGTGTCACGGTTTGTCCGCACGCAATCCCACAGGTTGCCGAAAATGACAGACTCTGGATATGGTTCCAACCCCATGGCGCGTCTGCCCGCCAGGGATAGATTTTCGGGAAGCGTATGACGATTAGCACGCTTTTCAAGCTGTAGGTTGGGAAACCCAGGTGGCGCATGACCCTTGAGGAAGGCCTGCCGTTGCGCCGCTACGTACTTTGCGTTCTGCATGCACATGGGGGTGGCAGGGATGTAGAGCACATTGCTGGCCTCCTTCCCCGCATGATGCGGCTCTACTCCATGGATGAGATCAGGGTGCCACCACACAGTGTCCCCAGCATCCACGTGCCCTATGGACGTCTTGGCGCGCAGCAGGAGCGAGTGCCAACGGCTCGTGATTTCGAGGGTGTCGCCGCCTCCAGTGTCATTCACGCCACAGAACTGGTGCACGGGCACGTCGTGACACAAAGGACGGAGGAGGACATAGGCCATTGCCTCGGCAACCAGAGGAATCACCTCGAGCGTCCCGTCGCCTGCCCCCTGGGAGGAGAGGGCCAGCCAGCCTTGGAAAGAGCGGAAGGCAGTGGAACTCCCCTTGGTGCTCACGCGTTCGCCCACCTTCCACGCGTCATACTCGTGCAACTTGCCGTGCAAGATAGGGGCATAGACAGACTGCCACGCGGCATCGGCCCAGCGACTCATGGCGCCGTTGTCGATGTGCTCCTTCATGCCAGTCTGGGCCGAGAAGCCAGGCACCCGATGCCTCCAGCGGTCCACATAGCAGAGCTCCGCGTCAGGCAGGAAGAGCGGCTCTTCTGTGACGGCGTCCTTGTAATCCCATACCTTGTTCAGCCACGCGCGCACTTTTAGCAGCGGCAGGTGCTCTCTGGCCTTGAATTGAGCGCCCGTGTAATACATCTCTTGGACCCCTCCCAGCGTGAATGCCTTGGGGTCTGCGGGATCGTAGATGTGGTCATAGGAGGCAAGATTCGACGGATCAACCCCGAGACAGTACCGGAGCTCTTGTTGCATCTCAGCATTTAGTCGGCGCGCCTGCTCGGGGTGCATGGTAGCGCGGATCTTGATGACTCCAGTCAACTTGAGCCGCTCCACAATCCGCCCATCTACCGTGTCATTCAGGATGTCTTGCACGTGCACTGACGGGATCCAGGCGTCGCCTTGCTCCTGTATTTCTACGATGCGCTCCTCCAGGCGGCGCTCGAGCTCTTCCCACAGCTGGGGCAGGTTGGGGGGCGTGATTGCCTTCTTGAGCTGCGCTTGCCAGATCTGCCCGTCACACATTCCCGCCCGTCAGGTGTCAACACCATCTCAATAGCATGCGCGCGTGGCTGCATGAGGTGCATCTTGCCTGCTGCTGGCTCATGCGCTTGCCCATGCCCGCGTAGGAGTTCAGCAGCGCCTTGGGGGGGCGCAAGAGCATCTCCGTGGTGCTGTCACGCTTGCGCTTGGCTTCGATGGGCATGTCGGCAACCAAAGGGTGCGTGTGATCAACCCGCGTGCCTTTGGGTGAACGCGTCTTGCCCTTTGGCGTGAGCTTTGCTTGCATCTGCTGCTCCAAAGACTCCGCCGACTGCATGCTGTGGTCAGACCTGCGCGGAGCGCAGCCGTCCTTGCCCTCGGTGTATCGCTCGAGCAAGATTTCACGGCACGCTGGGGGCAGGAAGTTGCTGAAGCCCTCGAGCAGGTGCTGCCTCCCCACGAGCATCTCGGCGACCACCGTTACCACCATCTCGGCATTCACACTGAGACGCATGCAACGCCACTCAGCGTCATCGCCACCCCAGTAATTCTGATGGCCGCGCGCACACGCACACCCTGATAGGCGCAGGGGCACCCGGGAGGGCGCGACGCACCTCTGTGAACGGAACTGCGTGAGCACCTCCAGAAAGGTCTCGTACTCTTTGGGCATTTCATCTTTGACCTGGGTTGTTAACAGGCGCCGACCGTGAGCACACGCAGACACGCGCGTGCATGCCCGCACGCGTGCACGACCGCACGGCCGCACGCACCACCTGTTTCAGAAAGTCCAGCGCTGTCGTCAGCTCGGGGCGCCCTTGCGGGACCATTTCAACAGGAATCTTCACTCAAAGTTCGTGGATCGTTTCTTAAGCTAGCGCCAGAGATGAGGGCCAGGGCACTGATTGCTGTTTGCTGGCTGCTGGGGCAGCTGTCATTAGCGCGCGAAGGAGCGGAGCTAGAGACTCGGGATGGATGCCGCATGTCTTCTCCACGTGGCTGGCTGCGCGTGCTGCTCCCGCTGAACGCGAGCATTGTCGGTGCGCAGTCGCTGCTTGTGGTGCGCAACCACGTGGGTGCCGAAAGCAGAGGGAGAGGAATAGCGCTGGCCATAGATGAGAGAGAGTGGCTCTCACTGGAGACACTGCGGCGCGTCGTACAGCTGCCCTTGCCTTCTTCTCTGCAGCCTGGCTGGCACATGGTGCGTGTGAGCGCTGGCGAGGGCCAAGATAATACGGACCCGCCTCCAACTCAAGAAACCGCCTGCGTTTGGTCAGTGTCAAACCTGACGCTGCTTGGATGCCCGCATGCAAGTGCGCCAGATAATAATATATACTCTTGCACAGAGCATTAGATTTCACTTACTTCTCCAACTAATAACGTTCATATTATGCAATTTTTTTAATTGACCGATATTTCCGTAATATTATTTTCTCCTATAGTAATGTCTGATAATACTTATAAAACTTTAAGGTGTAGCCCCTAAAAATATACTCATGGTTGCTTTTACTGATAAAGATACAGTTGAAAAACTTGATGCTAAATGGGATGCCAAAATAAATACAATGCAGCTGTTGAAAATTTACCTGTTAGCAAATCTACACGCAGTAGATATTGGTGGTGTTCTAGCAACTCGGATACCAATTCATAGTGCTAAGGATTTATCAACTCTTGGTTTTACTAGTTGCTCCTGCTCTGCGTACTTTAAAGGCAATGGTAGTTTTTATCAAAAACGCCAAGTTTGATATGAATGGTTAAAGACTTCCTCAATCGATGGTTCAAGACTTCCTCAATTGATATGGAAGCTGCTCAGATATATCATCAATCTCCAATAGACGCCCTGAAACTGAAACTTAGAGCCCCCTCACTCCCTCAGGTTCAACATTGCAAGCGCCCACTCGCCCACGGCGGGGGAGATACGCGGTGTCAAGGTGGTGCATCCGCTCACAGGCGCGTGGTTCTCGAGCGCCGCAGTCACGTGCCCGCCCGTCGCGCCGCCAACCGCCTCCGCAGGGAGGGCTTGGGTTCCGTGCTCGTTCGCAATTCGAGCGCGCATCGCCACTGCCGGCGCTCTGCCTGCCTATGACACTTGGGTGCGCGTTTGGATTGAGAAGCAACTGGTGTGGCAAGGCGTTGTCAGGATGGGGGTGGACACGCTTCAAATCCCCGTCTACCTTGACGCAGTTGCCCTTGGCGGTGGTCTTGAAGGTGGTTCCGCGTGGTACACATTGACGGTTGAGGTTTGTGCTAAGAAGGGTGGTGGTGACGGCTCTCGAGGCCACCTCGGTTGGGGTAGTGACAGGCAGGCCAATGTTCAAGAGCGGCAGGCGCCAGGGTTTGGGTGCCAGGATGCAGCGCTGGCCGAGGTGGAGGTGGAGGTGCTGGACGCGGCAGAGGCGACGGCGCGATCCAGGGACGTGCGCATGTGGTGCGACTTTTGCCTGTTGCCCTCGCCCCCAATGTGCGTGCACGGCAAGGACATTGGCGTATGTTTCTTGGTGTTGAAGCAGGGGTGTATCCTGTTGTTGCGCCCCGAGCAGTTGAGCCCCTGTGTGTTTCCTGTAGTTGCGCCTCGAGCATGTGTCCTCTTGTTGAGGCAGGAGGGGACATTTGGCGAGTCTTGACTCTTGTTGAGGCTTTGGCGTATGTTTACCAGGGTTGAGGGCACACCCTGCCTAGCATCCCTAGCATCCCTAGCACGCCGCCGAGACGTGGAAGCTGACGCACGCGCTTGTGTTAGCGCTCATGCTGTGAGGATGGCGCATGTTTGTCTTGGCAACATACAGGGACGGCATCTCAGCGGCGGCATCGCGCGCCTCTGTGGCTATCCTCAGCCCGCTTCACGCCGCTGTCTTGGCCGGAAGCAGCGTCAAAGACGGCAGCGTGGGAGTGCGGGTATTGGTGCGTGTAGAGGGGGCTGCTGTAGGGGCTGGTGCGGCAGCTGTCGCCCTCCGGCTTAACGGCCGTCTAGTGCCTCCTACACAGTGTGGAAACAGAAATGGCTCGTCAGCCTCGAACAGCTCAAGTACTCCTCCGTCCAATACAACGCCAGCAACGCGAGGAATGGGAGCGACGAGGTTGTGGTGGGTGAGCGAGATCGACACCTGCCTTCCATGGGACCTCCTGGGGGAGGGCACCCACTATCTGTCTGCCGCTCTTGTCGATGGTGCGCGAGAAGGGGGGGGAGCGGGGGAAGACTTGGTGGGCCATCCGGCGCAAGGGGTCGAAATGCCTCCAGGCCAAGCTGCTGTCGTCGCCTTCAAAATCGATCCTGTCAGATGGCCTGCCCCTCCATCCCCTCATGGCAGCACGCAACATGCTTGGAGCTCACCGGGTCAACACGCAGGGCTGCTCTTGTGTCAACACTCAGGGCAACTCTTGTGTCAAGTCCCCATCCATCAACTTGAGCAAATTCACCGTGAAAATGTAGCGGGCGACAGAAATGGAGGGCATGACAATGGAGGGCATGACTCAGGCGACGCGGAAGGCGCGGATGACTCACGCGAGCCTGCACCCTCCGACGTTAGCCCTCTTTCACCCTGCTCCGTTACCCCTCTTTTGCCCAGCTGTGCAGTGGAGAGGGTGCATACGCTCGAAGGGTTGCTGGAGGCGTATGCGCTCTTCCACCATGACGCCCTAGCCTCGCTCCAGGCCGCAATGAGTGACACGCGTGCTGCTTCCTCGGCCGCCCGCTCCGTCCACTCCGACCCCTCTTGGTCTCATGAAAAAGCAGCAAGTGACGAGGGCGGCACATCACGGTGGGAAGACGGAAAGTCTGGAGTTGGGCGGCAAGCCTGGCGAAAGCTGGCCAGCCTTGACGCGCCTCTCGAGGCAAGCCCGCATCCTGACGCCCCTCTCGAGGCAAGCCCGCATCCTGCAATCTTGCCCAAGCTGCTGTTATACACACCTCCTGCATATGGCTGGGGTAATCGGCTCTTAGACCTCAGCAGCTGTCTGCTCTTGAGCATTCTGACAGACAGGATCCTGCTGGTCAATTGGACCGAGCCCGTGCCCCTCTCACAACTCATCGCCACCAGCGCTCCCCACGGCGCGACCAGGCTGCTGGACGTGACAGGCGACGACTCGGCGGCGCGGCTTGCCCTCTTTGCCCGCGAGCGCTCAGGCTCATTTGAATCTCCGCACCAGCTCGACCTCTTTGTCAAAGACTTTCAACGCCGTGCTGGTGCTGCACAGGAAGGAGAGGGGGGTATCAGCCTGGCTTTAACGGCTCACGTTGTCGCCCTCCGCTTTGGTCTCCGCACTCTCCCCAGGTTGCTCTCTCCATGTCTCAACGCCTCTTTGTCCAACACTCCACTCACCATGTCTGCATGCCCAACACACCGCTCGTCATGTCTCAACTCCCCCCTGCGCCAACACACGCACGCACAGTGTGTAGTGGGTGATTCACGCACGCACGAGTGGGTGTAGAGTGGGAGCTGAGTAACCAAGACATGGAGATGTGCAGGCTCATCTACTCGGACCCCAGCCTCCGGTCATCCCTCATCTTTTCGCTTCTTCCCGAGTCGTACACAGACGTGCTAGGGGCGATGTTGGGCTCAATCCTCCACCCCTCGTCCCCCGTCTGCGCTGCGCTGGCCACTCTGGCCACACCCGTCTCGGCAAACCTGCCCAAGCACCATGAGCACATGCATGAGCACATGCAGGCAGGGAAAAGGGGAGACTCGCTACTCGAGGCACCTTGTGGCACCGGGGAGCGCGGGTGGTATGTGGGCATGCACGTGCGGCAGTCTGGACTGTGGGACCCGAGCGGCTCTTCGCCTGCCGGTCTCTTTGCCTTGCGCTCCGTTGGTATGTGCCCCATCCTCCACCCTCACTTGGACCGCCATCCTCTCCTCCCCTTCTTGTCTTCTTGTGACGGTGGTGTGTGTGTGTGTGTGCGCGCGCGCGCGCGTGCGTGCGTGCGTGCGCGCGTATGTGTGTTTGTGTGTTGGTGTGTTGGTGTGTTTGTGTGTGTGGAGATACTGAAGACGGTCTGGAATGGTGGGAGGAAGGCGTGGAGAGAGCATTTAGGCTGCTCAACGACCTGCTCAACGTCAGCGACCGAGGCAGCATGGGCGCGCCTCGAGGCAAGAAGGGCGGCAGAAAGCCAGCACGCCACCCCGAGACGACTTCTTTGTCACCGTCTGCCGTGCAGGGGGGCGGGCTCAAGGAGCCGCGCGCGACAGGGGAAGGGGGGGGGCAAGGGGCTTTTGACTTAGAAGCTGAGTTGCGTGACGTGTCGCCCCAGAACAACCCTCACTTGCAAAGGCCTCATCGGGTGTTTTTAGCCACAGACAGCCCGCTGCTGAGAGAAACTGCTGCGTCGTTTGTCAAAGGCCCCAACGTGTGTGTTATCACATCCCCCTTTCCGGTTGTGCATAGTGCCGGCGCAGGGGCGTGCGGTGACAGTGCCGAGTGCCAGATTCTTGCTGCTAACCTCACTGCTCAAGAGCACGTTCAGGTTGTCTTGTCATGCTTATCTGCACTCCTCTAGGCTAGAGCGCGCGGAGCCCTGCTAAGCTGTTGTGTCTCGTGCTTTTGTCTCTCGTGTGCTCGGTTGCGCTGCTCTGCTTGCTTGCTGCCGCTTGCAGCTCAGCTCACCGGTAGCGAGGGCAGGTGGTGGCAGAGTGGTGGATGTTAGCTTCCGCGCGCCGGGGGTGGATCTTGACGCGCGGCTCCTCCTTCGGGCTCTCAGCTGCCGCGCGTGGTAGCTTGCTGACTGCCGCATACCCGCACCCCTTCTGTCGAGATGAGATGACCATGGACGCGCCTCTCTCCCCGCCTCTCTCGACACCTCTCTCCCCGCACCCCGGGCCCGTGTATACCGTGCACGAGCATAAGGTGCGCCAACTGTTGGCCTCTTTCCACTTGCTGTTCTCGTGTCTTTGTATGCCTTTTTGTTATCTTGTATTTGTTTGCGGGTCTGCGAGCGGTAAAGGCCTTGGCGTGTGGTGCTTGGCTTGGCATTTCGCCGGGAGCTGCACATGTGCAGGTGCAGCGCGGAATAGACTGCCAAACATTCGAAATCTGTGCCCTCCACCCTCCTCATGCGTCTTCGCAACCCGACTTAAGCCAGAGCATGCGGCAGCCGCCAGTGCCACCAGCCGTGTAGGGTTCAGGCCGAACGTGCCGTCAGAAGCAAAATGAAGAGCGGAAATGTCCCGGATTTTGTGCTTTCTACCGTCATCCGGAGTCGGGCTCATGCTCTCCACCGTGAGGAGAGGGCGAGGGTGAGACGAACAGGCAACGCCGCAAACGGCGAGCGCTGGAAGCGCGTGAGAGGAATGCCGCGCAAGGTTTAGGGGTTAGGGGTTAGGGTTTAGGTTGCGCCGTTCTACCGAAGTGGGGCCCCCAGAGAGAGACAAGACAGACCGTCTGCTGAGAGACTGAATGATGTTTGGGTGAAGCGCTCTCTCAGCGCCTCAACGGAATATATTGAAAAAAGGACGAAA